>ERZ500977.17-NODE-17-length-60187-cov-8.133224_pt1 | contig 60187 bp, 61 predicted proteins | sample MGYA00248863_ERZ500977 | MGnify/ENA primary metagenome ERZ500977 (study PRJEB25958, sample SAMN03398581) | human skin metagenome | study: EMG produced TPA metagenomics assembly of the Human Skin Microbiome Metagenome (human skin metagenome) data set.
CACGGTGTCGAGGTCGACCGACATGACCCGGTCGTGGATCGGGTGGGCGACGGTCCGGCCCGCGTTGTCGAGGAAGTGGCACATGCAGTCGCAGACGGCCCCGGCTGCGGCGAGAGCGGCGAGATCGGCATCCGGGACAAAGCCGCGGCTCAGCGACGAGCCCTCGGCGGCCACTTCGCCGCAGCTGACCACCGCGAGATCGAGCGTGCCCGCCAGTTCGATCACCTGATCGAGGCCGCAGGCGCCGATCAGCCGCCGCTTGGTCTCGGCGCTGTCGACGAGGAGCGGCGCGAGAAACAGCAGGCACTCGCCCTGGAGCCGCGCGGCCATCTGCCAGGAAAAGTCGATCGGGTTCAGGTCCTGCGCCTCGACCATGCCGCCGAGCAGCGATACCACCCGGACGCCGGGGCGATGCTCGGGGCGGAAGGTCCGGAGCGCGGCATTGAGCGTGCGTCCCCAGCCGACACCGACGGTCATCCCGTCGGCGATCGCCTCGGACAGGAAACGCCCCAAAGCCGCGCCGACATCGAGCGCCGTCTCCTCCGGCGTGCCCGATCCGGGGACGAGGATGACCCGCTCCAGATCGAGGCGCGACGCCACCTCCTGCGCCAGCCCGGCGAGTTCGGGCGGGGTCGCGTCGATCCAGATCTGGACCTCGCCGCGGGCCCGGGCCTCGCTGAGGATGCGCATCACCGTGGTGCGGCTGATCCCGAGGCTCTCGGCGATGTCCTGCTGCGTCCGGCCCTGGCCGTGGTAGAGCGCGACCGTGCGCAGGCGCAGCGCGCGCGTATCGGCGAGCGGAGCGCCGGTCCGGCGGCCCGGGCCGCTCATGGGGCCACCGCTGCCGCACGGCAGGCCGGGGCTGTGTCCGGCCAGCGCGTCCCCGGCCAGCGTGCCCCCGGGGCCGGGATCGGACGGGGGAGGGGGCCGCCGGCGGGCAATGCGGCGGCCGGCGTGCGGGAATCTGGTCCGAGATACACGGTCTGTCGCGCCTCCCCTTCGCCGCCAGCCCGGGCGGCCTTGCTGTCGTCAGGCCAGCTCGAGCAGCCGGCGGCCGGCGGCTTCGTCGGTGATGAGCACGGCGCCGGGAAAACGGCGGAGCGCGGCGGCGAGCGCCGCGGCGCGCTCGGCCCCGCCCGTCGCCACCACCACCTGCCGGGCCGTCGCCACGCAGTCGAGGTCCACGGCCATCAGCCGGTCGCGCATCGGATGCGGCAGCGTCCGGCCCTCCGCGTCGATGAACTGGCAGAGCACATCCGCGATCGCCCCGGCCGCGACGAGTTCACGCCGCACCTCGGCGTCGATGAAGTTCGAGGCGAGCGAGCCGTCCCGGCCGCGCGGATCGCCGCAGCTGATGACCGCGAGATCCATGCCCCGGGCAAGGTCGAAGATCCGCCCGAGGCCGCAGCAGTCGATCAGCCGCGACCGGGTGTCGGCGGAATCGACGAGGAGCGGCGCGAGGAACAGGTGGCAGGTGGCGCTGGTCGCCGAGGCGAGGCGCCAGGCGAAATCCGCGGGATTGATCGTGCCGGGCTGGATCACGCCGCCGAGCAGCGACAGCACCCGCATGTCGCGCCGGGGGCCGGGCAGGAAACCCGCGAGGGCGGCATCGAGGGTGCGCCCCCAGCCGACCCCCACCGTCATCCCGTCGGCCAGCCGCTCCGACAGGAAGGCGCCAAGCGCCAGACCGACGGTCTCGAAGACCCGGTCGCCCCCCGGAACCACCCGCGCCTCGGCAAGGCCATAGGCCGCCTCCAGCCGCAGGGCGAGCTGGACGCTCTCGCCCGGCGGCTCGCTGATCCAGACCCGGACCTCGGCGCGGCGCTGCGCCTCCTCCAGCATGCGGATCACGGTGGCGCGGCTGATGCCGAGGCGGTCGGCGACCTCCTTCTGGGTCAGGCCGCGGTTGTAGTAGAGCCAGGCGGCGCGCAGGCGCTTGTCGGCGGTGCTGCCGCCAGTGCTGCCGCCGCTGCTGCCGGGGGTCGTCTCCACGACCGGATCGAACCGGCGGCTGCGTCCCCCGCTCACGCGGCGGCCTCCGCGACAGGCCGGAGGAGAGGGCGACCGCGGCGGGTCGCGACAGGCGCGCCGGGATCCGGATCATCGGCGCGGAGGGGGCGGGAACCGGGGCGCCTGAGAGCCTGTCTGGAAACCCGGACGGGTCGGTCCGGCGGGTCCTTTCGCGCGCCGCTGCGTCGATCCCTCCCGCCAGTATTCCCGATACCGACGGGAAGGATCTCCTGCCGGGATCCCGAAGCTCCCGCGCGGGCCCTCCACCGCCGCAGGTCCAGACACTCTCCAAGCAGGCCGGTGGCTGCCGCGGTCCCCCGGGCCCCCATCCGGGCCACGCCACCGCGGGGCCGCTCCGGACGGGCGCAGGCCCGGGAGGGAAGGCGCGGGCAGACACTGGTGCACAGGGGGGAGGGCGTCGCGATCAGGTCGCGTTCCGCCCGCACTTCCCCCCCGTTTCGCCCTCGACCTTCCGCCACTCGGTTCCTTCCGCCTCGGGGATCTCGTTGCCAGCAGCCGTGGCCCAGGGCGCGTATCCCACTGCCTTCTTGTCCCCGCAAAACCGCTGGCGGGCAAGCTCCAGATCGCCCTGCGACCAGCGCCTCCCCGGCCTCGGTCCTGGGCGCCCGTCCGGCTGCCTTCTGCGCAGGCTGCCTCCCCGAACCGGATGGCGGATCCATGGAACCGGCCCGACCGCACGCGCCACGATCTTCAGGCAGACGGGCCCATCAGTAGGTTTCCGAACTGGTGCGCCTTCTTGAGGAGGAGGAATGCGCGAGACCAGGCGCAGCTCAGGCCATCGCGGTCCGTCACCCTGCAGGCCTGGCCCTCGGCTTCAGTTTCCCATCGGCGAGATCGCCCCGGAATGCGCATCCGGCTGCAAAAAGCGCGGTGTTGGTAGCGAAAGCCCGTTCCTCGCCCATGCTGCGCCACGCCGACATCGCGACCAGCAAGGTTGCGGGGGTGGGGTGACGTGCAGAGATACGGAGCGGGGAAAACGCCCCGCACTCGTCAAAGCGATCGCGCAATTCCCGGCACGGGGCGGGATGGCCTGAAACGACCTTGGATCACTCCCACTCGATTGTCTGAATCCCGCATAAGTGTTTGAAAAATCGATGGTAAGTACCCGATCTGACGGTCATTCTCCGACTGTGAGGCCGTCAAAATGCTACGCTTTTGATTTCATTGAGAAAACTGCCAAAAAAAATATTTTCGCGGTTCCGGCATCTATCGAGGTCAATCGCCCCTCAGGCGTCCTGTCCACCGCCATGTCCTTCTTGGGCCTCTATCGCGACCCGGTGGTGGCGGAAGTGACGCGCCGCTGCGACTGGCGGATCGCCGACCTCATCGCCGATGAGAAAGTGATGCCTTGCGCCAGCACATGCCGCTGCGAGGGGTCGAGCGTGGCAAGCCCTTCGCGCAGGAAGAAGAGCGTCGGACCGCCGCCCGGATGCTCGACAGCCGCGCCGCCGTCGAAGGCCAGCACCTCGCGGAACCCGAAATGCGCCGCAAGGAACCCGGCGGACGCGGCGGGATCCCCGACGACAAGAGAAAGGGTCGTGGCAAGAAGATTCATCGAACTGCCCTCGGCTTCGGAGTTGAGGACATCACGGTAAAGTCATCGCAAGCGGGCCGAGATGTGCCTTGATCTCGCGCGCGATGAGGTCGGGTGCAACGACATGCCATTCACCGGGCAAGCTCTTGTGGAGCGCGCCGGGGATCAAGCGCGCGGCGGTTGCGGCCGACCCGGTCAGGTCGTCGCTGCTGCCTTCGCTGTCGAGGACCAGGGTCGGCACCGACACAGCAGTAAGCACATCCTGGCACATCGCGTCGGACAGTCGGCAGTCATAGACCAGGGTCGGCGCGATGCCGACCATCCGCGTCCACCGGTCCGTGCCGCGCATCCCCGCCACCATCTCTTCCGGCACGCCGATGGCCGCGTGAAAATGGGCCACAGCATCCTCGTTGCGCCCGGCGCGAACCAGATCGGCCAGTTCCTCGGTTAGCGGATCGGCCCCCTCCTGTGCGCCGTCCTGTAGCGGCGGCTCCATAAGGACGAGACCTCCAAGCGGAACGCCCTGTGCGGCGGCGTGCAAGGCCAGAAGCGCGCCGGAGGAATAGCCGTAGGCACAGACCCGCCCGCCGATGGCATCGACCAGCGCCGCAAGATCCTCGACCTCCCGGTCCGGCGCGTAGGGCAGCGTATCGCCGCTTTCCCCCCGGCCGCGGCGATCATACCGGCAGACAGTGAACTCTGACGTCATAAGCGGCACCAGGTCGTCGAAGGCGCTGAGTCCCCGGTAATGCCCGGCCGGTTCGATGAGGATCAGCGCAGGACCGCTCCCAGCGCACTCAAAGGCAATCTGCGTTCCGTCCGGGACGCCGTTATGGATGATCTGGACACGGGTCGCTCCATTCAGTACTGATGAGTACCGACGTAAACCGCCACGATAAGTACTGTCAAGTACCGGAGAGGAGCTCGCTTTTGGGAGAAGCCGCCAAGCGCCAACCGCGCCCCCATCCCGACGATGTTCGTGCGGCGATCCTTGACGCGACGCAGCAGCTTTACCTTGAACATGGCTATGCCGGGACGAACACGGACGAGATCGCGGCACTGTCTTCGGTGTCCAAGCAGACGATCTATCGCCATTTCGCGAATAAGGATGATCTGGTCCGCGCGGCGATCCTGAGCCTAATCGCCGACGCCGAGGAGCAGGGGGCAGAGAGCTTCGATGCCTTGGCCGAATCTGATGACCCAGAGCGTGACCTGCGCACTTTCGCCCGCCAGCACCTGCACGATGTCATCCAGCCCGACATCATGCGCATGCGCCGCCGGATCATCGCCGAGGTGGACCGCTTTCCCGATGTCGCCAAGGCCTGGTATGACGCGGCCCCGAAACGCGGGCACGAGAAGCTAGCGGCAAGTTTCGCGCGGCTGCAGGAGCGCGGCTATCTGCGGATGAACGATCCCCTGCTGGCCGCCGAACAGTTCAACTGGCTGATCCTGTCGATCCCAATGAACCGGGGCATGTTCGATGCCGCCTCGGTCACCGATACCTCGAGCCACGCGGTCTATGCGGACGCGGCGGTGAACGTTTTCCTGGCCGCCTATGGCACAGGGCGGACGTGAGGCGGCCGGCGGAATGGCTTCGCGATTCTCATCAGCCGGGTGATGAATGCTATTCAAGCAGAGGATTCTGGACCTGATCGCGGTCGGCGAGGTCACTGTCGCGTTCCGCCGGTGGCGACGGCCAAGCCGCCTCCGAGCGTGTGAAGACGAGCTTGAACCCGGAATAGCCGAAGAAAGCGGCGGCCAAACCGTCGATGCCCCGCCGTGCCTTCCGATAACCCGACCGGACTGACGCCTGCGAGAATAGGACTGCATAGGCAAGGTAGATGACCAAGCCCAGGAGCGCGCAAAGCGCAGTCGTGATGGCCAGACGCGACGGGTCCTCGGAAGAGCCCACGCCAAGCGCCAGTACCGAAATCCATGCGAGGACGGCCTTGGGGTTGCTAAGGTTGAGCACAAGGCTGCGGATCAGGATCCGGCTATCGGCAATGGTTGGAACTTCCATGGTCTCCGGCTCGGGTATCACCGCGTTGCGGGCCGATTGCCAGGCGAGCCACAAGAGATAGGCGCCGCCGAACCAGCGCAGGAAAGTCAGCGCGACGGAGGACTGGACCAGAAGCGCCCCAAGCCCAGCCGCCGCGATCAGGCCCCAAAATGCAAGCCCTATCGCGAGCCCGACGCCCATCAGGAGGGCGGCGCGCGCACCCCTTGCCATGGCTGTGGTCGACACGGCAAGGGTTGCCGGGCCGGGCGAAGCGGCCGCGACGAAGAAGGCAAGAAGTGCTGGGGAAAAAAGGGCATCGAGCATTTGATAGGTCCTGGAAAAAGGGGGCTTCACGTCGTGACCGACAGTACAGTTCTTCTGTCCTGAGAGCGTCAGACAGGCGGCTCGCGCGCTGCGAACCATTCCACGATGCTGGGCATGTTGCGCTCGAACCCGTCGCCCAGAAACATGCTGAAGAACCGGGCGGGTTCAGTCCCGGCGTTGCGGAAATCGTGCAGGACACCCGCCGGGATCCTGAGGAAGGTCCCCGCTGGGCAGGCAGTCCAGCTTTCCCCCAGAAGCAACTCCGGGCAGCCCTCAAGGACCAGGAATATCTCGTCGTTCGTCTCGTGCCGATGCGCGCCGACGCCCGGCTGGCCGGGATCGAGACGCCATTCCGAGGCCGAGTAACGCTCGCCCGTCTCTGCCCCATCGGCCTTGAAGGTGGCGGTCAGCCGGCCCATGGCATAGCGCCGGCCGGCACCGGGCGGAAGGGAGAGGATATCGTCCCTTTTGCCTTCGGTAATGGTTCCCCTCCTGTCGGGCCCTTCTCCGGGTCGGTGCCATCGAACACGGCCTTCTGCGCGCGGAATGCCCGGCGGAAAGCCGGTCGCTCCTCCCCTCGCCTGACGTAGCCGGCAAGGGCCGGGTGATCCTCCAGAAGTCCCGAACCTTGCAACCTGCGCAGGACGCTGACCATCATCAGGTCGCCAAGCGAGAAGGTTCCTTCCAGCCAGTCCCTGGACCCGAGCCAGTCCGCAAGCTGCCCAAGGCGCGTGTGGATGCGCGCCTCCAGCATCGGTTGCCGCGCGGCATGCCAGGGCTGGTGCCGTTCGACCATGCGCGCAAGGTCCCAGTCCCAGATGGGCGGCTCGACCGTGTCGAGCGCGGCAAAGACCCAGGCTACGGAGCGGGCACGACCGGCCCGGTCGTCAGGAAGAAGGCCGGGATGCTGCTGCGCAAGGTGCAGGACGATCGCGCCTGATTCGAAGAGGACAAGCCCGTCCTCCTGCCAGGCCGGAATCTGGCCGAATGGTTGCAGCGCCCGATAGTCCGGCGTCTTGAGCTCGGCAAAGGCGACAGGCCGGACGTCACAGGTCTCACCGAGTTCCTCCAGCGTCCACCGCACGCGAAAATCGCGCGCCAGCCCGCGCCCGCGGTCAGGGGAATCGGCAAAGGCGGTGACGGTGCCAGGCATTCAGCATGCTCCCGCTTCGGTACTTGCAAGTACCCACAATTCATGAACCCGGGATCGCGTGTCAAGGTATTGCCATGCGGCCGAGCGCAGCCGTGAACCAAAATTCGAATGGCTGTCCGAAGATATCGGATTTCTCGGGTGTTTCGCAGGATCATGCCTGAGGCGAGAGCGCGTCCTTTTCGTTAAGACTCAGGCAACAAAGCCGATCCCTTCCTCATTCACGTTGTCTAGACAATGAGCGGCGGAGGTCGAGATGCAGCTCCCACATCCGCCGGCTCGACACAGAGCGATCAACCGAAAGGCTCGGGTTTCTGCTTCTGCCTATTGTGCGGACTGCACACTGACATGCCCAGACAATCATTTTGTCGATCAAGTAACAAAGCGAATGACGAGCCGATTGGCTGCATTTTCAGAAAGTTTGCCCACTCCTCGAGAGGGGACGCCTTGCACAGACCGCCTCTCTGTTAGGCTCCGGGCCGACCAGCTCAGTAAGCGGCTTCCGCAGCCGTCAAAGCAATGCGCTCCGCGCGACCTCGGATCATGGCGGCAAACTGCTCGACCGCAGTTATGTCCAATTTTGAACGCGAAAGCTCCGCCGCCGCGACAGTTGCCTTCTCAAGGACGGCTTTGCTGATCTCCACGATCCGTCTTCTTGTAAGCGGCACGCCGATACCCACGTCCGCCGCAAACGCTGCCCACCCCTTCGCGTCCAGCTCGGCAAGCGTCGCCCGTTTCCCGATCTTCATGGCAAATTTCGGCGAGAGGTCGGGATAGGCAACGGTCGCAAGCAAATCATACAGCGGGGCGAGGCGTGGACCGTCGGCGTCGTAGAGGATCGAGAAATTCTTGCCGTGTGCGTCGGCGTTCCCGGCGATCGCATTGAAGATCACCGCATCGAGAAGCTTCAGCACATCGACAGCGGGCCTTGCGGCGACGCGGCGCAGCAGCGCGAAGCAATCCTTGAAGGTCGGGCCCCCTTCGCTCGCGTATTTGGTCTCCGGTGGCACGCCGAGCGCCTGGCAGAAATCCTCCTGATGGATCCGGCGCACGAAGCCATCGTCGCCGATGGCGCGGTCATAGCGCTGGACCAGTAGAAACGTTCGATCCTGCACGGTCCGCGGCTCGACAGGGGCAACATCGAGGCCAATCGCGGCGGCAAGGCGCATCACGAACGCCTCGTTCTCGGTCGTCGCCGCGAAACGCGATATCGGGGGCTTGAGAATATGCGTCGTCGGCTGGCCCGGCGCAGGCAATGCCACCGCGCCATCCACCAGAACCACAGGCACCTTCGATTGCGCGCCAGCGAGAGAGAGACGGAGTCCTTCCTCGCCTGCGAGCAATGGACGGACGGGCAGCGCGTCCAGCACCCGGATCAGGCCCGCATCGTCAAGCGGGGTTGGCCGTTGATCGGGGACAGGAGCGGTCGGACCTTCGCCGGGCGACAGAAGCTGAAGCGCGCCTGCCACATCGCCGCCGAGGCGATCAAGAAGGGCGAAATCATTGGCGCGCGACACGCCGAGTGCCTGAGCCGCAGCGTCGCGCTGGCTTTCCTCCGGCAAGAGACCGCCGAAAAACGATCTGCACTCGCGACGACTGAACGGCTCCGCCCGCTTTGGCAGCGAAGCGGACAACGGCTGCGCCGCCTCGTCGTCGAGCCAAGCCCGCGCATAGGCGAAGCCGAGTTCACCGTGCTTGTCCTGCGTCAGCTGACCCACCAGGCGCCCGTCCCACCAGATATCGAGGGTGCGCGTCATGGCTTCTGAGGATCTTTTGGCCGCGCTCCTTTGGTGTCGGGCGGCGGTGTGATATCGAGCGAGCAGCCCAACGCTGCTAGGACCTGAAGTGTCTTGCCGATCTGCGCGGTCGGCTTGCCCGCTTCGAGATCGACGATGAAGCGCAGGCCGACGCCAGCTGCGCCGGCAAGCTCGTCCTGCCGCAGGCCAGCGGCCTTGCGGGTTGTCCGGACAATGTCGCCGATCTCGGCGGTGGTGAGGTTGCGTCTGGCCATGATATTTACCGAACGGGAAATTATCATGAATTTCGGAAGAATGTCTATAAGAATTTCCCGCTCGGGAAAGCTTGCGCCTCGGGGTAGCTCCCGGGCCTGAATTATTCCCGCTCGGGAAAACGCGCCGATCGGCAGCCTCAGATGCTGCCGCGGCTCGACGCGGGTCCGCCGATCGCCTGTCTTTCTTCTCCACAGTACGATGAACCCCTGAGCGTTGTTGCAACGCCCCAATTCCTGCCTTTCTTACTCATCCCCGATCCAGGGCCGCGCGTCGCGCGGGCCCGCAAGCGAACGGGGACGACGTGGCCGTCAACCATCAGCAATCGGAAGCAGCCTCACGCGGTGCACGCATGCTGCGCACCGCGCTGGGGCCTGCGGTCGCCCGATTCCTCGAAGACCCCGCGATCGTCGAGGTCATGCTCAACCCCGATGGGCGGCTCTGGGTCGACCGGCTTTCTGACGGCCTGTCCGATACCGGGGAACGACTTTCGGCGGCCGATGGCGAACGCATCATCCGCCTCGTCGCCCATCATGTCGGCGCCGAGGTGCATGACCGACGGCCGCGTGTCTCGGCCGAGCTTCCCGAAACCGGCGAGCGCTTCGAAGGCCTGCTGCCGCCGGTCGTGACGGCTCCGGTCTTCGCAATTCGCAAGCCTGCCGTCGCCGTCTTCACGCTCGACGACTATGTCGCCGCGGGCATCATGACAGCCGACCAGGCCGTCATCCTCCGGCAGGCGATCGCAGCGCGCGCCAACATCCTCGTCGCCGGCGGAACCAGCACCGGCAAGACCACGCTGACCAATGCCCTGCTGGCCGAGGTCGCGAAGACAACCGACCGCGTCATCGTCATCGAAGACACCCGCGAGCTGCAATGCCGGGCGCAGAACATCATCGCCATGCGCACCAAGGACGGCGTCGCGACCCTGTCCGACCTGGTGCGCTCCTCGCTGCGGCTGCGGCCGGATCGGATCCCGATCGGCGAGGTGCGTGGGTCTGAGGCGCTCGATCTCCTGAAGGCCTGGGGCACCGGCCATCCCGGCGGGATCGGCACGACCCACGCGGGCACCGCGCTCGGCGCGCTGCGCCGCCTCGAGCAGCTCATCCAGGAAGCTGTCGTCACCGTCCCCCGGGCGCTGATCGCCGAGACCATCGATCTGGTGGCCGTGCTCTCCGGCCGCGGCGCTGCGCGGCGTCTCGCCGAACTCGCCCGCGTCGAAAGGCTCGGGACGGACACCGACTACCGCCTTTCCCCCGCAATCCATCCTCCCGACCCACAAGGAGAACCCGCATGATCCGACATATCGCGCGCGGCCGTCAGCGCCTCGCGACCGCCGCCACCGCGCTGACCCTAAGCTTCCTTCTGGCGCCCGCCGCCCACGCATCCGGCTCGTCCATGCCCTGGGAAGCGCCGCTGCAGTCCATCCTCCAGTCGATCGAGGGACCGGTCGCCAAGATCATCGCGGTGATCATCATCATCGTCACCGGCCTGACGCTGGCGTTCGGCGACACGAGCGGAGGATTTCGGCGTCTCATCCAGATTGTCTTCGGCCTGTCGATCGCCTTCGCGGCGTCCAGCTTCTTCCTGTCGTTCTTCTCATTCGGCGGCGGGGCGCTCGTCTGATGGCGGGCCTCCTGCAACATCCAGATGAGGTCGCGGGCTTCTCGGTTCCGGTCCACCGCGCGCTGACCGAGCATATCCTGCTGGGCGGCGCACCGCGCAGCATCGCCATCATGAACGGCACACTCGCCGGCGCTGTCGGTCTAGGATTGCGGCTATGGCTGGTTGGTCTCCTCATTTGGGCGATCGGCCATTTCGCCGCCGTTTGGGCAGCAAAGCGCGATCCGCTCTTTGTCGAAGTGGGCCGCCGGCATCTGCGCATTCCGGGCCATCTCTCGGTCTGAGGCGTGGCCATGATGAACCTCGCCGAATACCGCCGAGCCGCGACCCGCCTCGCTGATTTCCTGCCCTGGGCGGCGCTGGTCGGCGAAGGCGTCGTGCTCAACAAGGACGGCAGCTTCCAGCGCACCGCGCGCTTTCGTGGTCCCGATCTCGACTCAGCTGTGGCCGCCGAACTGGTGGCCGTCGCCAGTCGCCTCAACAACGCCTTCCGGCGTCTGGGCTCGGGCTGGGCGATCTTCGTCGAAGCGCAGCGTCACGAGGCCGCCTCCTATCCGGCAAGCCGCTTCGCGGACGCCGCCTCCGCCCTCGTTGATGCGGAGCGCAAGGCCGACTTCGAGGAAGCGGACGCGCATTACGAGTCGAGCTACTTCCTGACCTTTCTCTATCTCCCGCCTGCCGAGGACGCCGCGCGGGCGGAGACCTGGCTCTACGAGGGTCGCCAACAGTCCGGCGTCGATCCCCATGAAGCCCTCGCGGCTTTCATTGACCGCACAAACCGCGTCCTCCAGCTCGTCGATGGCTTCATGCCGGAATGCCGGTGGCTCGATGACGCCGAGACCCTGACTTACCTGCACTCGACCGTCTCGACGAAGCGCCACCGCGTCCGCGTGCCCGAAACACCGATCTACCTCGATGCGCTTCTCGCCGATGAGCCGCTGACCGGCGGCCTTGAGCCGCGGCTCGGCGCCGCCCATCTGCGCGTACTGACGATCAACGGCTTTCCGACCGCGACGACGCCAGGGATTCTCGACGATCTCAACCGGCTCGCCTTTCCCTATCGCTGGTCCACGCGGGCGATCCACCTCGACAAGACGGACGCCACGAAACTGCTGACGCGCATCCGGCGGCAGTGGTTCGCCAAGCGCAAGTCGATCGCCGCAATCCTGAAGGAGGTAATGACCAACGAGGCCTCCGCGCTCGTCGATACGGACGCTGCGAACAAGGCTGCCGATGCCGACATGGCCCTGCAGGAGCTTGGGGCCGACTATGCCGGTCAGGCCTATGTGACCGCCACGGTCACAGTCTGGGACGCCGATCCGCGCACCGCCGACGAGAAGCTGCGCCTCGTGGAAAAGGTGATCCAGGGCCGCGACTTCACCGCGATGTCCGAGACCATCAATGCCGTCGATGCCTGGCTCGGTTCGCTGCCCGGCGGCGTCTGCGAAGGCGCCGGGCAAGGCGTCGCGGGTATTCCCGGGCTGGCCCGACGTGTGAAACGCTCCCGTCTGAACAGGAAAGTCTGGCTGCACGGCGAAGGCGCGCGGGTTATCGATCCAGGCCGCGTCATAGGAGAAGGCAGAAAACTGGCGCGGCCCGGCCCGCGTGAAACGGAGCTGGCCAACGGGTGTCAGGCTTTCGCCAAGAGCGACATGGGCGCGGAAATCCGGCATCAGAACGTCGCGCCGTCCGGATCGATGCTATCTGGATCAGCAGAGGGGGTCGCGCCCTGATCGCCTCGCTTACGCGGCTTTGCCGCGAACGATCTCCCTCGACGCGGCTGCCGTTCAGCTGTCAAGGCGAGCCCCAAATCGTCCTTTCGGATGTCGATGAGATCGGCCAGGCGGTCGACAACGCCGAGGGCCACCAGGACGTCAGCGAGCGTGCCGACCCCAACGCCAGGATCCCCGCGTTCAAGGCGGGTGACGCTGCTCGCGGAGGTGCCTGCTCGGATCGCCAGATCGGCCACGGCGATGCCGCGCCTGAGGCGAGCACCGCGGACGTCACGTCCCAAGGCTTCGAGCGCCAACTTCGCTCTGGGCGATCCCATTATAAGCTTCCATATCTGATGAACTAAACCGCTTTATGCGTCATATATGACTTGTCGTCAATGGCGCAGCGTCGGTGGGACATATCGCATTGCCCGCAAAGAAGCACGCCAACGGCGCATCTGTGCGAACGGTACATTCCCCGGTCACTTGTGAGGGAAAAGGAATCGCTGGCGCCTGTCCGGCACAGGCGTGGCTGGCTGATCTGAATTGACTGCTTCCCTTTCGGTCAATGGGCTGGATCGAGCGCAATGGGCGGCATGACCGGCGGCAGCAGCGTCGGAACATACTTCCGCCCCTCGACCCAGGCATCGACGGTGTCGGCCCATTCCTGCATCATGTGGCGACGCTGAACCTCGTATTCGGCCTTGTTGTAGACGCCGCGTGATGAACGCCCGTCCTCGTGCGCCAGGCACTTTTCGATCCAGTCGCGGTTGAAGCCCAGCTCATTGAGCAGCGTCGAGCCCGTGCGGCGCAGGTCATGCACGGTGAACGGCTCCAGCGGCAGCCCCTCCTTCTTGGCCTGTTCGACGACCGCGTAAGTGACCCGGTTGAAGGTCGCACGCGACATCGGCGCATCCGCATCGTAGCGGGACGGCAGCAGATATCGAGAATTACCCGCGCAGGTCTTGAGCGCGATCATGATGTCGAGGGTCTGCCGGCACAGGTAGACATTGTGCGGCTTAGACCGCTTCATGCGCTGCTTCGGGATCGTCCAGACGGCGTTCTCGAAATCGACCTCATCCCAGACCGCGTCCTGCAGCTCGCTCTTCCGGACCATGGTGAGGAGGTAGAGCTTCATGCCGAGGCGGATTGTCGGCAGCGTTGCCACATGCTCGAGCTGCTTGAGCATGATGCGGATCTCGGTCGGTGAAAGCGCCCGGTCCTTGGGCGTGAAGGTGGCAATCGAAGCCGGACCGACGTCATCGGCCGGGTTCGCGACCTTCTCGCCCTGGAGGATTGCGAAGGCGTAGATCTGCTTCAGGATATCCCGCACATGAATGGCCGTCGCCGGCGCGCCCCGTTCCACAATCTTCGCGCAGTGGGCGCGCAGGTCATCCGGCGTGATCTCGGTCAGCAAACGGTTCCGCCAGACAGGCTTCAGTTCACGCTCGAAGATCGCGCGGCGCATGGCGCGCGTGCTGTCGGCCATGGGCGCGCCCGTTAGCCACTTCTCGCCGAACTCGCCGAAGCTCTTGGCTTCCTTGATCCGGCGCTTCTCCCGCTGCTTCTCGATGGCGGGAGACCGCCCCTCGGCGATCATCCGTTTCGCGTCCAGGCACAGTTCCCGCGCCCGGGCAAGCGTGATCCCATCTCGGGCGTACTTCCCGAGATGGACGGTCTCCCGCCTGCCGTTCAGCCGGTAGTCGAGCCTGAACGAGATGCCGCCTGTCGGCGCGACACGCACATACATGCCGTCACGATCTGTCACCTTGTACATTTTGGCTTTTGGTTTCAGACACTTGAGTGCTGCATCCGTCAACATTCCGAGCCTCCTCGCGAAAAAGGACCGTCACGCGGTTTTTGGAGGCTTCTGACGACGATTTCCGTTTATATTCAGCGTATTAGGCTGGAAAAAGTACCGTCATTAGCCTCAGCCGCTCTGACGGTACTTTCGATTTTCCGGATGATCAACGGGAGGCGGGTCCGTCGCCTGACACGACATACGCGTTTGATGCCCACCGATAGCTATCGATAGGTCTCGGCTGAAATGTTTTTGTTTTTCAGGTGGTTATGTCGTATTCTGGCGTGGTTTCGGATACCCTCGGATGGGCAAAAATTACTCCCACTCGATTATTTCCTAGCAGGATAACCATTTGAAATCACTTGTCAAAATATTCTTCGCGGCTCGCTATACCGTCAGCCAACCCGTCAAAAACTCGCGCTTTTGAAATCATTGGCTTTTCCGACGGTTTTCGCAAAACGCGCCTTCCGCCATCTATCGCCGGACACGGCTTAGAAGCGTCGCCGAACAGCCGTCAGACCGGTCCCGCCGCCTGTACCCTACACTACGATGTGCGAGCGGCCGCTCGTTCTTGCCTATACCGTCATCGCGGCCCAATCACCCTGAAAGATTTAGGTCCCGCACGGCGACGAACGCGCGGTTCGTCTCGGCCGCACGGCGCTCCTTGGCTTCCAAAACCGTGATGAGTGAGACCTTGTGCGAAAGCACCTCGTAGAGGTCGAGCCCGTCAGCGCATATGAGATTAGTCTGGCGTCCACGCGAGAACGCCTCCAGCCCCTCGGCCGTAAAGCCGGAATTGCTAACGAATAGGCCGCGCGACCAGGACGCCTTCCCACTGACCTTGCCCGAAAAGGTCATCAGGTCAGCAAAGCCGATTTGGGGCCCATGCCATTTTGCTTCAACCAGGCAGGTCTGACCGTGCAGCTTAAAGCTCCCGTCGATCTGCTCGCCGACAAGTCGAAAAGAGCCCCGCGGCGCCAACCCGAATCCGGCGAACAGCTCATTGAGAAAGCCCTCGAAACGCAGGCCACGCGTCTGGGGATCGAGCTTGGTGATTTCAATGAGGAGCGCCGCGAGCTCTTGCGCCTTCTCGGCGCCCATCGCCGCCGACGCCTGCGGCGCTGGCTCTGCCACCTTCGGCGCGCCGAAGCTGTTCAGGAAGCTCGGATCGAGCAGCTCAGGAATCTTAAACTGCACGCCGGGAAGAAGGCTGTTTAGCCGATCAATCTCTTCACGGCTGAGAGGATTCCCCTTTCCCCTGCGGTAGGTCATCGCTTGGCGAACGATCGCCACGATCAGTTTCGTAAAGGACGACCTGCGCTGTTCCAGCGTCGCGGTCAGGAGTTGCACAATGGCAGGTCGCTTGCTGCCCGGGACCCATAGGTCGCCGACGCCAGCCTGTGCGGCGGCAAGCGGAAATGCGGTCCTGTTGTTTCCGCTCCCGGGAAGGAAATCGTAGAGGAGGTCTGCCAGGTCCTCGATCGCCTGGGCTTCACGGAATGACATCATAGGTTACTCGTCTTCCGCCTCCTCCATGCGCGCTTCGAGCTCGTTGAGGAACGGAGAGCGCCCCCAATGCATCCTCCCGCGGGCGGTATCGATGTAGCCTGAATAAAGCATGTGGATCTCATCTCGAGCGCGCGTGAGACCGACGTAGAAGAGCCGGCGGCTCTCGCGGCGAGCAGCGGGCAGTTCATTGCGCCATGGCAATCCTCCGAGGTCGAGACCGACCATAATGACGACGTCATATTCGCACCCCTTTGCGGAGTGAAGCGTCAGGAGATTGAGGTGCAATGGCGAGCCATCTCGCCCGCCGAGACTGGCCAAATCGAGATCGGCAAGCGCGCCTCCGCCAGCGAGGGCTGCGGTCATCCGATCCACCTGCTCGCGCTGGTCGGCAAGGCTGGGCTCGCCAGCCATCAGTGCGTCAAGCATCCCGGCCCGAAGCGCCGCCACGAAATCCCGAGCGAGGCCCGCCTCCACGCGAAGCGACCAGAGAAGCTGCGTCAGACGCTGGGCTTCATCGCGCGCCTGGGCCTCGGGGATCCGTGCGCGGTGAAATCCCAACCAACGATCCAGCAGCCCGCGCAACTGCGGCCGGGCCTCGCGCCAGCCGCTCGCGCACCATGCGGCGCAATCTTCGATCCAGCTCGTGAGCGCGACCTTCCGATAAGGCGCGGCGGTGTCGACACGGACAAAGTCGAGGCCCGCGGCGGCCACCGCTTCCGCCACCACGTCGCCGGCCCGGTAGTCGCGATAGAGGATGGCGATATCGCCGAGCGCTCGCCCTGGTTTCCCTGCGAGCGCCGCGGGAATGATCTCTTCGATTGCGTGCGCGGCCTGCCCTTCGAGACCGTCAGCGCACTGCGTGAACTCGATAATGGCCTGCCGGTCCGGGTCGTTGGACTGATAGCCGCGCGCTTCGCCTAGCGCCATCTCGGAGGCGCTGACGATCCGGGACGCCGAACGATAGTTGAGTTGCAGTTGCACCCGCTCGACGTCGTCCCGCTCGGCAAGCTCCTGCAGAAGCGCTCCATCGGCGCCGGTGAAGCCGTAGATCGACTGGTCGGGATCTCCCACCGCAAAGAGCCGAACGCCGCCGTCGAAGGCCACGCGCTTGACGATGCGGTGCAGAGCCACGCCGAGGTCCTGATACTCGTCGACGGCGAGGACGGGGAATTTCGCCTGCAGCAGCGGGAGCACCCAATCGTGCTCTGAGACGAGCCGTTGTCCGAAGACGACAAGGTCATCAAAGTCGATAAGGCCCATCCGCCGCAGCTCAGCCTCGTATCCTTCCGCCCATGCGGCGAGCTCCTCCTCGCTGGTCCAAGCAATGGAGTTTCGGTCGAGAACCGATCGCCGGTGCCTTCCAAGATCCATGGTCTTGTTTGGATGACCGACACCGAACAGCCTGTCCCCCACTCGCTTCATGGCCTGATCGCTCTGCCGAGTCGTGGCGACCGCCAGCGGGAAAGGCACCGGCAAGTCGGCAAGCCGGCCATACGGCATGAGGAGATGCCGCAAGCAGAAGCCGTGAACGGTGCCGATGAAGAGATTGGATGCCTCGCGGAGGCCCAATCGCTCGAGGCGGCGCGTCAGCTCGCGGGCGCATTCCTGACTATAGGTGATGCAAGCCGCACCACGCGGCGCGCGCACGTCCTCGGCCATGATCCTCGCGAGCTTCAGCACCAGTGTCTTGGTTTTGCCGCTGCCCGGACCTGCCAGCACGACACAGTGGCCCGTCGAGTCATAGGCCGCCTGCTGACCCGGGTTGCCAGCAAGATCTCCCGCCTGGGCGAGATAGGCAGCGCTGACGCTACGCAACGGCATCGCGGATGTGCTCGAGCGCCTGCCGGATGTAGTCTGGACAGGTATCCGCGTCGACGTGGCGCGCGAGCGCCTGGGCAAAACGTCCTTTACCAATCCGTTCGATGAGCGCGATCAGCGCATCCTCGTCGAGCGTGTCGGGGTCATCCACCCACCCTTGCAGCTCGTCGCGGGTGTCCTCGCCGATGCTCAGTTCTTCTTCGATCACCTCCTGCATGGCGTCGGCAAGGCCGCCCGTAAACAGCTCGGGTTCCAGCGTGTTGCTGTTGACGAAGTAGCCGAACGGCTCGGCGCGGGTGATCACGGCGTCCGCATCGAGCCGCCTGTAGCTGACGCCTTCTTCGCGCAATTGCAGCACATTGATCAGACGACGCCGAACGCGCGGATGGCTGGCGCCATTGGGGTCGCGGTCCGTCAGGATCACGTGCGGGATGTTCAGGCCGTGCTGGCCCAGCAGCTTCACGTAAGGCGTGAAATTCGTGCCGCTGACCGAACAGACCGTGATGCCGAGCATGTCGAGCGGTATGCCCAGCGCCTCGGCAAAGGCCGGCACCAAGAAGCGCTCCGCGTCGCCCTCGACCAGGACGACACCGCGGGCGAAGAAGATCTCGCCGCGGCTCACATCGATGTAGCGCTGAAGGTCCGCCTCGTCGCGCTCGGTGAATGGCGCCGTGGCTGTCGAGACGGCGATCGTCGCGTTCGTCGCCGCGTCATGGCGGAGCAGGACGATCGAGCGGATCGGCGCGACGCTGGCGATGTGGGGCGAATGCGTCGTGAGGATCGTCGTCAGTGGCGGCGCATCCTCCTCCTCGTCTGCACCCGTGCCAAGGAAGTAACGATAGACAAGACGCTGGACGTGTGGATGCAGGTGCGCCTCCGGCTCTTCGACGACGAAGAAAGTGTGGTCACGTTCACCGTCCGTTACGAGCCGATCGAGTTCGAGACTCTTCAGCGCCATGAAGATCAGATTGGCTGTGCCGAGACTGGCGTCGGCAATCCCACGCGCGCCATTGTCGATCAGGAGGCGCAGGCTGCGCAGCAAGGCGTCGACCCGCGTCGGCGAAAGACCGAGGGTCAGCGGAACCGCATGTTGCTCGCCCGCGATGGCGATCAGCCGCTCGCTGATCCGCTCTGCCGTGGCGACCACTTCGGCATGGCCCTCCAACTCGGCTTGCGCCTCGTTCACCTGATCCTGAATTTCCGCGCGAGCATCCGCGTCCAGGGAGGTCGAAAGCTCCTCGATCAATGGTCTTAGCGGCGAGTTGCGCCAGCTCGCCAGATCCTTCTCGGCATCGCGCAGCGCAACCTGCACGTCGAGCGGCAGCATCCGCCGGAGCGACGGCCCGATCGACATCTCGGGGTCATCACCGCCAAAGATGATGTACTCATAGTCGGCTAGGCTCTCCGGATCTCGTGCGAGAGTGGCCTTCGGCTGAAAGCGGTACGTAAGCCGCGCGACCATCGGCGGCCCGGGATCGATCACGCAGTCATTCAGATGCGCCATCAACCGCGGATCATCGGTGAAGTCGGTCAGCTCGACGGCGATCTCAACCGTTTCCCCGAGCTTGTCCTCGCCTAACCCATCCCAGAAGTGCTCCAGGCCGAGCTGCCGGTCACGCTCCGACAAGCCCGGGTCGAGAATCAGTTGCAGTGCGCGGATGAAATTGCTCTTGCCGACTTTGTTCTCACCGACGATAACGATGTTCTCGCCGGTCTCGAGGTCGATCTCCGAGAAGTTCGCGAAGTTGCTTATCTTTACGCGCGAAATCCGCACGGCAATCCCCCGTTGCTATTCTGAATTCACGCGCTAGCCGAGTAGTACCTCGATCTCCTTGTTCTCAACAAGCGTACTGATCTCACTGTAGAGATCAACATCTTGACCGGGCGCGGAGATTGAAATGACCAGAGCGTACCGCGCTTTATCAGCCACCCGCTTTTGGCCGACGTGCGACTTCCACCATCCGCCGACGGGATAGACCGCGATAGCGTCGTGCCCCGCCAGTTCGATCGCCCTGCCGCGCCACAGGTCGCAATGCAGCGATCCTGCCTGGATAGCTTTTGGCCCTAGAAGCCAGCAACTGGCTTCGCCATCGGCTTCAGTGCCGTCCTTGGCCTGGCTCGCGGAAATCCGGCTACGGAAGCGCGCTGCCGTCTCGGTGCGCTTCTTCATGTCAAACCGCAGCCCGAAAGAACGATAGGTGTCCGGTCGGGTCGCCGCCTTGCCCGCCAAGTTCGGCTCGATGAAATACGACAAGGTCACCTTCATCGTGACAATCTCGTTTTCGAGCTTCTCCAACGCTGCTTTCGGCCAAGGCAGATCGTAGAAATGCATCTCGTTGAACACGCCCGTCCGGCCGTCCGCACCGATCGCGAAGGGCTGAATCTCGGCCTGGGCGACGAGCGTGGCGTCGTTGCGCGCCGACAGGATCGCTCGCTCGATGTCCGGCACGCCGTATCCGAACTCGCGAAGCATCTCCTGCTTCTTGCCTTTGGTAGCCGCCTTCCCGGTCTTCCAGTGGGCTCCGGTGCCGATGAACTTCTTCCGGATCGGTTCGGGCCATCGGGCAGAATCCACGGTTAGTGCGCGATGGGTCTCAGCCCACAGGTCCGGCCGAGCCGCTTGCAGGCGGCCGATGAAGTTTCCGGCCATCCCAGCGGCAGCGCTCGTCGCCCAGAACGGGACAAGCGGTTCAGCCGCGACATCGGAGCCAGCCGACAGGAGGGAGACGGCCGGGTCCCAGCCGCAGAAGCCGGTCGCGTCCGACATCATGTTGCCGGCCTCGAACAACACTTCCGGCTTGATGGGCGTCAGGTCGTCCGGCAGCGACTGAGAGCCACGACTGAAGGGGCTGCGGTGATTGGCCGGGACCGCGGCCTGCAACACAGGCGGCGGTGCCGGCGGCTGCTCCTTGCGGGTGAAGCCGCCAATGGTCAGGGCGTTCCAGCTCTGTGATGGGTCTTCCAGAGGCTGCGAGGGAAGGACGTCCACCGCCATGCCGCCGGAGACGTTCCCCGTGGCGACGACGATCAGCCGCTTGGGTCGCTCGGCCGCCGGGACGGCGTCATCAGCCTCGCCCGGCATTGCACCCGCCGCGATCTGGTCGATCGCACCGCTCCAGGTCGATGGCCGGCTTGGAGGAAAATCGGTGGCGGACGTGGCGATGCAAAAGCTCCGCATCACATTGGGCCGCTCGATCTCGACCGAACTGACAGCGCCTTGGGTCACCACGCCGTAGCTGGGCGGCTTTGTTGGCGGAAACCCGCCGGGCGGCAGCAGCTTCATGGATTCGGCGCCATGGGTGAGTTCGACAGGACGCTCATCGTTCATCAACGGTTCCAGGTCGCCGTAGAGTACGAGCCCCGCAAGCGGCGTGCCGTGACCGCCATGCGGCTGGTGATCGTCCGCACCCCAGGCGGGATCGTAAGCCCAAGCGCCGCGCAGGCCGGGCGCAATCAACGGATGAGCCGCCATCACGCCAGTGTCGAGCGTACAGACCACGGGAGCGTCAGGAGACGGCGGGCTCACGCGCTGCGCCAGCTCTTCCACCCAGTCATGCTGTCCAAGACCGGTCTCCCCACGGTCGAGGAAAGGCTCGATCGTTCCCGTCGCGCGGCGAATTTCGGTGATGGCGCCTGGCACGCGCGCCGCGAACGCTGCCACCGCCGCAGCAACCGCGTGAATGAAGACAACCGTCGTGTCGGGAAAGATCAGGCGATCGCCGTGCACATCGATGTTCGCATTGCGGGCCGCCGCCACCAGGCGATCCGCTAGTGCGACCGGCTGGCGAACCCAGAGCTCCCACCATAGGATGTCGGGCGCAGCCAGATCCACCTCGCCGGTGAACAGCGATACGGCTTCTGCAGCCCTGACTTCCTCGATCACCTCGAACCGCTCGGCATCGGGGCGTCTCTGATTGCCGGGATCGCGTCCATAGTCAGCGATGCGATTGCGCAGGAAGGCGCGGGCATCATCCGGCACGAACACCAAGGCGCTTTCGGTGCGGTCCTCGTTGCGCTCCGATCGCAAGATCACAACGTCCTGTGTAGGAAACTCCAGCGCCGCGGGCACCTTCACGGCCTTGATCCGGGAGTCTTCCGCTGGCGGCAGCGTCGTGACCTCCACGACAGTACCGGATTTCAGCCCCTGTATGGGCAGGCGCGGGTCGGCAGCGGCAGCCGGAACCGTCCCCAGCGCCGCTGCGAGCTGGTCGAGGAGCTGCGTCGCATGCGCCGTATAGTCTCCCCGGAGGGGTTTGCGTTCCTGATTGCGTGAGGGAAAGGTATAGGCCGCGGTCTCACGAAAGACGTCGATCGAGATATGCGCGCGGTCTCTCGTGTCGAAATTATCGGGCTCTGCCATAGGCTCCTACTTCTTCATTCGCGTTCCGTTCGATCCGTTCGGCGGAGCCTGCCTAACGGCCGGGTTGGCGACGGAACTTGCCCTTCAAAGTCTGTCGATTTTGGAGCGCGTCACGCAAGGCATCGGGCGATACCTTCGAGGCGCCTTCCAGGATGGCGTCCTTGACGACGGCATCGGCCGCGCGGACCAACTCGCCCTGGCTCAGGCCTTCGAGCACGCTTTCAATGCCGGGCCATACCGTCGACGCGAACTTGAACTTGCCAAGCCGACGTTCAACGATGGCCCGCGCTGACGTCGCGTCTGGCAATGTATATTCGACCACTTCGTCGAAACGACGCGCCAGAGCTTCGTCCAGGATCTCGACATGATTGGTCGCGGCCAGCACGAGACTGTCGGTTGAATTCGGCTCCTCCATGAAGGCCAGCACCGAATTCAGAACCCGTCGTATTTCGCCGACATCGTTCGGGTGGCCTCGGCGAGAGCCGATCGCGTCGAACTCATCAAGTAGATAGACGCCGCGGGTCTGCGCAATCTGGTCGAAGAGCAAGCGCAGCTTGCCGGCGGTCTCGCCGAAAAACCGGCTGAACAGCGATTCGAGCCGGACCGTGAACAGCGGCAGCCGCAGTTCGCCGGCCAAGGCCGAGGCCGTCATCGTCTTGCCCGTTCCGGGCGGGCCAACAAGGAGCATGTGCGTGGCGGGGGTCTGTCCGTGCTCACGCAGGGTCGCACGCTCCTGCTGCTGGCGGACGACACGGCCCAGCCGCTTGGCAATTTCATCGGAGAGCACCATGCTCGAGAGCGCAACCTTGGGATAGGCGCTCTCGACGAGGCCCTGCAATTCGCCGCGCGGCCGGGCGAGCGGGATCGGGGTCTGTCCGCCGGCAGGTTTGCCGGTCCCTCGCTGATCACGTGCCTTCTGGACAAGCCGTTTCAGCTTCTCAGCGTCATCCGCACGGCCCTGGCGAGCTTCCTGAGCGGCGATCTGCAAGGCGATCGACAGGAGCTGGTCCTCATCCCCGTCGATATGCGAGTTCAGGAGTGCGAGAATTTGCTTAGTCGACATGCTCGCCTCCTTTCTTTGGTTGGGCCTCGCTATACTGTTGCCTGCTCAGATGCTTTTGGCTCTCGCTTGCTTCGCCAACGCTATCGGAATCAGGCCAAAAGCGCCACCGTTTCCTCTCTACCACAGAGTTTCCTAACCATTCTTTCGACCCGTGGGATGCGAAGCTCAGCCGCCCAGCCGGCCAGACCAGTGTGGGCGACATCTCGACCGGCTGTGCTTCCCTCAATCAACGCAGGAACAAAACAGGAACTTTATATCGAACCCATCCTGGGGATTCAACGGGGTGCTTGCGGCCCCTGCGGGAGCTGATCGCGCGGCCGATGTCCTAGTTGTGGGCCGTCGAGGCTTCCAGAGATGACCTTGAGGGGAAAGCATTCCCCGGCGGCCGAGCCTTTGTCTCGGTCGACCCCTTCTGCGGGGAGACCCCGCAACGCCCCCTGAGAGTGAGAGTGCGGACCGGTTTTCCGTGACGGGTTGAGAGCTGGGAGAGAGCTTCCGGTGCCCGTCGTGGAGATTGGTCCCATGAACATACAGGTCCTCGATGCGCGCAGTGATGCGCGTGGCGGTTACAAGGTCGATGTCAGCCGTGGCGAGCAGATCGGCCGCGTCTCGTCCGAATGGTTCTCCCGGCCAGCGGATGAGCGCTATCTATCTCTGTCCGAGCTGGCGCATTCCGTTCGCGACCGGGCCGACCGCAGCCGGACGCGTGTCGTGGAAAGCGCACTCATCCATGTGGAGGCGAACCGCCGCGACCCGGAACGCCTGGCGTTGATCCTTCCCGGCACGGATACGCCTATCGCCCCGACCCATTGGAGCTTCGGCCAACTGGCCGGCCTGGTCGGCGCGCCGGCCGCCTATCTGCGCCAACTCCCGGCGCCGCTCGCCGCCATCAACCTGCAATATGGCCTGACGTCCAATCGGGCCGAGCAGATCAAGACGCTCGAAACCGATAACGGCCGTGTCGAACTGCGCGCCGTCACCGGCCCGGACTATGGCCGCATCTTCGACCACGAGCTGGTCGAGGCGGTGCAGCGCATCGCCGGCAACGGCACGGGCGACACACGCTGGAAGGTGCCAGGCGTGCTGGACTGGTCGACCGGCATCTACAATCCGCGCGTCGACATCACCAAAGACACCACGACGCTCTATGCCTCCGATCGGGATGTCTTCCTGTTCCTCGTCGACGACCTGAACCCGATCGAGGCCGGACGGCTGGCGGACGGCTCGCCGGATCTCTATTTCCGCGGCTTCTACTGCTGGAACTCCGAGGTGGGCGCCAAGACGCTCGGCATGGCGAGCTTCTATCTGCGGGCGGTCTGCCAGAATCGCAATTTATGGGGCGTGGAGGATTTCGAGGAAATCACCATCCGCCACTCCAAATATGCCGCCAACCGCTTCGCCCATGAGGCGGCGCCGGCGCTGGCGAACTTCGCCAACTCCTCAGCCCTGCCTTTCGTAAACGGCATAAAGGCAGCCCGCGAGAGAATCGTGGCACGCACCGATGAGGACCGTACCGACTTCCTGCGCCGCCGCGGCTTTTCGAAGGCCGAGACCAGCAAGATCATCGACACCGTGCTGGCCGAGGAAGGCCGGCCGCCCGAGTCGATCTTCGATTTCGTGCAGGGCATCACCGCCGTTGCCCGCGACAAGGCGCATCAGGACGCCCGTCTCGACATGGAGGCCAAGGCTAAGAAGCTGCTCGATCGGGCGGCCTGATCTCCGCAAGGCCGGGGATGCGGTTTGCGTGTCTCCGGCTCTGCGCTTCCGTGCCTTTCTGGTTTCCCGGTCCGTGGCGCTGCCCCCTTTAGAGGAAGAGGGCGGCGCTTCGCTTCGTGACGGGTTTAGGGCTGAGAGAGAGTCTCTCGGCGCCCGTCGCGGAGTAATCCCCGATGGCTACTGCAGTTCAGAAGATCATCCTGTCGTCCTCACGCGACATCCCCTTCAACAAGCTGGTGCTCAGCCAGTCCAACGTCCGGCGTGTGAAGGCCGGCATCTCGATCGAGGACCTGGCGGCCTCGATCGCGCGTCGCGGCCTGATCCAGAGCCTCAGCGTCGTGCCCGTGGTCGACGCCGAAGGTCAGGAGACCGGCATGTTCGAGGTCCCGGCCGGCGGCCGCCGCTTCCGTGCGCTGGAGCTGCTGGTCAAGCAGAAGCGCCTCGCCAAGATCGCCCCCGTGCCGTGCGTCGTGCGCAAGCGCGACGACGAGGTCCTGTCCGAGGAAGTGTCGCTGGTCGAGAATATCGATCGCGCGCCGCTTCATCCGCTGGACCAGTTCCGCGCCTTCCAGGATATGCGGGTGAAGGGCAAGACCGAGGAGGAGATCGCCGCAGCGCTCTTCGTCCCGGTCCAGGTGGTCAAGCAGCGCCTGCGCCTCGCGGCCGCATCGCCCGTCCTGCTCGACGTCTATGCCGAGGACGGCATGACGCTCGACCAGCTCATGGCCTTCACCGTCACCGACGACCATGCCCGCCAGGAGCAGGTCTGGGAGGCGATCAAGGACGCCTGGTCGAAGGAGCCCTATCAGATCCGTCGCATGCTCACCGAGACCACGGTGCGCGCCTCCGACAAGCGCGCCGTCTTCGTCGGTGTCGACGCCTACGAGGCGGCCGGCGGCATCGTCATGCGAGACCTGTTCCAGTCCGATGACGGCGGCTGGCTGCAGGATGCGGCGCTGCTCGATCGGCTGGTCGCCGAGAAGCTGAAGGCGACGGCTGAGACGATCGCCGCCGAGGGCTGGAAGTGGATCGAGGTCGCAGTCAGCTTCCCCTACGACGCCACGCGCGGCCTGCGCGAGCTGCAGGGCGAGCCGCTCGACTTGACGGCGGAAGAACAGGCGACGATCGAGGCGCTCAACGCCGAATATCAGAAGCTCGAGGCGGAATATGAAGACGCCGACGAGCTGCCCGACGAGGTCGACCTGCGGCTTGGGGAGATCGAGACGGCGCTGTCGGCCTTCGAAACCCGTCCGGTCCGCTTCGAGGCCGTCGACATCGCCCGCGCGGGCGCTTTCATCAGCATCGCCCATGACGGCAGCATCGCCATCGATCGCGGCTATGTCCGGGCCGAGGACGAGGCTCCCGAGCCCGGCATCGAGGCCGATGGGGACGACACCGAGCATCAGCCGGGCGAACCCGGTGTGCCGGCCTTGCAGCGCGCCGTCATCACGATCGGCGGCCAGCCCGTCGAGGCGGAGGACGACGAAGACGACGCGATCAAGCCGCTCCCCGAGCGCCTGGTCATCGAGCTGACGGCCTATCGCACCCTCGCGCTGCGCAACGCCGTCGCGGAGAACCCGCACGTCGCCATGACCGCGCTGCTCCACAAGCTGGTGTCGGACACCTTCATGACCCGCATGTATACGGGCGCCATGGAGGCCGGGGTGAAGCACGTCTTCTTCCCGGCGCAGGACGATGGGCTGAAGGACAGCCCGTCCGCCCGCGCGGTGCAGGACCGTCACGCCGCCTGGGCCGGCGACATCCCGAAGGACGACGATGCACTGTGGGATTGGCTCGCGGGCCTGGACGACGCCAGCCGGATGGCGCTGCTGGCGCATTGCGTCAGCTACGGCGTCAACGCGCTCTATGAGCGGCCGAACCCGCACAGCGCCGGCGGCGTGTCGCAGCACACGCTCGACATGCGGCTCGCCCAGGCCGACCGCCTGACCAAAGCGACGGGGCTCGATCTGGTGGAGGCCGGCTGGCGCCCGACCTTCGGCAACTACCTCAACCGTGTCACCAAGCCCCGCATCCTGCAGGCGGTTCGCGAGGGCATCGGCGAGCAGGCCGCGCAGCTCATCGACCACCTGAAGAAGGGCGACATGGCCGAGGAGGCCGAGAGGCTGCTCGCCGAGACCGGCTGGCTGCCCGAGCCGCTGCGCCTGATCGACGATGCCGAGGCGCCCACGCCGGAAGTCGAGGCTGGCGGCGAGGACGACGATGCGGCGCTGCCCGCGTTCCTCGCCGGCGACGACGAGGTTGTCACGGCGGAGGCCACCGACGACGAAGCGCACCTTGTCGCAGCCGAATGACGAGCACCCGGAGCGGCTTCGGCCGCTCCGGTCCTTTCCCCGATTGAAGGAGCATCGCCATGTCGCGATCCAACCCGTCGCCACGCCGCGTCGTCTTCCAGTACCTCGTTCCCGTACATGTCGAGGTCGAGGACGGCATCGTCGGCCGCGTGACGATCATCGACGAAACCCCGGTGCGCGCCCCCGTCGTCGTCGAAGGCGATCCCGCCTATCTCGCCGACGCCATCCGCGCCGCCGACGACGGCCAGGCCTGGCCATCCTGGCAGTTCGGCTACTAGCCGCGCCACCCCGAACCCACTCCGAGCCCGGCCCGAGCGCCGGGCTCTTTTCGTTTCCGGAGCCCGCCATGACCGATTTCTCCACCCGCTATTCCTGCCTGCTCGATGTCGGCACCTCCGCCAACGTCGCCCGGGCCTTCGACATCTACGCCGCCTTGATGGCCGAGAACGACCGCGAAGACCCGCCGGCCGAGCCGTTTCATCTATCTGTGACACCCGATCACGGTGCGTCGCGGCTCTGGCTGCGCGATCCCGGCACCGCAGATCCGCAGCTTGCGATCACCTTCGTGACGCGCTGCGCCGAGGCCCTCGCGCTGACCGGCCGTTGGGGATTTCAATGGGCCGGCATCGCCTCCGATCCCGTGGTCGATGGTTTCTCGGGCGGCACCCATGTGCTCGATCTTGCCACCGGCGAGACGATCGCATGGACGAGCACCGGCCGCTGGCTCGCCGACCGGCTTGCCAGGGGAGGCGCGCGATGAGCATCCCCGACCATGCCCGCGCCAACTTCCAGACGCTCCTGCGCGCCGCGAACAGTGGCGACCTGGCGCTGATGGAATGCACCGACGTAGCAACCGGCGAACCGCGCTACGTGATCTGCGCCGTCGGCCGCGATGACGGCGAGTTCGTCTTCACACCGTTCGGCCATCTCGCCGATGGCAATCCCTTCGAAATCTACAGCCCGCCGGACGCGTCGACATAGGCGAGCGCGCGCCCAATGTCCTCGCTCGCCGCTACCAGACCGCAACTTCCCACTGCCCGTTGACGCGGGCAAATCCGATTGGCCGGTTTTGCGGGCTCGCGTTCGGCCTGGTCGGATCGAGCACGATCTGCGTCATGCAGGTCACGCCCGGACCGACCCCACCCGGCGAGCAATCGCCGAGCTTCAGCGTCGCGTTCGCCAGCGACGTGCCCGTGAACAGGCGATGGCGCCGCACGGCCGCGGTCGCTTCGCCCTCGCTCGGCTCTGCGACGCCGGCGGCGACGGCCGGAGATGCAGTGACCGGCGAGATCACCGGCCTGAGCACGAAACCCGCACCGAAGCCGACAGCCAGACAGGCCGCGCCGAGAATGCCAATCGCACTGCCCTTCATCTCGCCTCCGATGCTCACTCAGCCGGCGCGGCACGCGCGAATGGTGCGAGGCACAGCGGCTTGTTTTCCTACGAGAACTTAGCGTCCCATCCGCACCGCCGGAAGCCGGTGCGACAGGCCGGGTTCCGGCCGCGCCAGAGTGAGAGGGTGGCCGGGACGGGTTTGAGCCCGTCCGGTCGAGAGAGAGCGCCGGGCCGGCTCGCTCCTGTTCCGCTCTCCGAGGTTCCTCTCATGCTTCATGATCCGCTTCCAGCCGCTCACGCGGCTTCGCTCCCGCTTGTCCCCCACACGCCGCCGGCCGCCTCTATCCTCGCCGCCGCCGAACGCATCCTCTCCCACCTCGAACAGGGCCGCACCGTTGATGCCGCCATGCTGCGCAGCGCCATGGAGGATGCCTTCGGCGCGTCCGACGCAGCCGGCGCGTGGGACTGGAAAGCCGCCTATGACGCCTGCGAGGTCGCGACCGTCCTGTTCCTACGCAAATACGGAAAGCCGCTTTTCCGTAAAGCCGCATCGCCGGCTTCACGACTCTCCGCGCTTGTGAAGATCGTCGGACTGTTACCGACGCACACGCGCCGATCCGAGGAGGCGCAGGCCTTCCAGCAATTCTCGACGCCGATCCCGCTCGGCCTTGCCGCGCTGACGGCGGCAACATTGGCCCCGGCAGATCGCGTGCTGGACCCGTCCGCCGGGACCGGACTGCTCGCCGTCCTCGCCGAGACCGCAGGCGCATCGCTCATCCTCAACGAGCTGGCCGAGACCCGCGCCGATCTTCTCACCTCTCTCTTTCCGGCCATGCCCGTCACGCGCTTCGACGCCGCCCAGATCGACGACCATCTCGATCCGGCCGCTGTGCCGAGCGTCGTCATCATGACCCCGCCATTCTCGGTGATGGCGAACGTCACCGGGCGGGTCGCGGACGCCGCCTATCGGCACATCGCCTCGGCGCTGGCCCGGCTGGCCGACGGCGGACGCCTCGTCGCCATCACGGGCGCGAACTTCTCGCCCGAGCTTCCGGCCTGGCGGGACGTCTTCGTGCGCCTGCAGGGACGCGGCCGCGTCGTGTTCACCGCCGCGATCGCCGGCTCGGTCTATGCCAAGCACGGCACGACCATCGAGACCCGCCTGACCGTCATCGACAAAGCGCCGGCCGAGGACCCCGAGCATTTCCCGGATTCGGCCGGGATCGCACCCGATGTCGCGACCTTGCTCGGCTGGATCGACGCGCAGCTTCCGGCACGCCTGCCGGTCTCGATCATGCGTCCCGCCGCGACACCGGCCGCAACGCCGCGCACGGTGCGAGGCTATCTCGCCCGCGCGGCGACGGCCCAGCCCGCCCGCCGTATCGCCCAGCTCGAAGGCGTGCCGCTCGACTATGAGACCATCGACTGGACGCCGCCGGAGACCGGCCGCCTGTCGGAGTCGATCTATGAGGCCTATGCGCTCCAGTCGATCCGCATCGCCGGCGCACAGCCGCATCCGACCAAGCTGGTGCAGTCCGCCGCCATGGCCTCGGTCGCGCCGCCAAAGCCGAGCTACCGACCGACGCTGCCGGCGCCGATCGTCGCCGACGGCATCCTATCCGACGCCCAGCTCGAGACGATCATCTATGCCGGCGAGACGCATGGCGAATATCTCGCCGGGGCCTGGACCGTGGACGAGACCGGCGATCTCGTCACCGCCGCGCCGGACGATGCCCCGAACGCGGTCCGCTTCCGCCGTGGCTTCATGCTCGGCGATGGGACCGGCGCCGGCAAGGGCCGCCAGTCTGCCGGCATCATCCTCGATAACTGGCTCCAGGACCGCCGCAAGGCAGTCTGGATCTCCAAGTCCGACAAGCTGCTCGAAGACGCCCAGCGCGACTGGTCGGCGCTCGGCATGGAACGCTTGCTGGTCACGCCGCTGTCGCGCTTCCCTCAGGGTACGTCGATCCGGCTGCCCGAAGGCGTCCTATTCACCACCTATGCCACGCTACGGTCCGACGACCGCGGCGAGAAGCTTTCACGGGTCAAGCAGATCGTCGAATGGTTGGGCTCCGATTTCGACGGAGTGATCATTTTCGACGAGTCCCACGCGATGCAGAACGCCGGGGGCGGCAAGGGAGAACGGGGCGATGTCGCCCCGTCGCAGCAAGGCCGTGCGGGGCTCCGGCTCCAGCACGCGCTGCCGAACGCCCGCGTGGTCTATGTCTCGGCGACCGGCGCGACCACCGTCCACAATCTCGCCTATGCCCAACGGCTCGGCCTGTGGGGCGGCGACGATTTCCCCTTCGCCAACCGCGCGGAATTCGTGGAAGCCGTCGAGAATGGCGGCGTCGCGGCGATGGAGGTGCTGGCCCGCGACCTTCGGGCGCTCGGCCTCTATACGTCCCGTTCGCTCTCTTATGACGGCGTCGAATATGAGCTGGTCGAGCACCAGCTCACACCCGAACAGACCCGCATCTACGATGCCTATGCCGGCGCCTTCGCCATCATCCATAATCATCTCGACGCGGCGATGCGCGCCGCCAATATCACCGGCGATACCGGCACGCTGAACCGGCAAGCGAAATCCGCCGCGCGCTCAGCCTTCGAGAGCGCCAAGCAGCGTTTCTTCGGTCATCTGCTGACCAGTATGAAGACGCCGACGCTGGTCCGCTCGATCGAGCAGGACCTGGCGGCCGGCCATTCCGCCGTCATTCAGATCGTCTCGACCGGCGAAGCCCTGATGGAGCGGCGGCTGGCCGAGATCCCCACCGAGGAGTGGAATGACGTCCGCGTCGACATCACGCCGCGCGAATACGTCCTCGACTACCTCGCCCATTCCTTCCCGGTACAGCTCTACGAGCCGTTTTCCGACAGCGAGGGCAACCTGTCGTCGCGGCCGGTCTACCGGGACGGCCAGCCGGTCGAGAGCCGGGATGCCGTCGCTCGCCGCGATGAGCTGATCGAGCGCCTCGCATCCTTGGAGCCCGTGCCCGGAGCCCTCGACCAGATCGTCCAGCGGTTCGGCACGGACGTGGTCGCCGAGGTGACCGGCCGCTCGCGGCGCGTGGTTCGCAAAGGCGACCGCCTTACGGTCGAGAACCGGGCGGGATCGGCCAACCTCTCCGAGGCGGCCGCGTTCATGGACGACGACAAGCGCGTCCTCGTCTTCTCCGATGCCGGCGGGACGGGTCGCAGCTACCACGCTGACCTTGCCGCCCGGAACCAGCGCCTGCGCATCCACTATCTCCTGGAGCCCGGCTGGAAGGCTGACGCGGCGATCCAGGGGCTCGGCCGCACCAACCGTACAAACCAGGCGCAGCCGCCGCTCTTCCGGCCGATCGCGACTGACGTGAAGGCCGAGAAGCGTTTCCTTTCGACCATCGCGCGCCGGCTCGACACGCTCGGCGCCATCACGCGCGGCCAGCGCCAGACCGGCGGTCAGGGTCTGTTCCGGTCCGAGGACAATCTCGAATCCCACTATGCGCGCGACGCGCTGCGCCAGCTCTACCTGCTGCTCGTGCGCGGCAAGGTCGAGGGCTGCTCGCTCGATCGCTTCGAGTCCGCCACCGGCCTGAAGCTGATGGACGACAACGGCATCAAGGATGAGTTGCCGCCGATCACGACCTTCCTCAACCGGCTGCTGGCGCTGACCATCGAGTTGCAGGGTATCCTCTTCACCGCGTTCGAGCAGCTTCTGACGGCGAAGATCGAGGGCGCGATCCGCAGCGGTCACTATGACGTCGGGCTGGAGACGTTGCAGGCCGAGAGCTTCGTGGTCACCGACAGCCAGGTCATCCACGTCCATCCCGGCACCGGCGCCGAGACGCGGCTGCTCACCATCACACGCCGGGAGCGCAATCGCCCGATCTCACTCGCCGATGCACTGGGCCATCTCGCCGATCCTCGCGCGCGCCCGCTGGTGAACGGTCGCTCGGGGCGCTCCGCCGTGCAGATGCCGGCGCCGTCGATGATGCTCGACGATGGCGAGATCGAACGCCGCGTCTGCCTGATCCGGCCGATGGAGCAGCATTATGCGCCGCTGCGCATGATGGACGAAAGCCATTGGGAGGAAGCTGATCGCGCTCGCTTCGCCGCGGCATGGCAAGCGGAGCTTGCCGACATCCCGGAGTTCTCCGACAGCACGATCCACATCGTCGCTGGCCTGCTGCTGCCGATCTGGAAGCGCCTGCCGGACGAGTCGACGCGGGTGTATCGGCTCCAGACCGACGCGGGCGAGCGCATCAAGATCGGAAGAGCACACCGCCAACGCCGCCTCGCAGGGGGCGAGCACGCTGACGCCGGAACATGCCTTCGCCGCGCTGATGGAGGGCAGTACGGTCCTCGATCTCGCCGAGGGCCTCCAGCTTCGCCGCGCCCGCGTCATGAGCGCCTATCGCCTGGAGCTGACCGGCTTCACCGAGGCGATGCGCGAGCGGCTGCGGGCCTATGGCCTGTTCAGCGAGATCATCTCGTGGAAGCTCCGCTTCTTCGTACCGGCCGACGCCAGCGGCGTGAGCATCCTCACCAAGCTACTCGACACCTATCCGGTGGCGCGCATCTCCGAACGGGAGGCCGCGTGATGTCGCGTCGCGATGCTTCCGATCTCGCGCAGCGTCTCGGCCGGCAGGCCGAGGCGGTGTGTCGCCATTACCTCTCCAGCGGGCGGCGCGAGGGCCGCTACTGGCTGGTCGGCGACGTGCGCAACACGCCCGGTCGCTCGATGTATGTGCGGCTCAAGGACTCTCCGAAAGGTCCGGCCGGCAAATGGACCGACGCCGCGACCGGCGAGCATGGCGATCTTCTCGACGTGATCCGGGAGAGCTGCGGCCTCATCGACTTCAAGGACGTCGCCGACGAGGCACGGACCTTCCTCAGCATGCCCGCATCCACGCCGATGCCGGCGAACCCACGTCAGGCGCCAGCGCCGCACGGATCGCCCGAGGCAGCCCGCCGCCTGATCGGCATGTCGCAGCCGATCACCGGCACGCTCGTACAATCGTACTTACGCGAACGCGGCATTACGGATTTACGCGGAACCGGAAACCTGCGCTTCCACCCGCGCTGCTATTATCGGCCCGACGAGCATTCTCCGACCGAGACCTGGCCGGCGATGATCGCAGCCGTCACCGACCTCCGCGACAGGATCACCGGAGCGCATCGGACCTGGCTCGACCCGCGACGCCGCGACAAGGCGCCACTCGACACGCCGAGGCGGGCGATGGGCGATCTTCTCGGCAACGCGGTGCGCTTCGGCACGGGCGGCGAAGTCATGGCGGCCGGCGAAGGCATCGAGACCGTACTGTCGGTCAGGCAGGTCTTGCCCGACATGCCGATGCTGGCGGCGCTCTCCGCAGCCCATCTCGCCGCCATCCTGTTCCCGGACACGCTGCGGCGGCTCTACGTCCTGCGCGACGACGATCCGGCCGGTGACGGTGCGCGCGACAGCCTGGTCGAACGGGCGAACGCGGCCGGCATCGAGGCGATCGTCATCTCGCCCCAGCTCGGCGACTTCAACGAGGATCTCCGCACCCTCGGCATCGACGCGCTCAGAAGCCAGACCCGGATGCAGATCGGGCCGCAGGACGTGGTGCGTTTCATGGCGCTAGTGGCATAGCCGGCAGGCAGGAAGGCGGCGGCGGTGCCGTCAGGCCCGTCCGGATGCCCCATACCGTCTGAGAGGACCGCGCCTCGGCCTTCGAGAGGGCGATCGGCCCACAGTCGGGCCGGCCCGGCAATGGCGGCGGCCGACTATTTTCCGGCGGCGCGTGCCGCGCCTTTCCATCGCGAGGCAAAATAGCCGGCCTTCGCCATCCTCCGCTGACGCTCCTGCCCTTCGCTGCGCTCCGGGTGCAGAGCCGTCCCGCCGATGGGCTTCGTCGCCATGAAGGCCGCGACGGTCGCGGTCCTACCGACGGAGCATCCCATGGACGACCACGACGACTTCGAACCCCACCACGAATCCTCACCCACCGACCACGTCCTCAACGAATTGCAGCTCCACGGCTACCGGCCCTTCGCCGACGAACCGGACCAGCGGCTTCTTCCGGACGGAAACGCAGTCGCGGGCGCCGTCGCCGACATCTTCGACGCGCTGATCGTCACGCTGGAGGACACACGCCTCGAACCCGACCTCGACGATCTCCTCTGGTCGACCGTCAACGTCTTCCATCGCGCCACCGAACGGATCGCACGCGAGCTCGACGATAACGAGCAGGCCCAGAAGCGCTCGCAGCGGGAACAGGACGGCAGCGAGGTGAAATCGGTCGAACTCGAGCGCCAGATCGCCGAGGGCATGACTCTCATCGAGCGCCAAGCCGCCTTCGAGCTCATGCGCGACCAGGCCGCCGAGCACTACGAGCGCCACGTCGGCAAGCCCTGGCTCCCGCGCAGCGGATCGAAGGTCAACCATCGCAATCTCACCTCGGCAATGATCGACAGCCGCGATTTCCTTATGGCGAAGAAGCGTGCCGAACAGGAAGTCCTTCTTCCTCCCGGCCCGAAGATCGTCGTCACCGGCGGGCTCGACTTCAACGATCACCCGCTGATCTGGGCCAAGCTCGACCAGGTGCACGAGAAGCACCCCGACATGGTCCTCGTTCACGGCAAGTCGCCGAAGGGCGCGGAGAAGATCGCCTCGCTCTGGGCGAAGAACCGCAACGTGCCGCAGATCGGCTTCGCGCCCGACTGGACGAAGCACGGCCGCGCAGCGCCCTTCAAGCGCAACGACGAGATGCTGGAGATCGTGCCGAAGGGCGTGATGCACTTCCCGGGCACGGGCATCAACGACAACCTCGCCGACAAGGCCAAGAAGCTCGGCATCCCGGTCTGGAAGTTCGGCGGCGCGTGAGCGCCGTCAGACTTCGCAATACTTGCCGATCGCGAGTATTATTGCGCGCCGGAATATCAGAAAGGAGACGCCGCTGAATCTCGACCTGGACCTTCCGCCGCGCTCAGAACCACTCATCATTCCCTGGCCATCGCCGGGAATGCCCGGTGGATTCCTTCAATTCAACGATCCCGAGACTTGGCGGAAATTCATCGTCAGCCTCGGCATCGACGAGCGCATCCCGGACGTCGTGCGCGCGAAGTTCGCACGAGCGCAGACGCTCTACCTCCTGGGCTGGGTCGACCTCGACGTGCTGAAAGCCGGCGAGCTTGCGGCGCTGATCGCCCTCGAACTCGCCACGATGGACCGATATGGCGACAAGATTCCGAAGAAGAGCCGCCCCTTCGCGGCGTTGCTGAAGCATATGGTCGACGTCGACGGCCTGACCGACGCGCACATCCCGATGACCGTCCGCACCGGCGGCACCGCGATCGGCTTCGTCACCGGCGACGCGAAGCCCAGCCTCAGCCAGCGGCGCAACGGCATGGCGCATGGCGATCCCTTCGACGGACTGCCGGTCGGCGGGCTGCTCGAGCTGGTTCGCGACCTTATCAACTATGCCTACCGGGACTTCATCGCCAACGCACCGGCATGGCGAATGCAGGTGCTTCCCGACTGACGGGACAGGACCGGCTCGCGGCGCCGAGCACCACACCCGCTTCTCTGCGCTGATCCTTGGTCAGACTGGCCGCTTGGTGCCATCAACCCGTAAAGGGTCGGCTATGCGAGCATGCCGCCGCTGCGGCTGCGCCTGCGCGGTGATTGCAGCGACCAGTCCGACACTTCGGGCGCCTGTCAGCGGGGGATGGTCCTCCGCTCGAAACAGGAGCCGGGTCGATGTCCCTCAAGCAAGCACATGCCTTCGCCTTCAGCCTCGCCACCTCGCTGATGGCCGCCATCGTCATCTTCCAGGCCGGCGACGGCACGCATTCCGTGATGCCCGCCAGCGAGTACGACGGCGACACCGCCGCGATTGTCCATGAGATCGATCCTTTCGCCTGACCGGGGCAACCCGGTCCGCCGAAGCGGAAATCCGCCGCGATTTCCGCTCCCGGCGCAGTCGACCTTCAGCTATAGTGCGGTCGCGCCGTGGTGGTGGTGGCAGGCGCAACCGTCAGACCTTTTGGCACGGAGGCCACCACTATGATCATCCTCGCTATACTCGCATCCCTCGCAGCAATAGGCCTGCTTTGCTGGCTGTTGTTCACGCTGGCCGTCTTCGCGCTGCCGGCCTTCGTCGGCTTCGCCGCAGGAGCCTGGGCCCACGGCACCGGCGCCGGCATTCCCGGCGCGATCCTGGTCGGCCTCGTCGCCGCGGCCGTCACCTTCGCGGTCGGCCAGCTCCTCATCACCTTCGCGCGGCCGATGTGGCTGAAGCTCTGCGTCGCCGTCATCTTCGTCGCGCCCGCCGCCGTCGCGGGCTTCCACGCCACCCATGGCATCGTGAAGCACCTGATGCCGTCGGACGCTTGGCAGATCACATTCTCCGTCGTCGGGGCCATCGCTGTCGGCATCACGGCCTTCGTCCGGGTCGCGGGAATGGCCACGGCCAGCGGCCCCACCGGCCGGGACCTCGCGCGGGCCTGACGTCACGCATGTCGTCATGGTGCGGGCCAGCGCGATGATCGAAGCGGCGATCCCCGTCAGGAGAATGGGCGGTTGCGGGGCTTGGAAAGCGGATCGTCGTTCGGCCCTGAGAGCGACCCACGGCGGGCGCAGGCGAAGCGTCAGCCGTCGTAGCGAGAACCGAGATCCGTTGATGCGGGGACGTCCGCCGGAGGCAGGCCGGGTCAGGATGCCGTGATCGGCCCAGACAAAGGACGACAGCTCGCCGGTGAGGTTCGTGGCGATGTCATCTTGGCGGCAGCGGCGGGCCGCCATCTCTTCCTTTCTGTCCGTCACGCGACCGCTCCAAACGGCCTCTCCAATGGCCTGATCTGGCCGAAGGCCGGCTTCGCCTCGATCGCCTATGACGCAACAGCCGCGTCAAACTTTCTTCCCCTGCCGGCTGCGCCGTCATTCCTCGCGAGACAAGAAAGCCCTCCTTAGCTGTCAGGCCCCTTCGGGGTGCGCCGTCGATCGCCTCCGGCCAACCGATCGCCATCGAGGCCGCAATGGTGCGGCTCGGGAACGGAAAACGGAGACTTACAATGGCGACCATCGGCACCTTCAAGAAGAGCGGCTCGAACGAGTTCACCGGCGACATCGTCACCCTCAGCGTCCAGGCCAAGAACGTACGCATCGTCCCCGACCAGCGCGCCACCGGCGAGAACGCTCCCAGCCACCGGGTCCTGGTCGGCCGCGCCGAGATCGGCGCCGCCTGGTCCAAGCGCTCCAACGAGGGCCGCGACTATCTGGGCCTCAAGCTCGACGATCCGAGCTTCAACGCACCGATCTACGCCAACCTGTTCGACGACGAAGGCGAAGACACCTTCTCGCTGATCTGGTCCCGCCCCAACGGGCGGCGCGGCGACTGAGGCTCCGCGCAAGGCCCCGGCCGGAAGGTCGGGGCCTTCGGTTGTGACAGCCAGGCGACCGAATCAGTCGCCGCGTTTTTGGATCGCACCGAGCCCTCGCAGGCACTTCTTGCTAGAAAATCACGCCGAGAACGACTATTATAGTCGTAGTTTTGGCGTGCGCGTAGGTCCGTATGGGAGGTGATCATGCATGATCACCGCCCGACAGTTTCGGGCCGCACGCGCGTTGCTGGGTTGGACACAGGAGACGCTCGCTGACAAGGCCCGGGTCTCATTGACTGCGCTCAAGCGCCTCGAATCCACCAGTGGTCTCGAGGTCTTTGAGAGTACGCGCGATGAGGTACGAAGGGCCTTCGAACGCGCCGGCATCGTCTTCCTGAACTCCGATCAGGGCAAGGGAGTGCTACTCGTCGATGCAAAGAAGGAAACCTGACGTTCGACACCTCGCCGCGTTGGCTCAACCTCCCGCAGCCGGGCCTTGCGTCATCCTTCCGATAAAATCATCGTTAACAATTCCCTCCGGATTGGATACATCTCGCGATCGGGGGATGTTGTGACCAAAGACGACTTTCTTGATCAGCCGCCGTCCGGGGCAGCGCTCACGGCCTATGACCACGCACATCTGAAGCTCTACGTCCGGCTGCTCGACGCCGAGAGTGAGGGCGCGGATTGGCGTGAGGTCGTCGCGGTGCTGTTCAATCTCGATGCGGGCGCCGATCCGGAGCGCGCCTTGCACGTCTACACCAGCCATCTCGACCGCGCGAAATGGATGACGAAAAGCGGCTTCTGCGAGCTTCTTCAGTGTCGCCTTCATTAAGGTGATGCGCAAACCGCATCACGTCGCGCCCACTTCGTCCTTCCCCCGCCTCGTTCAACCGGGAATCGTATCTGCCGCATAACTCGCGTTGCACGAATTTGCGCAGAGGCAGAGAAGGATGTCCGAAGATGAAGATTGGCGGTCCGAGGCCGCCTATGACTACATCGATAAGTTGACCCCCGGCGATCTTGCTTGGGAGTTCTTGCGTCGTAACCCCGATTATCGGAACGCATACCGTGACTTGGTAGCCACCGGGCGCCTTACCGAAGCTATCGCTCAGGAATTCGCTGAACGATGGGGGTTGCGATTTCGTCGCCGACCCTCGCAACTCGGCGCTAATCCAGCCGATCTTCTGGACCCCGCAAACCGATCCCGCGACACTTCCGTTCACCGTCGGACCTAACCCGGCGAGACATCTCCGCCTCCGCGTTGAGGATCTTCACGCCCACGCCATCATCGAGCATGATCCTGGTCTGATCCGGCTCGTACTGCGCGGCGAACCCCACGACGTCGCCCTGATCGGCGTTGATGATGCCCGCCCTCTTGGCGCGTTCATCATGTTCGATGAACTGACACCCGACCGGCTGACCGCGGTTGAACGCCTCTGGCACGCTATGTTCGGCAAGCGCGTGCCGCCCGATCCACGCCTGACGCCACAAAGACGTCAGCGCGCCCGCCAGATGTTGCGCGCCATCGACGCGCGCGCGAGCGGCGCCATCTACCGCACCGTCGCGGAGCATCTCTTCCCCCAGCACAAGATCGATGCAGCATCCTGGGTCGGCGACCCGATCCGGGAGATCACCATCCGTCTTGCCCGCGACGGCATGAAGCTCGTTCGCGGCGGCTATCGGACATTGCTGCGTCGCCCACGCCGGGATCGCTGATACCCGCTCGCGTGTCGATTTTAGCATCTTACTTCGACATCGTCCGGGGCGCCGTCTTCGCGCCACCGTGCTCGCAACCCGCCGCTTATTCGCAGCGGCCACCCGCGAGACCACGGAGGTTCGATCATGGCCGAAAAAGCCGCCAATCTACCGCCACGATACCTGAGAACGCAGGAGGCAGCCCGCTTCCTCGGGCTTTCCGAGCGCACCCTCGAAAAGCATCGCACCTACGGGACCGGCCCGACCTACCGCAAACTCGGCGGCCGCGTCGTCTATTCCGTTGACGACCTTCAAGCCTGGGCTGATCGCGGTCTCGTCACCTCGACCTCCGATCCGCGCGGCGGCACCGTTCTTCCGGCCAAGCGCCAGGCCGTCTCCCCTGCGGTCGCCGAACGTTTCCCGCGCTGAGTCCGGGCATGTCGGCGCGCCATCACAGCAGCGAACGCGAGCAGCTCGATCTCTTCCGGGCGCTGCCCGGCGATCTCGCGCTGCGCGATGCGCAGGACCTGATGGCGTACCCGTTCTTCGCGCTCGGCAAGTCCAAGCGGGTGGCGCCTATCGACTTCAAAACCGGCTCCATCGTCATCCGTGTCGAAGCCGTCCCCGAGCACGGCATGGCCACCATCTGGGATGCCGACGTGCTGATCTGGGCGGCCTCCCAGATCGTCGAGGCACGAGACCACGGATTGCGCCCATCGCGTCTGATGGCGACCACGCCCTACGAGATTCTTCAGTTCATCGGCCGCGGCGTCAGCCTGCGGGACTATGAGCGGCTGAAGGCCGCGCTCGACCGACTTCAGTCGACCACCATCGCGACGTCGATCCGCCAGCCGACGGAGCGGCGGCTGCACCGCTTCTCCTGGATCAACGAGTGGAAAGAGCGCGCCGACGGCAAAGGCCGCCCGCTCGGCCTCGAGCTGATCGTGCCGGACTGGTTCTACGCCGCCGTGCTCGACGACGCGCTCGTACTGACGATCGACCGCAATTATTTCGGCCTGACGGGCGGCCTGGAGCGCTGGCTCTATCGCCTCGTGCGCAAGCACGGCGGCAAGCAGGAATTCGGCTGGAGCTTCGATTTTCCGCATCTCCACGCCAAGTCCGGCTCGCTCTCGCCGCTCAAGCATTTCGCCTACGACCTGCGGGACATCGTCCGCCGGCAGCCTCTGCCGGGCTACCGCCTGACCATCGAGCAGGGCCTCGGCGGACCGGAAATCCTCTCCTTCGTGCCGACCGACCCGGATGCCCTCGGCATCCCGCGCCGTCGTCGCCGGAGCAACTCTCGCCCTGGGGATAAGCTGTGAATCGTCTCGTGCTATCAGGGACCGGCACTATCGTGCCATCGGGGACCGGACTCTCGTGCTATCGGGGACCGGAATCATCGATTCCTCGCGGTGAATCAGTAGCTTGCGAGCCCTCTAACTTATCTAACTTAGATTCCTACGGAATCTTTCTAACGCGACCGCGTTTTTCGGCCGCTGTGGACGAGTCCCCGATCGCCGGGAGATCGTCATGATCGTCGCGCTGCTCAACCAGAAGGGCGGCGTCGGCAAGACCACGCTCGCCCTGCACCTTGCTGGCGAATGGGCTCGCCGTGGACAGCGCGTCACGCTGATCGACGCCGATCCGCAAGGGTCTGCGCTCGACTGGTCCCAGCAACGCAGCCGGGAGGGGCTGGAGCGGTTGTTCGGTGTCGTCGGCCTGGCCCGCGACACGCTCCACCGAGAAGCGCCGGAACTGGCCCGCAACGCCGACCATGTCGTGATCGACGGCCCGCCCCGTGTCGCCGGGCTGATGCGCTCGGCGCTGCTCGCCGCCGATCTCGTGCTGATCCCGGTGCAGCCATCGCCGCTCGATGGCTGGGCCTCCGCCGAAATGCTCGCGCTGCTCGGCGAGGCGCGCATCTATCGCCCGCAGCTCGCCGCACGCTTCGTGCTGAACCGCTGCGCGGCCCGCACGGTTCTGGCCCGCGAGACCGCCGAGACGCTGGCGGATCACGACCCGCCCTTGCTCTCGACGACGATCGGCCAGCGCATCGTCTTCGCCGATGTCGTTCAGACCGGCCGGCTCGCCGCCGAGCAGGACGAGAATTGCCCTGGCGCGCGCGAGATCGCCGCGCTCGCAGCGGAAGTCGCGAGGATCGGCGCATGAGCGAACGGTCCCCGAAGCGCAGTTTTGCGGCGCGTCCGGCCGATCCCGAAGACTGGATCAAGGCGCCCGAACGCCATGCCTCCCGCAGTCAGCCCGCCGAGGACTTCTCGGCCCGGCTGACGATCGACGTCACCGCCGACATGCGCGGCCGCATCAAGATCGCCGCCTTTCAGCGCGGCCAGACCGTCGCCGACATGCTGCGTGCGCTGTTCGAGCGCGAGTTTCCACCCCCGTCAGGAGAAGGACAATGACCGGCCTTGTCGCCGTGCCAAAACGCGTCGGCCGTGCTGCCGACGAGCTGCCGCCCGAAGCGTTCACCCAGGTCGAACTCGTCTGGATCGAGAAGCACACGGAGTACTGGGTCCGCTTCGGCCGCGAGCGGCGCGAGCAGATCCTCGACCGCCGCCGTCGCATCCTCTTCTTCCCTCCCGGCAGCGTCTTCGCGCTCGTGCGCTGGGCGGCCAACGAGCACGGCACTGTCCTCTCGCGGCTCGACATCCTGCGCACGGTCGAGCGCAACGCAGCGTGCCAGACCGTTCCGACGGTCGCGCCCGGCGCAGAGGTTCTGCTGCATGTCGATGGCTGGCCGAAGGTCGAGCGCGTGCTCCAGCTCATCGACGCCATCGAGGCGCGCGGCATCGACCCGATCGACGTTTCGCCGGACCATTGGCGCCACGTCCACAACCGGATGACCGTCGGCGAAACGCCACGCGCTTATGGCCTTCGGCAGCATCGCGCATTTCTCCTGCGCCGGGAGATCGGCGCATGACCCGGCTCTCCTATGCCATCGTCACGACAGTGGCCGTGTCGCTTCTCGGCATCGCCTCCGTGGCATCGTTCGCGCCGAAGCTGATCTGGAACGCGTCCGCCAGCACGCCCGTCGGCTTCTACACGATAGAAGAACCCGGCCCGGTCGCCGTGACCGATCTGGTCGCGGTGGATGCCCCCGAGCCACTCGCCACTTTCCTGTCCGACGGCGGCTACCTGCCGCGCGGCGTGCCGCTGTTGAAGCGCGTCGCCGCGCTACCGGGACAGCGGGTCTGCCGGTCCGGGCTCGCCATCACGGTCGACGGTGTACCGATGGGTGAAGCCCTTGATCGCGATCGTCGCGGTCGCCCGCTCCCGATCTGGCAGGGCTGCCGGTTGGTCGCGAACGGCGAACTGTTCCTGATGAACTGGCAGGTCCGCGACAGCCTCGACGGCCGCTATTTCGGCCCGCTTCCGGCCACCGCCGTGATCGGCCGGGCCACCCCCCTCTACACCGACGAGGACGGCGATGGCCGCTTCGTCTGGCGCGCGCCGACGCGGTGACGGCCCGCCCATGACCCTGCCCACCGCAATCTGAAGGAGACGACCCATGCCCGTGATCGGTCAATTCATGCGCGAAAATGATGGCTTCATCGGCCACCTGACGACGCTGTCCTTGCATCAGGACATCATCATCGTCGCGGCCGAACCGTCCGATGCCGAGAACGCGCCGGACTACCGCGTCCATGTGCTTGACACCATAAGCAACGAGACCGGCGCGGAGATCGGCGCGGGCTGGAAGCGCACCGGCGAGAAGGCCGGCGAATACGTCTCGCTGCAGCTCGACGATCCGACCTTCGAACATCCGATCCGCGCCAATCTGTTCCAGTCGGCCGACGACAAGTCCGCCTGGGGCCTGCACTGGAATCGCCCGCCGAAGCGCGGCGAGCGGGACTAACGATGCCCGCCGCGCGCCGTCAGCCTGCCGTCGGAGGGAGGATCACCCTCCGACGTGCAGCCCTCCTTCTCCTTTCCGGCCTGATCCTCGCCGCGCCGGGGGCGAGCCCGGCCGGAGCACAGCAGGCGTCCGCCGAGCGGCCGTCGCGCAGTGATCCCTATGGTGCTTTTATCACCGAGGCGGCGCAGCGGTTCGGCGTCCCGGAAGCGTGGATTCGCGCCGTCATGCGCGTCGAAAGCGCCGGCGACGTGCGCGCCATCTCGTCGGCCGGGGCGATGGGCCTGATGCAGATCATGCCCGCCACATGGGCCGAACTGCGCGTTCGCCATCGACTCGGCAGCAACCCCTACGATCCTCGCGACAACATCCTGGCGGGCGCCGCGTATCTGCGCGACATGCACGATCGCTACGGATCGCCCGGTTTCCTGGCGGCCTACAACGCCGGACCGGGCCGTTACGAAGAGTATCTCGCCGGTCGCCCATTGCCGGCCGAGACGCGCGCCTATGTCACGACGCTCGCCCCAATTGTCGGCGGCGGAGAACTCGCCGGCCCAGTCGTGGTGGCGGCTGCCGATCCGCTCGCCTGGACGCGGGCGCCGCTCTTCGTCGTGCAGTCGGCCGGCAGCGGACCTGCCGCGCCAACGCAGTCCGAAGGCGCGCCCGGTAACAGCACGGCGTCTGCACCGGAGCGCGATCAAGGCCCGGCGGCTTCGCGCACCGATGGCCTTTTCGTCGCGCGCAATGTCGCCGGTGGCCCGCAATGACCGCGTTCGCACCCGTTCGCATTGTGGCGTGGTCTGGCGGGCAAATGGCGGTCCGGAGAGGAGGAGCAGTCAGCACAACCGCACGATGGCGAGATAAAAGCGCGCGAGGTGCGGCTTGGTGCGGTCGTGTTTTTTCAGGGACTTATGGCGCATTTGCGCGAGGTGCGCCTGATCGGCGCAGCCTGCGCTCTCGCGTTTTATTGAGGAATTTCCTTGGCTTTGCGCGATGTGCGGGGCCTTGGCCATGAGCGGAGAGGACGATTTCCGCATTCGCCCTGGCCGCATCCGCTCGACCCGGGCTCAAGCTGCGCGGCCCTTTATCGCGCAGGCGCTGGCAGCCGCGCAGCGAGCCGGTGGACGCGTCTCGCGCTCCGGCCAGATCAGCAAGGGCAATCGCTCGCGGTTTGGACGCGGACAGCGCGCGACCGTGCAGGCCAATCGGCTGCTCACGAGCCGATCGCGAAACACGGTCATCAAGACACGCGTCGTCCGTCATAGCGCGCGGGCTGCGCCGCTCTCCACCCACCTCAGCTATCTCCGCCGCGAGGGCGTCACCCGGGATGGGGAGAAGGCCCACCTGTTTGGTGCCGAGACCGAGGACTCCGATCCGAAGGCCTTCGCCGAGCGCACCCAGGACGATCGGCATCACTTCCGGTTCATCGTCTCACCAGAGGACGCGACCGAGATGAGCGACCTCAAGACCTATGCCCGCGAACTGATGGGGCAGATGGAGAAGGACCTGGGCACGAAGCTCGACTGGGTCGGCGTCGATCACTGGAACACCGACAACCCGCATGTCCATATCATCCTGCGGGGACGGACTGACGACGGCCAGGACCTCGTCATCTCCCGCGACTACATCAAGGAAGGCATGCGCGCCCGCGCGCAGGACCTCGTCACCCAGGAGCTGGGACCGCGCACCGATCACGAGATCCGCCGCAACCTGGGGCGTCAGGTCGAGGCGGAACGCTGGACCGATCTCGATCGCCAGACTGCCCGCGATAGCTATCGCACCGGCGTCGCCGACCTCGCCCCACATCCCGATCGGCAGCCAGACGAATTCCACGCGCTGAAGGTCGGTCGGCTGCGCAAGCTGGAGACACTCGGCCTCGCCGATCAGGTCGGTCCCGGCCAATGGGTCGTATCGGAGAATGCCGAGAAGACGCTGCGCGCGCTCGGCGAGCGTGGCGACATCATCAAGCGCATCCACCGCGGCCTGACTGAACGCGGCATCGAACGCGGCGCCGCGAGCTATGTGCTCGCCGGCGAGAGCATCGACGATCCGGTCATCGGCCGGCTGGTCGACCGCGGCCTCGATGACGAGCTGAAGGGCACGGCTTATGCCGTGGTCGACGGCACCGACGGGCGCACCCACCACATCAAGCTCGCCGATCTCGACGCCGCCGGCGACAGCGCACCGGGTTCGATCGTCGAGCTGCGCAAGTTCGACGACGCGCAGGGCCGCCGGCGTGTCGCGCTCGCCGTTCGCTCGGATCTCGATATTGAGCGGCAGGTCCATGCGACCGGCGCCACCTGGCTCGACCGGCAGGCGATCGCCCGCGAGCCGGTAGCCCTTGGCGGTGGCGGCTTCGGCGCGGAGGTGCGCCAAGCGATGGACCGACGTGCCGAGCATCTCGTTGGCCAGGGCCTCGCCGAGCGGCAGACGCGCGGCGTCAGCTTCTCGCCGGGCCTCATCGAAACCTTGCGCCAGCGCGAGGTCGAAGCGCTCGGCGAAAAGCTCGCGGCCGAAACCGGGCGTCCGTTCACCAAGGCCGGATCGGGCGAGTATGTGGCGGGCACCTACCGCCAGCGCTTCGCGCTCGCCTCGGGCCGCTTCGCCATGATCGACGACGGCCTCGGGTTCCAGCTCGTGCCCTGGTCGCCCTCCCTCGAACGGCAGCACGGTCAGCACGTCTCGGGCGTCTCGCGCGGCCCCGGCGGCGTCGACTGGAGCTTCGGCCGCAATCGCGGCCTCGGCATGTAACCCAACTAAGAAAGGAGTGCCCGCCATGTCGGCGACGAAGATCCTCTGGGGCCAGATCCTCACCGTCTTCCTGATCGTGCTGATGACGACCTGGGGCGCGACGCAATGGACGGCCTATCGTCTTGGCTTCCAGCCTCAGCTCGGCCAGCCCTGGTTCGAGCTCGTCGGATGGCCGATCTACTATCCGCCGGCCTTCTTCTGGTGGTGGTATTTCTATGACGCCTATGCCCCGCCGATCTTCGTCGAGGGCGCCTATATCGCAGCGTCCGGCGGGTTCATCTCCATCGCCGTCGCCATCGGCATGTCCGTGTGGCGGGCACGCGAAGCGAAGAATGTGGAGACCTACGGCTCAGCCCGCTGGGCGCGGCCTGAAGAGGTGAAGGCCGCCGGCCTCCTCGGTCCAGACGGCGTCGTGCTCGGCAGGCATGAGCGCGAGTATCTTCGCCACGACGGCCCGGAGCATGTGCTGTGCTTCGCGCCGACACGTTCCGGCAAGGGCGTGGGCCTGGTCGTGCCGTCGCTCCTGACCTGGCCGGGCTCGGCGATCGTTCACGACATCAAGGGCGAGAACTGGACCCTGACCGCCGGCTACCGCGCCCGGCACGGCCGCGTGCTGCTGTTCGATCCCACAAACGCGAAGTCGGCGGCCTACAATCCGCTGCTCGAGGTGCGCCGCGGCGAATGGGAAGTCCGTGACGTGCAGAACATCGCCGACATTTTGGTTGACCCGGAAGGCTCGCTCGAGAAGCGGAACCACTGGGAGAAGACGTCGCACGCGCTTCTGGTCGGCGCGATCCTGCACGTCCTCTATGCCGAGGCCGACAAGACATTGGCGGGTGTCGCGGCCTTCCTGTCCGATCCGAAGCGGCCGATCGAATCGACGCTCGCGGCGATGATGAAGACCGCCCATCTCGGCGAGGCCGGGCCTCATCCGGTGATCGCCAGCGCGGCTCGTGAACTGCTCAACAAGTCGGACAACGAGCGGTCGGGCGTGCTGTCGACCGCGATGTCCTTTCTCGGTCTGTATCGCGATCCGGTGGTCGCGGAAGTAACCCGCCGCTGCGACTGGCGCATCGCTGACGTGGTCGGCGGCAAGCGTCCGACGACGCTCTACCTCGTGGTCCCGCCATCCGACATCAATCGGACCAAGCCACTGATCCGCCTAATCTTGAATCAGGTTGGACGCCGGTTGACGGAGGACTTGCAGGCTAAGGGCAACCGGCACCGCCTGCTGCTCATGCTCGATGAGTTTCCCGCGCTCGGCCGCCTCGACTTCTTCGAGAGCGCGCTCGCTTTCATGGCCGGTTACGGCCTCAAGGCCTTCCTCATCGCGCAATCGCTGAATCAGATCGAGAAGGCCTACGGCCCTAACAACTCAATTTTGGACAATTGCCATGTCCGCGTGAGCTTCGCGACCAATGACGAGCGCACGGCCAAACGCGTTTCGGATGCCCTCGGCACCGCGACCGAGATGAAGGCGATGAAAAACTATGCTGGCCACCGGCTATCGCCCTGGCTCGGCCACTTGATGGTATCGCGCTCGGAGACCGCCCGACAGTTGCTGACGCCCGGCGAGATCATGCAGCTCCCGCCCTCCGACGAGATCGTCATGGTCGCCGGCATTCCGCCGATCCGGGCGAAGAAGGCCCGCTACTACGAGGATCGCAGATTTCAGGAACGCATCCTCACGCCGCCCACACTCACCAAGCCGGCGAGCGCAATGACCGACGACTGGAGCACGCTCGCCATACCGGCGGCTCCCAAGCTGAGCACGGTCATCGCAGTGCAGGACGGGTCCGATGACGATCCGACGGATTCCGAACGCCGGCATCAACCCGAACTGAGCCGGACCCAGGCCGTCGAGCGAAAGCCGGTGCTCGAAAATGAATTCGAGATCGATCCCCGTGACGATGTCGACGAGGATGCCGCACGCCTGAGCCGCATGACGCAGACGATGCGCCAAGTCGCCCGCCAAGCCTCGCTCGATCCGGGCGACGGTATCGAACTTTAGGATGTGTCGGTGAGCAAGCCTCCGAAAAAGCAACGCCTCTCCGTGTATCTCGACCCGGATGTCATGAAGGCGCTCGCGGCCCATGCGGCGCGGCGAGACCTGTCCCTATCGCTGGTTGCCGAGGCTGGCATTGCTTCGTTTCTCTCGCCGGACGCCGCTGAGCGGCAGGAGGCAGCCACGACGAAGCGGCTCGATCAACTCGACCGTCGCCTGGCGCGAATGGAGCGCGACCTCGGCATATCGGTCGAGACGCTAGCTGTATTCATCCGTTTCTGGCTGACGTCCAATCCGCCGTTGCCGGAGCCGGCCCAGGTCGCGGCACGCGCCAAGGCGGCCGAGCGCTACGAAGCCTTCGTGACCGCGCTCGGCCGACGACTCGCGCAGGGACCGAAGCTCAGACAGGAGATTGCGGAAGACATCCCGCCCGCGCGTGACGCGGAATAATCACTGATCCGCGCATCACAAGTATTCGGGCGTTCCGCCGTTTTCCTGTCTTTGTACGCCACAGTACGACTGCCACATCATGGTTGTTGTCAGGCCATGATTTCTGCCTCTTCTACTCATCCCCGATCCAGGGCCGCGCATCGCGGACCCGCAAGAGAACGGGGACGACGTGGCGGCACCTCACCAGAAATCGGAGGCGATCCTTCGCGGCGCGCGCATGCTGCGCACAGCCCTCGGGTCAGCGATCGCCACGTTTCTGGAAGATCCCGCGATCGTCGAGGTGATGCTCAATCCCGATGGGCGGCTCTGGGTCGACCGGCTTTCAGAGGGTCTTTCCGACACCGGTGAACGACTGTCGCCCGCCGATGGCGAGCGGATCATTCGCCTTGTCGCCCATCACGTCGGCGCCGAAGTTCATCCAGGCGCCCCGCGGGTCTCGGCCGAACTGCCCGAGACGGGGGAGCGGTTCGAGGGGCTGTTGCCTCCCGTGGTGTCCGCGCCGGCTTTCGCGATCCGCAAGCCCGCCGTCGCTGTGTTCACGCTCGGCGACTATGTGGCGTCCGGAATCATGGCGGCGGATCAGGCCGAAACGCTGCGCCAGGCCGTTGCCGATCGGCGCAACATCCTCGTCGCCGGCGGAACCTCGACCGGCAAGACGACCCTCACCAACGCGCTGCTGGCAGAGGTCTCGAAGACCTCGGATCGCGTCGTCCTGATCGAGGACACGCGCGAGCTGCAATGCGCCGCGCCCAACCTCGTCGCCATGCGGACGAAGGACGGCGTCGCCTCGCTCTCCGATCTTGTTCGCTCCTCGCTCCGCCTGCGACCCGACCGCATTCCCATCGGCGAGGTCCGCGGCTCCGAGGCGCTCGATCTTCTCAAGGCTTGGGGCACCGGCCACCCGGGAGGCGTGGGGACGATCCACGCCGGCACCGCCATCGGCGCGCTGCGCCGAATGGAACAGCTTATCCAGGAAGCCGTCGTCACGGTCCCCCGCGCGCTGATCGCCGAGACGATCGATCTGGTCGCCGTGCTCTCCGGCCGCGGCGCCTCGCGCCGGCTTGCCGAACTCGCCCGCATCGAGGGCCTCGGCCCCAACGGCGACTACCGCGTCACGCCCGCAAGCCAACCCCTCACAGGAGACCCGTCATGATCAAGCATGCTTTGCGCTTTCGCCGCCACATCGCCACGGCGGCGTCCGTCACCTTCCTCACGCTCGCACTGGCACCGGCCGCGCATGCGTCGGGCTCATCGATGCCGTGGGAAGCCCCGCTCCAGTCGATCCTGGAATCGATCGAGGGACCGGTCGCCAAGATCATCGCGGTCATGATCATCATCATCACCGGGCTGACGCTGGCCTTCGGTGACACGTCGGGTGGCGCCCGCAAGCTGATCCAGATCGTGTTCGGCCTGTCGATCGCCTTCGCCGCATCCAGCTTCTTCCTGTCGTTCTTCTCGTTCGGCGGCGGGGCGCTCGTCTGATGGCCGACGGCGCGGATCATGGCGGCGAGGTTCCGGGCTTTTCCGTGCCCGTCCACCGGGCGCTGACCGAGCACATCCTGCTCGGCGGCGCCCCACGTTCGCTCGCCATCCTCAACGGCACACTGGCGGCCGCGCTCGGTCTCGGCCTCCGCCTCTGGCTAGTGGGTCTCGCCCTTTGGGCGGTGGGGCACTTCGCGGCCGTCTGGGCAGCCAAGCGCGATCCGCAGTTCGTCGACGTCGTGCGCAAGCATCTGCGCATCCCCGGCCACCTGTCGGTCTGAGGAGCGACACCGATGATGAACCTTGCCGAATATCGTAATCGTAACACCCGGCTCGCCGACTTCCTTCCCTGGGTCGCGCTGGTCGGCGAAGGCGTCGTACTGAACAAGGACGGCAGCCTGCAACGCACTGCACGCTTTCGCGGACCTGACCTCGACAGCGCCGTACCGGCCGAGCTGGTCGCGGTCGCCGGCCGCCTCAACAATGCCTTTCGCCGCCTCGGCTCCGGCTGGGCCATCTTCGTCGAGGCACAGCGGCACGGCGCTGCGACCTATCCCGCCAGCATGTTCGCCAACAGCGCCTCGGCGCTGGTCGATGCCGAACGCAAGGCCGATTTCGAGGAAGCCGGCGCGCATTACGAGTCCAGCTACTTCCTCACCTTTCTCTATCTGCCCCCGGCCGAGGATGCGGCGCGCGCCGAAACCTGGCTCTACGAGGGCCGCGAACATACCGGCGTTGACGCACATGAGATCGTGCGCGGCTTCGCCGACCGCACCGACCGCATCCTCAACCTCATCGACGCTTTCATGCCGGAATGCGCGTGGCTCGATGATGCCGAGACGCTGACCTACCTGCATTCGACCATCTCGACGAAACGGCATCGAGTCCGTGTTCCCGAGACGCCGATGTATCTCGACGCGCTGCTGGCCGATCAGCCGCTCACAGGCGGCCTCGAGCCCCGGCTTGGCAACGCGCATCTGCGCATCCTCACCGTCGTCGGCTTCCCGACCGCGACCACGCCCGGCATTCTCGACGAGCGGAACCGGCTGGCCTTTCCCTACCGCTGGTCGACGCGCGCGGTACTGCTCGACAAGACCGACGCCACCAAGCTGCTGACCAAGATCCGGCGGCAATGGTTCGCCAAGCGCAAGTCGATCGCGGCCATCCTCAAGGAAATCATGACGAACGAGGCCTCGGCGCTCGTCGACACCGATGCGGCGAACAAGGCGGCCGACGCCGACATGGCGCTGCAGGAGCTGGGCGCCGATTATGCCGGCCAGGCCTATGTGACGGCCACGATCACGGTCTGGGACGACGATCCGCGCATCGCCGCCGAGAAGCTCCGGCTGGTCGAGAAAATCATTCAGAGCCGCGACTTCACCGCGATGGCCGAGACCATCAATGCCGTGGACGCCTGGCTAGGTTCGCTGCCCGGCCACGTCTACGCCAACGTCCGGCAGCCACCCATCAGCACATTGAATCTCGCCCACATGATCCCGCTGTCGGCGGTGTGGGCGGGACCGGAACGGGACGAGCACTTCGATGCACCCCCACTGCTTTACGGCAGAACGGAGGGCTCGACCCCGTTCCGGCTTTCCATCCACGTCGGCGATGTCGGTCATACGCTGATCGTCGGGCCGACCGGCGCCGGCAAGTCGGTGTTGCTCGCACTCATGGCGCTCCAGTTCCGGCGCTATCCGCAATCCCAAGTCTTCGCTTTCGACTTCGGCGGATCGATCCGCGCCGCGGCGCTCGCCATGCGTGGTGACTGGCATGACCTGGGCGGTGGCCTAACGGACGGCGCCGACGACAGGGTGTCGCTGCAACCGCTGGCCCGCATCGACGACGTCGCGGAGCGGGCCTGGGCCTCCGACTGGCTGATCGCGATCCTCTCCCGCGAGAGCGTAACGGTCACGCCCGAGGTCAAGGAGCATCTCTGGTCGGCCCTGACCTCGCTGGCATCGGCGCCCGTCGCGGAGCGCACGTTGACGGGCCTCTCCGTCCTGCTCCAGTCCAACGACCTGAAGCAGGCGCTCCGACCCTATTGTGTCGGCGGGCCCTATGGTCGGCTGCTCGACGCTGAGGCCGAGCATCTCGGCGAAGCCGATGTTCAGGTCTTCGAGACCGAGGGATTGATCGGCACCGGTGCTGCCGCCGCCGTGCTGGCCTATCTCTTCCACCGTATCGAGGACCGCCTCGACGGGCGGCCGACGCTGCTCATCGTCGATGAGGGCTGGCTCGCGTTGGACGACGACGGTTTCGCCGGTCAGCTCCGCGAGTGGCTGAAGACGCTCCGGAAGAAGAACGCCAGCGTTATCTTCGCCACCCAATCCCTCTCCGATATCGACGGATCGGCGATTGCGCCCGCCATCATCGAGAGCTGCCAGACCCGCATCCTGCTCCCGAACGAACGCGCGATCGAGCCGCAGATCACCGCCATCTATCGCCGCTTCGGCCTAAACGATCGCCAGATCGAGATCCTCGCGCGGGCGATGCCCAAGCGCGACTACTACTGCCAGAGCCGCAGGGGAAACAGGCTCTTCGAGCTGGGCCTGTCGGATGTGGCGCTCGCGCTTTGCGCGGCCTCGTCGAAACAGCATCAGGCACTGATCGCCGCGGTTCACGCCCGTAGCGGCACGGACGGGTTTCTCACCGAGTGGCTGGCCGAAAACCGGCTCGCCTGGGCCGCCGACCTCGTAGCCGACCTCACCAACGTCACCCCCCAACATAATCCGGAGGCACGCCCATGACCCGTTCCGTTCATTCCCGCTCGCGCGCGCTGCGCATGAGCGCCGCGCTACTCGCCGCGCCGCTCGCGCTGTCGCCGATCTTCGCCCCGCCGGCAGCCGCGCAGTGGGTCGTCTACGATCCGACCAACTACGCCCAAAACGTCCTGACGGCCGCTCGCACGCTTCAGCAGGTCAATCAGCAGATCACCCAGCTTCAGAATGAAGCCACCATGCTGATCAACCAGGCGCGCAATCTGGCGAGCCTGCCTTACTCCTCGCTGCAGCAGCTTCAGCAGTCCGTCCAGCGAACCCAGCAGCTCCTGCAACAAGCGCAGGGCATCGCCTACGATGTCCAGCGCATCGACCAGGCGTTCACGTCGACCTACGGCAACGCCTCGATGTCGGCCTCCGATCAGGCGCTCGTCGCCGGAGCGCGCGAGCGCTGGCAGAACACCGTCGGCGGTTTGCAGGACGCCATGCGCGTGCAGGCGGGCGTCGTCGGCAACATCGACACCAATCGCGGCGAGATGTCGGCACTGGTCGGCCAGAGCCAGGGCGCGACGGGCGCCTTGCAGGCGACACAGGCCGGCAATCAGCTTCTCGCCCTTCAAGCCCAGCAGCTCGCCGACCTCACCGCCGTCGTCGCCGCCAACGGGCGTGCCCAGAGCCTTTCCGAGGCCGAGCGCGCCGCCGCGGCTGAACAGGGTCGCGAACAGCGTCGCCGATTTCTGACGCCAGGCAGCGGCTATCAGCCCGGCAACGCCCGCATGTTCCCGAGCGGCAACTGAGGACGTGGTCATGGACGGCAAGATGCTCGCGCGGGTCGGGGCGGTTGTATTCGTCGCGGTCGCGGTCACCGCCACGGCGATCGAGATGACCCGGAAGGAGGAGCCGCCCGAGCTATGGCCGTCCGGCCGCGCCACTCAATCGCAGAGCGATCCGCTGCGTGACGAGTTGATCCGTTGCCAGGCGCTCGGCGAAGCCGGCCCGCGCGATTCAGCTTGCCTACGCGCCTGGGCGGAAAACCGTCACCGCTTCCTCGCGCCTGGCGCGCGGCCCGCCGAGCGGTTGCCGGACATGCCGCCCGCGCAGCGCGATGGCCTCACGCCTCAGTCGGAACGAAGCAACGCACCAGCCGCGACGCCCGCCACGCCTGAGCTCGACGAGGCGCGATAGCATCATGGGCAGCACCGGCGTCATCGACCACTTCCTCGAGGTTTTCACCCGCTATATCGACAGCGGGTTCGGCCTCCTCAGCGGCGAAGTCGCCTTCATCGCAACCACCCTCATCGTCATCGACGTGACGCTTGCGGCGCTGTTCTGGTCGTGGGGCGCCGACGACGACATCGTAGCGCGGCTGGTGAAGAAAACGCTCTTCGTCGGCGTCTTCGCCTACATCATTGGCAACTGGAACAACCTCGCCCGGATCATCTTCGAGAGCTTCGCCGGTCTAGGTCTGAAGGCAAGCGGCACGAGCTTCTCGACCGCCGACCTGATGCGCCCGGGCAAGGTCGCCCAAACCGGCTTGGATGCTGGCCGGCCGCTGCTCGACTCGATCTCCAGCCTGATGGGCTACTGGTCCTTCTTTGAGAACTTCATCCAGATCGCCTGCATGTTCCTCGCATGGGTGCTGGTGCTGCTCGCCTTCTTCATTCTCGCGATCCAGCTGTTCGTCACGCTCATCGAATTCAAACTGACCACGTTGGCCGGCTTTGTGCTCATCCCGTTCGGTCTTTTCGGGAAGTCTGCCTTCATGGCCGAGCGCGTCCTCGGCAACGTCATTTCCTCCGGCATCAAGGTCCTGGTGCTCGCCGTCATCATCGGCATCGGCTCGACGTTATTTTCCGAGTTCACGTCCGGGTTCGGGGGGCAGAACCCGTCGATCGACGAGGCTATGGCGATCGTCCTTGCAGCTTTGTCGCTGCTCGGTTTGGGAATTTTCGGCCCCGGCATCGCCAGCGGCATCGTTTCCGGCGGCCCGCAACTCAGCGCTGGCGCTGCGGTTGGTACCGGCCTAGCCGCAGGCGGAATGGTCGCACTCGGTGCTGGCGCTGTCGGTGCCGCCGCATCCGGAGGTGCAGCCCTGGCTGGCGGCGCCGCCGCTGCGGCTCGTGGCGGCGCTGCGGTCGCCGGCGGCGCTTCGACCGCTTACAGCCTTGGCTCTGCCGGTCAGTCGGGCGCGGCTGGTGTCGCTTCCGGTCTCGGTGGCGTTGCCCGCGCTGGCGGAAGTGCCGCTGTCTCTCCATTGCGTCGGGCCGCATCGCGCGCCGCCGAAAGCATGAAGTCCAGCTTCAACGCGGGCGGCAAGGCCGCCTTCGAGGCGACGGGCGGCTCCTCCACCATGGGCTCGATCGGCGGTGACGCTGCCGGTGACGGTGCCGCGTCCTCGGGTTCCGCCGGTGCCGGCGGGCCACCCGCCTGGGCGCAGCGGATGCGCCGCTCCCAACACATGACCCATGCCGTGCAAGCCACGGCCCACGCTGTCCGCTCCGGCGACGCCCACGGCGGCGGCTCCTCCGTCAACCTGTCCGAAGGCGATCGCTGATGTTCAAACGACCCTCTACCCACTACGGCAAAGCCCCCGAACCCGAGACGCCCTACCAGCGTGCCGGCCAGGTCTGGGATGAACGCATCGGCGCCCCGCGCGTGCAGGCCAAGAACTGGCGCTTGATGGCATTCGGCTCGCTGATCCTGTCGGCCGGCTTCGCCACCGCGCTCGTCGTGCAGTCGGCACGGGGAACGATAGTTCCTTGGGTGGTCCAGGTCGATCGACTCGGTCAGGCACAAGCGGTCGCTCCCGCCGAGGCGGACTACCGTCCGACCGATCCGCAGATCGCCTTCCACTTGGCGCGCTTCATCGAGCAGGTTCGCTCGATCCCGGCCGACGCGATCATCGTGCGGCAAAACTGGCTGCGCGCGTATGACTTCACGACCGATCGCGGTGCCATGGCGTTGAACGACTACGCCAGGTCCAACGACCCGTTCACACGGGTCGGCCGCCAGCAGGTCGCCGTCGACGTCTCCAGCGTCATCCGCGCTTCGCCGGACAGCTTCCGCGTCGCGTGGGTGGAGCGCCGCTACGAGAACGGCCAGCTCGCCGAGACAACCCGCTGGACTGCGATCCTGACGATCGTCGTGCAGGTCCCCCGAAACGCCGATCGGCTGAGGGCGAACCCGCTCGGCATCTACGTCAACGCCATCAACTGGTCACGGGAGCTTGGGCAATGAAGCCGTCTTTCCGTAAAGCCGGAAGCCCGGCTTTACACACATTCGTATTCCCGGCTCTCCGCAGGGCCGCAATCCCGATGGTCCTGCTGGCGACAACCGCACTCGCCGGCTGCGCTACGACCAACCCCCCGCCTGAAATATCCTACGACAACGCGGCTCCCGCGGTGCAGACCGTCGATCCACCAGCGCCCGTCACTGTGGTCGAGCTGCCGCGGCCGCTGCCGCTACCCGGCCAGTTGCAGCGTGTGCCGGAGACGCGACGCGCGCCCGAGCCGGCCAACCCGACGGCGCGCGTCAACCAGGCCAACGAGGCGGCCCGCGTCCAGCCGGTGCGTGATGGATTTATCAATTCGATGCAGGTCTATCCCTGGACGCAGGGTGCGCTCTACCAAGTCTATACGGCGGTCGGACAGATCACTGACATCGCGCTCCAGCCCGGCGAGCAGCTCGTCGGCGCAGGACCCGTCGCCGCAGGCGACACGGTACGGTGGATCATCGGCGACACCGAGAGCGGATCGGGTGCGACGCGCCAAGTCCACATCCTGGTGAAGCCGACACGGGCCGACCTGATGACCAACCTCGTCATCAACACCAACATGCGCACTTATCACATGGAGCTTCGCTCGACCGAGCGGACCTATATGGCATCGGTCTCGTGGCAGTATCCACAGGATCAGCTTATCGCATTGCGTCGGCAGAATGCCGAGGCGCAAGCCGCCCAACCCGTGGCGAGCGGCGTCGATCTCGCCAACGTCAACTTCCGCTACGCAATCGAGGGGGACCGCGCGCCGTGGAGGCCGCTCCGCGCCTTTGACGACGGCCGACAGGTCTTCATTGAGTTCCCGCGCGGCATCGGCCAGGGCGAGATGCCCCCGCTCTTCGTCGTGGGCGCCGAAGGCAACACCTCCGAATTGGTCAACTATCGCGTCCGCGGCCATCACATGATCGTCGATCGGCTCTTCGCCGCGGCCGAACTGAGGTTCGGCTCCGGCGACCGGCAACGGCGCGTTCGCATCACCCGCACCGATGGGAGGCCGACCTCGTGAGCGAGAGCCCGCCCCGGAGTGGGGATGCCCCGGACGACGATCCGCAGCCCTTGACCGGCGAACCCGCCGGTCCCGCGCCAATGCGGCTGCGGGCCGAGCCGCCGCGTGTGACGCGGCTGTCGCGTAAGGTGTTGGCAGGGCTCGGCCTGATCGCCAGCGTCGGGCTTGGCGGCGCATTGATTTACGCGCTTCAAACGCGGGACGGCGCCCGGCCGAATGAGGAGCTGTATTCCACCGAGAACCGCTCCACAGCCGATGGCCTGGCCGGGCTACCGCGAGACTATGCTGGCGTGCCGCGGCTTGGTCCGCCGCTTCCCGGAGACCTCGGCCGGCCTATCCTCAGCACACAGGATCGCGGCCAGCCAGTGCCGACCCCTGGCATCGCCACGCCCAATCCCGGCATCAGCCCGGAAGAGCAGCGGCGCCTACAGGAGATCGAGACCGCGCGGACGAGTCGCCTATTCTCCGGATCGGAAAGCCGGGGTGCGCCCGCTGCGGCGGGGGCGGCCCCGGCACTCCCGCCCGCACCGGATTTGGCGAGCCTTGGCCTCGCGCCGCCGCCAGCAACTCCCTCCGCACAGGATCGTCAGAACGCCTTTCTCAACGCGGCCACCGATCGACGAACGGTGTCTCCCGATCGCGTCGTTGCTCCGGCGTCGCCGAACATCCTTCAGGCCGGCGCAGTCATCTCGGCGGCACTCATAACCGGCATCCGATCGGACCTCCCGGGCCAGATCACCGCCCAGGTGACCGAAAACATCTACGACAGTCCCACAGGACGCATCCTGCTCGTGCCACAGGGCACGCGCGTCATCGGCCAGTACGACAACAATGTGCAGTTCGGGCAAAGCCGTGTGCTGCTTGTCTGGAACCGGCTGATCTTTCCGAATGGTCGCTCGATCGTTCTCGAGCGCCAGCCTGGTGCCGACGCCGAGGGATATGCCGGCCTGCAGGATGGGGTGGATTACCATTGGTGGGATCTCGCCAAGGCGGCAGGACTTTCGACGCTCCTCAGCGTTGGCGCCGAACTTGCCGTCGATAATGATGACCGGCTTATCCAGGCGATCCGCAATGGCGGCCAGGACACGATCAATGACGCCGGACAGCAGATCGTCCGCCGTCAGCTCAACGTGGCGCCCACTCTCACAATTCGCCCAGGCTACCCAGTCCGCGTCATCGTAACGCGTGATCTCGTGCTCGAACCCTATGGGGAATGAATATGTCTAAGCTCAAGCTAGGTCCCCTCGCGGACGATAAACCCGTAAAGGTTCAGGTCGAGCTGCCAGCCCCTCTGCATCAGGACTTGGCCGATTACGCGGACCTCCTGGGCCGCGAGCAAGGCCAGCCGGCGGTGGAACCCGCTCGGTTGATCGTCCCGATGCTACAGCGGTTCATCGCTACAGATCGCGGCTTCGCGAAGGCGCGGCGAGCGTCCACGCAGCGGAAGGCTGATTAGGCGGCGCCTACTTTCATACCGGGTAGAGCGTCGAAACACTTCAGTAGAAGGGGCAGCGCTGGATTATCGTTGTCGCTAGACGAGATCATTGCTGCGGTCGGCGCCCGGCTGGATCGAAGTGGCACCAGAGCAAGGTCTGGACGGCGAACCGCACTCGTGATGGTAACCCCAAACCCCTGTTCGACCATCGTCAGCAGGGTCTCTCGACTGACCTGTTGAATTGAAAGTTGGACGGCACTCTCGACCGCCCCGACCATCCGTCGCAGCATCGCAGCGAGTTCTCGTCCGGCCCCATCGGAGCGGGACAGAAAGATTTCTCCGCAGAGGTCATCCCAGACGAGATTAGGCCGCGATGCCAATTTGTGACCTGGGGACAGCGCGACGAACAGATCCGGTTCACATAGGCGTCGGATTTGGAGCGCAGGGTCTCTAGCCGCGCCCAGGCTGATTGCCGCGTCTAGCAACCCCCGTCTGACACCCAGTGTGTTTGCTTCTGACGTTCCTTCCTCGAGTTTGACCTCAATCGTCGGGTATCGGAGCCGGAAGCTCGCTAGAAGGTCGATGATAGGGCACGCGGGAAATGCTTCGAGCATTCCGAACCTGACGACACCGGTCGTCTGCTTCCGTGTAGTGCGGATTTCCGTCGCGGCTTCGCGAAGGAATCTCGCACCCACTACCGCCTGCTGAAGGAAGCGTTCCCCCTCGGGCGTCAAATCAGCGCCTGATCGCGTGCGGTGGAATAGCGAGCACCCAAGCTGGCGCTCAAGTATCTGAACCCGACGGCTCACGGTGGATTGCGATATCGCAAGGCGCTCGGCCGCGCGTCGAAAACTACCCGCCTCAGCGACCTGAACGGCGTACTTCAAGTATCGAAGGTCCAGCGTCAGATCGGGCATGACACTTTTCCCATGGCTGTGGCCCGCTTGCAGGAGATCGAGCCCAGAAGCCGGAGCCGTCGGAAGCGCGCCCGCTCAAGCCGCCTCGCGCATGAAAAGGTTGCATGCGTATCGATCCCAGATGTGGAATCCGAGCCGAGCCCTTTGTTGAGCATGACCATATCCGAATCCGTGAGAGATGTATGCGTCGGTCATACATTTCTCCCATCTTGATGTCTATGCGCGACGCATATATTATTTCGGAATGGAGCCTGAGGTCGCCAAATATCATTTTGGTGCTCTGGCGCTGGCGGTCGCCGAAAGCATCGCCAGCGTCTCGGCCTCGCTTTCACCCAGCGGCTCCGCGACCGCGATGATGATATTTCTGAGTTTGGAGCCTGGGCTTCCAATCAGTGTTCTAGCGACCCGGATTAGGCTGTCGCATGCTGGAACAGTGAGGCTGATCGACAGACTGGTACAGGACGATTTGGTGGAACGACGCCGGAATAATGCAGACCAACGCGCGCGACTTATCCACCTCACCGGTTCGGGGGAACGTCTGACTGGAGCTTTACTCAAAGCGCGAGAGCGCGTCATCGATGAGTGTGTCTCTGCGTTGTCGCGCGGAGATCTCGACATCCTCGGCACTCTATCCGAACGGCTGCTTTCAGCTAATGGGTTCGACAAATCCGGCTCTAGCAGCCTCTGCCAACTGCTCGGCTACGGAAAACAAGTCCATTCAGGACCCGTGGGCCAGACAGGGCGGTCCCGGCGCCGAAACGTTGCCCGTTGAGGCTGACAAGATGATTGAGCAGGTCTACAATTGGCTTCGATAGCCCTCGAATTTCTGCTTTGCGTGCTTGCCTTCTGGTTTGGGGTCGGTACACAGAACGGACCCAGATATACGCTCTCATGACTGCCATCCGAGACGCTGGCCGAGTTTACTCCTTCGCTG
>ERZ500977.18-NODE-18-length-57154-cov-8.355856_pt1 | contig 57154 bp, 60 predicted proteins | sample MGYA00248863_ERZ500977 | MGnify/ENA primary metagenome ERZ500977 (study PRJEB25958, sample SAMN03398581) | human skin metagenome | study: EMG produced TPA metagenomics assembly of the Human Skin Microbiome Metagenome (human skin metagenome) data set.
CATGTTCCTTGGGCGGATTCAACTGGTTGTCGCAACACCTCGATCGAGAGGTGTTCAGCGATGGTGACGGCGGATTGGAGCAAGAAGACCAGCGAAGTGCCCGTGAGTGCGCGTCGGCAGTGGCGTGCGGATCGGGCGTTGCGACCGCCGATGCGTTCGCCCGGGCGGCCTGAGCCCTCGCGGGCGGTGCAGCGGCAGTTCTGGCGGCTGATCGCGACGGGCATCACCTCGGCCGAGGCGGCGCTGGGACGGCTGCGCGAGGCCGACATCACCCTCGACGGCCTCAAGGGGCCGGTCGACCGCCTGCCGGCCGAGGGCCGGACCGCGCTCAAGGGGCAGCTCGGCAGTGCCCTGCCGACACTGCGCGCCACGAGCGACCGGCTGCTGGCCGATGTGGCGATCGGTCCGGTGATCCGGCCGGTGATCGCCGATGTCATGACCAAGCTCAACGGCTACGCGGGCTGAGGCGGGGCGGGCGCCCCGCCGGTCGGCCCTGAAAAGGAAGATCAAGATGGCAGATGCAACGCGCTCCACATCCGGCCGAGGCGTCCTCTACGACAGCATCCTCGACACGATCGGCGATACCCCCGTGGTCCGGATCAACCGCCTGGCGCCGGAGGGGGTGACTCTCTACGTCAAGGGCGAGTTCTTCAATCCGGCGGCCTCGGTGAAGGACCGCCTGGCCATCGGCATCATCGATGCGGCCGAACGGTCGGGAGCGCTGAAACCCGGCCAGACGGTGGTGGAAGCGACCTCGGGCAATACCGGGATCGGCCTCGCCATGGTCTGCGCGGCCAAGGGCTATCCGCTGGTCATCACCATGGTCGAGACCTTCTCTGTCGAGCGCCGCCAGCTCATGCGCTTTCTCGGTGCGAAGGTGATCCTGACGCCCAAGGCCGAGAAGGGCACCGGCATGTACCGCAAGGCGCGCGAGCTCGCCGAGGCGAACGGCTGGTTCTACGCGCGCCAGTTCGAGACCCCGGCCAATGCCGACATCCACGAGGCGACGACCGCGCAGGAGATCCTCGGCGATTTCAAGGGCCAGCGGCTCGACTATTTCGTCTCGGGCTATGGCACGGGCGGCACGGTCTCGGGCGTCGGGCGGGTCATCAAGAAGACCTGGCCGGACCTGAAGATCATCCTGTCGGAGCCTGCGAATGCGCAGCTCGTCGGGTCGGGCATCCCGCAGGAGCGGGGGCCGGACAACGGGCCGGCGGCCAGCCACCCCGCCTTCGAGCCGCATCCGATCCAGGGCTGGACGCCGGATTTCATCCCGCATGTCCTGCAGGAGGCGATCGACGGCAGCTATTACGACGCGCTCATTCCCGTGGCCGGGCCGGAGGGGATGAAATGGGCGCGGGAGCTGGCCGCGAAGGAGGGCATCCTGACCGGTGTCTCGGGGGGCTCGACCTTCGCCGTGGCGCTGAAGGTGGCCGAGACCGCGCCGAAGGGATCGGTCATCCTCGCCATGCTGCCCGACACCTCCGAGCGCTATCTGTCGACGCCGCTCTTCGAGCCCTTTGGCGCCGACATGAACGAGGCGGAACTCGCCATCTCGCGGTCGACGCCCGGACAGCAGATGGGCTGAGCGCCGCTTGCGCCTGCTCTTCCTGCACCAGAACTGTCCGGGACAGTTCCGCCACGTCGCCCCCCACCTCGCGGCCGGGGGCGACGAGGTCGTCTTCATCACCCAGCCGGGAAAGCCGGACCTGCCCGGGGTGCGCAAGGTCGAATACAGCCCGCACCGCGGCCCGGCCGAGGGCGTCCATGGCTATCTGCGGGATTTCGAGCGGGCCGTCCTCAACGGGCAGGGAGCCCTGCGGGCGGCGCTGGCGTTGCAGGCGTCGGGATTTTCGCCCGATGTCATCGTGGGTCATCCGGGCTGGGGCGAGACGCTCTACCTGAAGGAGGTGTTCCGCGAGGCGAAGCTCCTCGCCTATTGCGAATTCTACTACCGCACCCGGGGCGCCGATGTCGGCTTCGACCCGGAATTCCCGGACGACATCGACGGGCGCTGCCGGGCCCTGACCCGGGATGCGCAGCACCTGCTGGCGCTCGACGGGGCCGACCACGGCTACAGCCCCACCGACTGGCAGCGCCGCCAGTATCCCGCGCCCTATCTCGACCGGATCGAGGTGATCCATGACGGGATCGACACCGCGCGGGTCCGGCCCGACCCCAGCGCGACGGTGACCCTGCCGAACGGCGTCCGGCTCAGGCCGGGGGACGAGGTGGTGACCTATGTCGCCCGGAACCTGGAGCCCTACCGGGGCTTTCACACCTTCATGCGCGCCCTGCCGGACCTGCTCGCCGCCCGGCCGCGGGCGACGGTTCTGGTGGTGGGGGGCGACGATGTCAGCTACGGGCGCCGGCTGCCGCCCGGCGAGAGCTATCGCGCGCGGATGCTTGCCGAGGTGAAGCTCCCGCCGGGCCGGGTGCATTTCCTCGGCCAGATCGCCTATGCCGATTATCTGCGCGTCCTTCAGATCTCGGCCGCGCATGTCTATCTCACCTATCCCTTCGTGCTCTCCTGGTCGATGCTGGAGGCGATGGCGGCGGGCTGCCTGCTGGTCGGCTCGCGCACGCCGCCGGTCGAGGAGGTGATCGAGGACGGCGTGAACGGCCATCTGGCCGATTTCTTCGACGCCCCCGCCCTGGCGGCGCGGCTGTCGGACATCCTCGCGGACCCGCGGGCCCATGCACCGCTGCGCGCAGCGGCCCGCGAGACGATCCGCGCCCGCTTCGAACTCGCGGACTGCCGCGACCGGCTGGTGACGCTGATCCGCGGCCTGTGACCGGGGCAGGGTGGTGGCCCGCCTACCGCGCCGCGCGCAAGAGGGCGGCACCGAGCAGCGTGAGCATCGTCGAAGCGACCTTCGCGAGGTTCAGCCGCTCCCCCAGCACCGTGACGCCGATCAGGAGCGCGAAGACGATGCTGGTCTCGCGCAGCGCCGAGACCAGCGCGATCGGCGCCTGCGTGAAGGCCCAGATCACCAGCGCATAGGCCACGAAGGATGCCGAGCCCCCGACCAGCATCGCGCCCGGTCCCGCCTGCCGCACGGCCGCGAGGATCCCGGGGCGCATCGCCGCCATCAGGCTGACGAAGATCAGGGCGTTGCCGAAGCAGTTCCAGGCGAAATAGGCGACCGGGCTGCCGGACAGGCGCGCGCCGGTGCCATCGACCAGCGAGTAGGCCGCAATGAATCCCCCGGTCGCCAGCGCCATCGCCGCCGCGCGCCGGTTGCGCAACCCGTCGGCATGGCGCACCAGGGTGAGGCTCATGATGCCGCAGGTGATCACGAGGATCGCGACCATCTCGAGCGGCAGCAGGCTGACCCCGAGAAAGGCCACCGAGACGAAGGCGACGACGAGCGGCGCGCTGCCTCTCGCGATCGGATAGACCTGCGTGAGATCGCCCAGCCGGTAGGCGCTGAGCAGGAACAGCTGATACCCGACATGCAGGAGCACGCCGAGCCCGAGCCAGGGCCAGCTCTCCGGGGCCGGCCAGGGGAAGATCGCGAGGGCGAGGGCTGCCGCCGGCAGGTGGCCGATCACCACCGCGGTCATCCCGGCCTGCTTGTCCCGCGCGGATTTCACCAGCGCATTCCAGACGGCGTGCAGCAGGGCGGCGGCGATCACGGCGAAAAAGACGGTCGGTGTCATGCTGGGGACGGTCTCGGGCAGAGCGGACAGGGAGGCCAAGCCCTTGTCATAAAAGTGTCTCGATGTCGATTGTCGGCCTCTGGCTGGTGACGGCCGGGTGGCCTGCGCTATCATCCCGGGCGACAGGACAGGACGAGGGCGCGTGGTGACTCTTGAGAGGCGGGACGGGCTGCCGGGCTGGCGGGCGGCGGAATTCGCGCTGCTGTTCCTGGTCCTGCCCCTGGCGGCGGCCACGTTGTTCCCGCCGTTCTGGATCTGGCCGGTGCTCGTCTGCGCCGCGGCCATCGGACTGGTCCTGCTGGCCGCGACGCCGGGCTTTCGCTGGCGCTCGCTGGTGGAGGGCGGCATCGACTGGCGGGCGGTCGGGCTCGTCGCGGGGCTGACGGCGGTGGCGGCGCTGATCCTCGTCCCGGCGCTCGTCCCGGGCCAGGCCTTCGGCCTGCCGCGCCGGTCGCTGCGGCTCTGGGGCATGGTGATGCTGCTCTATCCGCTGCTCTCCGCCCTGCCGCAGGAGCTTCTGTTCCGGCCGCTGTTCTTCCACCGCTACGGCGATCTTTTCCCGAGCCCGCGGGTGGCGATGGCCGTCAACGGCTTCGTCTTCGGCCTCGCGCATCTGATGTTCTGGAACTGGATTGCGCTCGCCATGACGACGGCGGGCGGCATCCTTTTCGCCATCGGCTATCGCCGGCACGGCTTTCCGACCGCCGTCGCCATGCATGCGGTCGCCGGCTGCATCCTGTTCACGAGCGGCCTCGGCACCTTTTTCTACCACGGCGCCGTGCGATAGCCGGAGCAATGTCCAGCCGGACGGGATCGTCCGGTGATCAGGACATTGCGCGATGTCAGGAGTCCTGAGCGGACGGCCCGGACCTGTCGGGATGGCCGCGGAACCCCGTGGCGATCAGGTATTTTTCCGAGGAATCCGAACGGCTTGCCGGTGGTTTCACATGCTGTACCTTCGCGAAGGCGCGGTTCAGCCGCGCCACCAGCGACGCCTCCGCGCCGCCCGCCAGCACCTTGGCGACGAAGGTGCCGCCGGGTTCCAGCACGTCCATCGCGAATTCCGCCGCAGCCTCGCAGAGGCCCATGATCCTGAGGTGGTCGGTCTGGGGATGGCCGGAGGCCGGCGCCGCCATGTCGGAAATGACCGCCTCGGCCGGTCCCCCGAGCCGGTCGCGCACGGCGCGGTCGGCCCCTTCCTCCAGGAAGTCGAGTTCCATCAGCTCGGCGCCCTGGATGGTCTCGATCGGCTGGAGGTCGACGCCGAGCACCCGGCCGACCTTGCGGCCCTTGCGGGCGCCGAGCGCATTGACCCGCTCGACCGCCACCTGCACCCAGCCGCCCGGCGCCGCGCCGAGGTCGACGACGCGGACCCCGGGCTTCAGGAATCCGAAGCGGTCGTCGATCTCGATGAGCTTGAAGGCCGCACGGCTGCGATAGCCCTCGGCCCGCGCCCGGGCGACATAGGGGTCGTTCAGCTGGCGCTCGAGCCAGAGGGTGGAGGACAGGCGCCGGCCCTTGGCCGTCTTGACCCGGACCCTGAGTTCCCGCTGCCCGCGCCCCGAGCCGGACCCCGACCCCGAGCTTCCCTTCGGGCCGCCGGGCCCCTTGCCACCGTGTGCCGTCATTCGCTCGTCTCGGCTCCTAGGCCACGGTGTCGGTGAAGACGCCGTGGTCGTTCATCATGGCGAACAGCATGCCCTCGCGCAGGCCGCGGTCCGCAACCCGCATCGTGTCGGTCGGCCACAGGCGCAGCAGCGTCTGCAGGATGGCCGCCCCCGACATGATGAGCTCGGAGCGGTCCCGCCCGAGCCCGACATCATGGCGCCGGCCGTCGGGGCCGAGCCGCAGGAAGCGGGCAATGACCTCGTCGATCGCCCGGGCCGAGAGGGTCATGCCATCGACCTTGCGCCGGTCATAGCGCTTCAGGCCCAGATGTGCAGCCCCGACCGTGGTGACGGTGCCCGAGGTGCCGATCATCTGGAAGCCGGGGCGCGCCTGCCCGGCGACATCCTCCAGATAGGGCTTGAAGCCCATGATCTGCTCTTCGAAATACCAGGCCATCAGCGCGAAGCGGGCGCTGTCGTCGCAGACATCCGCATAGCGTTCGTGCAGCGTCGCCACCCCGAGCGGGACCGAGACGAAATCCACGATGCGCGCCCCCGCGCAGGTGCCGGTGACGCCCTCGCGGCCGTCCATCCTGAGCCCGAGGATGGCGCGCGGGCGGTCCTCCGCCGCGACCTCGCTCAGGTCGATCCACACGAGTTCGGTCGATCCGCCGCCGATGTCGAAGACCAGCACCTGCTCCGCCTCCGGGGCGACGAGCGGCGCGCAGGAGATGACCGCGAGCCGTGCCTCTTCCTGCGGGGTGATGATCTCGAAGCGCAGGCCGGTCTCGCGGGCGACGAGGCTCAGGAACTGGCTGCCGTTGCGGGCACGGCGGCAGGCTTCGGTGGCGACGAGCCGGATGTTGCGGACATCATGGCGCCGGAGCTTGTCCGCACAGACGCCGAGGGCGGACAGGGTCCGTCCGATCCCGCTGCGCGACAGATGTCCGGTACGTTCCAGGCCGGTGCCGAGCCGGACGCAGCGGGCAAAGGCGTCGACGACGCGAAAGTGCCCGCCGTCAGGGGTAGCGATCAGCATCCGGCAGCTGTTGGTGCCCAGGTCGAGCGCCGCAAACAGCTCCGACGCCGACTGCGCAGGCTGGATTCCGCGCCGCCGCGGGGCGCGATCAACAGAGACCTGCGCAGTCTCTGGGAGATCCTGCGCCATGTTGTTCAAACCGAAAGATTTGCGGGGGATGCCGCAAGCTTATTTCAACGCTACAGGACTGCCCTGCTGCTTGCAAGGCACGCGCGTCGCCCCGAATCGCCCCCCGTGGCTGGGCGCGGGAACAATGCGGCCGTCGTGACGTTTGTCCCTCAGACCTCCCGGGGCCGGCCCCTGCCGCCCCGGGATCCGCGACAACAAGGAGTGATCCGATGGAGACGACTTTTGCGACGCGCGATCTGGCCGGGGCGCAGCGGGACCGCACCCTGACGGCGGTCTTCGAGCGCGAGGACGAGGCGGAGCGGGCGATCGCGGCCCTGAGGGCCGCAGGCTTTGGGGATGCCCGGATCCGGCTGGCCAGTGGCACCGGAGGGGACGAACCCGCGGCGGCCGAGCCCGAAAGCTTCTGGGAGAAGCTGACGGACTTCTTCATGCCGAAGGAAGACGAGGACCTTTATGCCGAGAGCCTGCGCCGTGGCCTGCACCTGCTGACGGTGACCGGCATTCCGGTCGAAGGCGAGAGCCTCGCCATCTCGATTCTCGATGCCGAAGGCGCCGTGGATCTGGAGGGTCATGCCAATGCCTGGCGTGCCGATGGCTGGAGCCGCGAGACGGCCGACTATGCGCCCGGCGGCACTGCGGGCATGACCGGTGCGGACAGCGTGCCCGTGACCGAGGAACTCGGCCATGAACCGGGAGGCACCGCGGGCATGACGGGTTATTCCGAGCCGGAAGAGACCGCCCGCGAGGATCGGCGCACGGCGCAGCGCGACCAGGCCCTCGTCGGGGCACGGGTGCGCGCCTACGACTGGTAGGCTTGCCGATACCGGCAGGACTGGCGCGGCATCCGGATGAAACGGGTGCCGCGCTGCGTTTGAAGCGGGTGCAGATCAGGGGAAGGCTTCGCGAATAGCAGGCAGGGGGATAGAATCCGGTTGCCTTGCTGCCTCAAGCCTGCACCCTGCCGATTGCTTGCCCAAGGAGACAGGGGAAAACCATGGGACTCTGGGATTTCGTCAAGAGTGCGGGGAAAACGCTCGGGATCGGTGCTGCCGATGCCGCCGAGGCACCCAAGGCCGAGGACCTCAAGAAGGAGGTCGAGAGCCTTGGACTGGATGCGAGCGGCCTGAAGGTCGAGGTCGATGGAGACACGGTCAAGGTCTCCGGGACCGCAAAGAGCCAGGAGGAAAAGGAGAAGGCAATCATTGCGGTCGGAAACATCGCCGGGGTTGCCAAGGTCGAGGACAATGTCGAGGCCCCGGACCCGCGCGAGCCGGTTCTCCATACCGTGGTGAAGGGCGACAACCTCTGGAAGATCGCCGAGAAATATCTCGGCAGCGGTGCGCGCAACAAGGAGATCTTCGAGGCGAACCGCCCGATGCTGTCCGACCCGGACAAGATCTATCCGGGGCAGGTCCTGCGCATCCCGGCAAAGTAAGGTTCGGCGCCCGGGGGCTTCCCTCCGGGCGTCTCCTGCCTTCGGGGTTGCGGTGGCGGGTTTTGGAAATCATTACTTCAGGACAAACAAGACGGCGAAGCTGCTGCCGCTTCGCATGACTTTGGAGGCTGGGATGCGCATCGTGACGCTGGCGGACAAGATTGCCGTCGAGCAGGAGATGCCCCTTGAGGCGCGATGGTCTGCGCGAAGCCTCTATGCGCAGCTTGTCGAAACTGCAGGACGCTACCCCGAGCGCGAAGCGCTTGTCTTCCAGCTTCAGGGCGGGGTCCGGAACCGCGCACATATCCTGCGATGGGCCGAGGTCCGGGAGGACGTCACGCGACTCGCCAACCTGCTTCGAAGCCTCGAGGTGGGGGAGGGCGACGCAGTTGCTGCAATCCTGCCCAACGGTCTGGAGGCGCCGCTGGTTCTGCTGGCGGGCGCGACCGCCGGGGTGGTGGTCCCGATCAACCCGCTGCTGAGCCCTGCTCACATTGCGGGCATCCTGCGTGAGGTCCGGGCGAAGGTCGTGGTGACGCTCGCCCCCTTCCCGAAGACCGATCTGGCCGAGAGAATTGCCGAGGCCGTGGCGCTCGCGCCCGATGTCGGCGTGGTGCTGGAGGTGGACCTCGGCCGCTATTTGCCAGCCCCGGTCGACTGGGCCCTGCGCCTGCTGCGCCGACGCCAGGCACTCCCGCACCGCGCCCGCGTTTTCGATCTCTGGCGGGAGATGGCGCGCCACCGCGGCGACCGGCTCGACTTCGCCGAGGGGCCCGAGGACCGCGTCTGTGCCTGCTTCCACACCGGCGGTACCACGGGCCTGCCGAAGGTGGCGCGGCATCGCGCGAGGGGGATCCTCTACAACGGCTGGTGCGGGGCCGCCTATGCCTTCGGCGCGGAGGATGTCCTCCTCTGCCCGCTGCCGATGTTCCATGTGCTGGCTGCCTATCCGATCTTAATGTCGTGCCTCGTCTCCGGGGCGAAGATCGTCTTTCCGACGCCACAGGGCTTTCGCGGACCGGGCGTGATCCGCAATTTCTGGAAGCTGGCGGCGCGCCACCGGGCGACCTTCTTCGTCACGGTCCCGACGGCTACCGCCGCCCTCGTGCAGTGGCCCGTCGATGCCGATATTTCGAAGCTGCGCCTGGTGATCAGCGGATCAGCTCCCATGCCGCGCGAACTCTTCACCCGTTTCGAGACGGTGACAGGTGGTGTTCGCATCCTGGAGGGCTACGGGATGACCGAGGCGACCTGTCTCGTCTCGGTGAACCCCTATGACGGCGAGCGCAAAGTGGGTAGCGTCGGCTTCGCGATGGCGTATACGGATGTCGTCGCCCGCCGCTTCCAGGGCAGCGTTTGGCAGGACTGCGGGGTGGACGAGGTGGGCGAGATCTGCGTGCGCGGCCCCGGTGTCTGCCCTGACATCTACACCGAACACGAGAAGAACCGCGGCCTTCTGACCGAAGATGGCTTCCTGCGGACCGGCGATCTCGGTCGGCTTGATGCGGACGGATATATCTGGATCACCGGGCGCACCAAGGATCTCATCATCCGCGGCGGCCACAACATTGACCCCGCCCCGATCGAGGAGGCGCTGATGCGTCATCCCGATGTCGCCTTCGCCGGGGCGATCGGGCAGCCCGATGCCCGCTCCGGCGAGGTGCCAGCCGTCTATGTCGAGCTGCGCGCGGGCGCGGGGGCGACGGTCGCGGAACTAATGGCCGCGGCACGGGACGGAATCCCTGAGCCGGCGGCCGTGCCGAAGCATCTGGAGATCCTGCCTGAATTGCCGAAGACCGCCGTCGGCAAGATCTTCAAGCCCGACCTCCGCCGCCGGGCCATCACCCGTGTCTTCGACGAGGCCCTGCGCGGCGCGGGGCTCGATGTCCGCGTCGCGGATGTCGCGGAGGACAGGCAGCGCGGGCTTGTGGCGATGCTGGCGCCCGCCGGCGGCGCACGCCCCGATCAAGCCGCCGTCGCTCGGGTGCTAGAGGTATTCACCACGCCTTGGGATTGGGCTTGAGGGTCCCCTGAATGATCACTGGATACACTGCCGAGACGGGCCGGCTCGTCGCGGTTCCCGAGCCGCTGGGCGAGCCGGAGCGGGTCGTCTGGTACGACCTCCTTGCGCCCACCGTGCGGGAGGAGCGGGCCGTCGCCGCCGCGACGGGCATCGAGATCCCTTCGCGCGAGGAGATGGAGGAGATCGAGGAATCGAGCCGCTTCTACACCGACGGCGAGGCGGCCTTCCTGACCGCCACCCTGCCGGCGGGGCTCGAACTGCCCGAGGGGGCGACCAGCGCGCCGGTGACCTTCATCCTCTCCGGCACCCGCCTCATCACGGTGCGCCACCATGACCTGCAGTCGTTCCGGGGCTTCCTGCCTCGCCTGAGCCGCTATCCCGTGCCCTGCGCGACGGGCGACGCGGTGCTGATGGCATTGCTCGACGCGGTCATCGACCGGCTGGCCGATGCGCTGGAACTGGCGGGGCAGGGGCTGGAGACACAGGCGCGCCTGGTCTTCGGTGCGAAGGCCGCCGCCGCGACGCGCGGGGGGACGGACTACCAGGAGGTGCTGACCGAGATCGGCCATCTTGCCGGCGTGGTCTTCAAGGTCAGCGACAGCCTTGTCACGCTGGAGCGCCTCGCGGTCTTCCTCGGCCCGGTCCTCGACCGGCTGAGCGGCGCCAAGGACCAGCGGCGGGCGCTGAAGACGCTGTCGCGCGATACGCACTTCCTGACCGAGCATGCCAGCGCGCTTCTGCAGAAGGTCAACTTCCTGCTCGACGCGACGCTCGGCATGGTCTCGATCGAGCAGAACGCGACGATCAAGATCTTCTCCGTTGCCGCGGTGGTCTTCCTGCCACCGACGCTGATCGCCTCGATCTACGGGATGAACTTCGAGCACATGCCGGAACTGGCCTGGGCGGAAGGCTATCCGATCGCCCTCGGCCTCATGGCCGCTTCGGTCGTCGCAGCCCTCGTCTTCTTCCGGGCGCGCGGCTGGCTCTAGGCCGGCCCGGGCGCCGGGCGTTCAGCGATAGAAGATGTTGCCGCCGATGGTGCCCACACGCGGGCGCGACTTGAACCAGCCGGCCGGCGCCTTGGCGGAGTGGAAAAAGATCGCCCCGCGGGTGATGTCGGCGGCGTCGCCGGAGAGGACGGTCGCCGCGGTCTTGTAGGCGCGCGCCCGCGCCTTCGGGTCGGACAGCGTGTCGGCCCGCCCATCGCAGCGGTAGGAGAACTGGCAGCCGTCCCGGACCACGCCACAGACCGAGTTCGGGAAGCCGCGCTCGCGGGTGCGGTTGAGGATCACATGCGCGACCGCTTCCTCGCCCGCCGCTCCGGTGCCACGCGCCTCGAAGTAGATCGCTTCGGCAAGGCAGGCGAGTTCGGAGCCACCCGCCGCGCCTACAACCGACGTCCGGGCCCGGCCAACTTCCGGCTCACGGGATCCGGCCATGGCAGGGGTCTGCAGGCTGAGCGTGGCGGCAAGAAGCGTGGCAAGGCAGGCAGTCGTTTGGGCAAGGCGTCGCAAGGGGTGGGCTCCCGCGCTGTTTCAGAAACCCAGTATTTGGCTTAGTGCGGTGCAGCACGTCTACAGGTAGTGGCGGGGTCGGCGGAATCTTGCCGGTTGCGCCGGTGGAGAGGCGGATCGGGCGTGCAGGCTCGACTTCATCGAAACTGCGAGGCGTTCCCCGGCAGACAGTTGTTATCCTTGGCATAAACCGTCCCTTGACCGCCGCGCGACTCATGCGAGGGGGCTTTTCCCCTTAACCGCGGGCAGAGGGGTGTTGCGCGTCTTCCGATCGGGCGTGCGCGGTTCAGTCCAGCTCGATCGCGAGACCACTGGCGGCGAGGGTATGGCCGTCCGGAAGCAACTGCGTCTCGGTCACGAAAACCGTTTTCGCCGCCCGGCCATACCGGATCCGGGCCTCGATCGCGAGGGCCGGGGCAATGGCCTCGGCGATGCTCTGGCCCGGAAGGCGGGTCTCAAGCACAACCTCGACGCGACCGAGCACACGATGCGGCTCGGCCGGCGCCGCCGTGGCGACCACGACCGGCACCGGCCTTGTGGCGGCGAAGGCTCCTGCGGCAACGACGACAACGGCACAGGCGAGTACTACGGACTTCATGATGCCCCGCGGCATGGATGGAGAGACCGGGCGAAGGAGAGGGTCCGCAGGAGGTTAGCCACGGCCCGTGACAATGGTGCGGTGCGAAATGCTAAGCGGGAGTTAACAGATGCGAGAGGCCGGTAACCTGCGGCATAAATGCTGCAGATTCCGGCCTCTCGCACAAAAATCGGTCAGAAGCGTGGTTGCTCAGTTCTGAAGGGAGCGGACCTTGAGGTCTCCCTCCAGCCGGTCCTGCATGGCGAGGGCCGCGGCATGGGCGCCAGCGGCCGTCGTGTAGTAGGGGATTCGCCCGGACAGGGTGAGCGCGCGGATCTCGCGGCTGTCGGCGATCGACTGGGCCCCCTCGGTGGTGTTGATCACCATGTCGATGCCGCCGTCCTTCATCGTGTCGACGATATGCGGCCGGCCCTCGTAGACCTTGTTGGTCCGTGTCGCGGGCAGGCCGGCGGCCTCCAGGAAACTGCGGGTGCCGCCGGTTGCGACGAGGGTGAAGCCGAGATCGACGAGGATGCGCGCCGCCTCCAGCATCCGCTCGGTCTTGTCGGCATCGCGGATCGAGATGAACACCGTGCCGCTTGTCGGCAGATGCGTGCCCGCGCCCATCTGCGCCTTGAGGAAGGCGCGGGCGAAGGTGCGGTCCCAGCCCATGACCTCGCCGGTCGACCGCATCTCCGGCCCGAGCAGGGTATCGACGCCGGGGAAGCGGTTGAAGGGCATCACGGCCTCCTTCACCGAGAACCACGGCATCGCCGGGTCGGCGAGGGTCAGCGGGTCGGCGAAGGGCAGCGGATCGTCGGGGCTGACCCCGGCGGGATAGGCCGGGCGCTCGGGGAAGTTGGCGAGCGGTTCGCCGGCCATGACGCGCGCCGCGATCGAGGCGATGGCGCTGTCGGTCGCCTTGGCCACGAAGGGCACGGTGCGGCTGGCACGGGGGTTCACCTCGAGGACGTAGATCTCGCCCTCCTGGATCGCGAACTGGATGTTCATCAGGCCGACGACGTTCAGGCCGCGGGCCAGCGCCACCGTCTGCTCGTGAAGGGCCGCGATCGTCTCGGGCGAGAGCGAATAGGGGGGCAGGGCGCAGGCGCTGTCGCCGGAATGCACCCCGGCTTCCTCGATATGCTCCATGATGCCGGCGACATGCACCGACTGGCCGTCCGAGATGGCGTCGACATCGACTTCGGTGGCATTGGAGAGATAGCGGTCGAGCAGGACCGGCGTCTCGCCGGAGACCTGCACGGCGGTGCTGATGTAGCGCTCGAGCTGCGCGCTGTCGCGCACGATCTCCATCGCCCGGCCGCCGAGGACATAGCTCGGACGGATGACGAGCGGGAAGCCGATCTCGGCCGCGACCGCCTTAGCCTCGGCGGCGGAGCGGGCGAGGCCGTTCGCCGGCTGGCGCAGGTCGAGGCGCTGCAGGAGCTTCTGAAACCGCTCGCGGTCCTCGGCGAGGTCGATCGCATCGGGCGTGGTGCCGAGGATCGGGATGCCCGCGTCATGCAGCGCGTTCGCGAGCTTCAGCGGCGTCTGGCCGCCGAACTGGACGATGACGCCATGCAGCGTGCCGTTCTCCTGCTCGACCCGCAGGATCTCCAGCACGTGCTCGAGGGTGAGCGGCTCGAAATAGAGCCGGTCGGAGGTGTCGTAGTCGGTCGAGACCGTTTCCGGGTTGCAGTTGACCATGATGGTCTCGAACCCCGCCGCGGTCAGGGCGAAGCAGGCGTGGCAGCAGCAATAGTCGAATTCGATGCCCTGACCGATGCGGTTCGGGCCGCCGCCGAGGATGACGACCTTGCGGTTGCTGCTCGGGCGGCTCTCGTCCTCGACCGAGCCCATCGCATCGGCCTCGTAGGTCGAATACATGTAGGGCGTCTGCGCCTCGAACTCGGCGCCGCAGGTGTCGATGCGCTTGAAGACCGCGCGCACCCCGAGCTTCTGGCGCTCGGCGCGGATATTCGCCTCGGTCCGCGCGGTGAGGGTGGCGAGCCGGGCGTCGGAGAAGCCGAGCATCTTCAGGCGGCGGAGTTCGGATTCGGTCCGCGGCAGGCCGTCGCGGATGAGCGCGGCCTCCTCGTCGATGATCTCGCGGATGCGGGCGAGGAACCAGGGATCGAATTTCGTGACGGCGTGGATCTCGTCGTCGGAGAGGCCGTGGCGCATGGCCTGCGCCGCGATCCTGAGCCGGTCCGGGGTCTGGGCCGACAGCGCCTTGACGATGGCCGCGCGGTCGGGGGCGCCGGGGATCTCGATGTCGTCGAGACCGGTCAGGCCGGTTTCCAGCGAGCAGAGCGCCTTCTGCAGGCTCTCGTGGAAGGTGCGGCCGATGGCCATCGCCTCGCCGACCGACTTCATCGCAGTGGTGAGCAGCGGCTCGGCCCCGGGGAATTTCTCGAAGGCGAAGCGCGGGATCTTCGTCACGACATAGTCGATCGTCGGCTCGAAGGAGGCGGGCGTGACCTGGGTGATGTCGTTGTCGAGCTCGTCGAGCGTGTAGCCGACCGCGAGCTTCGCCGCGATCTTGGCGATCGGGAAGCCGGTTGCCTTCGAGGCGAGGGCCGAGGAGCGGCTGACGCGCGGGTTCATCTCGATGACGACGAGCCGCCCGGTTTCCGGGTGGACGGCGAACTGCACGTTGGAGCCGCCGGTCTCCACCCCGATCTCGCGCAGCACCGCGATCGAGGCGTTGCGCATGATCTGGTATTCCTTGTCGGTCAGCGTCAGCGCCGGCGCGACCGTGATGGAATCGCCGGTGTGGACGCCCATCGGGTCGATGTTCTCGATCGAGCAGACGATGATGCAGTTGTCCGCCTTGTCGCGGACCACCTCCATCTCGAATTCCTTCCAGCCGAGCAGGCTCTCGTCGACGAGGATCTGGCTGACCGGCGAGGCGTCGAGCCCGGTCTTGCAGATCCGCTCGTAATCCTCGCGGTTGTAGGCGACGCCGCCGCCGGTGCCGCCGAGGGTGAAGGCGGGGCGGATGATCGCGGGCAGGCCCACGTAGTCGATCGCGGCCATCGCCTCGTCCATCGAATTGACGATGGTGGCCTTGGGGTTTTCGAGCCCGATCCGGTCCATCGCCTCGCGGAAGAGCTTGCGGTCCTCGGCCATCTCGATCGCTGCGCGCTTGGCGCCGATGAGTTCGACCCCGAACCTGTCGAGCACGCCCATGTCGGCGAGCTTCAGCGCGGTGTTGAGGCCGGTCTGGCCGCCCATGGTCGGCAGCAGGGCGTCGGGCCGCTCGGCCTCGATGATCTTGGCGACGACTTCGGGCGTGATCGGCTCGATATAGGTCGCATCGGCCATCTCGGGATCGGTCATGATCGTGGCCGGGTTCGAGTTGACGAGGATGACCCGGTAGCCCTCCTCGCGCAGCGCCTTGCAGGCCTGGGCGCCGGAATAGTCGAACTCGCAGGCTTGTCCGATGACGATTGGCCCCGCGCCGATGATGAGGATGGAGCGGATATCGGTTCTCTTCGGCATGGGCCTCGGCCTCGTCTTGCCCGCCGCGGGGTCGCGGCAGGAGGGTCTGGATTCGCCGCGGTCTGGCAAATTGCCGTGGTTATAGAGGGCACGCCTGAAGGCGCAAGGCGGAAGCCGCCGCAATGGGGCGAAACCGCTTGCGTCCTGTCGGGGAGGCGGCAAGTCTCCCGCTGCATGGAGTCGAGTCATGATGCCGTCCAGCTGATGCGGGCCGAGGTTTCCATCGCGGCGCCGAATGCCGCGCCGATCAGGGCGCAGCGGGTGCGGCTCTTGGAGGCGGTCGGCCGGGTCGGCAGCATCTCCGGCGCCGCCCGCGAGATCGGTCTCAGCTATCGCGGGGCCTGGGACGCGATCTGCGCGATGAACGCGCTCGCCGGCCGGCCGCTCGTCACCTCACATGCCGGCGGCGTGCGCGGGGGCGGGGCCGCGCTCACCCCGGAGGGGGTGGCGCTGGTCGAGGGATTCCGCCGCCTCGAGGGCGAACTCGACCGCGCCTTCCGGTCACTCGCGCCCGTGTTCGGCGGCACGGAAGAGGAGGCCCGGCGGATATTCGGCGGCCTGTTGCAGACCAGCGCCCGGAATGTGCTCCGGGGTGTCGTCGTCCGTGTCGAGGACGGCCCGGTTTCCGCCAGCGTGGCGCTCGAGATCGCCGCGGGCAAGGTTCTCACGGTGGCGCTCACCAGCCGCAGCCTCACCCGCCTCGGCCTCTTTCCCGGACGCGCGGCGATCGCCCTCGTCAAGGCGCCGATGATCGCGCTCGCTCCGGGGGATGACGGGGGCGACAACCGCGTCGCCGGAACCGTCACGGATGTTGCGGCCGATGATACCGGCGTCGAGGTCACGCTCGACATCGGCGGGGGCGCGTCCCTCTGCGCCGTCCGGCCGCCCGATGCCTGCCCCTTCGCCCCGGGCGATCCGGCCGTCGCGTTCATCGACCCGTCCCACATCATCCTTGCCGTGGACTGAAAGACGCCACGGTGAAGGATCCGCTTGTCGCCTGCAGCCTCGGGATCGGCGGAGCCGTGCGGTCAGGACCGGCCTGTCGCCGCAGGTGGTTCGGGAGAGGGGCCGGCGCTTCGGCGGACGCTTCACAAGCCCGTCCCGCACGGGCATGCTCGGCCCCATGTCCGACTCCTTCTTCCAGCCGGTTTCCGGCTTCGAGCTGCCCCGCTTCGCCGGCATTCCGACCTTCATGCGGCTGCCGCATGTGCCGCCGGGCCATCCGCGCCGCGCCGAGGTCGAGCTCGGCCTCGTCGGCGTGCCCTGGGACGCGGGCACCACCAACCGGCCCGGCCCCCGTCACGGGCCGCGCCAGCTGCGCGACGCCTCGACGATGATCCGCGCCGCCCATGGCGTGACCGGCCTGCGCCCCTTCGAGGCCGCCCGCTGCGCCGATCTCGGCGACGTGCCGCCGAATCCGGCCGACATCGCCGACAGTCTCGCCCGGATCGAGGCCTTCCATGCGGGGCTTCGCACCGAGGGCATCCGGCCCCTGACCGTGGGCGGCGACCATCTCGTCTCGCTGCCGGTCCTGCGCGGGCTGGCGCGCGAGCGGCCGCTCGGCATGATCCATTTCGACAGCCACACCGACCTCTACGACAGCTATTTCAACGGCGCGCGCTTCACCCACGGCACGCCGTTCCGCCGGGCGATCGAGGAGGGGCTGCTCGACCCGCGCCGCGTGGTGCAGATCGGCATCCGCGGCACGATGTATGACCACGAGGACCGCGACTTCGCCGCGGCGGTGGGCGTGCGCCTGATCCCGATCGAGGAGTTCTTCCGCCGCGGCATCCCGGACGTGATGGACGAGGCGCGCGCCATTGCCGGCAGCGCCCCGGTCTATGTCTCCTACGACATCGATTTCGTGGACCCCGCCTTCGCCCCCGGCACCGGCACGCCCGAAGTCGGCGGCCCGACCAGCTTTCAGGCGCTGGAGGTCGTGCGCCACCTCGCGGGCCTAGACATCGCGGGAGCCGATCTCGTCGAGGTCTCGCCCCCCTTCGATCCCACCGGCGCCACTGCCTGGCTCGGGGCCTCGATCCTGTTCGAACTCCTCTGTGCCATGGTCGGTGGCCCGGGGGCGTGACGCGACCCGGCCAAGAGCCCGATCGCACTGGACTTTCGTTCTGACCCGGCGCCGCGCTTCAGGATGCGCGGCGCCGCGGTGGGCGGCCCGGCCTCAGTCGCGCGGGGGCCAGTCCGCGCCCTGGTCGGCGCCGAGCCGCGGTGCGCCGCGGCCGGGGGGCTGGGGGCTGTCGGAGAAGCGGATCGGCAGGCGCAGGCCGGGGACGCCATCGGCTTCGATCCGCATCCCCCGGGCGGTGACCTGCGGGTCGGCGAAGACGTCGGCGACGGTGTTGATGGGGCCGGCGGGGACCGTCGCGGCCTCCAGCGCGGCGAGGAGGTCATCGCGCCGCCACTGCCGCGTGACTGCCCCGATCGCCTCCGCCAGTTCAAGACGGTGGGCCACCCGGCCGGCGTTATGGGCGAGGCGCGGGTCCGTGGCCAGGGCCCCGAGCCCGAGCACCGTGCACAGCCGCCGGAACTGCCCGTCGTTGCCGACCGCGAGGATGAACCAGCCGTCCGCGGTCGGGAAGGTCTGGTAGGGGGCGATGTTCGGATGCGCGTTGCCCATCCGTCGGGGCGCGCGCCCCGAGACGAGATAGTTCATCGCCTGGTTCGCGAGGACCCCGGTCATGCAGTCGAGGAGCGCCATGTCGACCCTCTGCCCGCGCCCGGTGCGCGCCCGGGCGGCGAGGGCCGCCTGGATGCCGATGACCGCGTAGAGCCCGGTGAAGATGTCGGCGAAGGCCACCCCGATCTTCTGCGGGGCGCCGTCCGGCTCGCCGGTCAGGTCCATGATCCCGGCCATGCCCTGGATGAGGAAGTCATAGCCGGCGCGGGCCCGATAGGGGCCGGTCTGCCCGAATCCGGTGATCGAACAGTAGACGAGGCCGGGATTTTCCGCCCGGAGGGTGTCGTAGTCGAGCCCGAAGCGGGCAAGGCCGCCCAGCTTGAAATTCTCGATCACCACATCGGCGCCGGCGATCAGCCGCCGGACGGCGGCGAGGTCGTCCGCCTTGGTGAAATCCGCGATGACCGAGCGCTTGCCCCGGTTGCAGGCGTGAAAATAGGCGGCGGAGTGGTCGATGCCCCCCGCGCCATCCGGGCGGTCCACGAAGGGCGGGCCCCAGCCCCGGGTATCGTCGCCCGCCGGGGCCTCGACCTTCACGACATCCGCCCCGAGATCCGCCAGGACCTGCCCCGCCCAGGGACCGGCAAGGATCCGCGCCAGTTCCACCACCCGCAGGCCCCGGAGCGGCGCCTCGGCCCCCCTGTCGCCCCGATTGTCGCCCGGATTGTCGCTCGACATGGCGCCGCTCCCCTCGATGCTTGGCCGGGGCGAGCCCATCAGAGACCGGGCCCGGGCACAAGCACGCTGCGGTTGCGCCTGCCGCCCCGGCCGCCTATCTGGGACCGGTAGCCGTGGAGCGTCGACATGAGCCTGGCCGCCCGCATTGCCTGGGACGACACCATTCTGCCCTTTCAGCTCGACCGCGCCGACATCCGCGGCCGGGTGGCCCGCATCGACCAGGCCCTCGAGCGAATCCTCGGCCAGCACGACTACCCGGCTGCGGTCGCGGCGCTGGTTGCCGAAGCCACCCTGCTGACCGCGCTGATCGGCCAGACGATCAAGCTCCGCTGGCGGCTCAGCCTGCAGATCCGCGGGCAGGGGTCGATCCGGCTGATCGCGACCGACTATTTCGGACCCGCCGAGCCCGGCCAGCCGGCGCGTCTGCGGGCCTATGCGGGTTTCGATGCGGCGGAGCTCGACGCGGCGGCTCCGGGCACGCGGCCGTTCGGGCTGCTCGGGCAGGGGCTCTTCGCGATCCTCGTCGATCAGGGGCCGGGGACGACGCCCTATCAGGGGATCACCCCGATCGCCGGACATTCGCTCGCCGACTGTGCCGAGACCTATTTCGCCCAGTCCGAGCAGCTGCCGACGCGATTCGCCCTGGCGCTGGCCGGCCCGGCGCCGTGGCGGGGCGGCGGGGTCATCCTCCAGCACATGCCGCGCGATGCCCGCGTCGCCCGGCAGGACGCGAGCGGCTACGACGGGCTGCTTGCCCCCGGCGACATGCTGGAGGGGATCGATGCCGAGAACTGGAACCGCACGCTCACCCTGCTCGACACCGTCGAGCCCGCCGAGCTGCTCGGCCCCGACGTCGGGCCGGAGGAACTCCTGATCCGCCTGTTCCACGAGGAGGAGCCGCGGGTCTTCGAAACCCAGCCCGTCCAGTTCGGCTGTACCTGCAGCGCCGAGCGCGTGGTGCGCTCGCTCGAGACCGTGCCGGCGGAGGAGATCGCCGCCATGACCACCCCGGAGGGCCGGGTGACCGCCGACTGCCAGTTCTGCGGGGCGCATTACGAATTCGACCCGGCCGAGCTTGGCCAGCGCGACCCCGAACCCGGGCAGGAGGGAGCCTGACATGCTGCGCCGCTTCGGGGATCCCGTCGACCCGCGCCGGGCCTATGCCGACCGGCCCGGGGCCTATGCCCTGATCCGCGATGGCGGCGATCTGCTTCTCACCGAGCAGTCCGCACCCGAGCGGGAGTTCCAGCTTCCCGGCGGCGGCATCGACCCGGGGGAGGGGACACTGGCCGCCCTGCACCGGGAATGCCTGGAGGAAACCGGCTGGCGGATCCGGGTCGAGCGGCGGCTCGGGGCCTTCCAGCGCTACACCTACATGCCGGAATACCGCATCTGGGCGCGCAAGGTCTGTCATATCTATCTCGCCCGCCCCGTCCTGCGGCTCGGGCCGCCGCGCGATCCGGGCCACCGGGCCGTGTGGATGGAGATCGGGGCGGCGGCGGAGCTGCTCGGCAATGCCGGCGACCGCAGCATGGCCGCAGGTCTGCTCCGCCGGGGATCAGTTCTGACGCAGGGCCCGGTCCAGGGCTTCCAGAAAGTGCGCCCGGTCGGCGCGTGAGAAGGGCCGGCCGCCGCCCTTGCGAAACGGATCGGCGGCGCGAAGGTCGGCCATCAGGTCGCGCATCGCGAGGCGGCTCCCGATATTCGCGACGGTGAAGGCCGCCCCGTCCGGGCCGATCGCCTGACCGCCGGCCTCGATGCAGCGGGCGGCCAGCGGCACATCCGCCGTCACGCAGACATCGCCCGGCCGGATGGCGTCCGCGATCCATTTGTCGGCGACATCTGCCCCCGCCTCGACCACGACGACCCGCACCAGCGGATGCGCGGAGGGGCGGATTCCGCCGTTCGAGACGAAGCAGACGGCAATGCCGTGGCGTTCGGCGACGCGGACCGTTTCCTCCCGGACCGGGCAGGCATCGGCATCCACGAAGATGGTCCGGCGACTTTCCATGGACGGTGGCTGCAACCCCGGCGGTTTCAAAGTGTTAACTGGATGGACACGGGCTGCTTGCCCGATCGGGGCCGGCGCCTCAAGGTCCGTTTTCTCCAGCGAGGGGAGTTACCGCCATTCCTGCTCAACGTCCCCGCCTTGTCGTCCTGATCGACGGTGAAAACGTGCCCGTGCGCGACGCCCGCCGCGCCTTTCCCGCCATCGCCCGACTGGGGCGGGTGACGCTCTGCCGGGTTTTCGGCCGGATGCCCCGCATCGCGCGTCCCTCCTGGCGGGCGGCTGCGAACGAGGTTCCCGGCCTGCCCGTGCCTGATTTCCTGCACCATCACCCGGCCGGCACCGCGCCAATTCTCGTGGATCTTGCCGGGATCGAGGCGCGGGGCGTCACCGGCATCTGCCTGATGTCCTGGGAGGAAGACCTGCGGGCCACTGTCGCGCATGCGGCAGGAACCGGCCTGCCCGTCCATGTCTTCGGACGGTCCAGCGCCCGCTTCATCCAGTCCACCGTGGCGAGCTTTCACGTCATCGACTGATTGCCGCCAGCACGGCAGGGAGGCTATGGCGCCTGCATGGCCCTTGTGAACCGCCCCGTCGTTTCATAGAAGCAGCAGGCGCTTGGGGCGTCGCCAAGTGGTAAGGCAACGGTTTTTGGTACCGTCATTCGGAGGTTCGAATCCTCCCGCCCCAGCCAGCCCTTGATTCCAAAGGGAAAAGCAGGTTTCGGGGCAGTTGATGCGGAGCGTCGCCCAAAAGGGACGCCCAAGTGCACCCCCAAACCGCCTACGTTCGCCGGCGCGGCGACTCCTTCTCCTTCCGGCGCCGGCCGCCGGTTCACCCGTCGTTAGCCCATCGCGGGAACAATACGCGGCCGCACCTGACCGTCGCCCTCTGGACCCGCGATCCCCGGGAGGCGGCGCGTCGGGCGTCGCGGTTGAACGTCATCGCGGAGGCGGGCTGGGCGGTGGGACTGTCGGAGTCGGACATGCTCGGGCTGCTGAAGGTTGTGGCCCATCTCGGCGCGCAGCTCCCCGACATGCCGCCCGCGCAGCGCGTCGAGGCGGAGCGCCGGATCGACGACGAGGCCCGGAAGGCCATCGCCGGCCAGCCGCACCGGCTGGACGATCCCGACTTCCTCGACGCCTTCGGATGGGTGGAGATGCCGGCCGCGGCCGAGGTCGCGGAGCAGCTCGAGGCGAGCATTGCCGGCCACATCGCGGCCTATGATGATGCCCTGCGGCGCGGCGAGGCACCCGTCGCCACGATGGAGGCGCTGCGCGCCCGGCTGGCGCCGGGGGTTCCGGTTCAGGGGAGTGGAGCACCCGAGGGCAACGGTTCGCCGCCGGAGAGGGCCGGTGTCGAGGCCGCGGCTGCGGCCGTCAGCAAAGAGGACGGGGACGTCCCCACGCCGGGGCCGCGCCCGATGCGGCGCGCGGCAGCGCCGGCCGGCGCTGGCCGGAAGCCCGCGAGGCTCCGTTCGAACGACCAGGAGGGCTGGGTGGTCTTCGCCGGCCGCTACCGCGATCGGCGCATCGCCGGCTATCTCTGCGAGCAGCCGGAGGAGGTCGCCTCCCCCGCGGTGGGCGAGCGCTTCCGCCGGGCGAGCTCCGGCAACTACCAGGCCGCCATCCGGCTCTGGGCCGATGCGATGGGAAATCGCCGCCCGCGCGACTACACGCCGCAGGACGCCATCGCGTTCCTCGAGCTGCTCGGGAAGGTCCCGGCCAGCTTCGGCAAGTCCAGCAACCGCAAGCCGGTCCGCGAGGCGATCCGCGAGGCGGACGAGGAGGAGGCCATCGCCGTCGCGGAGGTCCGCAGCCGGCTGCGGAACGCGCCGCCAGGGATTCGCGAGGATGAAGAGGAGCGCGCGAAGATCCCGCGCCTGCGTACGGCCACGATCCAGCGCTACCAGCAGAATCTCGGCCAGGTCTTCGACTGGGCCGTGGCCACCGGCGCGGCCGTGGAGAATCCCTTCGCCCGGGGCCGGCTGTCGGCCAAGGCGCTGGCCGCCAGGCGCGCCGCCGAAGCCGATCCCGAGCGGGAACCCTGGGGCAAGCTCCTGCCGGCCCTCCTCTGCTCGCGCATCTACCGGGAGCGGCTGAAGGATCCTGGAAACCCGTTGTTCTGGTGCCCGCTTCTGGCGCTCCTCGCCGGCCTCCGCGAGGAGGAAGCGCTCCAGCTCCGGGCCGAGGACTTCATGAGCGAGGACGGCGTGGCCTATCTCGTCGTGCGGCAGGGCGTGGGTCAGCGGGTGAAGAGCCGGCAGGGCCGCCGGCGTGTCCCGATCCACTCGGAGCTGATCCGCCTCGGCCTCCTCCGGCTCGTCGCCATGAGAGGACGGGGCCGGCTGTTCCCTGGCGTGGTTCGGGGCAAGTCGCGGGGAACACTGTCTGAAACCTTCACCAAGACCTTCGGCACCTACCTGATGCGCGAGAAGATCAAGGCTTCGGGGCTGGACTTCCACGCCCTGCGCGGCGACTTCAACACGCAGATGGCGAACGCCGCCGTCCCCGTCCCCCGTGGTGTTCGGGGCGTTCTCTGCGGGTGGAGCGAGGAGACCCTGGGGCTCGCGGACGGGACCTACCTCCGAGGCCTCCGGCCGATCGAGCGGCTGCGTGGGGCGATCGAAGCGATCGAGATCGAGGCGATCTCGGGGATCCGGCCGCCGTTTCCTGATCCTGACCAGGAGCAGGCGAAGTTGACGACTGCGAGGGGCGCAGGTTCCTGATCGGATCATCTGCGGCTGCGAAGAGACGGTATCTCGGGCTCGGCGCGCTAACGCTTTGCCGCCTGCGTCCAGGACACCTTGACGGTCGGAACGGGGAGCGTGGTCTGCGACAATCGGACCCCCACTCCCGAGAAGTCCGCAACCGCAGCTTCAACCGCATCCCGGGCGGCCCGGAATTCATCCGCGTTCAGAGTTCGCAGGTAGACGATGGGGCCGTGCGCGCCATTGACGACGCGAGATCCACACGGCAGGTCCAGTTTCCGAATTCGCCGACGGGTTGCCATCGAGGCCTCAACCACTGCGCTGAAATAGCGTCGATCTTCTTGAAGGCTCGCAAGCGCAATCTTCTGCGCTTCTGTCAGATCATCCAACCTGCTTTTTAGTTTCGTCACTGCAATTCGATCATGGAAGGAAAGGTCAATCTCGGTGTAGGACATATCGCGCCTCATTTCGGTGTCCTATAAGTGCTATTCTGTCGATGAAGGAATCTCTAATCCGCGAGCACCGGGAAGGAGGTGCCGGAGCGGAGGTGTCGTTGCGTACTGCCGCTGCCTCCAGTCCCATGGCATGTCGAACTGTGACCCCCACACGCCTCGGCCGGCCCGTCGTGCGTCGTTTCCGCGCTCACGTATCGCCGGGCGTATCGCCGATAGGCGACCGCATGGCCGTCGCGGACCATCGGCCCGTCGAGGTTTCGATCGCCGTGATAGCAGATGCCGAGGGTTCGCCCGTTCTGGTCGGTCCCGACGGCCTGACATGAGACGGGACGGCGCCCGATCAGGGCGTCGAGGTGCATGGCCGAGAGCTGGCCGCACCGCTCCGGCATTCCGCTCCGGATGCAGCCTCTGCCCGCCTTCCGGCACGTCGATCCTCTCGAGGCGGAGGCGCACGCGGTGAATCTCGATCGTGTCGCCGTCGATCACGCTCGCGGTGCCGGAAATCATGCTCCCTGGAGCAGCCTGGATCGAGGTGGAAGACGTACCGCCTCGAACGACTTGAACGAGCGACGCTGCCGCATCGGGCTGCCACGCGAAACCGACGCCGACGGCGAACCCCAACGGGACGATGATGCTCAGGAGCCAGCGGATACAGATCCAGCGGATACAGATGCTGTCGATCCGCCAGTCGAACCTGCGACGCTGTCTCTACCTGCTCATGCCGCGAGCCAGGTCGTGTCGCGCTGACGAAGGCTTAGCTGATCGACGCCCGGAACATCCTCTGTACGGCCGTCCAAACATAGTGGCCCGTCATCCGGGGTCGACGGGTCTTCTGTCGAATCGCGCGAGGTGACAGGTTGACCTGCGGGAGGGCTATCCATGGAAAAAGACGTCCTCGACCGCCTACGCGACGCATGGGCCTCGCCAGAGCGCCTGCCGGCGGACGAGTTGCTGGATATGCTGAGCAAGGCGATCACGGAGATCGAGCTGCTGCGCATGCTGGTGGACAATCGAAAGGTGGCTGCGGTCGAGGCCGCGATCTCCGCTGGTGCTTGATGCGTGGTGCCTTGGCGACAGCTGAACCGTCCAACTGCCGCGATCGACTGGTCGCGGGGATCCGCGGGGCTCCCGTCGTCCCACTCGCCGATCCGTCGACACATTCCGGCAGATGGGGCATGTGTGGACGACTCTCACTGCCGCGCCGCCGGGATGGAGGTCAGTGAAGACTTGTGTCTTCACTGACCTCCGGCCGCTCGTCATGTGCGTGATCTTCTGCTACCCCGGCCAAGAGATTGGAATAGGTCTGCTTGAGGTGCTTGAGCGAGGTGTCGCGATCAACGTTGGCCTGAAGGTGGTCCTGGACGAACTTCATCCGCGCCTTGGATGACTGAATGATCTCTGCCCAAGACTTCGCCCAGACCTCGACCCTACCGTCGTCTGACTGAAATATCTGCCCCCGAGGCTTGTCCTTCTGGCGGGTCCTCATCCTGGCAAAGGCGTCGAGGTCGTTCGAGACCACCCAGAAGCTCCAACGTGTGTCGAGGTGCCGGAACCGCTCGTCGTCCGCGATCGTATAGGCGTACTTCTCGACCTGCGTGAGCTCATCCGATCCGATCTTGACGGATGGCCGCTTGAGCTCAACGACGAGGTGCTCGCGTTCATCGACGTGGTTCCTCGGGACCGACCGCGAGAGCATCAGGTCGACGATGCCCACCTTGCCGTCGATCCTCCTCACCGGCTCGTCGATGACGACATCCTCGCCGATCAGTTGGCGATGCTTCCGCAGGACTTCGGTGAGTGATTGATCGTCAACGGTGAGGTTGAACTCTTCGCCGAAGATCCAGGTGTTGTTGTCGGCGATCATGCGGTGGAGCTGGCTGCGCTCCTTCAAGACCCGCTTCGTGTCGGGGTCGAACAGGATCGCTTCCATACCATGGACGAACTTCAGCCTGTCGGCCACTTGTCGCGCGGCGGTGATGACGTTGGTGAGATCAGTATCTTGCAGGAGCTTCGCCAGCTCGTCCCGCTCCCGCGGTGGGAGGTCGAGCACTTCGGTCAGGATAAGCTGGAGGTCGTCGGGACCGCGCTCGATTGCCTGCCGAAGCATGCGCAACTGAAAGGCCTTCGATTGCCGGTCACCTTCTGCGAAGGCCGACAGATGCTTGTTCACCTTGAGGGCAACGATGTCGAACACTTGGCGTTCGACCTCCTCGACAGACGTCTGTGGCTCCGCCTTGTAGGGGTACACATTCTCTGACTTCCATTGCTCGATCTCGGACCTCGCGGCCTCGACCTCCCTCGCCCGGAAATGCGCTTTGATCTTGTCGGACGCCTCGTCATATGCCGCCTTGAGCGGCGGGATCATCTCGGCAAGGTCGATCTGACCGCGCTCCTGGAGAAGGCTCACATAGCTGGATTTCAGGTAGGCGGAGAACCGGAAGCCAGGGGTGTGGAAGGTCGGGGTGATCCGGTGGAAGGGAAACCCCTCCGGGCCGCACAGAAACATCCACCGCTCGGTGGCTGACTTCCACTCGATCACCTCGACTTCTGCAGTGAACGTCTCAAGACTGCGATGCGGCTTCGCGATGGCGACGTCGCGCGCGAGGCAACGCAGAAGGCGATGGAGGCGCTCCGGATTCCCGGAGACGGAAATGCCCCGGCCGCTGTCGAGCGGGAAGTGCTCGGGACATTGCTCGACGTCAAGGCGGCGGAGCTTGCCTACGAGGACGGAATGACCCTCGAGCAGGCAACCCGCGACATTCGCGGCCGGCTCTTCACGGAGAAGGCGGTTGCCGAGATCGCCGCTCCGGTCATGCTGAGCGCCGCAATCGATGCTGCGCACCGGAGCGCGGTCTCGATCGATATGGCGCGGAAGGTCGAAGGCACGGGAAAGTGCATGCTCGCGTTCCGCGGCGACATGCCGCTTGATCTGTTCCTGGAGAAGGAGAACCTGCTCGCTTTCTTGCTCTGGCTCCGGCGCCTGCCCAAACCGCACGGCAAGAATCACGGCCGAAACAAGTATAGCAAGACCGGCATAGAACCCGACAAGTATGCCGCCATCGCCGAGGCGGACGAGCACGACCGCAAGATCATCGCGGAGATGCGTGGCCGAGCCGACATGGACCTGCGGGCCAAGCGCGCGGACCTCGCGAAGCGCCTGCAGATTCGCGTGAGCGATGCTGCCGTCGCGCATCATCACGCGCGGATCTCGGCCATCGCCCGAAGCGCGAAGTCCGATCTTGGCTGGAATGGCCCCGACTTCGTCTCGGTTCTGCCGGAGTTCCGCCGCCGGGCGGCCGCCGCCGACAATCGCACGCCCGATCCCCTCGCCTTGCGCGTGACCGATTCCAAGAAGCGGACGGTCTGGAGCCTCGAGCGGATCAGCGGTCTCGTCACCTCGCCGATCTACGGCGGCTGCTTCAGCCAGCACCGGCGCTGGCGCCCGGGGCGGGTGATCCTCCGCGACGGCCTCTACTGGCTGCCTCTCTTCCAGCTCACGGCGGGGCCTCGCCCCGAAGAGTCCGCAGCATTGCGGAAGGACTCGGTGCAGCTGCGCGACGGCATCCTCTGCTTCGTCTTCGAGATGCGTCCGGATGCGCGCCAGAAGAACATGGCCAGCGAGCGGGTGGTGCCGATCCCGGACATCCTCCTTCGCCTCGGGTTCGCCGAATGGTGGCGGGCGCAGCTGGCCCTCCCTGGCGACCTGCTGTTCCCGGAACTTCCGGCCAGCGAGGTCGATGGGAAGGTTTCCGACATCTTCGGCAAGCGGCGTCGTCGCATCTTCGAGCACATCGGAATTCGGGATCCTCACGAGGACTTCTATGCCGGCCGGATGACGGTCGCGACCGAGCTTCTGGCCCTCGGGGCGCCCGACCACATCCGCCAGTCCGTCCTCGGACATGAGCACGGCTCGGTGATCAACCGCCACTACACCCAGGCGAACCTGGCCCTCATCAAGGGCTTCCTCGATCGGATCGACCTTGGGCTGATTGTGGAATTCGACGCCCGGCTCGGCTTCCCCGTGATCCGGGGCTGCTCCCTGCTCAAGCAGGCGCCCGTTCGCGTCAGCCTCACGCTCGACGCCGCGGACCGTCCGAAATGCCTCGAAATCCATGAACCGGAGAGCGGCGTCACGCACCTGATCGTGCCCGAAGGGGTCATCGATCCGCGCGATCCTGCCGCCAGCTCCGAAATCCTCGATCGCATGGATCATCGCGTTGCCGGAATACTGGCCGGCAGGCGCTATCGGATCGAGGGCTTCGTCGACGAAGCGATCCAACGCGTGTTCGGCGTCCTGCTGGCTTTGGCATTCACCGGCGAGCAGAGTTCTTCGGTGACCGAGGCCACCGTGGGGGTGAGGCAGCGCGCAACGACGACGGAGCGCGAGCCGACCGCGCCCGTTCGTCGTCCTGCGGCCAATGCCGCCGAGCGGGTCGGCCGCCTGTCCCAGTCGACCGTCGTGGATCTTTCAGCATCCAGCCCGTAGAAACGCTGGATTTTGCGCTGCCCTACGCCTGCATGGCAACCCTCCGGCGAGGGCCGCGGTCAGGTTGCACTTGGTTCTGCGCCGGCGGTCCAGTTCTATGGCAGGAGATCGTCGATCCGTGAGGCCGGCGTGGCGGTGATGCGGGCGAGGGCGTCGGCGAGCCAGGCCTGCGGGTCGAGGTCGTTGAGCTTCCAGCTGGCGACACCACCGCTCAGGCAGGGGCCAACCCGGACGCTTCGGGCAGCAGGCGAGCCAACGGCGGCCGGCATCTGTCCCTTCAACGTGTGACAAGGCGCGCAGCCGGATCCGACACGGGCTTTCTTTCCGCGAAAATGGGCTTGACTGCATATCCTTGTGTTTGCTATTTTATTATTGTATATCAATATATTAGCTTGGAATCCTCCCGCCCCAGCCAGACTTCCGTAAAGATCAATCATTACAAGGGCCATTCTGCCCAGCAGATCATCCCGCCCGGTGGCACCCGCGTTGGATTTGATGCCTTGAGGATGTGCTTCTGCAGCCTCAGGAAGCAACGGGTACAGCCGATGTCTGCCTTGAGTGAGGCGTCGTTCGGGAAGCCCTTCAAGGCGTCAGGGATCAGCGTGGAGGCGCATGATCGCGTTGCCGGGACCGCCCAGTTCCCTCTTCCGGATCTTCATGATCCAGCTCCATGGCTTCCAGTGTCTCTGGTTGCAGGGAATTTTGGGCCAGACTCCTGGGCGGGAGGTCGGAAGCGCGATGGGTGAATGGCGTGCGGGTCTGGGCGGAGCCATGAGCGCGACGGAAATCTACAACCCTGAATTTAGATGTTGACTCACCGATCGCCCCAATGTAGAAAACGGGCAAGCTGGAAGAACTGAATCGCAAGGCCCGCCCGAATACGGCGGGCCTTGCGCGTTTCTGCCCGGGCGGAGCAGCCAGGGCGATCATCATCTATGACCAATTCAGCTCACGACCGCATCCGGGACGCCGAGAGGCTCGACGACGCGGTTGACCTGTACCGTGATCTGTCCGGCGCACTCAGGCAGCGTATCACGCTGCTGAAGACGCATATCGGCGAAGATCCAGATTGCGGAGAGTCCGTGAAGGCGCTGCAGAACCACCACAAGGCTCTGCAGACCGTACTCGATATCGAGGAACGACTTGGAAAACGAACCAACGCAGGGGGTGCGGGGGGAAGCGTCGAGCTCGACCTCGACGCAGCAAGGCAGGAAATCCTTGCGCGACTTGCTCGCTGGTCTGCCGGCCAGTGAGATCGAGGCCTTTCTCGGAGGCCTCAGTTCGAATGCGCTGATGTCCCTGCCCTGGCTCTTCGAGCACTGGGCGCTCGAGGGGCATCAGCTGGCTCCGGCCGGAGACTGGACGACCTGGGTCATCCTGGGCGGCCGGGGCGCCGGCAAGACGCGGGCCGGCTCCGAATGGATCCGGTCCAAGGTCGAAGGCAGCCGGCCGGGCGATCGCGGGGCCTGTTCCCGGATCGCCCTGGTTGGCGAGACGCTGGATCAGGCCCGGGAGGTCATGGTCTTCGGCGAGTCGGGGATCCTGGCGGCCTCACCGCCGGATCGCCGCCCGGACTGGCAGGCGACGCGCAAGCGGCTCGTCTGGCCGAACGGGGCGGTGGCGCATCTGTTCTCGGCCAGCGATCCCGAGAGCCTGCGCGGTCCGCAGTTCGACTGCGCCTGGTGCGACGAACTGGCGAAGTGGAAGAAGGCGGAGGCGGCCTGGGACATGCTGCAGTTCGGGCTTCGGCTCGGCACGCAGCCACAGGCGCTGGTGACGACGACGCCGCGTTCGGCGCCGATGCTGAAGGCGCTGATGGAGCGCGAGGGGACGGTCGTCACCCGGGCGCCAACCTCGGCCAACAAGGTGAACCTCGCCAAGAGCTTCCTTGACGCGGTGCAGCGCCAGTACGGCGGGTCGCGTCTTGGCCGGCAGGAGCTCGACGGCGAGTTCCTGATGGATGTCGAGGGCGCGCTCTGGAGCTGGGCCGTGCTGGAAGCGGCCCGGGGGCCGCGCCATCTGGAGCCCGGGCGCGTGGTGGTGGCCGTCGACCCGCCGGTGACGGGCGGGAGGACAGCCGATGCCTGCGGCATCGTGGTGGCGGGAGCCGTGCAGGTCGGCCCGCCGCAGGACTGGCAGGGCGTGGTGCTGGAGGATGCCAGCGTCGAAGGCGCCTCGCCGGAGGTCTGGGCCCGGAAGGCGGTGGAGGCTTTCCATCGTCACAAGGCGGACAGGCTGGTGGCGGAAGTGAACCAGGGAGGCGACCTGGTGCGGACGCTGATCCGGCAGGTGGACCCGCTGATCCCGTTCAAGGCGGTGCGGGCGAGCCGGGGCAAGGTGGCGCGGGCCGAGCCCGTGGCCGCGCTCTACGAGCAGGGCCGGGTGCATCACGCCGGGAGCTTCCCGGCGCTGGAAGCACAGATGGCGGCGATGACGGCCGCGGGCTTCACCGGCAAGGGCAGCCCCGACCGGGTGGATGCCCTGGTCTGGGCGATCACGGATCTCATGATCGATCCGGCGGCAGGCTTTGCCGCGCCGCGCGTTCGCGGGCTCTGAGCCCGGCGGGCCGTGGCCTGACTTTCGACGGGCAGAACATCAATTCCAAGGAGCAAGCGTATGGTCTTGCAATACTTCCGCACGTCGAAAGACGTGGCGCCGGAGGCGAAGGCATCCGCCGCGGCGCCGGTCGTCGCCTTTCACGGGTCGGGTCGGACGGTGTGGTCGGCGCGCGATGTCAACACGCTGACGCAGGTCGGCTTCCTGAAGAACCCGGTTGCCTATCGCTGCGTGAAGGTCATCGCCGAGGCCGCGTCGGCGGTTCCGGTGGTGGTCCAGGATGCCGATCGGCGCTTTGACGTGCATCCGGTGCTGGATCTCCTGTCGGCGCCAAACCCCGGTCAGAGCGGTGCGGCACTGTTCGAGAGTTTCTTCGGGCATCTGCTGCTGAGCGGAGATGGCTATTTCGAGGCGGCGGGGATCGGAGCTGCCGGTGGACCGCGCGAGCTCTATGTGCTGCGATCGGACCGGATGCGGGTGGTGCCGGGGGACGACGGCTGGCCTGTCGCCTATGAATACCGTGCCGGCGCGGGCAAGCATGTGTTCGACATGCGGCAGGACCGGGTTCCCGTTCTGCATGTGAAGGCCTTCCACCCGCAGGACGATCACTATGGCCTGTCCCCGCTGCAGGCGGCTGCGACGGCGATCGACGTGCACAATTCGGCCGCCGCCTGGTCGAAGGCGCTGCTCGACAATGCCGCGCGTCCGTCGGGCGCGATCGTCTACAAGGGCGTCGACGGTCTCGGCCAGCTGGGACAGGATCAGTATGACCGGCTCGTCGACGAGCTGGAGGCGAACCATCAGGGTGCGCGCAATGCCGGCCGGCCGATGCTGCTGGAAGGCGGGCTCGACTGGAAGCCGATGGGGTTCTCGCCCTCCGACATGGAGTTCCATCGCACCAAGGAGGCGGCGGCGCGCGACGTGGCGCTGGCCTTCGGCGTGCCGCCGATGCTGCTCGGCCTGCCCGGCGACAACACCTATGCCAATTATCAGGAGGCGCACCGGGCCTTCTATCGGCTGACGATCCTGCCCCTGGTCGGGAAGGTTCTGGCCGCGCTCTCGGCCTGGCTGGCCGGGCATTATGGTGCGGCAGTGCAGCTCAAGGTTGATTTCGACAACGTGCCTGCGCTCGCCGACGAGCGGGAAGCCTTGTGGCGCCGGATCAGCACGGCGGATTTCCTGAGCGACGGTGAGAAGCGGGCGCTTCTCGGGCTGCCGCGGGTGCAAGGCGACTGATCCCATGTCGCAGGTGCGGGGTGGCGGGTCGCGGTTCCTCTACGAACCGTTCGATGTGCAGGCGGCGCGGCTCGAGGTGACCGAGCGCATCGCCGAAGAGCGCTGGGTGCAGCTGGAGCGGCGTCTGAACCACATCGAGGTGATGCTCGACCGGCTGGAGAAGCGGGTGTGGGTGTTCGTCTACGGGGCGGCGTCGCTGATCATGGCGGACATCGCCTATGCGCTGCTTGAGATGGCGGTCAAGTGAAGGGAAGCCAGATGATGCGACAGGGTGGCGGCTTCGGGCCGCTTGAAACGAAGTTCCGCAATTTCGACAGTGAGTTGCGCCTGAAGGACGATACCGAGATCGCCGGCTATGCAAGCCTGTTCGGCAGCACCGACCAGGGCGGCGACGTGGTGCAGGCCGGCGCCTATGGTGCTTCGCTGAGCCGGCTCGCGAAAGCGGGACGGGGCGTGAAGATGCTGTGGCAGCATGACCCGACCCGGCCGATCGGCGTCTGGGACGAGGTGCGCGAGGATGGGCGCGGCCTGTTCGTCCGGGGCCGCCTGCTGCTGGAGGTTCAGGCCGGGCGCGAGGCGCTGGTGCTGCTCAAGGCCGGTGCGATCGACGGCCTGTCGATCGGCTATCGCACGGTGCGGAGCGAGAAGGCGGGAGCCAACCGGCTCCTCCACGAGATCGAGCTCTGGGAAGTGTCGCTCGTCACTTTCCCGATGCTCCCCGAAGCGCGGGTACAGGCAGACGTCTCGGAACCCGAGACCGATGACCTGGCGCGGACCCTGGCCGAGACTTTCCGGGAAGCCAGGCAACTGCTGGCGTGAAGCGCCAGCGTACGACCGAGGAAAACCACTGATGCAGAACCGTGAAGTCAAGTCCCGGGCGGACGCAGCCGCCGAGGGTCCGAACCCGCAACTGGAGGTCAAGGCCGCAGTTGCCGGTTTTCTGAACGAATTCAGAAATTTCCAGTCGGAAATCAAGTCGAAGCTCAAGGAACAGGAACTTCAGTTGGCCATGCTCGACCGTAAATCCATTGCTGCCTCCCGCCCGCCCCTCGCTCGTGGTGCGGAGACCGAGCCGCACAAGAAGGCCTTCGGCGACTATCTGCGCTCGGGCGACGATGGCGCGCTGCGCGGCCTGACCGTCGAGCAGAAGGCGCTGTCCACCGCCGTTGCCGCGGATGGCGGCTATCTCGTCGATCCGCAGACCGCCGCCGAGATCGTCGGCGTGCTGCGGTCGTCGGCCTCGGTCCGGGCGATCGCCAATGTGGTGAATGTCGAGGCGAGCGCCTTCGATGTGCTTGTCGACCACACCGACATCGGCTCGGGCTGGGCGACGGAGACGGCCACCGCGGGTGAGACCGGCACCCCGCAGGTCGACCGGATCTCGATCCCGCTGCATGAGCTGTCGGCGCTGCCGAAGGCGTCGCAGCGGCTGCTCGACGACTCGGCCTTCGATGTAGAGAGCTGGCTCGCCCAGCGGATCGCCGACAAGTTCAGCCGGGCGGAGGCCGAAGCCTTCGTGAAGGGGGATGGCGTCGACAAGCCGACGGGTTTCCTGAACTATCCGAAGGTGGACAACGATCTCTGGGCCTGGGGGTCGCTCGGCTATGTGCCGACCGGCGCGGCTGCCGACTTCTCGGGCAGCGAGCCGGCGGATGCGATCGTCGATCTCGTCTACTCGCTCGGGGCGCGCTATCGCGCGAACGGCACCTTCGTGATGAATTCGAAGACCGCGGGTGCCGTGCGCAAGATGAAGGATGCGGACGGCCGTTTCCTGTGGTCGGATGGTCTGGCAGCCGGTGAGCCGGCACGCCTCATGGGCTATCCGGTCCTGATCGCCGAAGACATGCCCGACATCGCGGCCGACGCCTTCGCGATCGCCTTCGGCGACTTCCGCGCGGGCTACACGGTCGCCGAGCGCCCGGACCTGCGCATCCTGCGCGATCCCTTCTCGGCCAAGCCGCATGTCCTCTTCTATGCCACCAAGCGCATCGGCGGTGACGTCAGCGACTTCGCGGCGATCAAGCTCCTGAAGTTTGCGGTGGCGTAACAGGGGCTGACCCCCGACGTCCTGCAAATCGCCCGGTCCTTTCTCCGCAGGGACCGGGCGCGACACGCCCCCGACACCTTCCAGTCGCTGCTCCTCCCTCCGCTCGGGCGGTGCGGGGGCGTGTCTGTCGCTGAAGCCGCCACTGGGGACTCCGGCCGTCCCCCTAGGAGTTGCTCCATGATCCTGACCGAAATCAGCGCTCCGCCGTCCGAAGCGGTGCCGGTCCGCGCCTTTGCTGATCACCTGCGGCTGGGAAGCGGTTTCGCCGACGATGGTTCCGAGGATGCCGTCCTGGAACTGTATCTTCGGGCCGCGATGGCGGCGATCGAGGCCCGTCTCGGTCGCGCCCTCCTGGTGCGGCCCTATCTCTGCACGCTCTCGCGCTGGCGCGAGGATACGAGTCATGCTCTGCCGGTCGGGCCCCTGCAGTCGGTCGAGGCTGTTGTCCTGCGGACCGCGGAGGGCGTCGAGACCCCGGCGGATGCGGACAGCTTTTCGATCGTCCGAGACAGCCAGCGACCGCGTCTGGTCGGGCGCTTCGGGCGCAGCCTGCCGCGGATCCCGCGGGGGGGCGAGGCCGAGATCCGCTTCACGGCAGGGTTCGGGGCGAGTTGGACCGATGTCCCGTCCGACCTGCGGCAGGCGGTGATGTTGCTGGCCGCGCATTTCTACGAGAACCGCAACGCCACTGGCGACAGCGGCGGCCTGCCGTTCGGCGTCCTGGTGCTGCTGGAGGCCTATCGCGTCACCCGGATCGGTGGAGGCGCGCTGTGACGCCGCCGGTCAGGCTGACCCGCAGCCTGGTGCTGGAGGCACGCGAGCGGACGCCCGATGGGGCCGGGGGCTTTGCGGAGAGCTGGGTAAAAGTCGGCACGCTGTGGGCCAGCGTTACTGCACGGGTCGCGCGGGAGGATTTCCTCGGTGCGGTCACCCGACCACGCGTGCGGTACCGGATTGTCGTGCGCGGCGCACCGGTCGGTGCGGCCCGGCGCCCACGGCCGGACCAGCGCCTGCGCGACGGGGCGCGTATCTTTGACATCCTGACGGTGACAGAGGCGGATCCGGCAGGCCGCTATCTCGACATCCTGGCCGAGGAGGGTCTGGCGGCATGAGCTTCCTGATCTGTGGCGAGTTGCAGGCGGCTGTCTGGCGGCGGCTGAGCGAAGACCCCGTGATTTCGGGGCTCGTCGCGACCGCGATCTATGATGGACCGCCGGATGGCGCTCCGAACGCTCTGCCGGACGACTACGTGACCCTCGGCGAGGAAACCGCCCGGCCGAACAACACGAAGACGAGCCTGGGCGCGGTCCATGACTTCGAAGTCGTCGTGCATTCCCGGCGGGAAGGCTTCGACAGCGCGAAGCGGATCGCGGGCGCGATCTGTGCGGCGCTCGTCGATGCGCCGCTGACGGTCGAGGGGGGCGTGCTCGTCGGCCTGCGGTTCCTGCTAGCGAAGGCGACCCGCGGTCCAGCCCCCGAGAAGCGGCAGGTCACTCTGCGCTTTCGCGCCGTCCTGGACCAGAACTGAACTTTTTCTCTGAGAGGAACACGACATGGCGGCCCAGAGAGGCAAGGACCTGCTGGTCAAGCTCGACATGACCGGTGCCGGCGCGTTCGAGACGATCGCGGGATTGCGTGCGACGCGGATCACCTTCAACGCGCAGAGCGTCGACGTGACGAACCTCGGCAGCGAGGGCAGCTGGCGCGAGCTGCTGGCCGGCGCCGGGGTGCGCTCGGCCGCAATCAGCGGTTCGGGTGTCTTCCGGGACGAGGCGACCGACGAGAAGGCGCGTGCGATCTTCTTCGCCGGGGAGATTCCGGTGTTCCAGGTGATCATCCCGGATTTTGGAATCGTGCAGGGCAAGTTCCAGATCACCTCGATCGAATATGCCGGCGAGCATGATGGCGAGGCTGTCTACGAGATTGCCCTTGCCTCGGCGGGTGTTCTGACCTTCGAGGCCGTCTGATGGCGAACCCTTTCCGCGGCGAGGTCCTGCTGACGGTCGATGGCGAGCCGCGGACCCTGCGGCTGACCCTCGGCGCGCTGGCTGAGCTGGAGAGCCGGCTGGAGAGCGAATCGCTTCTCGAGATGATCTCCCGCTTCGAGTCCGGCGGCTTTCGGGTGACCGACATGGTGAGCCTGCTGGCGGCCGGGCTGAAGGGCGGAGGCTGGCCGATGACGGAGCGCGAGCTTCTGGAGCGCAACATCGAGGGTGGTCCCCTGGCGGCCGCGCAGGCAGCCGCGCGTCTGCTGAAGCTGACCTTCACCCTGCCCGGAGCGGACGAACGCGGATGAGCCGCATTGCCTGGACAACCCTGATGGAGGTCGGCTTCCGCGGGCTGGGGCTGACGCCTGCGGTCTTCTGGGACCTTACCCCTGCGGAATTCCTTCTGATGACGGGATTTCGCGAGCCGGAGAGCCTGGGCCGCGCCGGTCTGGAGGCGCTGATCGCGCGTTTCCCGGACCGGCAGGATCATCCGGGCGCCGCGACTGGAGACTAGGAGTAATCGTATGGCGGACTATGAATCCGATCTCGGTCGGCTGGAGTCCCAGCTTGCCGGTCTTGAGGGCACCATTGCCGGGCTTGAGGGCGTTACAACTGCCTTCAAGCGCGAGCTGGACGGGGTGCAGGGCAGCATGAAGGATGCCGGGCGCGAGGCGACGACGATGTCGCGCTCGGTGTCCACGTCGCTGCGGAATGTGTTCGAGGACGTTCTTGTCGACGGCAAGAGCATCGGCAAGGCACTGGGCAGTGCCGGCCTCGGCCTGTCGAGCAAGGTGCTGGGCCAGGCGTTGCAGCCGGTTCAGGGAGCAGTCAGCTCGGCCATTGGCGGGGGGCTGAAGTCGCTTCTCAGCGGAATCCTTCCGTTCAAGGACGGGGGGGCGTTCATGGGCGGCCGGGTCGCGGCCTTCGCCCGGGGCGGCGTGGTCGATGGCCCGACGAATTTCCCGATGCGGGGCGGGGTCGGTCTGATGGGCGAGGCGGGCCCGGAGGCAATCGTGCCTCTGGCCCGGGGTGGCGATGGCAAGCTCGGAATCCGGGCAGGAGGCTCGGGCGGCGGCAGCGTGCATGTGACGATGAATGTCTCGACGCCCGATGCCGGCAGCTTCCAGCAATCCCAGAGCCAAATTGCGGCGCAGATGAACCGCGCAATCCAGCGCGGCAGGCGCAATCTGTAGTCCCCTCGGAGGATGCGATGAGTTTTCATGACGTGCGGTTTCCTGCCGCGCTGAGCCTCGGCTCGAGCGGCGGGCCGGAGCGGCGGACAGAGATCGTCACGCTCAGCAACGGTTTCGAGGAGCGCAACTCTCCCTGGGCCCATTCCCGCCGCCGCTATGATGCTGGCCTCGGCGTCCGGTCTCTGGATGACCTTGCAGACGTGATCGCCTTTTTCGAGGCGCGTCACGGTCAGCTGCACGCCTTCCGCTGGAAGGACTGGACCGACTGGAAATCCTGCCTGCCCTCAGGGCTGCCTTCCGCGCTGGATCAGGAGCTGGGCACGGGAGATGGGGTGCGGCAGGTCTTTTCGCTGGTGAAGGACTATGCGTCCGGGGGGCAGGCGTATCGGCGCCCGATCTCGAAGCCGGTGCGTGACACCGTTCGCATTGCCGTCGGAGGCGCTATCCTCAGCGAAGGCCAAGCCTACGCCGTCGACTATGCGAAAGGGACGGTCACTCTGGCGGCCGCGCCTGCTGCCGGCAAGCGGGTGACGGCGGGGTTCGAGTTCGACGTTCCAGTCCGCTTCGATACGGACCGGATCCACACCAGTCTTGCAGGATTCTCGGCGGGAGAGATCCCGTCAATTCCGGTTGTCGAGGTGAGGATCTGATGCGCGTTGTTGCCCCTGACCTGAAGGCGCGCCTTGCGACTGGTGCCACGACGCTCTGCCGCTGCTGGAAGATTGCCAGGCGGGATGGCCTGACACTTGGCTTCACCGACCATGATCTCGACCTGACCTTCGAAGACACGCAGTTCCGGGCGGGAACCGGTCTCGATTCCAGTGCGCTTCAAAGTGGAACCGGGCTCAGCGTCGACAACGCCCAGGCCGTTGGTGCGCTGAGCGACGCGGCTGTTACCGACGAAGATATCCGCGCCGGGCGTCTCGACCGGGCTTCGGTGTGGCAGTGGCTGGTGGACTGGACGGATCCCGAGTCGAGGATCCTGATGTTTCGGGGCGAGGTGGGCGAGATCCGCCGCAAGGACCATGCCTTTGAGGTTGAGCTTCGGGGGATGGAGGAGGCGCTTTCGGTTCCGGTCGGACGCAGCATCCTCCGGACCTGCGATCGGGCTCTTGGCGATGCAAGATGCGGCGTCGATCTGAACCGGCCGGAGTTTCGCCATGAGGCCCCGGTGCTGAGCAGTGTGGCGGCTTCGATCACGATCGCGGCGGGCGCGCGCCCGGAGGGCTGGTTCCGAGGTGGTTACTTGCGCTGGCAGTCTGGCCTGAATGCCGGGCTGACGGCGCCCGTAAAAAGCGATCGCGTCGTAGGGGCCACGCGGCAGGTGGAACTCTGGACCGAGCCACCGTTTGCCGTTTCTGCCGGGGATGAGCTGCTGCTGGTCGCGGGATGCGACAAGACAGTCGCCACCTGCAGGGCCAAGTTCGCGAATTTCATCAATTTCCGTGGTTTCCCCCATCTTCCCGGCGAGGACTGGGTCACGGCCTATCCAAAGTCGGGAGACAACCATGACGGGCAAAGCCTCTTCCGCTGACGATGCCGGTACGGAAGGCGATATCGTCGCGCAGGCGCGCAGATGGATCGGGACGCCTTATGAGCATCAGGCGAGTTGCCGGGGTGCCGGTACCGACTGTCTCGGCCTGCTCCGAGGCCTGTGGCGCGAGCGCTATGCAAATGAGCCCGAGGTGGTCCCGGCCTATACTCCCGACTGGTCGGAAGCGTCGGGTGAAGAACCGCTTCTTCAGGCTGCGGCACGCCACCTGATCCCTGTGCAAGTCGGGACCCAGCGGCCCGGCGATGTTCTGGTGATGCGCATGCGTGACGGAGGGGTGGCGAAGCACGTCGGCATCCTGGCTCTCTCGGCGTCCGGCTTCCCAACGCTCATCCATGCCTATTCGGGGCATGGTGTCGTGGAATCCCCGCTGACTCCGGTCTGGTCCAGTCGGATCGCCGGCATTTTCCGGTTTCCCGAGGAATCCTGATGGCTACCCTCCTCCTTTCGGCAGCTGGCGCAGCACTTGGCGGCAGCTTCGGCGGCTCCTTCATTGGTCTCGGGACCGCGGCTCTCGGCAAGGCACTCGGTGCGACTGTCGGATCCATCATCGACCAGCGGCTGATGGGAGTAGGATCGGAACCCGTAGAGTCGGGTCGCGTCGAGCGCTTTCGCGTCATGGGGTCGAGCGAGGGGGCCGCAATCCCGCGGGTCTGGGGACGGGTGCGGCTTGCAGGCCAGATTATCTGGTCGAGTCGCTTCCTCGAGCATGTCAACAGCAACGAAGTCGGTGGCAAGGGCGGAGGCGGAGCGACTGTTCGCGAATACAGCTATACCGTCAGCCTTGCGATCGCCTTGTGCGAGGGGCCGGTGGTCCGGGTCGGCCGCATCTGGGCAGATGGCCAGCCACTGGAGCAGAAGGGGCTCAACTGGCGCCTGCATGAGGGCACTGAGGAGCAGATTCCGGATCCTCTGATTGCCGCGATCGAGGGGGCCGAGGAGGCGCCGGCCTATCGGGGGACAGCCTATATCGTCTTCGACAACCTCGACCTGACTCCCTTTGGAAACCGGATTCCACAGTTCAACTTCGAGGTTTTCCGCCGTCCGGATGTGCAGAGCAAGAGCGTTCCTGCGCACCCCGCAGAGAGCATTCGTGGCGTCGCGCTTGTTCCCGGGACCGGCGAATATGCGCTGGCGACGGAGCCGATCAGCTTCAAGCGAGGCAAGGGGTCGAACACCGTCGTCAATGTCCACAATGACCAGGGCGTGCCAGATCTCGTTGCTTCACTGGCGCAGATGAAGGCGGAGCTGCCCGCGGTGACAACGGCTTCGCTGGTCGTGACCTGGTTCGGCGATGACATGCGCGCTGGGAAGTGCACGCTGCGTCCGAAGGTCGAACAATCTACCGAGGATGGCGACAAGATCGCCTGGCGGGTCTCGAACCTGAGCCGGGTGACCGCCGAGCGGGTCAGCCTTCTGGACGGGCGGCCGATCTTTGGTGGGACGCCGGATGACACCACCGTCGTTCAGGCTATCCGCCACATGCGGAACATCGGGGTGGAGGTGATGTTCTATCCCTTCATCCTGATGGACATTCTGGCCGGGAACGGGCTTGCGGACCCGTGGAGCGATGCCACGAGCCAGCCCGTCATTCCCTGGCGTGGACGCATCACGCTTGATACCGCGCCGGGCCGGGCCGGCTCGCAGGATGGCACGACGGCGGCAGAGAGCGAGATCGGGTTGTTTGTCGGCTCTGCAAGACCGAGCGACTTCGCCGTGGAGGAGGGCCGAGTTGTCTACAAGGGGCCGGCGGAGTGGAGTTATCGGCGCTTCATCCTGCATTATGCGCATCTGTGTGCCCTTGCCGGTGGCGTGAAGGCCTTCTGCATCGGATCCGAACTCCGCAGCCTGACGCAGGTGCGCGATGGCCGGACGAGCTATCCGTTCGTTCGCGCGCTTTGCGCCCTGGCCGCGGATGTCCGTGCCATCCTTGGGCCTGACTGCAAGATCGGTTATGCGGCGGACTGGTCAGAGTATTTCGGACATCATCCGGCGGATGGTTCGAATGACGTCATCTTTCATCTGGATCCCCTCTGGGCGCATCCCGATATCGATTTCGTCGGGATCGACAATTACATGCCCCTCTCGGATTGGCGGAACGGCAGCAGCCACGCTGATGCCCATGCCGAGTCGATCTTCAACCTTGAATACCTGCGTTCCAACGTTGCGGGTGGGGAGGGGTTCGACTGGTTCTATTCCAGCGATGCGGCCCGCGAAGCTCAGTCCCGCACGCCGATCGTCGACGGTGGGTATGGCGAGCACTGGGTCTTCCGCTACAAGGATATCCGCAGCTGGTGGTCGCAGACGCATGTGAACCGCGTGGGCGGGATTCGTGGAGATCAGGCGACTGACTGGGTTCCGCAATCCAAGCCGATCTGGTTCACGGAACTTGGGTGTCCGGCGGTTGACAAGGGCACGAACCAACCGAATGTCTTCCATGATCCGAAGTCGTCGGAAAGCTTTCTGCCCTATTTCTCCAATGGTGGGCAGGACACGTTCATACAGACGCGCTATCTGCAAGCAACCTATGCGCACTGGGGTGACCCGCTCAACAACCCCGTGTCGACTGTCTATGCGGCACCCATGGTTGATCTTGCCAGCGCCTATGTGTGGGCCTGGGACACCCGGCCTTGGCCGGATTTTCCTGCACGCTTGGAGACCTGGGTGGATGGCACCAACTACGCTCTCGGCCACTGGCTGAACGGCCGCACCAGTCTGGCTCCGCTGGCGCAGGTGGTGGCAGAGATCTCGGAGCAATCCGACATGTCTGGCATCGATGTTTCCGGCCTCCACGGCCAGCTGACCGGCTATTCTCTGGATGCAATTTCATCCGGGCGGCAGGCGATCCAGCCCCTGATGGTATCTTACGGCTTCGATGGTTTTTCCTTCGACGGCAACGTGGTGTTCCGCAATCGGAACGGCCGAGCCGTGAGGCGGATCTTTGGCGACGGGTGCGTCGTGACTGGCAATGAAGCGGTTGTGGCGCGCAGTCGTTCTCCCTGGGCCGAACTGCCTTCCAGTGTCACCTTTGGATATGTGGATGCCGATCGTGACTATGCGGCTTCCGCGGTTTCCGCTGCGTTGCCGGATTTCGCGAGTTCCAACAGCTCACAGTCAAGCCAACCGGTTGTTCTCTCGGCCAATGAAGCCCAGTCGATTGCAGAGAGGTGGCTCAGCGAAAGTCTGGCGGCGCGCGACACCGTCGAATTCGCCTTGCCGCTTTCCGATATCGACGTGACTGCCGGCGATGTCATCACGCTTGCGGTGAATGGATCCGAGAGCCCTTTCAGGGTCGACCGTGTGGAAGAACAGGGACTGCGGCGGATCAGTGCGGTCCGCGTGGACGCGGGCGTCTACGGAAATCCCGTTCCGCCCAGCGTAGTCTCATCACGCCGATCGATCACGGCGGTCGGGGCCACCTATGCCGAGTTCCTCGACCTGCCCCTGCTGAAGGGAGACGAGGTGCCGTATGCTCCCCATGTCGCGGTTTCTCAGAAGCCATGGATGGGAGCCGTCGCCATCTATTCGGCCAGCGAGGACCATGGCTACACGCTGAATACCGAGGTCACCAAGCCAGCCGTGGTTGGAGACATCATGTCCGGTCTTGTCGCCGGGCAGGCGGGGTTGTGGCTGAACGCTTCCCTGCGCGTGAAGATTGCGTCCGGCACCCTCCAATCCAGAAGCGAGCTGGATGTCTTGAATGGCGCCAATGTCGCCGCGATCCGGGCACCAGGCAGCTCCGATTGGGAGATCATTCAGTATCGGTCGGCGGTCCTCGTTTCGCCTCTCGAATACGAGTTGAGTGGCATTCTGCGAGGGCAAGCCGGCACGGACAGCTTTGCGAGTGGGCCAATTGCTCCCGGATGGGATTTCGTTCTGCTGGACCAGTCGGTCAAGCAGATCGAGCTTGCTTCCGCGGCGCGCGATCTGGAGCGGCACTATCGGTATGGACCGTCACGACTGCCCTACAACGATCCCGCTTTCACGCATGTTGCCATGGCCTTTGAAGGGGTGGGTCTGCGACCTTATGCGCCGGTCCATCTTCATGCGGAACGCAATGCTTCCGGGCATGTCGTGCTGACCTGGATCAGGCGCTCCCGGATCGACGGTGACAGCTGGCAGGGGACGGACATTCCGCTCGGCGAGGATCGGGAGCTCTACCATGTGAGGATCCTCAAGGGCGACACGCTCGTGAGGGAGGAAAGCGTGTCCTCTCCAACCCTGCGCTATTCGCAGGAGAGTTGGATCGCGGATGGTAGCCCGCAACCGCTGGCTTTCGAAGTGGCCCAGGTGTCCGATCGGTTCGGACCGGGACCCTACAGGAGGATTGTGCTCTGATGGCACGGACAACTCAGCTTGGATTGCCTCTGGTCCTGCCTTCGCAGGCCCAGAAGCATGTTACCGTCAATGAAGCCTTGGTCCGGATTGATGCTGCGACACAGCTGTCCGTCCGTTCTGCGGCAGAGCAGACCCCGCCTGCCTCTCCTGCAGAGGGTGACATCTACATCATTGCGTCGGGATCCTCAGGGGTTTGGAGCAGTCGAGCCGGTGAAATCGCGATCTGGAGCAATGGTGGGTGGGTATTCCTGACACCCGGCCAAGGATGGCGGGCCTGGAACAAGGCGACGGCCTCGGCGCTCTTCTATGATGGCACGGCCTGGCAGTCCGGAGCGATTTCGGTGTCTCAAGGAGGGGCCTCGACGCGCAACGTCATCATTGAGTTCGACCACGTTGTTACGGCTGGCGCAACGAACCTGACCGGGACCTCAATCCCAGCGGGAACGCAGGTGATTGGTATCTCGGGACGCGTTCTGGAAAGTATTCGAGGTGCGACCGCATGGCGTGCCGGCGTGACAGGGGCGGACAATCGTTATGCTTCGGGTCTTGGTATTGCCAAGGGAGCATACCTTTCCGGCATGAGCGGAGCCCCCGTGACATACTACGAGAATACGCCCCTCTGTCTTACGGCCGAAGGGGCGCCCTTCAGCGGGGGACGTGTTCGCCTTGCGATCCACGGGGTTCAGATCACGCCTCCGAGAGCCTTAGCGTGAATATGGGCTTGAACTGCCGAGGACGGCGGCTCAGATAGGTTGAGATCGTAAAGCCATGGGGGCGCAACTTTGGCCCAAACGCAACCGAGCATCGCGAGTCTGGATCGCGTTTGGACCATCATTCGCAGGGAAGCCGAGCAGGTGGCGGTGGCTGAGCCCCTGATGGCGAGTGCCGTTCACTCTGGGGTTCTCCACCATAGCAGCTTTGCCCGCGCGCTGAGTTTCCGGATTGCGCAGAAGCTTGCCTCGCAGGAAATGAGCGATCTTATCCTGCGCGAGCTGGCGGACGAAGCCTACCAGGATGATCCCCAGATCCTCGTGGCGGCCCGCGCAGACATTGTTGCCGTTTACGAGCGCGATCCGGCCTGCCACCGCTACTTGCAGCCGCTGCTCTTTTTCAAGGGTTTTCAGGCCCTTCAGTGCTATCGCCTGGCACACTGGCTGTGGCGGAAACGTCGGGCAGATATGGCCTACTTCGTACAGATGCGGACGTCGGAGGCTTTCGGGGTCGACATCCATCCTGGCGCGCGTGTGGGACAGGGTGTGATGATTGATCACGCCCATTCCATCGTGATCGGCGAGACTGCAGTTGTCGGGGACAACGTCTCGATGCTTCATTCCGTCACCCTTGGGGGGACGGGCAAGGAAGATGGGGACCGGCATCCGAAAATTCAGGACGGCGTCCTGATCGGGGCAGGAGCGGCGGTTCTTGGAAATATCACGGTCGGGCGTTGCAGTCGCATTGCCGCCGGATCTGTCGTTTTGAGCGACGTCGCGCCATGCAAGACCGTCGCAGGTGTTCCCGCTCGAGTGGTTGGAGAGGCGGGATGCAGCGAGCCGTCCAAGATCATGGAACATCGCCTGGAAGGGTTCTGAAGACGACCTGAGCTCTGAGTGTGTGAAAGTGTTACACACTTACTGCGTCAACAAGACTTCGTCTGCCCTCGCAAGTCCGAGCACCCGGCGCGCTTGTTCCTCCAGAATATCCGGATCAACGGGCGTTTCCGAGAGTTGTCGAGTCTTGATCTCGATTTCAGCACGCTCCTGGCGGAGAGACGCCAATTCGTCCTGAAGTTTTGCCTCCTGGGCTTCGATCTGGAAGAGCCTGAAGAGACCGTTATTTCCTTGGAGCGTGGACAATCCCAGGTATCCCGCGATGGCCAGAACGGAAACAACCAGGATCGTGCCGGCTGCCCCCCTTCGGATCTCTGGCTCGCGCATTACCTGTATCCTTGCTCACGGTGCATCTAGATACTGGCAGCACCGCAGGGAAAATAAAGCCCTGCGGTGCCCGAGGTAGGTAAAATGCCGCGGATCAATCGCGGCCCTTATAGATCTCGACGAGCTTGTTGAGCATCGCCAGAGCATCGGTGCGTTCACGCTGGAAGGTATTGCGGCCGATGATGGAGCCGTTGCCACCACCGTCGCGAATTGCGCGCGCGTCGTCGTAGACCGCATCCGCGTCTTTCGCGGCACCGCCCGAAAATACCACGATGCGCCGTCCGGCAAAGGCCGCATTCATGCAGTGCCGCACCCGGGCCGTCTGCGTGGAGACGTCGATCTGGGCCTTCTCGTAAGCCTTTTTGGCTTCACCCTGCTCAAGATGGTCTGTCGACAGCTTGATCTTGATGATGTGGGCGCCGAGGAGAGCCGCAATCTGGGCTGCATAGGCCCCAACGTCGATTGCCGTCTCGCCGTTCTTCGACAGGTCTTCTCCGCGCGGATAGGACCAGATCACGGTGGCGATCCCCTTGGCCGCCGCTTCTTCGCGCATCTGGGAGATTTCCTCGAACATGTCGAGCGCGAGCGAGGAGCCGGGATAGATCGTGAACCCGATCGCAGAGCAACCGAGGCGCAGGGCATCGTCGACACCCGCGGTGATCGCCTGATCGTTGGCCGCGTTGGAGGGCACCAGTGAGTTGGAGGAGTTTACCTTCAGGATGGTCGGGATCTGACCGGCGAAGGTGTCCGCACCGGCTTCGATCATCCCTAGCGGGGCAGCATAGGCGTTGAGCCCTGCATCGATCGCCAGTTGATAGTGGTAATGGGGATCATACGCCGCCGGGTTCGGGGCAAAACTCCGCGCCGGACCATGTTCGAATCCCTGATCGACAGGGAGAATGATCATCTTTCCGGTTCCGCCAAGCCGACCGGCCATCAGCATACGACAAAGATTACCTTTAACTCCGGGATTGTCTGTCTCATAGTGAGACAGGATCCGCTGCACAGTGCGTGTGGCCTTCATGGTCATTCCTTTTCAGGTACCGACAGGGTTGTAACTATTTTCTTGGGTCAAAGCTGCGACGCCGGGCAACTCCTTGCCCTCCAGCCATTCAAGAAAGGCACCTCCTGCGGTGGAGACATAGGAGAACTGGTCGGCTGATCCGCTGGAGTTCAGTGCCGCGACCGTATCGCCGCCACCGGCTACCGACAGCAGCTTTCCGGCCTTGGTCAAGGCGGCTGCCTGGCGTGCTGCCGCATCCGTTGCCGCATTGAATGGCGGAAGTTCGAACGCACCGAGAGGTCCGTTCCAAACGAGTGTCTTCGCCTCGGCGAAGACCGCCGCGATCTGGGAGATCGTCGCGGGACCTGCGTCGAGGATCATCGCGTCATCCGGGCAGGCGGTTGCCGGGACGATTTCATGGTCGGCGTTGGCCTTGAACTCCCGAGCGACAACGACGTCCGTCGGCAAGACCAGCGTGCAGCCCTGCTTGGCGGCGCGTTCAAAGATGGATTGCGCCGTGTCCGTCATGTCGTATTCGCAAAGGGATTTTCCGACCTTGATCCCTTTTGCGGCAAGGAAGGTATTGGCCATGCCGCCGCCAATGACGATGACATCAACCTTTCCGACCAGATTGCCCAAGAGGTCGAGTTTGGTCGAGACCTTTGCACCACCGACGACGGCAACCACCGGGTGAGCCGGATTCCCGAGGGCGTTCTCAAGGGCCTCAAGCTCGGCCTGCATCAAACGGCCAGCAAAGGAGGGAAGCAGGCGGGCAATCGCTTCCGTCGAGGCATGCGCGCGATGCGCGGCGGAGAAGGCGTCGTTACAGTAAAGGTCACCGAGTTCGGCGAGCTGGCTCGCGAACGCTGGATCATTCTTTTCTTCGCCCGGATGGAACCGGGTGTTCTCCAGAAGCAGCACGCCCCCCGCCGGGAGGCTGGCGATTGCGGCCGAGGCGCTCTCGCCGACGCAATCAGGCGCGAAGGAAACCTTGGTGTCCAAGGCCTTTTCCAGTGCCGGAATGGTCACCTTCAGGCTCATTTCGGGCACGACCTTTCCCTTGGGTCGGTCGAAGTGGGCGAGCAGGACGGGCTTTCCACCCTTGGCAAGGATATCTCGGATCGTGGGGACGATCCGTTCGATGCGGGTCGCATCGGTGACGGACCCATCCTTGACGGGAACGTTGATATCGACCCTGGTCAGTACGACCTTGCCGTCGAGATCCACGTCATCGATCGTCTTCCAGCCCATGTCTTCCTCGCTCAGTATGTCGTCAGAGAAGGCTTTCGACCTTTGCGGCGACTGCCTCCGGCGTGATTCCGAAATGGACGTAGAGCTGCTCGGCGGGGCCGGAGGCTCCGAAGCCGCTCATGCCAACGAAGCCGGCCTTGCGGTCATTGCCGCGTTCGCCTGACAGCCAGCGGTCCCATCCGAAGGGGAGGGCTGCTTCAACCCCGACGCGAACCGGTCCTGCCGGAAGAACGGACTTGCGATATTTTTCGTCCTGAGCCGCAAAGAGTTCCCAGCTGGGCATGGACACCACACGCGTCCCGATGCCCTTTCCCTCGAGGATCCGCCGCGCCAGCATCGCGATTTCGACCTCGGATCCAGTCGCGAGCAAGATCGCCCGCCGCCGTCCTTCCGCCTCAGCCAGGACGTAGGCGCCCTTTGAGGACAGGTTCTGGCGCTGGAACCGCGTGCGCAGCACGGGGAGGTTCTGTCGGGTCAGTGCCAGCACGGAGGGAGTGTCCTGGCTCTGCAGCGCAATCTCCCAGGCTTCGGCCGTTTCGATCACGTCGGCCGGGCGAAAGACCTGCAGGTTCGGAATGGCGCGCAGGGCGGCAAGATGCTCGACCGGCTGATGGGTCGGGCCGTCCTCCCCGAGACCGATCGAGTCGTGGGTCAGCACATAGACCACCCGGCGCCCCATCAGGGCCGACAAGCGGATTGCGCCACGCGCGTAGTCGCTGAATACGAGGAAGGTACCGCCATAGGGGATGATACCGCCATGCACGGCAAGCCCGTTCATGGCGGCGGCCATGCCATGTTCGCGGATTCCGTAGTAGATATAGCGCCCCTTGCGGTTCTCCGGGTCGAATATACCAAGATCCGGGGTCAGGGTGTTGTTCGAGCCGGTCAGGTCCGCCGACCCGCCCAGTGTCTCGGGAACCGCCGCATTGATGACTTCGAGAACCATCTCGGAAGCCTTCCGGGTCGCGACCTTCGGCGCGGCCTCGGTCTGCGCCTTGCGGAATGCGGCGAGTGCGGGGCCGAGCTTCTTCGGCAACTCCCCACGCGTGATCCGTTCGAAGTCCGCACGTTTGGTTGCGGATAGCTTCTGCAGACGGTCGTTCCAAGCGGCATGGGCTTCGGCGCCGCGTCGGCCGATCGCGAGCCAGGCGCCCTTGATGTCCTCGGGAATTTCGAATGCAGGGGACGTCCAGCCATAGATCTCGCGGATCTGGCTGATTTCACCCGCGCCGAGCGGCGAGCCATGCGCCGCCTTGCTGTCCTGCTTGTTCGGCGAGCCGAAGCCGATGTGCGTCTGACAGGCGACAAGTACCGGCCTTGTTGCGCGGACGGCCTCGGCAAGGGCACGGTCGATGTCCTCGGGGTCGTGGCCGTCGCAGGACAGCACATCCCAGCCCGAAGCGGCAAACCGGGCCTTCTGGTCGGTGACGTCGGAAAGCGATACCTTCCCGTCGATCGAGATGCCGTTGTCATCCCAGAGCACGACGAGCTTGGACAGGGCCTGGCGCCCGGCAAGCCCGATCGCCTCCTGGCTGATCCCCTCCATCAGGCAACCGTCGCCGGCGATCACCCAGGTGCGGTGGTCGACGACTCCCGACCCGAAGCGAGCGGCGAGATGTGCCTCTGCCATCGCGACGCCGACTGCCGTCGCGATGCCCTGGCCAAGCGGTCCGGTGGTCGTCTCGACCCCTTCGACATGCCCGAATTCCGGGTGGCCGGCGGTTCGGGAGCCGAGCTGGCGGAAGTTGCGGATCTCGTCCATCGTCATCTGCGCATAGCCGCACAGGTGGAGGAGGCCGTAGATCAGCATCGAGCCATGGCCGGCAGACAGGATGAAGCGGTCCCGGTCGGGCCAGTGCGGCGCAGCCGCATCGAACTTCAGGTAGCGTTCGAAGAGCACGGTCGCGACATCGGCCATGCCCATTGGCATCCCGGGATGCCCGGACTTGGCCTGTTCGACCGCATCCATAGCGAGCACCCGAAGCGCGGTCGCCTTCTGCCAATGATCCGGGAAACGCTCGCGAAGATCGGCAATGTTCAAGGTGAGACCTCGCATTCTACCGGACTGTCCGCCAGTGGCGCAGCCCTTTTTGCCCGCGGCTCCGTTTATCAGCGGCAGACGCCCGGTCAAGCCGCATTCTCCCCCGGTGTTGCCTTAACCCGCGCCAGCCCAGCGTCACGTCTGTCGCGAAAGTAAGGGACTGATTGCATTGTCACAGGCGGCTCCCTAAAACGGGCAAACCCGTCATCGAAGGGTTTGAAATGAGTCAGTTGAGCGACCTTCAGATACAGCTTGGCGAAGCCCTCGACAGGCTCCGTGCCACAGTGACCGCAAAGCCTGTCAGTGGCGATACGACCGCCCTGGAAGAGCGGATTACCGCTCTCGAGCACGAGCGGGTGGCTCTCAACGATGAGCTCGAGCGCCTTCGGGACAAGCGGGACAAGGACGTTGCCGCGCTTGATGAACTCATATCTCAGCTGAAGCCGCTGATCGAGGAGGTCTGAGATGCCCGAGCTTACCCTGGAGATCGGCGGACGGCTCTATGAAGTCGTCTGCGAATACGGACAGGAAGCCTCGCTCGAGCGTGCAGCCGCGCTTCTCGACGCCGAGGCCCGCCGGCTGACCGACGACATGGGGCGCTCGGTCGAGAAGCGGATGCTGCTGCTGTCGGGGCTGATGCTCGCCGATACCATGACCGCGGTCGAGCAGCGCCTTGCGGCGGCTGAGGACCGGATCCGCTTTGCCGAGGAGCGCGCCCGGATTGCCGAGGCGAAATCCGCGATGCTGGCGGCAAATGCCCTCAAGCTCGAAACCGAGGCGTTGCAGCGCACCGCACACGCGGATGTGGAGCGCCTGCAACTGGAGAACGATGCGGCGAAGGACCTGCTTGCTCAGGTCCTTGCCGAGATCAATGATATAACCGCCGCCGCCGGGGCCTGAAGGCGGCGCACCGGCGGTGGTGTCAGCGGTTGGCCTCGCGGATCTTCTCCGAGGCCGCGGCATCGAAGGCGATGCCCTTGTCGGTGAAGAGCGCGTCCAGTTCGCCCGAGAGGGTCATCTCGGTCACGATGTCGCAGCCGCCGACGAACTCGCCCTTCACGTAGAGCTGCGGGATCGTCGGCCAGTCCGAGAAGGCCTTGATCCCGCTGCGCAGCGTATCATCCGCGAGGACGTTCACGTCCTTGTAGGTCACGCCCATGTAGTTCAGGACCCCGGCCACGCGGCTCGAAAAGCCGCACTGGGGCATGGAGGCCGTCCCCTTCATGAACAGGACCACGTCATTCTCGGTGATGGTGGAGCGGATCAGGTCCTGGGCCGGATCCGTGGCTGCGTCGGTCATTCGTCTACTCCGGTGCTTTGGTGGTGAGGGCCAGCGCGTGAAGCTCGCCTTGCGGGCCGTCCATTCGCCCTTTGAGGGCGGCGTAGACGAGCTGGTGCTGGCGCACCCGGTTCAGCCCGCGAAACTCTTCCGCCACGACCGTGGCGGCATAGTGGTTGCCGTCGCCGGCCAGGTCAGTGATCTCGATCTGCGCAGCCGGGAAGGCATCGCGGATCAGTTTCTCGATATCGTTGGCTTCCATGGCCATCGGGCGATGCTCCCGTTCTGCTTGGACTGAATCTAGAGAGGCCCCCCGCCAGTCGCAAGGGTGCCTGCCCGGTCAGTCGAAGAGGCGCGGCAGGGTCGCCCCATGCGCCTCGGCCAGTGCGGAGAGCCCGATCCGCGCCGTGCCGAGCGTCACCTGATCGCCCCCCACCGTACCGACCTCCCTGAGCGGAACCCCGGCGTCGCCCGCGCGCGCAATGAGGCCATCCACGCCTGCGGCCGGGCAGGTGATCAGGTAACGGCCCTGATCCTCTCCGAAGAACCACTCCCCGGCGCTCAAGGCGTCGTCCGCCTCCAGGCTGACGCCGATCCCGGCCGCCAGTGCCATCTCTGCCGCCGCCACCGCGAGGCCGCCGTCCGACAGGTCATGCGCGGCCGAGACGAGCCCGGCCAGGTTCGCCGCGCGCAGGAATTCCCCATGCCGCCGCTCCGCCGCCAGATCCACCTCCGGCGCATCGCCGTCCTCGCGCCCGAAGACCTCGGCCAGCAGCAGCGACTGGCCCAGATGCCCGGCGGTATCTCCCAGCAGGAACAACCGGTCCCCGTCCCGCGGCGCAAGGCCGATCCGCTCGCTGATCCGCTCCAGAATCCCGACCCCGCCGATCGTCGGCGTGGGCAGGATCGCCCGGCCATCGGTCTCGTTGTAGAGGCTGACATTGCCGGAGACGATCGGCATGTCGAGCGCCTTGCAGGCGGCGCCGATCCCCTCGATGCAGCCGACGAACTGCCCCATGATCTCCGGCTTCTCCGGGTTGCCGAAGTTGAGGTTGTCGGTTGCAGCCAACGGCCTGGCGCCGCTCGCTGAAATGTTGCGATAGGCCTCGGCGACGGCCTGCATGCCACCTCGCCGCGGATTGGCCCGGCAGTACCGCGGCGTCACGTCCGAGGTGAAGGCAATGGCCTTGTCCGTGCCGTGTACGCGCACGAGTGCCGCATCCGATCCCGGCGGAACCACCGTATCCGCCATCACCGAATGGTCGTACTGCGTCCAGACCCAGGCGCGGCTGCAGAGGTTGGGGCTCGCCATCAGGCGGAGCAGTGACTCGGCCGGGTCCACCTCCGGCACCGCGGCCAGCGCGGCCGGGGCAGGGGTCGGTACCCAGGGCCGGTCATATTCCGGCGCGGTGCCCGACAGCGCCTTCAGCGGCAGGTCGGCCTTCACCTGTCCGCGATGCAGGATCAGGAAGCGGTCCTCCGGGATCGTCTCGCCGACGATCGCGAAATCGAGATCCCACTTGTCGAAGACCGCGCGCGCCTCGGCTTCCTTTTCCGGGCGCAGCACCATCAGCATGCGCTCCTGGCTCTCGGAGAGCATCATCTCGTAGGCGGTCATCGCCCGCTCGCGGACCGGCACGCGGTCGAGATCGAGGCGGATGCCGAGGTCGCCCTTGTCCCCCATCTCCACGGCCGAGCAGGTGAGGCCGGCCGCACCCATGTCCTGGATCGAGATGACGGCGCCGGTCGCCATCAGCTCGAGGCAGGCCTCCATAAGCCGCTTCTCGGTGAAGGGGTCGCCGACCTGCACGGTCGGGCGCTTTTCCTCGATGGTGTCGTCGAACTCGGCCGAGGCCATCGTCGCGCCGCCGACGCCGTCGCGGCCGGTCTTCGCGCCGAGATAGACGACGGGCATCCCCACCCCGCTCGCCGCCGAATAGAAGATCGCATCGGCCCGGGCGAGGCCCGCGGCGAAGGCATTCACCAGGCAGTTGCCATTGTAGGCCGCGTGAAAGCGCAACTCCCCCCCGACCGTCGGAACGCCGAAGGCGTTGCCGTAGCCGCCGATCCCTGCCACCACGCCGTTGACGAGGCTCCGGGTCTTCGGATGCGCGGTCTCTCCGAAGCTCAGGGCGTTCATCGCCGCGATCGGCCGGGCGCCCATGGTGAAGACGTCGCGCAGGATGCCGCCGACCCCGGTCGCCGCGCCCTGATAGGGCTCGATGTAGGACGGGTGGTTGTGGCTCTCCATCTTGAAGACCAGCGCCTGCCCGTCGCCGATGTCGACGACCCCGGCATTCTCGCCCGGGCCGCAGATCACCTGCGGCCCCTCGGTCGGCAGCGTCCGCAGCCATTTCTTCGACGACTTGTAGGAGCAGTGCTCGTTCCACATCGCCGAGAAGATGCCGAGCTCGGTCAGGGTCGGCACCCGCCCGATCAGCTCCAGGATCCGCGCGTATTCATCCGGCTTCAGGCCGTGGGCGGCGACGAGATCCGGCGTGATCTCCGGCTCCCGGTCGAGGACGGTATCCTGCAGCTCGTCGGGCATCTTCGGGGTCCTGGCGCTTGGGGGAATTGCGGGCATCTGCCGGCCGCGTTCTAGGACGTCATCGCCCGGAGCGAAAGCCTCCTCTGCCCGGACGGGCCAGCAGGGCCGCGCCTCGGGGGCCGTGCACCAAAAAAAAGGCCGAGCATCAGCTCGGCCCAAGTCCAACAGGGAGGTGAAGTGGGCACAGCCCAACTTCGAGTTGCAACTTAGCCATGATCTTGTGCGGAAGCAAGGGTGCACTGCACAATGAATGCGCATGGCTGTCATGGTGTGGCTGCATGGCTACACGCAATGCGAAGGTATCAGCTCTCCTCGGTCTCGCTGTCGGTCCGCTTCCGGTAGATCTGGATCTCCTCCAGCACGAAATCGCGGAAGGCGCAGACGCGCTTGGAGTGCCGCAGCTCCTCCACATAGGCCAGGTAGATCGGGATCGCCGCGCTGTGCGCCTCCGGCAGCACATTGACGAGATCGGGAAAGTCGACCGTCACATAGTCGGGCAGCGAGCCGATGCCGATGCCGTGGTGAACGGCTTCCATGATCCCGAAATAGTTGTTGACGTTCAGCGTCGTCGGGTTGCTGGCGGCCAGCAGCGGCTGGACGAAATCCGCGCCTGCGCGCACCTGCGGCGAATTCGGGCTCTGGGTGATCAGCCGGTGATCCGCCAGTCCCTCCACCGTCTCCGGCATGCCATGCTCGGCGATATAGGCGCGGCTGGCATAGAGCCGGATCCGCGTCTCGGACAGCCGGCGGCGGATCAGGTCGGCCTGGCTCGGCTCCTTCATCCGGATGGCGACATCCGCCTCGCGCATGGGCAGGTCCAGCAGCCGCTCCTCCAGCATCAGGTCGATCTTCAGATGCGGATAGATCGCGAAGAGCCGGGGCAGGCGGGGGACCAGCCACAGCGTGCCGAAACCGATCGTGGTGGTCACGCGCAGGTCGCCGAAGACCTCGTCCTCGCTGTCACGGATGCGCGCGGCCGTCGCGTCGAGCCGCTTGGTCATCGCGCGTGTCGCCTCGAACAGCAACTCGCCCTGCTCGGTCAGGATCAGCCCGCGGGCGTGACGGCGGAACAGCGTGGTGTCGAGGCTCTCCTCCAGCGCCCGGATCTGCCGGCTGACCGCCGACTGGCTGAGATGGAGCGTATCCCCGGCATGGGTGAGGCTTCCCGCATCCGCCACCGCGTGAAAGATTCGCAGCTTGTCCCAATCCATCTCACCGTCCTGCCTGTGGCTGCAGCGTGGCCTAGCACATCCGGCCCCGCCCAGTCTCTCCCGGCGTTGATTCCATCGTAGCCGCCGCTGGCAAGGACTTGTAGCGCCGCCTGCGCAGGAATGGATCATTTTCCTTTGTCCGGCACGGCTTCCAGCCCAGTTTTGAAGCAGTCGTGGCCCTCGGCCGGAATTGGGGCGCAACGTCGTCCGGCGCTTCAGGCGCCGGATCTCGAAACGCTCGCCTGCACCCTCTCCGGCAGGCGCATGACAGAGGAAATCGGGGCGTTTGGCGTTGGCTGGACGCAAAGGGATCATCCGGACCCTGCCAGCCCCCCTTCGCGGGAACCCTCACGCCTGTGTGGAGCGTCGAGGCTGGCTCCTGGCCCCTCCGCGTCGGAAAAAAAGGTCGGCACGAGGGGCCGGGACGCGCGCGGCCGGCCCTTCGCCGCGTCACAATCCCGGGAATGGCGTGTTGAAGCCCGCGCGCCCGTGTCCATATCATGACGCAGGACGACATCCGACCGTCGCCTGGAAGGAGCGCGTGATGCGTGGGAACACCGGCCTTGCTGTAATCGCTGCGGCCGCGCTGCTGGCCGGCTGTGCCAGTCAGGCCAATGCGCCGGTCGAGCGGCGGGTCGTCGTGTCCGGCGCCGGCTTCGGGGCGGTCCGGGGCGAGGCCGGACTGACCGTCCGCACCTTCGTCGAGGATCCGGCGGGGACCCGCCGCGAGGTGGTGGGCGCGACCTGTCAGGTCGGCTCCAGCCTCTACTCCACGACCCTCGTCACCCCGGCGCAGCTCGTGGTGCCGAACTTCGGCCCGCAATCCCCGGAACTCGGTTTCGACTGCACGGCCGGGGACAAGCGGGGACGGGCGTCGCGCGACATACGAACCACCTGGCACTATGCCCCGGACGACTGGCCGGGCGGCCCGCTCTACCTGCCCGGCGGCCCGTATGGCCCCTACGGTCCCCGAGGCTGGCCGCCCTTCGGCTATGGCTGGGATCGCCCGGCCTATCCCCGCTCCGACTATCGCGACGTGGCGGTGATCCTGCGCTGACAGGCTTCGCGCGAGCGGCCTGGTGGTCGTGAGACCGGCACCCACCGGGATGGACGGCGGGCTTGGTGCTGTCTGCCAGCCCGATCAGGAGGGCAGGCAGCGCCGGTCGCGGCAGTCCCTTGCCCGGCCCTCTGTCCGGTCCCCCTTCGCTCTGCGCGGTTGCGGGACTTGCAGGGCGGGCTTATTCGTGTGCCTGTCTCGCAGGAGCGAGAGGCAAGGGGGAGTGGCGCCATGAGCATGAGCGTGAACCAGGCTTCGGCAGTCCTGCGCGGTGCCATGCGCGACACGATCCGCCGGCGGTCCTGGATCTACATCTTTCAGGGCGGGGTCATGTGCCTCGCCGGAGCACTGGCGCTCGTCTATCCGCTCCTTGCCGGGACCGGCCTTGTCGCCACCCTCGGCGGGGTCCTGATCCTGAGCGCCGCCGTGCAGGCCGCCTCCTTCTGGGGAACGACGAGCCTGCCGCATTTCTCGCTGCAACTCGTGTCGGTGGCGATCGAGTTCCTGGTCGGCTGCCTGCTGCTCTTCCGGCCGGAAGTCGGGCTGGTGGCGATCACCCTGCTCCTGCTCGTCCTGTTCCTGATCGGCGGTCTGACCCGGGTCATCTTCGCGCTGATGGTGCGCCCGATGCAGGACTGGATCTGGCTGCTGGCCAGTGGCATCGTCGGCATCGCCTGTGCGATGCTGCTGCTCCCGCAACTGCCCGAGGCCTCGACCTGGCTGCTCGGCATGTTGCTCGGCCTCCATCTGGCGAGCGGCGGCGCCGCGACGGCCTGGACGGCCTGGCGGATCGGCTCCGCAGGGATCTGACCGCGACGCATGCGCCGTTGGGGCGCCGCGTTAACCCGTCCCGCCCGTCAGTTCGAGGTCGATCGAATGGTCCGGCATGAAGGATTGCCGGGCGAAGGTGATCGGGGTCTCCCCCTGCCAGGTGGTCCGCTCGACGATCAGAAGGGGGCTGCCCTCGGCGATTTCCAGATGGCCCGCCACTTCCGGATCCGCCGCGCCGGCCGAAACCCGCATCTCGCCTGCCGTGAAGGGGGCATGCTCTACCAGCCATTCGTTGGCGCTCGTCCGGGTGAGGTCCGCCTCCAGCACGGCGGGGACGGCGGGCGGGTTGATCCAGCGGTCCTCGTAGGCATGCGGTCGCCCGTTCGCGAGATGCAGCGCCCTGACCCGCAGCCAGGGGTCCGGGCCGGTCGGCCGCAGGCGCCCGCGGATCGCGGCCGGCAGCGGGGTCAGGGCCGCCTCGATCAGCACATGGCCATAGCGCCCGCCGCGGGCGGTGACGTCGCGGTGGATGAACGGAATGCTGAGCCGGGCGCGCGCCTCCTCTGGGGCGGCGACCCGGGTTCCGGCCCGGCGGCGGCGGTCGAGGAGCCCGGCCTCCGCCAGCG
>ERZ500977.20-NODE-20-length-50337-cov-6.649994_pt1 | contig 50337 bp, 50 predicted proteins | sample MGYA00248863_ERZ500977 | MGnify/ENA primary metagenome ERZ500977 (study PRJEB25958, sample SAMN03398581) | human skin metagenome | study: EMG produced TPA metagenomics assembly of the Human Skin Microbiome Metagenome (human skin metagenome) data set.
ACCGCCTGGGCGCCGTCGGCGATCGAGGCGCGCACCGCCTCGGCCAGCGCCGCGTCGAGCTCCGCGGGCGACTTCTGCATCAGGGTGCTCGGGTCGCCCGACGTCACCCGCGTGCCGCGGAACTGCACGCCGTAGCCGAGCGCGACCGCGGTCTGGCGGAAGGACTCGAGCAGGCCCGGGTCGGGCGTGGTGGTGGCGACGCCGAAGGGCCGGCCGTCCCTGGCCGCCTCGCGGAATGCCTGTTCGCGGATCCCGAAGACCGGCAGGTCGACGGCGGCGCGCAGCTCGGGAAGGCCGGGATCGCCGAAGGCGGCGACGATGATCGCGCCGATGCGGTCGTCCGCCGCCCCCGCGACGCCGATCTTCACCACCCCCGGAAGCGCGTCCGCGAGATCCTTCGGGGTGGTCAGGAGCGGCGGCACCCCCTCGTTGCTCTTTCCCTCGACCGCCACGCCGCCGGTCGCCGTGGCGGCGATCTCGGTCATGGAGGCGGTGGTCCTGGCGTTGGAATTCGGGTTGATGAGAAGGATGACCTTGCCGGGGGCCGTGGCGGCAGGCGTTTGCGCGTCGGCGGCGGGCGGTGCCAGCGCCCCGAGGAGCAGGCCGGCGAGAAGGCTGGCGCGCAGGGGCGCGGGGATCGGAAATGGCATGGCGGGTGTTCGCTCTCGTTCGAGAATAAATGGCTTCGGATCTGGGGGGGGCGCGCCGGCGCCGGGCACGAGGCGGGACGCCGGCACGGGGGTCAGGTTCGGTTGGCGCGGCGCATCAGCATCGTATAGGCGACCGCGCCCGAGACCGCGCCGATCACCCAGCCGAGGTTGTTCTCGGGCAGGATGTGGAAGAGCTGCGTCGAGAGTTCCCAGCCGATGGCGATCGCGCCCGAGATGGCGAGGGCCCTGAGGCCGACGTGGTTCCAGCCGCCGTCATAATGGTACCGGCCGGACGGGGAGAGGGTGTAGAGTTCCTCCGTCACCACCTTCTCGCGCTTCACGAGGTAGTAGTCGGCGACCATCACCCCGTAGAGCGGCGCGAGGATGGCGCCGAAGACCGACACGAAGACGGTGATCGCGTGCGGGCTGTCGACGAAGATCCACGGGCAGACCAGAACCGCGAGGATCGAGGTGATCAGGCCGCCGCGCTTGAAATCGACGTATTTCGGGAAAAGGTTCGCGAAATCATAGGCGGGCGAGACGAAGTTCGCGACGATGTTGATGCCCATGGTCGCGATGATGAAGGTGATCGAGCCGATGAAGACCGCGACCTTGTTGTCGATGCGGGCAACGATCTCGACCGGGTCCATGATCATCTCGCCGAATACCTCGACCGAGCCGGCGGTGACGATGACGACGACGATGGCGAAGACGATGAAGTTGACCGGCAGGCCAAGGAAGTTGCCGACCTTCATCTGACGCTCGGACTTTCCGAAGCGGGAGAAGTCGCCGAAGTTGAGGAGCAGGGCGGCGAAATAGGCGATGACGAGCAGGGCCGCGTTGATCATGTGGCCGATCGTCTGGCCCGTCGTCAGCGCCGTGTCGTTCAGCGTCAGGTTCAGGGAATCGAAGCCGGCGTGGTAGAGGATCCAGCCCATCAGGACGAACATGACGACATAGACCGCCGGCCCGCAGAAATCGATGAACCGGCGGATCGTCTCCATGCCGCGCTGGAAGATCAGCAGCTGTCCCACCCACATGATGAGGAAGGAGATCCAGCCGAGCGCGCTCAGCCCCATGAAGCCCGAGCCGGTCCCGAGCGCCGCCGCGGAGGGGATGAAGAGCAGGATGATGATCGCCACCGCCTTGGAGGCGAAATAGGTCTGCACGCCGTACCAGACGACGCCGACGACGCCGCGGATGAGCGCCGCGAGATTCGCCCCCATCACACCCCATCGAGACCCGGGCCATGAGGGGGTAGGGAATACCCTCGCGCAGTGACGGCCGGCCGATCAGGTTCATCAGCACGTAGACGACGAGAATGCCGACCGTCATCGACAGCAGCACCTGCCAGCCGGTCAGCCCGAACAGGAACAGCGAGGCGGCGAAGGTGTAGCCGCCGACTGAATGGACGTCCGACATCCACATTGCGAAGATCGAGTAGCCGGTCCAGGTGCGCTTCTCCATCGGCACCGGGGCGAGGTCCTCGTTGCAGAGTGCGGGGTCCCTGAGCGCGTCACGACCCTCGGCCATGCCTAGCGGAATGGACGTCATGAGATTCAGATCTCCTCTGTTGGGTCAGCCTTGAGTCACGGAGCGACATGCAAGGCAGTTGTTTTCATTGTGGGTGATTGCCTGACATGTTAGATGAAATGTCTTGCAGGACACTACCTGTCGTTTCACTGAAGGACCTTCATGATTGTCGAGAAAATACACCTGGACGCGGGCAGGGAATGGGCATGAACGAGGAAATGCCCAATGGGCAGGCGCTGATGGCCGATTCTGCCTATGCGCGGCTGGTTCAACTTCTGAGGGACGGCTCAATCGTATCAGGCGCTTTCGTCTCGATGCCTGGTCTTGTCGAGCTGATCGGCCTGCCGCTGGCGGCGACGCGGGAGGCGGTGAAGCGGGCCGATGTGAACGGGCTCGTCCGCGTGCTGCCCAAGCGCGGCGTCCAGGTCATGGAGGCATCGAGCCCCGTCACGCGCAACTGCATGGATCTGCGCGCGATCCTCGACAGCGAGGGCGCGCGCCGGATCATCGCAAGGGGTGTCAGCCTGCCGCTGGAGGCGCTGCGCGCGTCGCATGAGGCGATCATCGCGGCGGCCGAACAGGCGGTGACGCCCGATCTGCCGCGCCGGGCAATCCTGACCGACCTGACGCTGCACGACGCCCTGGCGACCGGCCTCGGCAACCCCATGGCGGCGGCGGCCTATGCGGCGAACCGGGACCGGATCGCGGTGATCCAGAACACCCGTCCCTTTCTCGCCGACCGGATCGTGCCGGCGATGCGCGAGCATCTCGCGATCCTGGAGGCAGTGTCGCGCCGGGATGCCGAAGCGGCGGTGGCGGCGATCCGCCTGCATCACCGCACGACCCTGCGGTGGTGGGGGATTCTGGAGGACACGTGACGGCCGCGCCCGCCGGCTTAACCTTTTGTTCACGCTTTCCTTCCGGTACGCAGGCATCGGCGGCATACTCGTAAAACTAGAGGCAGTTTTGCCGGGAATGCCGCAGATGATCGTACCGCCCGTGAGAGCCGTTCAGTTCCAGTCGGCCTATGGCCTTCCGGGCGTGGTGCCGGGTGGGGCGGGCCTCTGGGTCGCCCTGATGCTGCCGCCCCGGCAGGCCGAGCCCGCCCCGCCGCCGGAGCCCCGCCCGGTCGCGCGCGGGTTGAACGCGACCCTCTTCGACGAAGCGGCGCGTGGTCCTCTGCGGCTGGCCCCGGCCTATGCCGCGCGCGGCTTCTCCGAGGGCAACGGCTACCTGCCGGGGCAGCTCGTGGATCGCTCCGCCTGAGTCCGGCGCTGCGGCGCACCTGCACCGGCATTGCCGCGCCCGCGCAGGAATGACGCCCGTTCGGCTGCTTCCCGCTTGCCGCGCTGCGGCGGAAACCTAGAATGCCCGGCTGTGGCGACAGTGGGGCGAACCGAATGAGCAAGGATGCGGCCGGCCCGAGAGGGCACGACCAGAGTCATGGCGGCTTCTGGAAGCTCGTCCTCGGTTCGGTCGGCGTCGTCTATGGCGACATCGGGACCAGCCCGCTCTATGCGATGCGCGAGGCGATGACGGCCGCGGGGCGCGACGGGCTCTCGCCGGCCGAGGTCATCGGCATCGTCTCGCTGCTGCTCTGGACGCTCATCATCATCGTCACCGTCAAGTATGTGGTGCTGATCCTGCGCGCCGACAACGATGGCGAGGGGGGCACGCTCTCGCTCGTTGCCCTGGCACAGCGCGCGACCGGGCGGCGCAGCGCCTTCCTCTTCGTCCTCGGCGTGGCGGGCACCGCGCTCTTCTACGGCGACGCGATCATCACGCCGGCCATTTCGGTGCTGTCGGCGGTCGAGGGGCTGACGCTGGTCACGCCCTCCTTCGCGCCCTTCGTCGAACTGACGGCGGTCGCCATCCTGGTCGTGCTCTTTGCGATCCAGAGCCGGGGCACGGCGCAGGTGGCGACCTTCTTCGGCCCCATCACGCTCCTCTGGTTTCTCACGATCGGCGGGCTCGGCCTCTACCACGCGGGCGACAAGCCGCAGATCCTCGCGGCGCTCAATCCCCTGCAGGCGGTGGGGTTCCTGATCGACCACGGGCTCGGGTCGCTGGCGGTGATGGGGTCGGTCTTCCTCGCCGTGACCGGCGCCGAGGCGCTCTATGCCGACATGGGGCATTTCGGGCGCGGGCCGATCCGCATGGCCTGGTCGGCCGTCGTGCTGCCGGCGCTGGCGCTGAACTACATCGGCCAGGGCAGCCTCGTCCTCGCCAACCCGGCGGCCGCGCACAATTCCTTCTTCCTGCTGGCGCCGGACTGGGGGCTGCTGCCGCTCGTGCTGCTCGCGACCGTCGCCGCGGTGATCGCGAGCCAGGCGGTGATCTCGGGCGCCTATTCCCTGACCCACCAGGCCGTCCAGCTCGGCCTGCTGCCGCGGCTGGAGGTGCGCCACACCTCCGAGAGCCAGGTGGGGCAGGTCTACCTGCCGCGGGTGAACGGGATGCTGCTCGTCGGGGTGGTGCTGCTCGTCGTCCTCTTCGAGAATTCGGCGTCGCTCGCCAGTGCCTATGGCATCGCGGTGACGGGCACGATGATCATCACGAGCCTCCTCGCCTTCACCGTCTTCCGCAAGGTCTGGGGCTGGTCGGTGCTGACCGCCGCGGCAGTGCTGCTGCCCTTCTTCATCGTCGAGCTCATCTTCCTGGGCGCCAATCTCGAGAAGTTCTTCGAGGGTGGCTTCGTGCCGGTCCTGCTCGCCTGCGGGGTCGGGCTGATGATGATGACCTGGGTGCGCGGCACGCGGATCGTCCAGGCCAAGGCCCATGCCGAGAGCATCTCGATCGGCTCGCTCCTCCGGATGCTGGCAAAGTCGCGCCCGGCGGATGCGCCGGGAACGGCGGTGTTCCTGACCTCGGACCCCGATGCCGCGCCCTCCGCGCTCCTGCACAATCTCAAGCACAACCACGTGCTGCACGCCCGCAACATCATCGTCACGGTCTCGACCGCGCCCACGCCGCATGTGCCCGATTCCCGGCGCATGGAAATCGAGACGCTGGCCACGAACTTCATCCGGGTGCAGCTGACCTTCGGCTACATGGAGCAGCCGAATGTCCCGAAGGCCTTGGCGCTCGCCAAGAAGGAGGGGGTGAAGTTCGACATCATGTCGACCTCCTTCTTCCTCAACCGGCGCTCCTTCCGGCCTTCGCCGGGATCGGCCGGCTCGGGCATGCCGCTCTGGCAGGACCGGCTCTTCATCGCCATGTCGAAGGCCGCCTCCGACCCGACGAGCTTCTACCGCCTGCCGTCGAACCGGGTGCTGGAGCTCGGGCAGCAGCTGGTGGTGTAGCCGCGATCCGGCCGGGAGCGGGGCCGGCGTTTTAGAGGTTTCGGCGCCGGGCGCGCGCCGATATACCTCTCGCCGCGCAGCACCCGGGGGAGACGCGTCATGGGCAATGTTGTGGTCGTCGGAGCCCAGTGGGGCGACGAGGGCAAGGGCAAGATCGTCGACTGGCTGAGCGAGCGTGCCGACGTGATCGCGCGCTTCCAGGGCGGCCACAATGCCGGCCACACGCTCGTCATCGACGGCAAGGTCTACAAGCTGTCGCTGCTGCCCTCGGGCATCGTGCGGAGCGGCAAGCTCAGCATCATCGGCAACGGCGTCGTGCTCGACCCCTGGGCGCTTCTCGCCGAGATCGGGCGCCTGAAAGAGCTTGGCGTCTCGGTGACGCCGGACAACCTGATGATCGCCGAGAACACGCCGCTGATCCTGCCGCTGCACCAGGACCTCGACCGGTTGCGCGAGGAGGCTGCAGGCGCCGCCAAGATCGGGACCACCGGGCGCGGCATCGGCCCGGCCTATGAGGACAAGGTCGGCCGGCGCACCGTGCGGGTGGCGGATCTCGCCGATCCCGAGACGCTGGCGACGCGCGTCGACCGGCTGCTCGCCCACCACGACGCCCTGCGCGCCGGCCTCGGGGCCGCGCCGATCGACCGTGCGGCGCTGGAGGCGGCGCTGGCCGAGGTCGGGCCGCAGATCCTGCCCTTCGCCGCGCCGGTCTGGAAGGTGCTGGCCGAGAAGCGCAAGGCCGGCAAGCGGATCCTGTTCGAGGGGGCGCAGGGGGCGCTGCTCGACATCGACTTCGGCACCTATCCCTTCGTCACCTCGTCGAACACCCTCGCCGGCATGGCGGCAACGGGCACCGGCATGGGCCCGGGGGCGGTCGATTTCGTGCTCGGCATCGTCAAGGCCTATACCACGCGCGTCGGCTCGGGGCCGTTCCCGGCCGAACTGACCGACGAGATTGGCCAGAAGCTTGGCGAGCGCGGCCATGAATTCGGCACCGTAACCGGGCGCAAGCGGCGCTGCGGCTGGTTCGATGCGGTGCTGGTGCGCCAGACCTGCACGACGAGCGGCGTCCGCGGCATCGCGCTCACCAAGCTCGACGTGCTCGACGGCTTCGACGAGCTGAAGATCTGCGTCGCCTACGACCTCGACGGCGAGCGCCTCGACCACCTGCCGACCGCCGCGGCGCTGCAGGCCCGGGTGCGGCCGATCTATGAGACGATGGAGGGCTGGTCCGAGACCACCGCCGGGGCGCGGTCCTGGGCCGAGCTTCCGGCGCAGGCGATCAAGTATGTCCGCCGGATCGAGGAACTGATCGAATGCCCGGTGGCGCTGCTCTCGACCAGCCCCGAGCGCGAGGACACGATCCTCGTCACCGATCCCTTCGCCGCATGAAGCTGAGCTGGCGGGCGCGGCGGCGCTGGTCGCTCATCGTGCTCCTGGTGCTGCTGCCGCTCTATGTGGTGGTCGCGGTCAATGTGGTGGGGCTCTTCGACCGGCCCCATCCGCTTCTGGAGCTCTGCATCTATGTCGGCCTCGGCATCGCCTGGATGCTGCCGCTCCGCTTCGTCTTCCTCGGCGTCGGCCGCGCCGACCCGGATGCCCCGCCGGAAGATGGGCGGCGCTAGCTTGCCGGCCGCGGCGCCAGTCCCCAGTTTGGTCAGTGGCGCCGGCGGTGTGGCGCGTTTCCGGGAGAGCAAGATGCGGGCAGGAATGACGGGGATGGCGCTGCTGGCCGGTGCCGTGGCCATGGCGGGAATGGCCCGGGCCGAGGTGGTCGGCGAGGTCACCACGGCAATCAAGATCCTCGGGGCCAACCACAAGATCCAGGTCGAAGCCTTTGACGATCCGAAGGTCGAGGGCGTCGCCTGCTTCCTCAGCCGGGCGCGGACGGGGGGCATCAAGGGCAGCCTCGGCATCGCGGAGGACACGTCCGACGCCTCCATCAACTGCCAGCAGACCGGCCCGGTGGCCTTCCGCGGCGATCTCTCGCCCGGCGAGGAGGTGTTCTCGGCACGGGCGAGCGCGATCTTCAAGCGGGTGCAGGTGGTGCGTTTCTTCGACCAGACCCGCAACGCCCTCATCTATCTCACCTATTCCGATCGGGTGATCGACGGCTCGCCAAAGAACAGCGTCTCGGCCGTGGTGATCCGCGACTGGCAATGAGCGGCGGCACCGGGACGATCCTGCTGCGGTCGGCCGGGCCGGTGACGCTGGTGGGGGCGGGGCCCGCCACCGGGGCCGACCTCGCGGCCGCGCTGGCGCTTGCGCCCGAGGCAGTGGCCGCCGACGGTGGGGCCGGCCACCCCCTGCCGGATGGACATGCCTTCCGCGCGGTGATTGGTGATCTTGATTCGCTCGAGCCGTCGGTGGCCGTGGCCGTCCGAGCCAAGGGCGTGCCGGTGCACCGGGTTGTCGAGCAGGATACGACCGACCTCGAAAAATGCCTCTATTCGGTGGCCGCCCCGCTCGTGATCGGCGTTGGCTTCCTCGGCGGGCGCCTCGACCACGAACTGGCGGCGCTGAGCGCGCTGCTGCGCTTCGCGGACCGGGCTGTCGTTCTGCTCGGGCGGGGCGAGATCTGCTTCGTCCTACCACCGACCTTCGATCTCGTCCTGCCCGCGGGGACCCGGGTGTCGATCTTTCCGCTCGCACCGGTCACAGGGCTGGCGGGGTCGGGCCTGCGCTGGGACACGGCAGGGCTGACGCTCGCACCCGGGGCACGGATCGGCACCTCGAACGCTGCAACGGGCGGGCCGGTTCACCTCGTCTTCGACCGGCCGGGCGCGCTGATGATCCTGCCTGAAGACTGCCTACCCCCGGTTGTGGACTATCTTCAAAAACTTGGCGCTAACCGAGTTTGACACTCTTGATTGCACGAGACCTGAAGCGCGCGCATCCTTCCTCCGTGGGTTGTAACGGGGGATACAATGAGTTGGGTTGAGGTTGCGGCACTGCGTGCCGTGGAGATGTGGGGCGATGCTGCCGGCCTCAATGCCGGGCTGAACGCGCTCGACTCGGGCGCTTCGGGAAGCGCACGTCAGACTTGGGCCGAGATCGCGCAGGAAATCCGCCGCCAAGAAGCGGATCGGCGCGCCCGCGGGGCGCTGGCCGGAAGCGGCACCCAGCTGGAGCTGCCGATCGGCTGATCGGCCGACGTGTCGGGGGAGACGCAACTCCCCCAGACGACCGGGCGTTGGGAGGGCATTCCTCAGGAGGCTTCCCATGACCCGCACCGCTTTCGCCATCAGACGCTCGATGGCGGCCATGCTCGCTCTCGCAGCCGGCGTGGTCGCTGTCCCTGTCGTCGCGCAGGAGGTTCTGACGGCCCGGCTCGATTTCGTCGGGCCTGATGGCGTTCCCACGGGGACGGGAACGGCTTCGGCCTTGCCGGTCGGCGTTCTCTTCGAGATCGAGGTCCGGGGCCTGACCGGCGGCAGCTGGGTCGCCGTCCATGTCCATGAGACGGGCACCTGCGACCCGGCCGGCGGCCATGAAAGCGCGGGCGGACATTTCAACCCGGCCGACACGCCCCACGGCTACCGCAGCGCCGGCGGCCCGCATGCCGGCGATCTGCCGAACCAGTACGTGCCGGCGGACGGCATTCTGCGCGCGCATCTCTATGCGCCGCTGCTGACGCTCGGCATTGGCGGGACGGATGTTCGCGGTCGCGCGATGATCGTCCACGCCGGCCCCGACGATTATCAGAGCCAGCCGAGCGGTGGCGCGGGCGACCGGCTCGCCTGCGCACCGATTACCTGACGCCGGTCGACCCTCCGAGGGGGCGCGCCGCGGTGTAGCGCCCTGTCCCGCTACAGAGGCGGCGCAGGAGAGGAGGGACTATCCGCGTCTCCCGCACCCCCTGCCCACGCTTGCAGGGGCGCGCGGGAGGGCGCATTAGGGCGCTGATGCGCGCCTCCCCCGCGCCAAGGATCCGACAGTTGCCCGACCCCGCCGCTCCTGCACCGCTGCCTCCTGTGCGGTCGCCCCTCCTCGCCCATCGGCCGTTCCTTCTCTATTTCGCAGGACGCGGATTCTCGCGCTTTGCCGCACAGATGGGCACCGTTGCGCTTGGCTGGCAGGTCTACGAGCTGACGGGCAGCGCCTTTCATCTCGGGTTGATCGGGCTCGCGCAGTTCCTGCCGGTGGCGCTGCTTGTCTTCGTCGCCGGGCATGCCGCCGACCGGTATGACCGGCAGCGGGTGATACAGGCCTGCCAGCTGCTTCAGGCCGTGGCCGCGGCCTTTCTCGCCTGGGGCAGCCACGAGGGCTGGCTGACCGTCAGCGGCATCTATGCGGCGGTGGCGGTGCTCGGGGTGGCGACGGCCTTCGAGTCTCCCGCGACCGCGGCGCTCCTGACCGGCGTGGCGCCGCCGGGCCAGTTCCAGCGGGCCGCGGCGCTCGCCACCGGCATGTTCCAGGTGGCGGTCATCTCCGGCCCGGCGATCGGCGGCTTTGCCTATGCGGTCGATCCGGCCGTGCCCTATGCGACGATGGCGGCCTTCTGGATCATCGGCAGCCTGCTGAACGGTGCGATCCGGCTGGAGCGCCCGGCCGGCGAGCGGCCGGCGCCGCGGCTCGACGAGCTGTTCGCCGGCATCCGCTTCGTGCGCAGCGACAGGGCGATCTTCGGGACGATCTCGCTCGACCTCTTCGCCGTGCTGCTCGGCGGGGCCACGGCCCTGCTGCCGATCTATGCCAGCGACATCCTGCACACCGGGCCCTGGGGCCTCGGGCTGCTGCGGGCCGCGCCGGCGATCGGGGCGCTTGCCATGACCTTCGTGCTGGCGCGCTGGACGATCCGGCGCGGCGTGGGGATGAAGATGCTGCTGGCGGTCGTGGTCTTCGGGGCGGCGACCCTCGTCTTCGCCCTGTCGACGGTCATCTGGCTGAGCCTCGCGGCGCTTCTGGTGATGGGGGCGGCCGACACGATCAGCGTCGTGATCCGCACCTCGCTCGTCCAGCTCCGCACGCCCGACGAGATGCGGGGCCGGGTGGGGGCGGTGAACTTTTTCTTCATCAACGCCTCGAACCAGCTCGGCGAATTCGAGAGCGGGATGACGGCGGCGCTCTTTGGCACGGTCCCGGCCGCGGTCATCGGCGGGCTCGGGACGATCGCTGTGGCGCTTCTCTGGATGCGTCTCTTCCCGGATCTGCGGCGGGTGGAGCGGCTGGAGTAGGGCGGTTGACAGCGCACCTGTCCGGGCGTAAGCGCAGGCCCCTGCCGTCCGATTGGGGCGGCGGGTGACTTGGCGTCCGTGGCCCCCGCAAGGGGGAGCCTGTCGGCTGGGACTGATCCCGGGCAAAGGAGGACGCCGTGATGTTTGATGTGACAGAAGGAGACCGCCCGTGACCAAGCGCACGAGTGCGAAGTACAAGATCGACCGCCGCATGGGCGAAAACATCTGGGGACGCCCGAAGTCCCCGGTGAACAAGCGCGAATACGGCCCCGGCCAGCATGGCCAGCGCCGCAAGGGCAAGATGAGCGACTTCGGCACGCAGCTGCGCGCCAAGCAGAAGCTCAAGGGTTATTACGGCGACCTGACCGAGAAGCAGTTCCGCAAGATCTACGGCGAGGCCGAGCGCCTGCGGGGCGACACCTCGGAGCTGCTGATCGGCCTCCTGGAGCGGCGCCTCGACGCGGTGGTCTACCGCGCGAAGTTCGTGCCGACCATGTTCGCCGCCCGCCAGTTCGTGAACCACGGCCATGTGCAGGTGAACGGCAAGCGGGTGAACATCGCCTCCTACCGCGTGAAGGAAGGCGACGTGATCCAGCTGCGCGAGAAGTCGCGCCAGATCGCGCTGGTCCTCGAGGCAGCCGGCAGCGCCGAGCGGGACGTGCCGGAATACCTGCATGTCGACCATTCGAAGATGAGCGCCGAGTTCGTGCGCACGCCGGCGCTCGGCGATGTGCCGTATCCGGTGATGATGGAACCGAACCTCGTCGTCGAATACTACGCGAAGAACTGACGCGCCGCGTCGGCATGTCCTGACCCGCCGGCCCCGGACCGGGACCGGCGGGTTCACTTTGTCGTGCTGGCCTTTCCCCTGGGGGATGGCGCCGGCGCCCCGGCGCTCCTAGATCTCATCCATGTTCCACGACGTCCTGCGCCGCTTTCTCGAGCCGCCCTCCGCCGACCCGCTGGCCCGGGACGATGCACGTCTCGCCGTCGCCGCGCTGCTGGTACGGGTGGCCCGGGCCGATGACCGGTATTCCGCGACCGAGGCCGCCCGGATCGACCGCATCCTCGCCCGGCGCTATCACCTGCCCGAGGCGATCGCGGCGGCCGTGCGGGCCGAGGCCGAGCGGCTGGAGGTCGAGGCGCCGGATACCGTCCAGTTCACCCGCCATGTGAAGGCCGCCGTTCCCTATGACGAGCGCCAGGGCGTCGTGGAGGCGCTGTGGCGGGTGGCGGCCGAGGATGGGGTCAACGCCGAGGCGCATGGCTTCCTGCGGCTGGCGGCAAATCTGCTCGGGGTCGAGGATCAGGACAGCGCCCTCGCCCGGCAGCGGGCGCTGCGCCGCCAGGACTGAAGCCTCGCGGGGGCGAGACCCTCTTGCGAAGGCGATGCAGCTGGGCGAAACCGGGGCATGTCCAGATTTTCCCTCCTGACCGTCGCGGTCGCCGCCTGTGCCCTTGCCGGTTGCGCCACCGCGCCATCAGCCCCCGGTGGCGGGGCCGCCTTCTTCTCCGCGCCGGTCGAGGGGGCCAATGCCCTCTTCCCGGTCTCGGCGCGGAGCGCCCGGCTCGGCGCGGTCAACCTGAGCACCGGCCAGCTGAAGGGCGCCCGCATCTGCGTGCGCGCGCAGGACCTGCGGCCGCTCGGGCCGGTGACCGGGCCCTCGGTGGCCGCGAGCCGGACCGACTACAGCCAGGCGCCGCGGGACTACGGCCGGGCGGTGAACGATGCCGCCTTCCGGGTGCTGCTGACCCGCGACCCGGAGATGGCCCGCGCCGCGGTCGCGACGCTGCGCCAGCATGCCGATGCGAGCGCCTGGCAGCCTGCGGGCACCGTCTGGAGCGTGAGTTCGGCGGCGATCGAGGGCATGGGGCTGGTGCTGCCCGCCTGGCAGATCCTGCGGCAGGCCGGGACCACGAGCGATGCCGACCGCGCCGCCATCGACGCCTGGCTGCAACAGGTCGCGCGCGTCGCCGACGACCGGATGGCCGACAACAACCTCGGCAGCTCGCGCGCCGCGAACGACATGCTGTTCGGGCTGATGTCGGGCGACGGCGCCCGCTATGCGCGCGGCCGGGCCGCCTTCGTGGCGCAGCTGGCCGGCATGCGCCCGGACGGCAGCTTCCCGCTGGAGGTGGAGCGGGGCCGTGGCGCGCTCTCGAACCAGAGCCGCAACATCGGCTTCCTCGTCTATGGCGCGGATGTCGCCGCCTCGGCCGGGGATGACCTCTGGAGCGAGACCGTCGACGGCAAGTCCATCCGCACCGCGATCCGCTTCTTCCTCGATGCGGTCGCCGACACTGCGCTGGTGGACCAGTATGCGCAGGCGAATGTGCGACCGCCGGAAAGTGCGGCCGTCTTCCGCCCCAACGATCAGCTGGACCCGCTCGGGAGTGCGACCAAGGCCTGGGCGATCAGCTTCGTCGAGCGTTTCCCGCACGATCCGCTGTCCGCTGAACTGCAGGCGAAGATGACTCTCGGGAGCCGGATCCAGAGCGACGTGACCGGCGGCAACAGCACCTGCTACGCCAGCCGGATCTGAGAGACTGTCCGGACCCCCGGGCGGGTCGGTCCGGCGGGTCCTTTCGCGCCGGCCCTCCGCCGCCGCAGTTCCAAACCGTCTCGGAGAGCCCGCCCCTGATCTCCAATCCGGGGGTCAGATCTCGGACGCGTAGCCGCTGTCGCTGCTGTCGAGCAGGCGCCGCAGCCGGGCGAGGCCCAGGGCCAGGTCGGCGCGGCTGCCCGAGGAGCAGGAGATGCGGATGCGGTGGAAGGCGCGGTCCATGCGCACCGGCTTGAACTCGTCCTCGTCGTCGATCAGCAGGTCCTCGCGCAGCGCCGCGGCCTTGAACGTGCCCGAGAGCCAGCTTCCGGGCAGCTTCAGCCAGACATAGGGCGCGGCCGGCGAGGCGGCGAACTGGTGGCCGGCGAGTTCCGCCTGGAGGATGGCGTGGCGGGCCGTGAGCTCCGCGAGCGTCTCGGCCTTGATCGCGGTGGCCACACCCGAGAGCACCATGCGCGCCGCCGTTTCGGCCAGCAGGAACGACAGGCCGCCGGTCGTGAGCTTGTGGGCGATCTTCACCCGGTCGGCGAGATGCGGCGGGCAGGCGATCCAGCCGCCGCGCAGGCCCGCCGCCACCGCCTTCGACAGGCCGTTCACCACGAAGGTGCGCTCGGGGGCGAAGTCGGCCAGCATCGGCGTCGGGTCGTCGGACATGCTGCCATAGATGTCGTCCTCGATCAGCCAGACATCGTACTGGGCCGCGATCCGGGCGATCTCGCGCCGCCGGTCCTCGGGCAGGATCCCGAGCGTGGGATTGTGCAGCGTCGGCATCAGATAGGCGAGCTTCGGGCGCTGCTGGGCGCAGAGCCGTTCGAAATCGTCGGGCAGCATGCCTTGCGCATCGACATCGACCGCCACGATCCGCCGTCCGATCAGCCGCACGCCCCGCGCGAGCTGCGAATAGCTGAGCGCCTCGAAGGCAATGCGGTCCCCGGGGGATGTGACGGCGGCGATGGCGGACAATGCACCCGCGTGGGCGCCGAAGGTGGCGATCACGTCGCCGCGCTCCGGGCGCCATCCGTTGCGCGACAGCCAGATCTGCCCCGCTTCGCACCAGGAGAGATGCGTCGTCCGGGAATAGCTCGCGATGCTCTGCGGATGGTCGCGGACGACGCCGGCGAGAACCTCGCCGATCACCTGGCTCTGCCCGAGCAGCGGCGCGGCGGTCGTGTCGAAGCGCTGCTTGCCGGGAGGAACGTCCCGGAAGCGGGTTCCGCCGAGGTCTTCGGGCACGTTCGCCATTGCCGCGCGGGCCGGCACCCGTCGGGCCTGGACATAGGTGCCGCGTCCGACCTCGGCGCTGACGAGCCCGCGTTCCCGGAGCAGGGCATAGGCCCGGCTGACCGTGCCCACCGTGACCCCGAGGTCGAAGGCGAGGTTGCGCTGCGGGGGCAGCCGCGCCCCTTCGGCCAGCGTGCCGTCGGCGACGGCGGCCTCGATACCGTCCGCGAGCCGGACGTAATAGGGGCCGGTTCCGCTGCTGGGAGTCAGGGTCGAAATTGTCATGGTGTCAAAACAGTAGCTGCCTTTTGAAAGGGGTTCAATCATAACATTGATCCACAGAATCGCACGGTCATGAAGGGGTTCAATCCATGCGCGGAAGGGGTTCAATTTTCACCGCGGGTCCGGGCCTCGCCGGCCGGATGGCATGGGAGCGGCGGGGCTTCGCCGGGCTCTGGATGGCCGTGCTCGACTGGCATGACCTGTGGCGCTCGCGCCGGGCGCTGCTGCGGCTGAGCGACACGCATCTGCGCGACATCGGGATGACCCGCGCGATGGCCCGCGCGGAGGCGCGCCTGTCCTTCCTCGCCGACGACTGACACGGGCCAGGGCGGCATCGGCCGCGGCCACAGGCCGCGCCGATGTCGCCAATGGATGACGCTGCGGCGAAATCCGTCGCTCGCCCGCAGCCGCTCCGCTACAAGCTGCGGGGAACGCGGCCGGGAGGAGGCAAGGATGAGCGATACCGCCGAGGCGACGGTCGGAGGGCGGCGCGGCCGCGGGGGCGGTGGTGCGGCCCGGCGCGCCGAACGGACAGCGGTGCGCGTGGAGGCCGCTCCCTACATCCGGCGGCGCATCCCGAATTTCGAGATCCTCGACGAGGAGGGCCTGGCGCTCATCGAGGCCAATGCCGACACGGTGCTGGAGGAGATCGGCGTCCGCTTCTCGGACAATCCCGCCGCGCTGGCGCTCTGGAAAGACGCCGGAGCCGATGTGCGCGGCGACCGCGTGCACCTGCCGAAGGGGCTGGCGCGCAGCCTCTGCGCCACCGCGCCGCGCGACTATGTGCAGCAGGCGCGCAACCCGGACCGCGCGGTGACGATCGGGGGCAAGAGCCTCGTGCTCGCGCCGGTCTACGGACCGCCCTTCGTGCGCGATGCCGAGGGCGGGCGGCGCTATGCGACGATGGCGGATTTCCGCAATTTCGTGAAGCTCACCTACCAGTCGAAATGGCTGCACCATTCCGGCGGCACGGTCTGCGAGCCGACGGATGTGGCGGTGAACAAGCGCCATCTCGACATGCTGCTGGCGCACATGACCCTGTCGGACAAGCCCTTCATGGGCAGCGTCACCGAGCCGCGCCGGGCCGAGGATTCGGTCGAGATGTGCCGGATCCTGTTCGGCGCCGACCGGGTGGGGCCGGACTGCTTCATGACGAGCCTGATCAACATCAACTCGCCGCTCGTCTTCGACGCGACGATGATGGGAGCGCTCGAGGTCTATGCCCGGGCCGGGCAGGCCTCGATCATCTCGCCCTTCATCGTCGGCGGGGCGATGGCGCCGGTCAGCGTCGCCGGCACGCTGACGCAGGTGCTGGCCGAGGCGATGACCGGCGTTGCCTATGCCCAGCTCGTCAACCCGGGCTGCCCGGTGGTCTTCGGCGCCTTCGTGACCTCGATCGACATGAATTCGGGCGCGCCCACCTTCGGCACGCCGGAGGCGAGCAAGATCCTCTGGGGGGCCGGCCAGCTGGCGCGGCGGCTGAACCTGCCGTTCCGCTCGGGCGGCGGGCTCTGCGGCTCGAAGCTGCCGGATGCGCAGGCCGCCTATGAGACGGCGAACACCTTGCAGGCCGCCCTTCTCGGCGGGGTGAACTTCATGCTGCACGCGGCCGGCTGGCTCGAGGGCGGGCTGGTGTCGAGCTACGAGAAATTCGTGCTCGATGCCGACCAGCTCGGCGTGCTGCATTCGCTGGCCGAGGGGATCGACCTCAGCGAGAACGGCCAGGCGCTGTCGGCGATCCGCGAGGTGGGGCCGGGCGGCCATTACCTCGGCTGCCAGCACACGCAGGACAATTTCAAGACCGCCTTCTGGCGCTCGGAGGTTCTCGACTACCGTCCCTTCGAGACCTGGGCCGAGGATGGCGGCAAGGACAGCGCCGCCCTCGCTTCGGCCCGGGTCAAGAAGCTCCTCGGCGACTATCAGCCCCCCCCGATCGACCCGAGCGTGGCCGAGGCGCTGCAGGCCTATGTGGATGCGCGCAAGGCCTCGGAGCCGGACGCTTTCGGCTGAGGCCCGGGCACCGGAAACGGGGGCGTCACCACGTCCCCGTTTCCGGAGAGACCCGTCCCTGCCTCAGGCCGTGCGGAAATGCTTGGACAGCTTGAGCCCCTGGCCCTGGTAGTTCGACCCGAGGTCGCGGCCGTAGAGCAGGTCGGGCCGCGCCGCCATCCGCTCGTAGACGAGCCGCCCGACATCCTGGCCGTCATCGAGCGCGAAGGGCGCCTCGTGGCACCGCACTTCCAGCACCCCGCGCGAGCCGCTGCCGCCGGCGGCGGAATGGCCGAAGCCGGGATCGAAGAAGCCGGCGTAATGCACGCGGAACTCGCCCACCATGGCCAGATAGGGCGCCATCTCGGCCGCATAGTCGGGTGGGACATGGACCGCCTCGCGGCTGACGAGGATATAGAAGGCGCCGGGATCGAGGATGATCCGGCCGCGGCGCGCCGTCACCGGCTCCCAGAAGTCGGCCGGGTCGTAATGGCCGATCCGGTCGAGGTCGATGAGGCCGGTATGCGGCTTGGCGCGATAGCCGGCGATGCCGCCCGGGGCCGAGAGGTCGACGGAAAAGCCGAGGCCGCCGGCGATATGCGCGGGGCCATCGACCAGCCCGACCTCGGCATCGAGCGCGGCGAGGGCCGCGTCGTCGAGCAGCGTCGTCCCGCAGCGGAAGCGCACCTGGTTCAGGCGCATTCCCGGCCGCACCAGCACGGAGAAGGAGCGCGGCGAGATCTCGGCATAGAGCGGGCCGGCATAGCCCGGCTCGATCCGGTCGAATTCGCTGCTGCGGTCGGTGATCAGGCGGGTGAAGACATCGAGCCGCCCGGTGGAGCTCTTGGCATTGGCCACGGCCGAAAGGCCGGACGGCAGGTCCAGCCGTTCCATCAGCGGCACCAGATAGACGCAGCCCTTCTCCAGGACGGCCCCGCCTTCCAGGTCGATGCGGTGCATCTCGAAATCGGCGAGCCGGTCGGAGACCGTGGTGCGGCCCGGCAGGAAGGAGGCGCGCACCCGCCAGGCGACCGTGCCGAGGCGGAGGTCGAGACTCGCGGGCTGGATCTGTCCGGGCACCAGCGGCACCTCCGGGACGATCCAGCCCGCGCCGGCCATCGCGGCGATCTGCTGCGACGGAACCACCCCCGGAAGGAGGTCGGTCGCGGCAGAAGGGGAGGGTATGGTCGGGCTAGCGAGATTCGAACTCACGACCTTTCGACCCCCAGTCGAACGCGCTACCAGACTGCGCTATAGCCCGCCGAGCAGCGATGTACCGTCGCGGCCGGGGGAGGGCAAGAGGGAAATCCGCTGTGCCGGCAAGGATCTGGCCCGGCGAGGCTGGCAGGGCGGGGCGGCCCTATTCGGGGGACGCTGGGTCCGGCAATCACGCCGGCCACCTGTCGGCGATGCCCCGCAAGGCACGGCGCGTGCGCGCGCGGGTCCGGCCGGCAGATGGCGTCAGGAGTCGCGCGCCATTACCGCGCGCAGGGCCTTGAGCTGGGCGACGAGGGCCACGAGCGCCAGCCGCCGTTCGGCCGGATCCAGTGGCGCGGCGGGAGCTTCGCTCCCGGGCCGGACATCCTGATCGACGCTCATTTCGCTTCCCTCTCCCTCGGCCGCCTCGGCAGGCACCACGACGGCCTCGCCCCCCACCGGCGAAGCCTCCTCGTCCGGCAGCACCTCGGCCCGCGGCGGCCGCTCGGTGAGGGCCACCCCGTCATGCAGGTCGAAGAGCTCCGGGGCAACCGGCGTGTCGGGATACGGATGCCCGTTGCTTTCCTCGGCCCCGGCGGTCTCCACCGGGGCTGCCTCCACCGGCAGCTCGATCGGCCGGGCCGGCGCGGCCGCGGTCTCGACCGCGGCGTCCTCCTCCTCGGCATGGCCGTTCACGGTGCCGAGGCCGATGACATGGCGGATGCCGCGTTCGCGCAGGATCTTCTGGACGCCCTTGATGGTCATGCCATCGTCGTAGAGCAGGCCCCGGATGCCGCGGAGCAGGCGCACATCCTCGGGGCGATAGTAGCGCCGCCCGCCCCCGCGCTTGACCGGCTTCACCTGCGTGAAGCGCGTCTCCCAGAACCGCAGGACGTGCGGGGGAACATCGAGGACGTCCGCCACCTCGCTGATCGTCCGAAAGGCCTCCGGGGATTTCGTCATCGCGGGCTCCTAGCTCTTGTTGCCGGCGTCCACCCGCTCCTTCATGATGTGGGAGGGGCGGAAGGTCAGGACGCGGCGCGGCTCGATCGGGACTTCCTCGCCGGTCTTCGGATTGCGTCCGATCCGGGCCGACTTCGAGCGCACGCTGAAGGTGCCGAAGGAGGAGATCTTCACCGTCTCGCCGCGCACGAGGGCGTCCGACATGTAGCGGAGCACCTGCTCGACGAGCTCGGAGGATTCATTGCGGGACAGGCCCACGGTCCGGAACACCGCTTCGCTGAGTTCCATGCGCGTGAGCGTCTTCTCACTCATTCTGCCCCCCTCGGTTCAGAGCCTTGTTTACAAGACCTTAGGGTCTAGGGCGAAAGCGAGTCAACAACAACGCCCGCCATCGCCTTTCGGCAGGGGCCATTCCTGCGCGCCTACCAGCGCATGACGGCCGCGCCCCAGGACAGGCCGCCGCCGATTGCCTCCATCAGCACCAGATCGCCGGGCCGGAACCGGCCATCGGCGGCGGCGACGGAGAGGGCGAGGGGAATCGACGCGGCCGAGGTGTTGCCGTGGTCGCGGACGGTCACCACGACGCGCTCCATCGGGACGCCGAGCTTCTGCGCGGTCATCGTCATGATCCGCAGGTTGGCCTGATGCGGCACCAGCCAGTCGACATCGGCGGTGGTGAGGCCGGCGCGGGCCAGCGCGGCGCTGCCGGTCTGGGCGAGCTTGATCACCGCGTGCTTGAAGACTTCCTGGCCCGCCATCCGCACCACGCCGGCGGTGCCGGTGGTGGACGGGCCGCCGTCGACATAGAGGAGATCGGTGAGGCGGCCGTCGGAATTGAGGTCGCAGGCGAGGATGCCGCGGTCCTGCGCGTCCCCCGCTTCCTCCCGCGCCTCGAGGATGAGGACGCCCGCGCCGTCGCCGAAGAGCACGCAGGTGCCCCGGTCGGTGAAGTCGAGGATGCGGCTGAAGGTCTCGGCGCCGATCACCATGATTCGCCGCGCCAGCCCGGCGCGCACCAGGGCATCGGCCTGGGCGAGGGCGAAGACGAAGCCCGCGCAGACCGCCTGCACGTCGAAGGCATAGCCGCCGGTCATGCCGATGGCGGCCTGCACGCGGACGGCCGTCGCCGGGAAGGTCTGGTCCGGAGTGGCCGTCGCGAGGATCACGGCGTCGATGTCCGCGCCCGTCATCCCCGAGCGGGTGAGGGCGTCCCGCGCCGCGGCGATGGCGAGGTCCGAGGTCGTCTCGCCCTCGGCGGCGAAATGCCGGCGCTCGATGCCGCTGCGGCTGCGGATCCATTCGTCCGAGGTGTCGAGGGTCGCCTCGAACTCGGCATTCTCCACGACCCGGGCCGGCAGGTAATGGCCGCAGCCGACGGGAACGGCGCGCAGGGTGGTCATGCCGGAACCTCGGGCTCGGGGCTGCTGCCGCGCCCCGGGGCGGGATGCGGATCGGCGTCCTGGTCAGCGTCCTGATCGGCGGGCAGCACGGCGACCCGACGCGCCAGCCGCTCGGTGAAGCCCGAATCCGCGAGGGTGAAGCCGAGCTTGATGGCGGCGGAAATGCCGGTCGCATCGGCCGAGCCGTGCGACTTGATGACGGTGCCGTTCAGCCCGAGGAACACGCCGCCATTCACCCGGCGGGGGTCGATGCGCTTCTGCAGGCGGCGGAGCGAGGTGAGGGCGAAGAGCGCGCCGATCCGCGACAGGATCGAATAGGAGAAGACCTCCTTCAGCAGACCCCGCACCATTCGCGCGGTGCCCTCGGCGGTCTTGAGGGCGACATTGCCGGTGAAGCCGTCGGTGACGATGACATCCACGCGCTGCGACGGCATGTCGCTGCCCTCGACATAGCCGACATATTCGAAATCGCCGGCCGCCGCCGCCTCGGCGATCAGGGCCGCGGCCTCGTGCAGCTCGGTCCGGCCCTTGTGTTCTTCGGTGCCGACATTCAGCAGGCCGACGCGGGGGCGGGTGAGGCCGAGGGCGTTGCGGGCATAGGAGGTGCCCATGAGCGCGAATTTCACGAGGTCGCGCGCATCGGCGCGGATGTCGGCGCCGGCGTCGAGCACGACATTGTAGCCGGAGGGATTGAGCGAGGGCCAGAGCACGGCGATGGCCGGGCGGTCGATGCCCGGCGCCTTGCGCAGGGCGAACATCGACAGCGCCATCAGCGCCCCGGTATTGCCGCAGGAGATGACGACAGGGCTCTCGCCCGACTTCACCGCCTCCAGCGCGCTCCACATGCTGGTGCCCTGGGCGCGGCGCAGGGCCTTCGACGGCTTGTCGTCCATCGCGATCACGCCATCGGCGTGGCGCACCTCGGTCCGGGCCTCGAGCTTGCTGCCGGTGCGAATCGTGCGGCGGATCTCCTCGGCATTGCCGTGGAGGATGAAGCGCAGGCGGGTGTTCTTCTGGAGCGACTTGCCCATGCCCTGGATGACCGCGGCCATGCCCCGGTCCCCGCCCATGGCGTCGATCGACAGCACGACGTCGCCGGTCGCGTCCCCGCGCGGGCCACCTGCCGGCGCCCCGGGTTCCGACCGGACTGGATCAGCAGCCATGCCGGCCCCCCGCGCGCCGGAAACCGTCAGGCGGCTTCGTCGTCGAGATCGACTTCCTCGACGCGTGCGACGATCTCGCGGCCGTCATAATGGCCGCAGGCGCCGCAGACATGGTGCGGACGGCGCAGTTCGCCACAGTTCGAGCATTCGTTGGGGTTCGCCGCAACCAGCCCGTCGTGGGACCGGCGCATGCCGCGCTTGGAGCGCGTGACCTTGCTCTTGGGGACAGCCATGTTTCGACCTCGATCTCAGCGGGCGCTCTGCCCGGTGCAACAGCAGCCCGCCCGTCGAGACGGATGCTCCGGGCGCGCCCCACGCGCCTTGAAACCCTCTCCGACGAGCCGGTAAATGAGCCGCGGAAAATAGCGATTGCGCGTATATCCGCAAGCCCTGAAATCATGCTTTTTCACGAGCTGTTGCCGAGTTTGTCGCGCAGGGCCGCCAGCGCGGCGAAGGGCCGCGGTGCGGGCTCCTCGTCGGCGGCTGCATCCGTGTCCGGGGTGGCCGACAGCCCGGCATCCGTCTTGCGCGGATAGTCGGGCAGGGCGAGCGCGAGGGCCTCGGTCGCGACGAGCCCTAGGTCGATCCGCGGGCCGAGCGGCTCGACCTCGTCGTCCTCGTCGAGGGAGACGACGACGCCCGCCGCCTCCGCGGCAAGGGCGCGGCCCGGCAGGAAGCGGCGGCGGACCTGCGTGTCGATCCGGGTCGTCACCGGCTCCAGCGAGACGACGCAGGTCTGGACCACGGTGGCGCCGAGCTTGCCCTCGAGGCCCCATCCGCTGCCCGGAAGCGGCGACAGCCGGCCCTGGAAGCGCATCTTGCGCACCGACCGCGCGCCCATCAGCCGCGCGAGCGCCTCGGCCTCGGCGGCCTCGGGGGCGATGTCGAACACGAAGTCCTCGGCCTCGGGCAGGGCGCGCAGCTCGAGAACGCGGGCAAAGTCGGGATTGTCGGGAGCCTGGCGGCTGAGGTCGGGCACGGATCTGCCTCCCGTCCTGGCGCTGGAGCAAATCGCCCCAAGTTCCTTGAACTTAGACCATGCGCGCGGTAGGTGAGCAAGCGGAAACGGTTGGCTCCACGGGGATGGGATGCAGCGGAACACCATGCGATCGGCCTTGCGGAGTGCAGTCATCGCACCGGTCCTCGTGCTGGGTCTGGCTCTTGCCGCCTGCTCGCCCACGATCCAGGTGCATGGCTATGTGCCCTCGCCGGCCGACATTGCCACGGTACGGCCGGGCGCCGACACCAAGGAAACGGTGACGGCCAAGCTCGGGCGGCCCTCCTCGAGCGCGCTCCTGAACGACACCTCCTGGTACTATGTGCAGAGCGTCGTGGAGAACTACACCTATCACGCGCCCCGCGTCGTCGACCGCACCGTGCTGGCCGTGACCTTCAACGACCAGGGCGTGGTCAAGGGCCTCAATCGCTATGGCCTGAGGGACGGACGCATCGTGAACCTGACCACGCGCACGACCGAGACCGGGGGCCGCACGCTCAGCATCCTCGAGCAGCTCTTCGGCAACCTTCTGACCCTCGACGCCGAGCAGTTCCAGGACCAGTGAGCGGCGGCATGGGCGCACGGCTGCTCGGCATCGGCGCCTGGACCGTCACGGCCATCTGCCTCGTGCCGATTCTCGCCACCGTGCTCGCCGCCCTGGCGGGCGAGCTCGGCACATGGCGCGGCCTCGTCGGGTCGGTGCTGCCGGGCTATGCGGTGAACACGCTGGTGCTGGCGCTCTCCGTCGCCTTCGGGAGCGTCGTCGTGGGGACGGGCGCGGCCTGGCTCGTCACCGGCTACCGCTTTCCCGGTGCCCGGCTGCTGGAAGTGCTGATGGTGATGCCGCTGGCCTTCCCGGCCTATGTGCTCGCCTATGCCTATACCGACCTGCTGTCCCATTCCGGCGCGGTGCAGACCGCGCTCCGGGCCGCGACGGGCTGGGGGCCGCGGGACTACTGGTTCCCGAACATCCGCTCGCTGCCCGGCGCGGCGGTGATGCTCGTCTGCGTCCTTTATCCTTACGTCTACCTGCTCGCCCGGACGGCCTTCGCCCGGCAGTCGATCGCCGCCTTCCATGTCGCGCGCACCCTGGGGCAGGGGCCGTGGCGGGCCTTCTTCCGGGTCAGCCTGCCGATGGCCCGCCCGGCGATTGCCGGGGGGGCGGTGCTGGCGGTGATGGAGACGATCGCCGACTATGGCACGGTCGCGCATTTCTCCGTCCGCACCTTCTCGACAGGCATCTATCAGGCGTGGTTCTCGATGGGCGACCGCGGGGCGGCGGCGCAGCTCGCGCTCTGCCTGCTCGGCTTCGCGCTGGTGCTCGTGGTGCTGGAGCGCCTCCAGCGCGGCAGCGCCCGGGCCGACACCCGCGGCGCCGCGGCGCAGGCCTTCGAGCCGCAGCCGCTGCCGGGCCTCGCGGGCTGGCTCGCCACCGCCTTCTGCGCGGTCCCCTTCCTGATCGGATTCGTCATCCCGGTGCTGGTGCTCGGGCGGATGGCCGCGCGCTCGAACCAGAGCCTGCTCGATCCGCGCTACATCGGCTTCATGACCAATTCGCTCAGCCTCGCCGGCATCGCCGCGCTGGTGACCGTGGCCGGCGCCATCCTTGTCGGCTATCGCGCGCGGCTCGCCCCGGGGCGGCGGGCCCGGGCGATGGTGATGCTCGCGGGGATCGGCTATGCGGTGCCGGGCGGGGTCATCGCGGTCGGGCTGCTGGTGCCGGCGGGCCTGCTCGACAACCGGATCGACGCCGCCCTGCGGGCGCATCTCGGGGTCTCGAGCGGACTCCTCCTGACCGGCTCGATCAGCCTGATCGTCGTCGCCTACATGGTGCGCTACATGGCGACCGCGCTCAACGCCTTCGATGCGGGGCTGGAGACGATCGGCCGCAATCTCGACGCGGTGGCGCGCACGCTCGGCCACACGCCGGCGACGGTCCTCGGCCGGGTCCACCTGCCGATCCTGCGGGGCAGCCTCCTGACCGGGCTGCTGCTCGTCTTCGTCGATGTGATGAAGGAACTGCCGGCGACGATGATCCTGCGCCCGTTCAACTTCGACACGCTGGCGGTGCAGGCGCATCGCCTCGCCTCGGACGAACGGCTGGACCAGGCGGCGGTCCCGAGCCTCGTCATCGCGGCGATCGGGCTGCTGCCGGTGGTGCTCATCTGCCGGGGGATCGCCCGGCGGGGGACACGATCCGCCGCCGGGGGACATGGCGGCGGGGCAGGGGAAATGCCCGCCCCGCCGCCCGGACTGCCAGCCGGAGGCTGATCAGGCCGGTCCGGTCAGGGGAAGCCGACCGCGTTGAAGATCTCCTGCGCCTTCGGCTGGTTCTCGCCAAGGGCGCTGAGGTTCAGCGTGTCGCGCCGGAATTCGCCGAGCGAGGCCGCGATCTTGCCGACGGGAACACCGGGAACGACCGGGAACTCGTTGTTCTGGTCCGCGAAATAGGCCTGGGCCTCGGGAGTGGTCAGGTATTCGAGGAACTTGACCGCATCGTCCTTGTGCGGGGCCGTGGCGACGACGCCGGCGGCCGCGACATTCACATGGGTGCCGGTCGTCTCCTGGTTGGGGAAGACCCAGCCGATGTTGTCGGTGGAGCCGGTCAGGCCCTCGACGGTCTCGGAGAGCGCACGGGCGAAATAATAGGTGTTGGTCACCGCGATGTCGCAGGCCCCCGACACGAGGCCCTTGAGCTGGTCGGTATCGCCGCCCTCGGGCGCGCGGGCGAGATTGTCGAGCAGCCCCTTGGCCCAGTCGGTCGCGCCGTCGACCCCGTCATGGGCGATGATCGACCCCATCAGCGACAGGTTGTAGATGTTCGTCGACGACCGGATGCAGACCTTGCCCTTGTAGGCGGGATCGGCCAGCGCCTCGTAGGTCTGCGGCGGCTCCGCCACGCGGTCCTTGGCGTAGAAGATGATGCGGGCCCGCTCGGACAGGCCGAACCATTCGCCCTCCGGGTCGCGGAGGTGTTCGGGGATCCGCTCGGTCAGCGTCGCGGAGGAGACAGGCTGGAACAGGCCCTCGGTCTTGGCCTTCCAGATGCGCCCGGCATCGACGGTCAGCAGGATGTCGGCGGGGCTGTTCGCGCCCTCGGCCTTGATGCGGGCCATCAGCTCGTCCGCCTCGCCCTCGATCCGGTTGACCTTGATGCCGGTCGTCTCGGTGAACTTCCGGTAGAGGCCATCGTCGGTGTCATAGTGGCGCGACGAGTAGATGTTGATTTCCTGGGCCAGCGCGGGCGTCGTCACCGCAAGGGTGGACGCGGCCAGCACGTAGAAGGCCGCCCGTGTGGTTGCGAGCATGGAATACCCCTCATTGTTGAACGTTTCCGTCGGGAAAGGACGGTGCAGGGTTTGATTCCCGTCGTCAACCGTCTGACCCCCCGGGCCAGGGCGGAAAATTTTTGCGCCGGGGCGGAATAAAATCCGCGCCGGCCGGTTCACCCGAGGATACCGTGACGTCGACGGGCCCTGCCGTCGATCCGCCGCGCCGGAGCGCGGTCAATAGTCACGTTCGTAGAACAGGCCGAGGGTGGAATCGCCCTCGGAACTGACCGAGCCCCGCGCGGTCACGCTGTCGTTGATGTCGAGGACGATCTCGGCCCGGGTGATGCCGTCGCTTCCGGTCTGGACGTCGAGATAGATGTTGTCGTCCAGATACTTGCCGGCCCGGACCGCGGTGCCGCCGGTATCGGTCGTGATGACGTCGAGGTCGTCGAGCCCGACCGAGCTGCGCAGCTGGGACAGGATTTCCGGGCCGCCCTGACCCGAGAGTTCGGACGCGGTCGAGGCAAGCTGTGCCGCCTGGAAGGGCGTCAGGTTCTGGGTCGCGCGGTTGAAGAGCAGCCGCGACAGCACCTCGTCCTGCGGAAGCGGTGGTTCCGAGGAGAAGGTGATGTCAGGTGACGAGGCGCGCCCGGTCACGGTGACGATGGCCACGACATCGCCCGACTGGGTCCGCGCCTGAAAGTTGATCCGCGGGTCGAGATCGCCGAGCAGGATCAGCGAGCCTTCGGTGAATTCGATCCGCTGCGAGGCGAGCACGATCTGGCCGCGGCGGAGGTCGAACTGGCCGACCGGCTGCACGTCGCTGGTGCTGCCCCGGATCGTCAGCTGGCCGCCGAGTTCGGCATCGAGGCCGCGGCCGCGGACGAAGATCTGGTTCGGGGCGCGGACACGCAGGTCGAGCAGCATCCGGCTCTGCGAGGGGCCCCGGTCGCCCCGCTCGTCCACCCTGGCGCGGGAGAGCGTCTCCAGCACGCGGGCGGGCGGGCGGATGTGGTCGACCTGGTCGACGATCGCGGTCGAGGCGCCGCCGAGGCTCGAGGAGATGGAGATTTCGGTCGGGCCGAGGTCGATGACCCCGGACAGCGTGCTGGTGCCGCGGAGCGTGCCCGCGAGGTTGACGTCGCCGGTGACGACGGTGGTGACGAAGGCGCCGTCGGTATAGCGCACGCCGCGCATCTGGACGTCGAAATCGGTGGGGAAGCCCGAGGCGGGGGCGAGGCCGATCCGCCCCGATGCCGTCACCGCCCCGCCGCCGACCACATCGGCGCGGGCGCTCTGCAGGCGGACGGTATCGCCCTCGAAGGTCGCTTCCGCGGTGAGGCCCTGCAGGCGCAGGTTGGTCTCCGGGTCGGTGAAGGTGCCCCCGGCAAGGGAGGCGCCGCCCGAGAGGCGGGGCGCCTGCAGGCTGCCCGCGGCGCTGCCCGAGAGCCGCAGGTTTCCGGTGGCCTGCGCGGCACGGTCGGCGAGGAAGGGGTCGGTGAGCGACAGGGGCAGGGTGCCGTCGAAGCGCAGGTCGAGGCCGCTGCCGGTGAAGGGAACGGTCCCCTGGGCGTCGAGAGACAGCCCGCCCGCCCCCCGCGCCTGCGCGCGGTCGAGGGTGAGGGCATTGCCCGCCACCGCGCCGGCGGCGGTGAGGTCGATCGCCGGAATGCCGGAGGTCCGGGTCATCTGGTCGCCGAGGCCGTTGCCCGCCAGGTCGAAGGCGACCCGCGGTGCGGCGACCGGGCCGGTGATCTGCATCGTGCCGCTGACCGTGCCGCTCAGGCCGCGCTGGCCCGCGGCCCGGTCGACGAGCTGGAGCGGGAAGCTCCGCAGGTCGACGGCAAGATCGAGCGCGCCGTCGCCGAGCGGGGCCGTGCCGGTCACGCGGCCGTCGAGGCCGCCGCCACTGACGGCCGCGTCGAGGGCGAGCCGCTGGCCTGCTTCGGTGCGGCCGGTGGCCGTCGCCTCCAGGGGCGGCAGTCCGGCGTTGCGGGCGGCCGCGGCCGTGACGCCGGTGCCGGCGAGGTCGAAGGTGACATCGGGCGTGGCGCGCGGGCCGGTGACGCGGGCGGTGCCGCTCACCGCGCCGCCGAGCCCGAGTGCCGGGCGGATGCCGTTCGCCAGCGCGAGCGGAAGGGCGCGGACATCGAGCGACAGGTCGAGCGTGTCGCCGGCGCTGCCGACCGCCGTCAGCATCCCGTCGCCGAAGTCGAGGGTGAGCGGCGACAGCGTCACCGTGCCGTTCTGCGCGACGTCGAGCGTCGCCGGGGCGGTCAGGGTGGCCGTGCCGGCCTCCTGGCGCAGGTTGAGCGTCGCGAGGGTCGCCGTGAGGGCGGTGCCATCCGGGCGCGCAAGGCTGCCGCTGGCGTCGAGCAGCGTGCCGTTCGCCATGCGGCCGTCGAGCGCGACATCCATCTCTTCGGGCCTGTCCTGGGTCGCGGTCAGCGCGAGGCCCGCGATGTCGAGGCCGGCCACGGCGAGGCCGGTGCCGTTGACCGTGCCCTCGGCCATCGGCACGCCAGTCGCATCGGTGACGCGGAGGTCGGCAGTGAAGTCGTCGATGCGGGTGCCGGCGATGGCGACGTTGCTGGCGCGGGCCGTGATCGCCGCATCCTGCCGGCTGCCCTCGCCCGACAGGCGGATGTCGGCATCGATGGCGCCGGTTGCCTCGGTCAGGGCAAGGGCGGCCACCGGCGCGAGGTCCGGGGTGGCAAGGGTGAGCTGCCCGATGACCGGCGCACTGCCCGACTGGACGAGATCGCCCGCGAGCTGGCTCGGGCCGAGGCCGATGCGCAGGCCCGAGATCTTGCGATCGCTGCCGGCGAGGGCGATGTCGCCCGCCATGGTCAGCGGCTCGCCGCCGAGGCTGCCGCCCCCGTTCAGGCTGCCGCTGATGTCGCTGCCGTCGATGCGGCCGTCGAAGCCGAGGGAGAGCGCGGAGACGTCCCGCCCGCCGAGGCTGCCTTCGGGCATGTCGGCGGCCAGCGAGAGGTCGATCGTGCGTCCGGCGCCATTGGCGGAGCCGCGCGCGGTGAGCGGGCCGGACGCGGCGGGATCGACGACCGCGAGGTCGTTGATCCGCGCCTCGAAGCCGATGTCGGTGCGGGCCGTGGAGTAGATGCCGTTCGAAGTCAGCGACACCTGCGGATTGGTGATCGTCAGGTTCTCGGTGCGGAAGCCGGTCTCGTCGCGGACCGCGCGGCCACCGAGCTGCGTGGTGCCCGCGAGCAGCCCGTCGATGCGCGGAATGCCGAGGCGCAGGGCCTCGCCGTTGCCGTCGAAGGTCATGTCGAAGCCGCGGGTGAGCGGGCTGGCGCTGCCGACGAGGTTCAGCCGCAGGGCACCGCTCAGGTCACGCCCGGTCAGGCCGCGCAGCACGGCGAGGTCGGCGAGCCGGGCCGCGGCCCGGCCCTCGAAGGCAAGATCCCTCAGCAGCCCGGCGGCGAAGAGCGAGACACCGTTGGCGCCGAGCTGGGCCTGGCGGATGCTGACCGGCCCCTCGGCCGGCAGGCCGACATCGGCGAAGAAGTCGATCCGGTTGCCGAGCGCAGCCGCGACGCGCGGATCCGGCGCGCCGACGCCGGTCGCCAGCCCCTCCAGCACGACGGAGACATCGCGCTTCTCCGGGTCGGTCAGGTCCCGCGCGTGCCCGCCCATCGAGACGGTGACATCCTCCATCCGGATGCCGCCGGTCTCGAAGCGGTCAAGCACCAGAAGGCCGTCCCAGAGCGTCGATTCGCCGAAATTCACCCGCAGGGTCGCGCCGTTGAGCCGGGTGGTCCCACCGGCGACGGGCAGGGTGATCGGCGGGGCCGCCGGGTCGCCGAGCTGCCCGGTCAGGTCGAGCCGGGTGAGCTGGAAGCCGGGGGCGGCCTCGAGGCGGCCGTCGAGGTTGAGGACCGGACCCTTGACCCGGGCGGTATCGATCCTGAGGCCGCCGTCGGCGAGCCGGAGCCCGGCGACATCGATGGTGCCCGGACCGAAAAAGCCGCGGAAGTCGGGCGGGACGAGCGGCGAGACATCGCCGTCGATGGCAAGGGTGAAACCGAGGCCGGCATCGGTGCCGCGCAGCCCCAGCGTTCCGTCGACCAGCCGGGTGTGGTCGGCGTCGAGGGCGAGCGTCAGGTCGAGGGTCTCGAGCGGGCCGCTGCCGACGAGGGTGAGGTCGAGGGCCGGGCGGCCCTCGATGCGCAGCAGGGTCGCGGCAATGCCCCCCGCCGGCTCGGTGAGCGCGACATTGAGGTCGAGCACGCGGGTGGCGTTGGAGAAGGCCGCCTTGAGGCCGAGCGTCCCGCCCGGTCCGTCGAGGCGGCGCACGTCGAGCCGGCTGTCGAGCACACCGTCCGCCAGCGTGACCGCGCCGGACAGCGCGATATCGGCCGCCTGCCCGAAGACCGGCTCGCCGAAGGTGAAGCGGTCGACCTGGACGTTGCGCACCTCGACCGAGACCGGCAGCTGCGGCAGGCTGAAGGGCCTGGCCTCGGCCTCGGGCAGGACGACGCCGGGCTCCTGGTGCGGCTGCGGGCGGCGGAAAAAGGTGCCGCTCGCGGCGCTGAGATTGTCGACCCGCAGCCGGGCCCGCAGCAGCTGCAGGCGGCTCCAGTCGAGCGCGACGTCGTTCAGCTCCAGCCAGACACCCGCGTCATCGGCGACGGTGATCCGCCCGACCCGCGCGGTCGAGGAGATCACGCCCCGGGTATTCTCGAAGCGCACGGTGCGCCCGGGACCGGACAGGCTGTTCTCCAGCTGCCGGACGAGGAATCCGCTGTCGCTGTCGTTCTGGCCGCCGGTCTCCGCCTCGGACTGGGCGAGAGCGGCGATCGCGATCGCCAGGAAGCCGATGACGAGAAGGGCAATCCGTTTCAAAACGCCTGTCCGATGCCGATGTAGAAGCCGAAGCTCGAATCATCCGGGCCGGGGTCGAGCGGCACCGCGAGATCCACCCTGAGCGGCCCGATGGCCGTGTAGTAGCGCGCCCCGATGCCGACGCCGACGCGCAGGTCGTCGTCGATGCTCGGGACCGCATCCCGCGTCACCACGCCTGCATCGGCGAAGGCGACGCCGCCGAAGCGTTCCCCGAAGCGGGCGCGGAACTCGACCGAGCCCTCGACGAGGCCCCGGCCGCCGCCGACCACGGTGTCGCCGTCCGGCTCGGTATAGTCGATGCCGATCGAGCGGTAGGAATAGCCGCGGATGGAGCCGCCGCCGCCGGCGAAGAACAGCTGGTCGGGCGGGCTCTCGTCGATGCTCGGGCCGAGATAGGTGCCGAGCTTGCCGCGGGCCGCCAGCACGAAGCGCGATTCGCTGCCGAAGCCGAGGTAGCCCCGGCCCTCCAGCGTGCCGCGCAGGCCGGCGTTGCGATACTGCTGCTCGTAGAAGGGCTGCAGCTCCGCGGCGATCATGTAGCCGCGGGTCGGGTCGAGCGCGTCGTCGCGGCGGTCATAGGTGCCCTTGCCGGACACGGCGAAGGTGAGGAAGTCCCGGGTGCCGAAATCGTCCTCGAACCGGGCGCGGGACACCGAGGCGAAGGTCTCGCCGGTCAGCCGCCGCCCGAAGCTCCGCACGAGGCCCGCCCGCGCCGAGGCGGAGGTCTCGCGGTAGGTGTCATAGTCGCGCTGCTGGGCGAGCAGGCCGACGACGAGATTGGTGTCGGGATCGAAGGACCCGGGCCGCGTGTAGGTGACGCCGGCCGAATAATCGAGGTCGAGCGGATCCTTGGCCTCGCCGAGCCCCTGCACCGAGGCGTCGAAGCGCAGCCGCTCGGCCCGTCCGAAGAGGTTGCGATGCATCCAGTAGGCCTCGAGGCCGAAGCCGTCGAAGGTGGAATAGGTCGCCCCGAAGCCGATGGTGCGGCGGCGGGCGTCCTGGACCTCGACGGACATCGGCAGGCTGCCATCGGGCAGGATCTCCGGGGCTTCCTCGACCCGCACCATGCGGAAGACGCCGAGTGCCGCGAGGCGGTCCTCGGCGGCGCGGACATCCGCGGCACTGAAGTTCTTGCCCTCCTCGAAATCGGCCATGTAGCGGACGAAGTCCGGGTCGACCCGGCTCTCGCCACGCACCTCCGTCGGACCGAAGCGGGCGCGCCGCCCGGGATCGAAGGTCAGGACGACATCGAGCCTGTCGGTCTTGTGGTCGGCAATGATTTCCCGGTCCGCCTCGCGCGCCTTGGCATAGGAAAGGTCGCGCCAGCGCTCCACCGACAGCGCCGAGGCCTGGCCGATCACCGGCGCGCGGGCCTGCTCGCCCGGCGCGAAGCCACGCTCGGCGGGCGACAGCTCCTCCTGGCGGCGGGCCCTGGGGAAGGTCGGGCCATTCCGGAGTTCGGCCTTGCCGAAGACGAACTGCGGCCCCGGGTCCACGGTGATGACGACCGGCACGTCGCGGGGCGGCAGCGGCGTGGCAAGCGTCATGTCCGCCGCCTCCTGCCCCGCGAGGGTGATGCTGACATAGGGGCCGTAATAGCCCGCGTTGTAGAGGGCCCCGATGATCCGGCGATAATCGCCGCGGGCCTTCGACAGAAGCCCGCCCCGGCCGGAGGCGGGCGTGCCCTGGTCCGCGACGAGGGTGGAGCCACCCGCGACCGTGCCCTCCAGATCCTCGTCGCCGAGAATGCGCACCTCGACCGCATAGCTCAGCGGGTCGATGATCTCCTCGCCCGCCGCATTGGTCCGGGATCCCCAGAGGGTGACCCCGAACAGCGTGAAGGCCTGCGCCTCGGGAGCCCCCATGGCAACGGCAATCGCGGCGCCCGCGACGAGAGTACGAAAGGGGGGGGGTGGCATTCTTGTCTCTCCGCGCGCCCCGGGGGTCCTGCTCTTAACCATCCGTGAAGGCTCCGGGTTCCGAAGGCAAGCCGGTGGACGCCGCGCAGGCGAGATTCGTCCGGGAAGTGCAGGAAATGTCACGCTGCCGTGTCCCGAAGCCGCACCCTGTCGCGGTGCGAGCACCGAAGGGCTGGACGCGGCGGGGGCGGATCGACTACTTGCGAAGCATGGATCTGCGAACGACAGCCCTTCCGGGTGTGCTGGTGCTCACCCCGCGGCGCTACGGCGACGACCGTGGCTATTTCTCCGAGGTCTGGAGCCGCGCGGCTTTGCGCAAGGCCGGACTCGACCTGGACTTCGTCCAGGACAACGAAAGCCGGTCCGCACGCGCGGGCACGGTCCGCGGCCTGCACTATCAGGCACCGCCCTTCGCCCAGACGAAGCTCGTCCGGGTGTGCCACGGGGCGGTCCTCGACATCGCCGTCGACGTGCGCACGGGCTCGCCCACCTATGGCCAGTGGGTGGCGGAGGAACTGAGCGCGGCGAACGGGGCGCAGCTTCTGGTGCCGCGCGGGTTTCTTCATGGTTTCGTTACGCTCCAGCCCGATACGATCGTCGCCTACAAGGTCGACAACCCGTATGACGCCGCAAGCGACGGTGCGGTCTTCTGGAACGACGCCACCCTCGGCATCGACTGGGGTGTCGGTCCCGGCGAGGCGACCGTGTCGGACAAGGACCGGGCCGCCCCGAGCTTCGGGGACTGGGTCTCGCCCTTCACCTATGGAGAGACGGCATGAGGCTTCTGGTCACGGGCGGCGCGGGGTTCATCGGATCGGCGGTCGTCCGGCAGGCGGTGGCCGACGGCCACGAGGTCGTGACCCTCGACGCCCTGACCTATGCGGCCAACCTCGCCAATCTCGACAGCGTCTCGGGCTCGAACCGGCATGCGTTCGAACGCGCCGACATCCGCGACCGTGCCGCGCTCGACGCCATCCTCGCCGAGCATGAGCCCGATGCGGTGATGCATCTCGCCGCCGAGAGCCATGTCGACCGCTCGATCGACGGACCGGCGGCGTTCATCGACACCAACATCACCGGCACCTACACCCTGCTGGAGGCCGTCCGGGCCTACTGGGGCGGGGCGCGCGGCAAGGCGGGGCGCGACTTCCGCTTTCACCATATCTCGACCGACGAGGTCTTCGGCACGCTCGGCGAGACCGGCCTCTTCACCGAGACGACGCCCTACGCGCCCAACTCGCCCTATTCCGCCTCGAAGGCGGCAAGCGACCATCTGGTGCGCGCCTGGCACGAGACCTATGGCCTGCCGGTCGTGCTCTCCAACTGCTCGAACAACTACGGGCCGTTCCACTTCCCGGAGAAGCTCATCCCGGTCGTGATCCTGAGCGCCCTCGCGGGCCGCGAGATCCCGGTCTACGGCAAGGGCGAGAACGTGCGCGACTGGCTCTTCGTCGAGGACCATGCGACGGCGCTCCTCCGGGTCGTGACCGCGGGCCGCATCGGCGAGAGCTACAACATCGGCGGCAATGCCGAGGCGCGCAACATCGACATCGTGCGCCGGATCTGCGCGCTGATGGACGAGATGGTCCCCGCCGGCGCGCCCCACGACCGCCTCATCCGCTTCGTGACCGACCGGCCGGGGCATGACTTCCGCTATGCGATCGACGCCTCGAAGATCCGCGCCGACCTCGGCTGGGCGCCCTCGGTAACCCTCGACGAGGGGCTCCGGCGCACCGTCCGCTGGTATCTCGACAATGCGCCCTGGTGGCAGGCGATCCAGGCGCGGGGACACACGCAGGACCGCCTCGGGCTGAAGGCGGCGAACGGCTGATGAAGATCCTCGTCTTCGGGACCACCGGGCAGGTGGCGCGCGAGCTTGCGCGCCGGGCTCCGGCGCACGGCTGCGAAATCACCGCCCTTGGCCGGGCACAGGCTGATCTGACCGACCCCTCCGCCTGTGCCGCGGCCATCGCCGCGACCGACGCGGCCGTCGTCATCAATGCCGCCGCCCATACCGCCGTCGACCGGGCCGAGACCGAGCCGGACCTCGCCCATGCCGTCAATGCCGAGGCGCCGGCTGCCATGGCCCGGGCCGCGGCGGCACGGGGCCTGCCCTTCCTCCATGTCTCGACCGACTATGTCTTCGACGGAACCCCCGGCCGGGCCTGGCGCGAGGACGACCCGACCGGGCCGCTCGGCGTCTATGGCGCCTCGAAGCGCGCGGGCGAGGCCGCGGTGCGCGCGGCGGGCGGGCCGCATGTGATCCTGCGCACCGCCTGGGTCTTCTCGGCCCATGGCAACAACTTCGTGAAGACCATGCTGCGGATCGGCGCCGAGCGCGACACGCTGCGGGTGGTCGAGGACCAGACCGGCGGGCCGACCCCGGCGGCGGACATCGCCGCGGCGCTGCTCACCATCGCGTCCCGCTTCGGGGCCGGGAGCGGGGCCCCGGGGACCTATCATTTCGCCGGCCGCCCGGCCACGACCTGGGCCGGTTTCGCCCGCGAGATCTTCGCGATCCGCGCCGCCCGGGGCGACGGGTTCCAGGCGCCGCGCGTCGAGGGGATCCCGACGAGCGGCTATCCCACGCCGGCGCAGCGGCCCCAGAATTCGGTGCTCGACTGCACCGCCATCGCCACCGCCTACGGCCTCCCGCAGCCCGACTGGCGCGCCGGGCTGGCCGAGGTGATCGGAGAGCTGCCATGACCGCTGCCCCGGCCCGCAAGGGCATCATCCTCGCCGGGGGCTCCGGCACCCGGCTCTATCCGATCACCCATTCGCTGTCGAAGCAGCTGCTGCCGCTCTACGACAAGCCGATGATCTACTATCCGCTGTCGGTGCTGATGCTCGCGGGCCTGCGCGAGGTCTGCATCATCACGACCCCGGAGGACCAGGACCAGTTCCGGCGGCTCCTGAAGGACGGCAGCCAGTGGGGCATGGCCTTCACCTACGTGACCCAGCCGAAGCCCGAGGGGCTGGCGCAGGCCTACCTGCTGGCCGAGGAGTTCCTCGGCGGCGCCGCCTCGACGATGGTGCTCGGCGACAACATCTTCTTCGGCCACGGCCTGCCCCACCTCCTGCAGTCGGCCGCGCGCCGGGGCGAGGGGGGGACGGTTTTCGGCTATCGCGTGTCGGACCCGGAACGCTATGGCGTGGTGGAATTCGACGCCGAGGGCCGTGTCCTGTCGATCGAGGAAAAGCCCGAGACCCCGCGCTCGAAATTCGCCGTCACCGGCATCTACGTGCTCGACGGTACGGCCCCGCGCCGGGCGGCGGCGGTCAAGCCCTCGCCGCGCGGCGAGCTGGAGATCACCGAACTCCTCAACTCCTACCTGACCGAGGGGCGGCTGACCGTCGAGCGGATGGGGCGCGGCTATGCCTGGCTCGACACGGGCACCCATGCCAGCCTGCTCGACGCCGGGAATTTCGTGCGCACCATCGAGGATCGCCAGAACCTGAAGATGGGCTGCCCCGAGGAAATCGCCCATACGCAGGGCTGGATCACCTCGGATGCCCTCAAGACGCTGGCGGCGCCCTATCTCAAGACCGAATACGGCCGCTATCTGGTCCGGGTCGCCGAAGGCGGCTGACGCTGCCGGTCCGGGGCCGGTCCGGGGCCGGCCCGGACGGGGGCGGGCGGGCTCCTCCACACCCCCCCCGCCGGATCGCGGGCGGATGCGGGGCGAGGGCCTGGTTTGCAGCCCGGCCCGAACGAAGGTCGGGCTGCACTCCGATCCGCCCGGTCCCGGTCACTCCATGGCGAGAATCGTGCTCCGCACCACCGGGTAGATCTCGCGGCGCCAGCGCCTGCCGGCGAAGACGCCGTAATGGCCGACATTGGCCTGAAGGTGGTGGCGGCGCAGGTGCGGGCGGAGCGAGCGGCAGAGCTCGTGCGCCGCCGCGGTCTGGCCGAGCGCGCAGATGTCGTCGCGCCCGCCCTCGACCGTCAGCAGCGCGGTGTTGCGGATCGCGCCCGGATTCACGGTGCGGCCGCGATAGGTGAAGGTGCCCTCGGCGAGTTCCGCCCGCTGGAAGATCCGCTCGATCGTCTCGAGATAGAATTCCTCGGTCAGGTCCAGAACGGCGAAATATTCGTCGTAGAAGTCCTTGATCTTGCGGGCTTCCATCTCGTTGCCGTCCGCAAGGTGATTGTAGAGGCTGCGGTGCGCGGTCTTGTGGCGCTCCATGTTCATCGCCATGAAGGCGGTGAGCTGGACGAAGCCCGGATAGACCCGGCGCCCGGCCCCGGAGAAGCGCGCAGGCACCCGGGCGATGACATTGTCCTTGAACCAGCCCAGCGACTTCGACACGGCCAGCTCGTTGACCGTGGTGGGGCTCTCGCGGGTGTCGATCGGCCCGGCCATCAGCGTCATCGACGCGGGCGTCGAGGGATTTCGGTCCTCGGACATCACCGCGACCGCGGCGAGCGTCTGCACGCAGGGCTGGCAGACCGCCAGCACATGCGGCCGCTCGCCCATCTCCTCCAGAAAGCGGATCAGATAGGCGACATAATCCTCGACGCCGAAGCTGCCGGCCGACCGCGGCACGTCGCGGGCGTTGGTCCAGTCGGTGATGTAGACGTCGTGATCCTGCAGCAGGGTGGCCGCGGTATCGCGCAGCAGCGTGGCGAAATGGCCCGACAGCGGCGCCACGACCAGCACCTTCGGCTGGGGGGTGTCGATGTCCTTGGTGAAATGCAGCAGCCGGCCGAAGGGCAGCTCGAGCGCGACCTCCTCGGTGACGGGGACGAGCCGGTTGCCGACCATGACCTCGTGGATGGCGAAATCGGGCCGGCTGTGGCTGAGGCGGAAGCGCTCCAGCATCTCCAGCGCGGCCAGGGTACGGCGCCGCACCGGCGTCTCCGGCCCGAGACGGCCGAGCAGCCGCAGCGACTCCCGCGCGAGACCGCGGACGGGTGCGACAAGATCGTCCTGCCACTGGTAGCTTTCGTATAACATTTAGGCAGCCCCCGGTCGTCAAAGTGTCACGAAATTGCTAGACCATTTCGTGCTGCAGTGCGAGAAGAATGTTGGCAGCGCACCCGAAGCAGCGGAACGGAGCCTCATGGTCAAGGCAACCCTCACCCTCTCGTCAAAGAACTATTCCTCCTGGTCGCTCCGCGGCTGGCTGTTGTGCCGGATGGCGGGGCTCGACTTCACCGAGAAGACGGTGGACATCGACGAGCCCGGGATGCGGCAGGAGCTGCTTCTGCTTTCACCCTCGGTGCGGGTGCCGCGGCTGACGCATGGGGATGTCGCGGTGTGGGACACGCTGGCGATCGCCGAATATCTCAACGAGATTTCGCCCGAGGCCCGGCTCCTGCCGGAACGCCGGCAGGAGCGGGCGCATTGCCGGGCGATCTCGGGCGAGATCCATTCCGGCTTCTACAACCTGCGCTCGGCCCTGCCGATGAATCTCAAGGCGCGGCACGAACGGTTCAAGGTCTTCACCGGCGCGCGCCCCGACATCGAGCGCATCAAGCGGATCTGGACGGAATGCCTCGACGCCTATGGCGGGCCCTTCCTCTTCGGCGCCCCGACGCTGGCGGATGCGATGTATGCGCCGGTCTGCACCCGGTTCCGCACCTATTCGGTGCCGTTGGAGCCGCAGCTCCAGGCCTATTGCGAGATGATCTTCGACTGGCCCCTGATGCAGGAGTGGACCGAGGGCGCGCGCGCCGAGCCGGACGAGATCATCGAGCTGGAAGTGGAGTTCTGATCCCGGCGCCGCGGGCTCAATGCGGGGTGACGCTCGAGAAGACGTTCATCACCACCACCCCGGCAATGATGAGGGCCATGCCGGCGATCGCCGGCAGGTCGAGCCGCTGGCCGAGAAACAGCCAGGCGACGAGGGTGATGAGCACGATCCCGAGCCCCGACCAGATCGCATAGACGATCCCGGTCGGCAGGCTGCGCAGCGCGAGCGACAGGCAGTAGAAGGCCACCGCATAGCCGGCAACGGTGACGAGCGACGGGCCAGGCCGGGTGAAGCCGTCCGAGAGCTTCATGAAGAAGGTGGCGATCACCTCGGCGAGGATGGCGAGAACCAGCAGGCCGTAGATCATCGGGTGAATTCTCCTCGCAGCTGCGGGCGCGGCCTGCCGCGCCCCGCCTGCGGGATACCACCAATCCCGCGGCGCGGCAATCCCGGGGATGTGGAAGCGGGATCTCCGAACACCCGGACGGATCGGCGGCCTGTCCGGTGTCCGACCTGCGGGTCCTGGGGAAAGCACGGCCGGCCCCGTGGCGTCGACCGGAGGCGGGGCGGGGCGGGACCGCCCGCGGGGGCAGGAGGGGCAATCGGCGAAGCCCGCCCCCGGGTGCGGAGATCGAGGGGGCGGTTCAGTCCTCGATGAAGCGGGCGAGCGGGGCCCAGGCCGCCTGCTTCTGCGCGAGCGTCAGCGCGGCATGGGCCGGGCTCGTCGAGGGCAGGTCGATCAGGGCGAGGCCCGCCGCGGTCTCCCCGCGCAGCTGGCGGCGGCCGTGGCGGGCGGCCGTGGCGCCGTTGAAGCCGATGGCCGCGAGGCGGGGCAGGGTGGCGACGAGGCCGGCGAGGTCGGCCACCTCGGGGCGGCGGATCTCGGCATCGCCGCTGCCCCGGCGCTCGGCCGCGGCGATCACGTCCCAGAGCCCGACCCCCGCCGCCCGCAACGCCACCAGGCGGTCGGGATAGGGGCGCCCGGCGAGGCCCTCCACGCCGATGACCGCGCCGATCAGCGGCCAGAAGCCGTTGCGCGGATGGGCATAATATTCCCGCGCGGCGAGGGATGCGGTGCCGGGCAGGCTGCCGAGGATCAGCAGCCGCGTGTCCGGCCCCGCCAGCGGCGCGAAGGCCCGCGCCCGGTGCTCACCGGGCGCCGCCATCAGCTGCCGAAGACGCGCGCGAAGATCGTGTCGACGTGCTTGGTGTGATAGCCGAGGTCGAAGAGCGCGGCGATCTCGGCCTCGGAGAGGGCGGCGCGCACGTCCGTATCCGCCAGCAGCTCCTCCTGGAAATCGGCGCCCTGTTCCCAGACCTTCATCGCGTTGCGCTGCACGAGGCGATAGCTGTCCTCGCGGCTGACGCCCTTCTGGGTCAGCGCGAGCAGCATGCGCTGCGAGTGGATGAGGCCGCGGAACTTGTTCATGTTCCGCAGCATCGTGTCGGGGTAGACGACCAGCTTCTCGATGACTCCGGTCAGCCGGGCGAGGGCGAAGTCGAGCGTCACCGTCGCATCCGGGCCGATCATCCGCTCGACGGAGGAATGCGAGATGTCGCGCTCGTGCCAGAGGGCGACATTCTCCATCGCCGGCACCACCGCCATGCGCACGAGCCGGGCGAGGCCGGTCAGGTTCTCGGTCAGGACCGGGTTGCGCTTGTGGGGCATCGCCGACGAGCCCTTCTGGCCGGGCGAGAAATATTCCTCCGCCTCGAGCACCTCGGTGCGCTGCAGGTGGCGGATCTCGGTGGCCAGCCGCTCGATCGACGAGGCGATGACGCCGAGCGTGGCGAAGAACATCGCATGGCGGTCGCGGGGGATGACCTGGGTCGAGACCGGCTCCGGCGTCAGGCCCATGGCCCTGGCCACATGCTCCTCCACGCCTGGGTCGATGTTCGCGAAGGTGCCGACGGCGCCCGAGATGGCGCAGGTGGCGATGTCGGCCCGGGCCGCGATCAGCCGGGCCTTGCCGCGCGAGAATTCGGCATAGGCCTGGGCGAGCTTGACGCCGAAGGTCGTCGGCTCGGCATGGATGCCGTGGCTGCGGCCGATCGTCACCGTATCCTTGTGCTCGAACGCCCGGCGCTTGAGCGCGGCAAGCAGGCCGTCGAGATCGGCGAGCAGGATGTCGGCAGCCCGCACCAGCTGGACGTTCAGGCAGGTGTCGAGCACGTCCGAACTGGTCATGCCCTGGTGCACGAACCGGGCCTCGTCGCCCACATGCTCGGCGAGGTGGGTGAGGAAGGCGATCACGTCATGCTTGGTCACCGCCTCGATCTCGTCGATGCGGGCCACGTCGAACTCCACGTCCCGTGCGGTCCAGATTGCCGCGGCGGCCGATCTGGGGATGACGCCGAGCTCCGCCTGCGCATCGGCCGCATGGGCCTCGATCTCGAACCAGATGCGGAAGCGGGTTTCGGGCGACCAGATCGCCACCATCTCGGGGCGGGAATAGCGGGGGATCATCCGGGACACCTTTCGCGGCTTGGCGGGGGGGCGGGGCGCCTGATAGACCGGCCGTGCGGCCGACACAAGCGAGGGCTCCGGTGCAGCTGTCGGACTTCATCGGTACCTGGGCGCTGACGCGCCGGATCGACGACCGGCGTGCCGGCGCGGCCGGCAGCTTCACGGGGCGCGCGGTCTTCCGGCCCGAGGGGGCGGACCTCGCCTATCGTGAGGAGGGCATCCTGCGGCTGGGGCCGGGCCCGGGCTTCTCGGCCAGCCGGGCCTACCGCTGGCGCGCGGCCGGGGACGGCCTCGCGATCCTGTTCGAGGATGGCCGCTTCTTCCACGCCGTCGCCCTCGATGCACCCCGGGCAGAGGCCGGCCACGACTGCGGCGCCGACCGCTACGAGGTCGCCTACGATTTCCGGGACTGGCCGGACTGGCGGGCCGTCTGGGACGTGTGGGGGCCGCGCAAGGACTATCGCATGGAGAGCGTCTATGCCCGGGCGGACTGACCGGCGCCGGCCGCGCCCGGCACGCCCCTGCGGGCGCGGGGTCTCCCCCCGCAGGTGGGTGATTGCCGCAGCGATCCCCGGCGCGCTAAGGGAAGACGGACCCTGCTCGGATGACGATATGACCAGACGATCTTCTGCGGCGCTCTGCCTGCTGGCAGCCGCCATGATCCCGGTGACACCGGCCCTGTCCGCGGCGGCGGCCGACCTGCCGACGCTGTTCACGGTCACGAATGTGAAGGCCGGGGATGCCCTGAACCTGCGCCCCACGCCGGGCACGGCCCAGGCCCCGATCGCGACCCTGCCCCCCGGCACCCGGGACATCGAGGTGGTGGCGCGCGATTCGGGCGGCTCCTGGGGCCGCGTGAACCGCGGCGAGATGTCGGGCTGGGTGCATCTGCGCTACCTGTCCGAGCAGCCGGGCGTCTGGACCTCCGGCGCGCTGCCGGCGACGCTCGTCTGTCGCGGCACCGAGCCCTTCTGGTCGGCCCGGCCCCTGGGGGACAAGCTGCAGGTGACGCGCATGGGCGAGGCCGACGACCTGCTCGACATCCGGTCCGTCGCCGACACCGGCCCCCGGGGCCGCACCGCGACGCTGGGCGAGGCGGCGGTGCTCGACCTGCGGCCCGAGGCCTGTTCCGACGGCATGTCCGATGCCGCCTTCGGCCTCTCGGCCCGGCTCGGCCTCGCCTCGGGCGCGCTCCGCGGCTGCTGTTCGGTCCAGCCCTGAGGGACTGTCCGGCCCCCGGACGGGTCGGTCCGGCGGGTCTTTGCGCGCCCCGGGGAGCGAAGCGCCTTTGCGGACGGTCCCTGAGCCACCGGCTCGCTGGACAGGGGGGGGCGGTTGCGGCATGACGGTCGGGTGAAACCTTTCCCGGGAGCACCGACCCGCCCATGGCCACCACCGCACCGCGTTCCGTCCTGACCGAAACATTCTGGCGTGCCGAGGGCGCGGGCCTGTGGGTGAAACGGGCCGTGCTCGTCGTCGCCGGGGTGATCGCGCTCATCATCTGCGCCAAGATCAAGGTGCCGGTCTGGCCCTCCCCGGTGGCGATCAGCCTCGGCACCTTCGCGGTCCTGACGATCGGTGCCGCCTACGGGCCGCGGCTCGGCCTCGCCACCATGGCGGCCTGGATGCTGGTCGGCGCCCTCGGCTTCGACGTCTTCCAGTCGTCCTCGGCCGAGAAATACGGGCTTGTCTACATGCTGGGCTCCACCGGCGGCTATCTCGTCGGCTACCTGCTGGCGACGGTCGTGCTCGGGCAGGCGGCGCGGCGCGGCTGGGACCGGAGCGTCGGCGGCATGGCGCTCGCGCTCCTCGCCGGAAACGTGCTCATCTATGTCCCCGGCCTGCTCTGGCTCGGCTATCTCATCGCCGCCGGCCTCTTCGACCCGGCGAAATACGCGAGTGTCTGGGACCAGACCCTTGCCTGGGGCCTCACGCCCTTCCTCATCGGCGACGCACTGAAGCTCGGGCTCGCGGCCCTGCTGGTGCCGGCGCTCTGGCGGCTCGTGGGCAGCGCCCGCGTCTGACGCCGGGAGGGCAGGAGGGCCGGCGGTGAAGCTCTACGATGCCGGTCTTTCCCCCAATGCCCTCCGGGTCCGCGCCGTCGCCGATGAACTCGGCCTGCCCCTCCAGCTCGTCGAGGTGAACCTCGGCGATCCGGCGGCCCGGGCCGCGGCCATCGGCGGGCTCAATCCGAACGGCAAGGTGCCGGTGCTGGTCGACGGCGATCTCGTGCTCTGGGAAAGCCGGGCGATCATCGCCTATCTGGCCGCCCTGCGCCCGGAGGCCGGTCTCTATCCCGACCCGCCGCGGCAGCGGGCGGTGATCGACCAGTGGAGCTACTGGCAGGCCGCCCATCTCAACCCGATCGTGCAGCGGATCACCTACGAGCGGCTGTTCCGTCCGGCCTTCGGCCGTGGCGCACCCGACGAAGCCGCGATCGCCGAGCCCCTGCGCGAGGTGGCGCATCTCTGCCGCATCCTCGACCGCGCGCTGCAGGACCGCCCCTTCATCACCGGCGCGCTCAGCCTCGCCGACTTCACCCTCGCCTCGACCTTCGCCTACCGCGTCCCGACCGGCCTGTCGCTGGCGGCGACGCCGGCGCTGGCCGGCTGGCTCGCCCGGGTGGAGGCGCGGCCGTCCTGGCAGCTGGCCGCCGAGCCGATTCGCGCCTTCCTCGCCGGGATCGCGTTCAACCGCCATTAACCCTGGCCGACGCAGGCTGCCCCCCGCATGGAGGGAGGCCCGCGCATGACCGAGCAGCTGCCGATCGAAGCCGCGGAGGCTGGGGCCGCCGGTGCGCCCGCCGACGTGCATCTGTTCCAGATCGTCTATTCGGCCGAAACGCTGGCCGGGCTGCAGCCCGGCTTCCAGCCCCTCGACAATCTGGAGAACCCGCGGCCCGACTGGTACGAATACTGGCCGATCCGGCGGTATCTCCTGACGACGCCGCTCGACGAGGCCGCCTTCTACGGCTTCTTCAGCCCCCGCTTCCCCGAAAAGCTCGGGCTCGATCACCTGGGCCTGCGCGCCTTCGCCGCGGCCAATGGCGGTGACGCCGATGTCCTGATCTTCTCGCCGCAGCCGGACATGGGGGCGCTGTTTCTCAATGTCTTCGAACAGGCCGAGACCTTCGACCCCGGCATGATCGCCACCTTCGAGGCGGTCCTCACCCGTCTCGGCCGGCCGGCGGCGCTGGCCGGCATGGTGATGGATTCGAGGCAGGTGGCCTTCTCGAACTATATTCTCGCCCGCCCCGCCTTCTGGCGCGCCTGGCTGGCGCTCAACGAGGCGATCTTCGCCCTCGCCGAGAATCCGGCCGATCCCGTGGGGGCGCTGCTGCGCGAGGCGACGCTCTATCCGGGGGCGGCGGAGCGCAAGGTCTTCCTGATGGAGCGTGTTGCCTCCTTCCTGCTGGCGGAAACGCCCGCCTGGCGCAGCCGGCGCTGCACGCCCTTCCGCTTCGCCTGGTCGGCGACGCCGCTGGCGGCACGCCCGCTGCTCTCGGTGCTGAGCGACGCGGCGAAACTCGCCTATCGCGAGCTCGGCGATCCCGACTATCTCGCGGCCTTCGCCGCGCTGCGCGAGGACTTCAAGGCGCCCGGCACCGCGGATGCGGCCTTCGCCGCGCTCCGTGGCCTCCCCACCTCCTGAGGCCCGCCGGCTTGCAGGTCTGGTCGTAAAAAGGTCGTGTCCCTTGCAGAAAGTCTTGATGATTGCCGCCCATGGTCCCACCATAGGGGCCCGGGGGAGGACGTTCACGTTGGGCAAGGACAAGAGGCGGCTGCACCGCCAGTTCGAGGCGCTGTCGCGCGCGATGCCGCCTGCGCGGCCGGTGACCAATCGGCTTTTGCAGGATCACATGCGCCTGGTGCGCATTCCTGCTGCCATCCTGCTGATCTTTGGCGGGGTCTTCTCTTTCCTGCCGGTTCTCGGCATCTGGATGCTGCCCCTCGGCCTGATGCTGCTTGCCGTCGACGTGCCGGTGATCCGGCCGACGGTCAGCGCCGGTTTCATTCGCATGCGCCGCAGGATCAGCGTCTTCTGGCGACAGCGCATCCGCGGCCGCAAGCCCACCCCGATCGTCAAGGCGCCCCGTCCCCTGCCAAAGACTGCGCCCGGGCTCAGCCGGTCTCGGTGAAGCGCACCGTGCCGATATGGGGCAGGTTGCGATTGCGCTGCGCATAGTCGATGCCATAGCCGACCACGAAGGCGTCCGGGATCTCGAAGCCGATCCAGCGGGCCCTGACCGCGACCTCGCGCCGCGACGGCTTGTCGAGCAGCGCGCAGACCTCCAGCCGGGCCGGCTTGCGGGTCTGGAGGATCTCGAGAACCCGGGTGAGCGTATGGCCGGTGTCGATGATGTCTTCGACCACCAGCACGTCGCGGCCCTCGATCTTGCCGCGCAGGTCCTTGAGGATGCGCACCTCGCGGCTCGATTCCGTGCTGTCGCCGTAGGAGGAGACCTCGAGGAAATCAACTTCGACCGGCAGGTCGATCTCGCGCACCAGGTCCGCGATGAAAATGAAGGACCCGCGCAAAAGGCCGATCACCACCAGTTTGTCGGTGCCGCTGAAGAAGGCCGAGATCTCGCGGGCCAGCCCCTCGACGCGGGCAGCCACCGCCTTGGCCGAGATGAGTTCGTCGATCACATAGGCGGTCATGCGCGCCATTCCCCCTTATTGCCCCGCAGGCCGCTTGTGCCGTGGGGCATCCTATGGTCAATGGCCGCGGCCGACAATTCGCCCGAGCAGGCCCAGATGCGATGACCACCCATTCCGAAACCCGGATCCTGCCCTACAGCGCCGAAGAGATGTACGCGCTCATCGCCGATGTCGAGCGTTACCCCGAATTCCTGCCCTGGTGCGCGGGCTGCCGGATCCGCGGCCGCCGGCCGCTGCCGGAAGGGGCGGGCGAGGTCATGGAGGCCGACCTCGTCATCTCCTTCAAGCTCTTCCGCGAACGGTTCGGCAGCCGCGTCACCCTGAAGCCCGAGGCCCGCACCATCGACGTCGAATATATCGACGGGCCGTTCCGCTATCTGATCAACAACTGGCGATTCGTGCCGGTGGCGGAGACGGCCTGCGAGGTCCGCTTCTTCGTCGACTTCGAATTCAAGTCGACGATCCTGCAGAAGGTGATCGGCCTCGTCTTCAACGAGGCGATGCACCGGGTGGTGCGCGCCTTCGAGACCCGCGCGGCGGCCCTCTACGGCGCCCGTCCCCCGGTTCCCAAGGCGCCGCCGGCATCCTAGGCGCCAGTGGCAGGGCAGGCCCCGCGCTGCGCCGGGGGAGGCTTGACGGTCAGGGCGGCCCGCAAGCTCCGTGCCGCCGGATCAAATGCTGGCCCACTGGCGATTCCGTGCGCAAGTCCCTGTGATAAAACCATTCCGGCGCGATGTTGACCGCCGCGAACCGGCTGGCCCACACTTGAACGGGGAGCCCCGGCCGCATCAGAGGTACCGGGGACAGCCAACGGCCAATCGGAGGGGGTCGCCGAGTGCGGGACAGTCCATCGCCTGCCGCGATGGCGATCCGCGCCCTGTCCCGCCCCCTCAGTTCCCCGACAGGGCGCGGAGGGCGAGGGTGAGGGCGGTCTCGACGCTCTGCGCCCTTACGCGGTCGCGGCCGAGGGGGCCGAAGGCGCGGTGTTCGGCATGGACGATCGGGGCGTTGCCGGACCCGGCGGCCACGGCCGTGGCGAACCAGACGAGGCCTTCGGGCTTGGTCTCGGAGCCGCCGGGACCGGCCACGCCGGTGACGGCCACGGCCAGCCCGGCGCTCGAGGCGCGGAGCGCGCCGGCGGCCATGGCGCGGGCCACCGGCTCGGACACCGCGCCATGGGCGGCGAGCATCTCCGGGGGCACGCCGAGCAGCTCGGTCTTGGCCGGATAGGAATAGGTGACGAAGCCGCGGTCGAAGGCGTCCGACGCGCCGGGGATGGCGGTCAGCGCGCCGCTGACAAGGCCGCCGGTGCAGCTCTCGGCCGTGGCGATCATCAGGCCACGGGCGCGCGCCGCGGCGAGCAGGCGCCGTGCGAGGTCGTCGCTGTCGGGGATGGGGTCGGGGATGGGGTCGGGATCGGTCACATCAGCACCCCATGGGCAATGGCGGCGGCGATGGCGACGCCCGCCGCGGCCATCAGCCCGGCGAGCACGTCGTCGAGCATCACCCCGAGCGTGCCGCCGAGCCCGTCGGCCCAGCCGACCGGGCCGGGTTTCCAGATGTCGAAGAGCCGGAACAGCAGGAAGGCCCCGACCCAGCCCGGCCAGGGGAAGACATGCCCCGGCACACCCGCATGCCACAGCCCGGCCGAGAGCGGCAGGAGCGCGATCCACTGGCCGACCAGTTCGTCGATGACGATCTCGCCCGGGTCCGGGTCCTCGCCCTCGAGGAGGGCGTGGCGGATGATCCCGAACCCGAGGGCCGATGCGATGACCGTCGCGAGGAGGAGCGCCGGAAGGCCGCCCATCCGGTGCAGCAGATAGCCAAGGCCGATGGCCGCGACCGAGCACCAGGTGCCGGGTGCGCCCGGCAGCCAGCCGAGGCCGCAGACGCTCGTCACGAGCCGGATGGCGCGAGGGGGCCAGGCGGAGGCGGTCATGCCGGATCCCCGACCAGCGTCGCGGTGGCCAGCGCCGCGATGCCCTCGCCCCGGCCGGTGAAGCCGAGCCGCTCGGAGGTCGTGGCCTTGACGCTGACCCGGTCGAGGTCGATGCGCAGGATCCGGGAGAGCTCGGCCCGCATCGCCGCCGCATGGGGGCCGATCTTCGGCAGTTCGCAGACGAGCGTGCAGTCGACATGGGTGATGCGGAAGCCCCGCGCGGCGGCGCGCTCGACCGCCTTCGCGAGGAAGATCTCCGAGGCCGCGCCCTTCCAGGTCGGGTCGGAGGGCGGGAACCACTGGCCGATGTCGCCCTCGGCCAGCGCCCCGAAGATCGCGTCCGTCACGGCATGGAGCGCGACATCGGCATCGGAATGGCCGACGAGGCCATGGCTGTGGGGGATGGTGACGGCGCAGAGGGTGACGGCCGCGCCGGGGCCGAAGGCGTGCACGTCAAAGCCGGTGCCGGTGCGGATGTCCATCTGTGCCTCCAGGCGTCGCCGCGCGCGGGCCAGGTCGCCCACGCCGGTGATCTTGAAATTCTCCTCCTCGCCCGGGACGAGGGCGACCGCAAGCCCCGCGGCGCGGGCGAGGGCGGCGTCGTCCGCGGCGCCCGGGTCGGTACCGGCACGATGCGCGGCGAGGATCGGGGCGAAGCGGAAGCCCTGCGGGGTCTGGGCACGCCACAGCCCATCGCGGGCGACCGGCGCCCCGGCCATCCCCGCCGCCATCTCCCAGGCCTCGCGCCAGAGGGCATCGACGACCGGCAGGGCGGGCAGGGCGCCATCGTGCGCCTCGAGCGCCGCGAGCGTCGCCGTGATCAGCCGGGCCGACACGAAGGGCCGGGCGGCATCGTGGATCAGCACGAGGTCGGGCGGATCACCGGCCAGCGCCTCGAGCCCGGCGCGGACCGACCCGGCCCGGGTCGCGGCGCCGGTCACCGGCGGCAGGAGGCGCGGGTCGGTGAGGCCGGCGGTGGCGGCGGCATGGGCGGCGGCATCGTCGGGGTGGATCACGATGGCGATCCGGTCGATGCCCGGATGGGCGAGGAAGGCGTCGAGCGTGTGGCGCAGGACGGCGCGGCCCGCGAGCGGCAGGTACTGCTTGGGCGTCCCCGACCCGAGGCGGGTGCCCCGCCCGGCGGCGACGATGAGGGCTGCGGTTCCGGTCATCGCGCGGCCTATACGCGGGAAGCGCCCCGGCGAAAAGGGGCGAGCCCGCCCCGGATGCGGGTTCCGCAAAGCTGTCGCGATCGCGATCGCTTCGCGCTAGGATGGCGCCGACAGGACAGCCGGGGGCGGCGGGATGTTCATCGAACCCGAGGGGCGGGGCGAGGCGGGCGGGCAGGGCGATGTCAGCGCGGCCCTGCGCCGGGCGCTGGCGCTCGAGGGCCCGCCGCTGCCGAAGGCGCATCTGCTCGGCACCCACCGGGCCGCCGGAGTCGCGGAGATGCTGGCGCGGGTGGCGCCCCATCTCGCGCCCTGCGGCATCGCCCGGGTGTCGCGGATCACCGGCTTCGACCGGACCGGGCTCGAGGTCTTCACCGTCGCCCGGCCGAATGCCCGGGGCCTGTCGGTCGCCAATGGCAAGGGGCTCGACCGCGCGACGGCGCGCCTCTCGGGGGTGATGGAGGCGCTGGAACGCTGGCACGCCGAGCATGTCCTGCTGCCGCTGCGCTTCGGCACGGCCGAGGATGTCGCGGCCCTCGGGGCGCCGGTGGTGGTCGCGGGCCTGCCGCGCGCCCGGACGGGCGACCCGGGCCTGACCTTCTGGGCCCCGGCCCTCGATGTCGCGGCCGGCACGCCCGCCCGGGTGCCGTTCGAGCTCGTCCACTGCGCCTGGGTGGCGGCAGGGCCGGCGCCCGGCGTCTTCGAGGCCACGACCGACGGCCTCGCCTCGGGATCGCATCCGGTCGAAGCCGCGCTGCACGGCCTCTGCGAGCTGATCGAGACCGATGCCTGCGCGCTCTTCGAGGGGCTGCCCCCCGAGGCGCGGGCGGCGCGCCGGCTCGATCCGGCGACGATCGACGACCCCGGGCTGCGGGAGCTGTGCGGGCGGCTGGCGGCACAGGGCTTTGCCCTGGCGCTCTGGGATGCGACAAGCGACATCGGCGCCCCCGTCCTGCTGGCCGTGCTGGTGGACGAGCGCGACCCGCGCACGCCCGCGGGCTTCGGGGCCGGCTGCCATCCCGACCGTGCGGTCGCGACCTTCCGGGCGATCAGCGAGGCGGCGCAGACCCGGGTGATCGCCATGACCGGCACCCGGGACGACCTCGGGCCGGTGCTCTTCGCCGGGGCGACGGGCCTGCGCTTCCGCTGGGCGCTGGAGGCGGGCGGGGCGGGGCGCCGGGACTGGCGGGCGATCCCGTCCTTCGCGTCGGACTGCCTTCGGGCCGATCTCGCCGCGCTGGTGGCCCGGGTGGCGGCGGTGGGGGCCGGGCCGGTGCTTGCGGTCGATCTCGGCCGGCTGCCGGGCCTGTCGGTGATCCGGGTGCTGGTGCCCGGGCTCGAACCCGAGGCGGGCCTGCCCGGGCGGCGGGCGGCGCGGCCGGAGGCGCATCTGCCATGAGCGCCGCCGTGGTCTTCGCCGGACCCTCGCTCGCCGGCGTCGCGCCGCCACCGGGGATCGATCTGCGCGGCCCGGCGATGGCGGGGGACCTCTATCTCGCCGCGCGCGCCGGCGCGCGGGTGATCGGCCTCGTCGACGGTCTCTTCGAGGACCGGCCCGCGCCCCGGCATACCGAGATCCTCTGGGCGCTGGGGCAGGGCGTGCGCGTCTTCGGCGCGGCGAGCCTCGGCGCGCTCCGGGCGGCGGATTGCGCCGCCTTCGGGATGGAGGGCATCGGCGAGATCCATGCGCTCTATGCGAGCGGCGCGCTGGAGGACGACCACGCGGTGGCGCTGGTGCATGCACCGGCCGAGCTCGGCCATGCGCCGCTGACCGAGGCGCTCGTCAACGTGCGGGCGACGCTGGCGGCGGCGGCGGCGGCGGGGGTCCTGTCCGGCCCGGCCGCCGGGCATCTCTGCGCCTTGGCGGAGAGCCTGCATTTCAAGGACCTGACCTGGCCGCGGCTTC
>ERZ500977.22-NODE-22-length-48533-cov-8.579748_pt1 | contig 48533 bp, 47 predicted proteins | sample MGYA00248863_ERZ500977 | MGnify/ENA primary metagenome ERZ500977 (study PRJEB25958, sample SAMN03398581) | human skin metagenome | study: EMG produced TPA metagenomics assembly of the Human Skin Microbiome Metagenome (human skin metagenome) data set.
GGGTAGTCGGGACGCGCCTGCCGTCGTGCCGGAGGCACGCCTTCGGCGTGACGGCAGGCAGGCGCGTCCCGATTTGTGTCACGCGCCAAATCGGGAGCGGATAGGGCAGCGCCCTTGTGTGAGACGTAGGGCGTGGGGTCCGAACCATTCACCCGGAGGTCGTATGAGCCCGCCCCCCGACCCGGCGGCCGTCAGGCGTTTTCCCGGAGGACCTGCCCCGCGAGATAGAGCGAGCCGCAGATCAGGATCCGCGATCCCGGATCGCGGGCGGCAATGGCGCGGATAGCCGCTTCGACATCCGGGGCGGCCGTCGCCTTGGCCAGCCCCGCCGCCCTCGCGGCCTCGACGGTTTCCGCGGCGGTCAGTGTCGCCGCCTCGCCGGGAATGCCGACGGCGGCGAGATCCAGCGCCGCGGCGGCAAGGGGGCGCAGGAAGCCCGCCGCGTCCTTGGTGCGCAGCATGCCCGTGACCAGATGCAGCCGCCGGGGCGCGAGCCGCCCCACCGCTTCCGCGAGGGCCACGCCGGCCGCCGGGTTGTGCCCCCCGTCGAGCCACAGGTCGCAGGCGCCGGCCGCATCGACGAGCGGCCCCGAGCGCAGGCGTTGCAGGCGCGCCGGCCAGTCCGCACGGGTCACCGCCGCCTCGCAGGCCGCCTCCCCGGCGCCGAGCAACCGCAGGGCGGCGAGCACCATCCCGGCATTGCCCACCTGATGGGCGCCGATCAGCGACGGGAGCGGCAGGTCGAGCAGGCCGGCCGTGTCGAGAAAGGCCATGCGGCCGTGCTCCTCCCAGACCTGCCAGTCCTGCCCCTCGAGAGACAGCGGCGCCCCGAGCCGCTGGGCCGCCGCCTCGATCACCGCCAGCGCCTCGGGCGCCTGCCGCCCGATGACGGCCGGCACCCCCGGCTTCAGGATGCCGGCCTTCTCGCCAGCGATCTCGGCGAGGGTCTCGCCAAGATACTGCTGGTGGTCGATCGAGACCGGGGTGATGACCGACAGGCGCGGGCGATCCAGAACATTGGTCGCATCGAGCCGGCCGCCGAGCCCGACCTCGAGCAGCACCCAGTCGGCCGGGGTCTCGGACATGGCGAGGAAGGCCGCGACGGTGGTGATCTCGAAGAAGGTGATCGGCGCCCCGCCATTGGCGGCCTCGCACCGCTCCAGTTCGGCGATCAGCCGATCCTCGGGGATCAACGCGCCGGCAAGGCGAATGCGCTCGTGAAACCGGGCGAGATGGGGCGAGGTATAGACATGCACCCGATCGCCCCGGGCCTCGAGCCCGGCGCGCAGCATCGCGATCGTCGAGCCCTTGCCGTTGGTGCCCGCCACATGGATGACGGGCGGCAGGCGCCGCTCGGGATGACCGAGGGCGGCCAGCAGCCGTTCGACCCGCTCCAGCGTCAGGTCGATGACCTTCGGATGCAGCGACATCAGCCGGGCCAGCACCCGGTCGCTGCCCCCGCTCATGACACCAGGCTCACGACATTGCGCTCACGGGACAACGGGCGACGGGGTGTCGGCCGCGACCGGCGCGGGCGCGGGCAGGTCGCCCCGGATGTAGGGGCCCTGCCCGGTCAGGAGCCGCAGCAGCACGGCCAGTTCGTCGCGCAGGTCCTTGCGCGGCACCACCCGGTCGAGCATCCCGTGGTCGAGCAGGTATTCGGCCCGCTGGAAGCCCTCGGGCAGGGTTTCACGGATCGTCTGCTCGATCACCCGCGGACCGGCAAAGCAGATGAGGGCGTTCGGCTCGGCGATCTGCACGTCGCCCAGCATGGCATAGCTCGCCGTGACGCCGCCGGTCGTCGGATGGGTCAGCACCACCACATAGGGCAGCCGGGCCTCCTTCAGCATCGCGACCGCCACGGTGGAGCGGGGCATCTGCATCAGGCTGAGGATCCCCTCCTGCATCCGGGCGCCACCGGCCGCCGAGAAGAGCACGAGCGGCGCGCCGATCTTCACCGCCCGCTCGGCGCCGGCCACGATGGCGTTGCCGACATACATGCCCATCGACCCGCCCATGAAGCTGAAGTCCTGGGCGACGGCGACGGTGCGGAGCTTGCCGATCTCGCCCTCGGCGACCAGCATCGCCTCTTCCTCGCCGGTCTTCTTGCGGGCCTCGCGCAGGCGGTCGGGATACTTCTTCTGGTCGCGGAACTGCAGCGGATCGGCGATCGGCTTCGCGACCGGCACATCCGTGAAGACTCCGCCGTCGAACAGGGCCTTGAACCGGTCGCGCGGGGCGATGGCCATGTGGTGACCGCAGTTCGAACAGACGCTCAGGTTGTCCGAGAGCTCGCGGTGGAACAGCATCGTGCCGCACTGGTCGCACTTCACCCACAGGTTCTCGGGAACCTCGCGGCGGGAGAACAGGGAGCTGACCGAGTTGATCTTCGGCCGGACGTAGTTGGAAATCCAGTTCATGCGGGCGTGGCCTCTCACGGCTTTCCCCCGGATGAATAGGGATGGGGCGGGGTGATTGCAACGTGTCCGCCGCTGCGCTTGTCTCGAGCCGGACCGTCCCCTAAGGGCATGCGGCATGGAGACGATCCGCCTTCCGATCACCGCCGCGCTGCTGGTCCTGACCCTGCTTGCCGCCTCTGATGCCACGACGCTGGCCGGTGGGCCGGGCCGGCACGCCAGGGTGCAGGTGGGCCCGGCGACCCTGGCCGTGGCCGGGCCACCCGGCTTCTGCCTTGACGCGCCCGCCACCCGCATCGACCGCGACGGCGCCTTCGTCCTCCTCGGCGACTGCGGGCTGCTCGGCAAGGGCCCGGCGGCGGCCCGCCCGCAGGGCGCGGTACTGACCGCGAGCCTCGAGGCGGGCGGCGCGGGGTCCGTCGCCGGGATCGGGCGCCTCACGGAAACGGCCGCGGGCCGCGCCCTCGTCAGCCAGAGCGGCAGTGGCGCCCGGGTGAAGGTGCTCGCCACCCGCGAGGCCGGAGGGGCCGTCTTTCTCCTCGTCGAGGATCAGGGCCGCAAGCCCGTCCCCGGCCTCAAGTCCCGCTTCTGGCGCGGGTTCCTCGACATCGACGGCCATCTCGCCGTGGTGAGCGTGCTCGCCATCGAGGGCGGGACCGTGGACGACCAGCAGGGGCTGACCCTGGCGGTGGCCTTTGCCGAAGCGATGCAGGCGGCAAATGCGCAGTAGGGCCACCGGCCCCGCACCTGCTTGACCGATTCTTTACCAACGCCCGGGTAGGTTGCGTCGGAGCGCGGATCACCGCGCGGTGCAGCAGAACGCGGAGCGTCTCGCCATGGATCTCGCCGGCTATGTGGCCCTGACCCGCCAGTCTGGACTTGCGCGTGAGATGCAGAGCGTCGCGAACAATATCGCCAACATGTCGACGACCGGCTATCGCCGCGAGGGCGTCGTCTTCGCGGAGGTCGTCCGGGCCCTGCCGATCGAGGGCGGCAGCGTCGCCATGACGCAGGCCCGCGCCCGCTATACCGACGAGCATCAGGGCACCCTGACCGAAACCGGGGGGCGGCTCGACTTCGCCGTCGAGGGCGAGGGCTATTTCAGCGTCCTGACCCCGCAGGGCGAGCGACTGACCCGCGCCGGCGCCTTCACCCAGGACGCCGACGGGCAGGTCGTGAACATGGATGGCCATCCGCTGCTCGACGAGGGCGGCAGTCCCTTCACCATCCCGCCCGAGGTGAAGTCGATCAGCCTCGCCGCCGACGGCACCCTGTCGGGCGACGGCCAGCCGATCGCCAAGCTCGGGCTCGTCACGGTCCCGGACAAGACCAAGCTCTTCCGCGAGGCCGGTACCCTCTTCCGCGCCGAGGGCGCCACCGAGCCGATCGAGACCGGCCGGATGATCCAGGGCTTCCTCGAGGAATCGAACGTCAACCCGGTCACCGAGATGTCGCGGATGATCGAGGTACAGCGCGCCTACGAATACGGCCAGAAGCTGCTGGACCAGGAAGACGACCGCATCCGTACCGCGGTACGCCTGCTGAGCGGCCAGGGCTGACCCCCGCCCACTCCCGCCGAGTAACGAGTTTCCCCGGAGTAGATCATGCGTGCACTCAATATCGCGGCGACCGGCATGGCCGCCCAGAACATGCGGGTCGAGGTCATCTCCCACAACCTCGCCAACATGAACACCACCGCCTACAACGCGCGCCGGGCCGAATTCGCCGATCTGCACTACCAGCAGGTGCAGCGACCGGGCACGATCAACTCGTCCGACGGCACAATCCTGCCCGCCGGCATCCAGCTCGGTCTCGGCGTGCGGCCCTCGGCGGTCTCGGTGCAGGTCGGACAGGGATCGGTGGTCGAAACCGGCAACGCGCTCGATGTGGCGATCGAGGGCAAGGGCTATCTCGAGATCACCCTGCCGAACGGTGATTCGGCCTACACCCGCGACGGGGCCCTGAAGCAGACCGGGGACGGGCTGATCGTCACGTCGGACGGCTTCGCGGTGGTTCCCGAAATCACCATCCCGAACGACGCGAAGGACATCACCATCAATGCCTCCGGCGAGGTCTATGCCTCGTTCGACGGGCAGATCCAGCCCCAGCTCCTCGGCCAGTTCAGCCTTGTCACCTTCACCAACGAGAAGGGTCTCGAGGCCGTGGGCTCGAACCTCTACCGCGAGACCGAAGCCTCGGGCCAGCCCAACGTGGGCGATGCCGGCATCGATGGCCGCGGCACCTTCCGGCAGAGATACCTGGAGAATTCCACCGTCGACGCGGTGCGCGAAATCACCGGCCTGATCGAGGCACAGCGTGGCTACGAGCTGAACGCGAAGGTCATCACCGCCGCCGACCAGATGCTGGCCGCCACGGTGCAGGTGCGCTGAGGCCATGATGCGACTGCCGGTCCCCCTCGCGACGCTGGCCGCCCTGCTCCTGCTCGCCGGCGGCGCAGTGGCCCAGGTCGTCGTTCCGGTGCGGGCGATCCGCAGCCAAACGGTCCTCTCGCCCGACGACCTCACCCTGGCGGAAGACACCGTGCCGGGGGCGATCAACGACATTGCCGCCGCCGTCGGGCGTGAAGCGCGCGTCACGCTCTATCCCGGCCGGCCGATCCTCGCGGCACAGCTCGGCGCCCCCGCGGTGGTGGAACGCAACGCCTCGGTGCGGATGCATTTCGCCCAGGGTCCCCTCTCCATCGTGACCGAGGGCCGCGCGCTCGACCGGGGTGGCGTCGGCGAAGCGGTGCGGGTGATGAACCTCACGTCGCGACAGATCGTGAGCGGCACCGTCGCTCCCGATGGCAGCATCAAGGTTGGACAGCCATGACCCGCGTCACCCGTTTCCGCTCCGGCCTTCCGGTGGCTGCCATGCTCCTGCTGGCGGCCTGCAACAGCAACAATGTGGGCCAGGCTCCGGAGATGACCGCGATCGGCGAGAATGGTTCGGGGATGCCGATCGTCAGCCCCGAACGGGCCGCGATCGCGGTGCCGCCGCCGCAACCGGCGCGCTATTCCTACCAGCAGGGCTCGCTCTGGAACACCTCGCCCGACGGCCTGCTCGGGGACAAGCGGGCGGCCAGCCTCGGCGACATCCTGACCATCGTCATCGAGATCGACGACGAGGCCGAGATGCGCAACACCTCGTCGCGCACCCGGGACGGCAGCGAGAAGGCCTCGGTGGACGCCTTCTTCGGGCTCGGCAACACGATGCCGAACAGCAAGATCAATCCCAACCTCGAGCTCGACTCCCAGTCGTCCTACAAGGGCTCGGGCACGGTGAAGCGCAACGAGAAGCTGACGCTGCGCGTGGCCGCGACGGTCGTCAACGTCCTGCCGAACGGCCACCTGGTGATCCAGGGGGATCAGCAGGTCCGGGTCAACTATGAGTTGCGCGACCTGCAGGTGACGGGGATCGTCCGGCCCGAGGACATCTCGCGCTACAACGAAATCTCCTACGACCGGATCGCCGGCGCGCGCATCTCCTACGGCGGGCGCGGTCAGGTCAGCTCGGTGCAGCAGCCGCGCTACGGCCAGCAGGTCATCGACCGCGTCATGCCCTATTGATGAGGCCCTGAATGAAGAAGCTGCTGCCCCTCGTCATGCTGATCCTCGGCCTCGGGGCCGGGGTGGGCGCCGGCATGGTCCTGAAGCCGAAGCCGCCGGAGAAGACTGCGGCCTGCGCCGCGCCTGCGGCTGGCCATGGCGCCGAGGCGGCCCCCGCCGCGACCGGGCAGGGAGCGGCTGCCGCGCCCTGCCCGGAAGATCCGTTCACGCCCGAGCCCGAGCATGCAGCGGAAGATGCGGCGGCGGTCTATGTCGCCCTCGACAAGCCCTTCGTCGTGCCGGTCTTCTCCGGCGACAAGACCGTGGCGATGGTGGTGGTCTCGCTGTCGGTGGCGACGAAATCCGATGGGGCGCAGGTGCTGGAGGCCATCCAGCCCCGCCTGCGGGACAGCTTTCTCAATGTCATGTTCCTGCACGCGAATTCCGGCGGCTTTGACGGCAGCTTCACCAATGGCCAGAAGATGGACGACCTGAAGGCCGCGCTCCTCGCCTCGGCGCAGGCGGTGATGGGCAAGGATGCGGTGAGCGAGGTGCTGATCACCGAAATCGCCCGGCAGGAGGTCTGATCCTCCTCAGGCAAAATCCGCGAGCGCGGCGGCAAGGTCGCCATAGCCGGTGAACCGCCGTTCGTATCGCAGGCAGAGACGGGCGGCACAGACCGCGGCGCGGGCATCAAGGTCGGCATCCTCGACCTGGGCCAGATAGATCAGGCGGTCATAGTTCCCGAACAGCATGTCGCGCAGCTCGGGATGACGATCGAGCCCCATCGGTCGCCAGACGAAGGCGTCGAACTGGCGGACGAGAAAATCGGTCAGGTAGAAGGCCGTCATCTCCGCATCCCCGCGCGCGGCAAAGGCCGCATTGCCGTCGAAGAAGCTGTAGCAATGCGGGCCGGCCACCATCTCGACCCCGAGTTCCGCACAGAGGGCGGCGAGACGGCCGCCGGTTCCGCAATCCGCATAGGCGACGAGGATCCGGTCATAGCCCCGGGCGCCGGTGACGGCTGCAGCCACGGCATCCGGAATACGATCAGGCCAGAGATGCAGGTTGGCGGGCAGGCACTGCAGGTCCAGATGCTGCCAGCCATTCAACGCCTTCAGGGCCAGGATCTCCCGCGCCAGCGCCCCGCAGGCGATCACCAGCAGCCGCCCCTGCCCCTCGGGGGCAAGGCCGGTCTCGGTCAGGCTGTGGTCGTCCATCGTACTCGTTATGCGATCATGCCGACAGCTGGTTGTGCTTGCGGGCCATGAAATCCTTGGCGGTTTCCACGGCGACGGCCGCATCCCGGCAATAGGCATCGGCCCCGATCGCGCGGCCGAATTCCTCGTTCAGGGGCGCACCGCCGACCAGGACGATGTAATCGTCGCGCACGCCCTTTTCCTTCATCGTGTCGATGACGACCTTCATATAGGGCATGGTGGTGGTCAGCAGCGCCGACATGCCGAGGATATCGGCCCCCTCGCGGTCGAGCGCCTCAAGATAGGTCTCGACCGGATTGTTGATCCCGAGGTCCACCACTTCGAAGCCGGCGCCCTCCATCATCATGGTGACCAGGTTCTTGCCGATGTCGTGGATGTCGCCCTTGACCGTACCGATCACCATCTTGCCGAGCCGTGGCGCGCCGGTTTCGGCGAGGAGCGGCTTCAGGATCGCCATCCCGGCCTTCATCGCATTCGCCGCAAGCAACACTTCCGGCACGAACAGGATTCCGTCGCGGAAATCGATGCCGACGATGCGCATGCCCTCGACGAGGGCCTTCGTCAGGACATCGTACGGCGTCCATCCCCGCTCGAGGAGAATAGTCACGCCTTCGACAACCTCATCCCGAAGACCATCGTAAAGGTCATCGTGCATCTGCTGGACGAGCTCGTCATCGGGAAGCTCGCTCAGGATGATCTCGTCGTCGCTGTCGTCGGCCATCGCATGTCCTCCCGATTCGCGCTTCAGCACGAATTCCTGTGTCCCACGAAGCCTCAGTCCTACCAGCCCCGGAAGCGACCAGCCACCAGCCTCAACCGACTCCGGTCACCGCGACAGGATCTGACAGAGGGCGTCCAGCTCCTCCAGGCTGCCATAGCGAATCCGCATCTCGCCGGCGGATCGGCCCGGACGATGCTCGATCGTCACCTTGAGCCGCAGGCTGGCGCTGAGATCTTCCTCGAGCGCGCGGGTGTCGGCATCCTTCGACGGGGCACCGGCGGCCACGGCCGGCTGGACGGGCTGCACCGCAGCCTTGGCCAGCGCCTCGGTCTGCCGCACCGACAGATCCCGGTCGACGATCTGCCGCGCGAGGGCCTCCGCATTCGGAACCGGCACCAGGGCCCGCGCGTGCCCCGCCGTCAACTTGCCCGCCCGCAACAGGTCGAGAACCGGCTCCGGCAGCGTCAGCAGGCGCAGGAGATTGGCGATGTGGCTGCGGCTCTTGCCCAGGGCCTCGGCCAACCGCTCCTGCGTATGACCAAAGCGGTCCATCAGCTGCCGGTAGCCAAGGGCTTCTTCGACCGCATTCAGATCCGACCGCTGGATATTCTCGATGATCGCGAGTTCCAGCACTTCGGTATCGTCGAGGCTGCGGATGACCGCGGGCAGGGCATGGATACCGGCCAGCTGTGCCGCCCGCCAGCGCCGTTCACCCGCGACGATCTGATAGTCGCCCTCCTGCTCGGGATGCGGGCGGAGCAGCAGCGGCTGGATGACGCCCCGCTCGCGCACCGATGCCGCCAGCTCCTGCAGCTCGCGCTCGTCGAAGCTGCGCCGCGGCTGGTTCGGATTGGCCCGGATCCTGTCGATCGGGATCAGTCGGTCGCCCACGGGCGCCGGACTGGCGGCGGCCGGCTCCGGGACGTCCTGCGGCCCGATATCGGCAAGAAGCGCCGACAGACCGCGCCCCAGACCCTTCTTCTCGAGTCCTCCGGCCATCATCGCCTCCCTCATTCGTGAACCGCAAGATGCCGGGTGACGCCGGCCCGGGCAAGAAACTCACCGGCAAATCGCTGGTAGGCGACACTGCCACTGCTGGCGCGATCATAAATCAACGCCGGCATTGCATGCGACGGCGCTTCGCTCAGCCGGACATTGCGGGGAATGATCGTCTCATAGACCAGGCTGCCGAGATTTTCGCGGACGTCGGAGGCCACCTGCGCCGAGAGATTATTCCGCCGGTCATACATCGTCAAAACGATCCCGTGGATTCGCAGCGCCGGGTTCGAACCGCTCCGGATTGTCTGGACAGTGCGCATCAGCTGCGACAAGCCCTCGAGCGCGAAGAACTCGCACTGCAGCGGAACCAGAACGGCATTCGCCGCCACCAGCGCATTGATCGTCAGGAGGCTGAGCGCCGGCGGACAATCGATGAAGACAAAGTCCAGATCGTCCAGCAGTGGATGCGACCCCTGCAAAAAATCCTTTATCTTGTGGATTCTGCGCGGGTCATCAGCCATATCTAGCTCTGCAGAGCTCAAATCAGGTGTTGCGGGCAGCAGGGTCAGCCCCGGGACGACCGTAAAGGCGACCTCGAAATTCTCATCGACATTCAGCAACAGGTCATAGGAGGTATAATTGCGTTCTGGCAGCGCAACACCGAGGCCGGTTGACGCATTCCCCTGCGGATCGAGGTCGATCAGCAGCACGCGATAGCCCAAGGCCGACAGGGCCGTCGCAAGGTTGATGGCCGTCGTGGTCTTGCCGACACCGCCCTTCTGGTTGGCGATCGCAACGACCTGGCGACTAGGCTCTGACACGATTGAGCGCTCCAATTTCGAGAATCCTGGCCTGCGGGTCGGTGCGGCTCTGATGCGCGACATGGTTAAATTTCCATGTAGCCTGGGCCGCTTCCACCTCCTTATGCACCGTGCGGCCTTTGGGAAACAAGGCCACACCGTCAGGTTTTCGATGTCGGTTCGTCCATTCCAGCAGCTGTGACAGCGGGGCAAGCGCCCGTGCAGACAGGATATCTGCCGATTGCGGCGAAAGATCTTCCACACGGGCAATCTTGATATCGACCGACAGCCCGGTTTCAAGAGCAACGGTGCGAAGAAAGGCCGCCTTGCGGTGATCGCTCTCGACAAGCGTTGTCTGAAGGGCGGAGCCCGCGCCTGCGGCAAGGATCGCAACAATCAGGCCCGGAAACCCCCCACCGGAGCCAATATCGAGCCAATGACCCTCCGCCGGATGGCAGAGACCCCAGATCTGGGCCGAATCCTTGAAATGACGATCCCGCAGATCCGGGAGGGAGGCGGGGGATACCAGATTTACCGTCCGGTTCCATTTTTGCAGCAGGGCCGCAAAGATATCCAGACGCTCGGATGTTTCACGTGAAACATTCGCGAGGAGCTCACTCGACTTCATGACGGCACGCGCTCGGAACCGCGGCTCTTGATCAGCAAGAGCGCAAGCGCCGCCGGCGTCATTCCCTCGATCCGGCTTGCCTGACCGACGCTTGCTGGCCGAACCCGGGCCAGTTTCTCCCGCAGTTCACCGCTCAACCCTGACAGGCTGTGATAGTCGAGGCTGGTATCGAGAACCGTTTCCTGGTCGCGCCGAACAGCCTCTGCGTCCTTTGCCTGACGCGCCAGATAGGGCAGATAATGGCACTCGCAGGCAATCTGATCCCAGATCTCGCGATCATGGCAGGCCAGATCCGGAAACTGCTCGAGGATACTGTCCACGGAGATTTCCGGATAGGACAGGAGGGTGGAAATGCTCCGGGAGACTCCGTCCTGGTTGACCGAAAACCCAAGTCGCCGGGCTTCCGTGGGGCTGAGATGGCGTGAGTTTGCTGCCTCTCGCGCCGCAGAAAGCCGCTCCATCTTGTCCAGGAAGGCTGCGCGCCGGGGTTCCCCTACGCAACCGACCTGAATTCCCGAATATGTCAGCCGCTGATCTGCGTTATCCGCGCGCAGGGTCAGGCGAAATTCTGACCGGGAGGTAAAAACCCGATAGGGTTCCGTTACACCGCGGGACACGAGATCGTCGATCATCACTCCGATATAGGACGTAGTCCTCTCGGGAATGAGCCCGCCGTCTTCTCGCGCTGCGGCCGCCGCATTAATCCCTGCGATCAGGCCCTGACCCGCTGCCTCCTCATATCCTGTGGTGCCATTAATCTGACCCGCAAGATATAGCCCCTTCAGCACACGGCTTTCCAGGCAATGGTCCAGCTGCCGCGGATCCAGATAATCATACTCCACGGCATATCCCGGCTGCAGGATCTCGGCTCGCTCCAATCCCGGGATGGAGTGGACATAGTTTTCTTGAACGTCAGCAGGGAGGGAAGTGGAAATCCCGTTGGGATAGATCACGTCCGAGGTCAGACCTTCCGGTTCAAGATAGATCTGGTGGCTACTCTGCCCCGCAAACCGCAAGATCTTGTCCTCGATCGACGGACAGTAGCGCGGCCCCTTCCCCGAAATCGCCCCCCCATAGAGCGCCGAGCGGTCCAGATTCCGCCGGATGATGTCGTGCGTCTCCGGAGTCGTCCCCGTGACTCCGCAGGAAATCTGCGGAGCAACGCTTTCCGGGCGCAGGAAAGACAGGAAAACCGGATCGCTGTCGCCCGGTTGCAAGCCCACAGCGGTCCAGTCGATGCTCGAAGCCCGAAGCCGCGGCGGAGTTCCAGTCTTGAGTCGCCGCGTTTCGAACCCGAGATCCCGCAGTGCGTCGGCAAGTTTCAAAGCCGACGCATCCCCGATCCGGCCGGCCGGGCGCTGTTCATGTCCGATATGGATCACGCCCCCGAGAAAGGTTCCCGTGGTGAGAACCACGCTCCGCGCCAGAATCTCAGCCGCGGATGTCCGCACCCCGGAAACCCGCGTCCCCTCCATGAGGAGATCCTGGACTTCCGCTTCGAGAACAGTGAGATGCGCCTGATCCCGAACGGCTCGTTGAACGGCGGACCGATACAGGTCCCGATCGCATTGTGCCCGTGGCCCCCGCACCGCGGGTCCCTTGCGGCGGTTCAGCAGCCGATACTGGATTGCTGCTTCATCCGCGCACCGACCCATGATCCCGTCCAGGGCATCGATCTCCCGAACGATATGTCCTTTTCCTATCCCCCCGATAGCGGGGTTGCAGGACATTTCTCCAAGGCGATCCCGTCGATGCGTGACAAGGGCGACCTCTGCCCCCATGCGGGCTGCGGCAAGGGCCGCTTCCGTTCCGGCGTGACCTCCGCCAACCACAATGACGTCGAAGCGATGTTTCACGTGAAACAATCCTACTTGCCGATACAGAACCTCGAGAAGACCGCGTCCAAAACCGACTCGGCTTCCGTGCGTCCTGTTAGACGATCAAGGTGGGTCAAGGCTACACGCAATTCTTCAGCGACCACTTCTGCGTCGCCTTCCTCGAGAATCTGGCGCGCCATCGACATCGCCTCCATCGCGGCTGCAACGGCCGCCCGCTGCCGGGCCCCAGCAATTGCACCGCTTGCCGTCACCCGGTCCCGAAGACGAAGATGCACCTGATCCAGCAGATCGGGAAGACCGGCCCCCGTCAACCCGGACACAGCCAGACCACTTGCCTTCTCGAGGAGATCTGCCTTGCCGGTGACAAGGATATCTCCCTCCATCGGAGAAACGCCAAGCTCGGCGACATCCGCCGGATCCGAGAGCAGGAACACGCGCAGGTCCGCCGCCGTTGCCCTGTCCCGGGCTCGCTCGATTCCGGCAGCTTCGATACCCGTTGCCGTCGCACGAATACCAGCCATGTCGAGGAAGGTAACTGCGATGCCCTGGAGATCCATCCGCACCTCGAGGATATCCCGGGTCGTGCCCGCCTCCGGTGAGGTCAGCGCAACGTCGCGCCGGGCGAGTGCGTTCAGGAGCGTCGACTTGCCAGCATTCGGTACACCGACGATCGCGACTTCGAAGCCATCCCGCAGACGTTCGGCATGCGCGGCGCCTTGCAGATTTCGGTCAAGGTCCCTGACCAATTCGTCGAGGATATGGCCTGCCGCGTCCCGCTGCTCCGGCAGCTCTTCGTCCGCAAAATCGATCTCCGTTTCCAGCAGCGCCAGGGCATCCACCAGTCGACCCCGCCATCCATCGACCAGACGCGCAACGCCTCCGCCCAGTTGCTCGAGAGCCCGGCGATGCTGCTCGGCCGTTTCTGCTGACAGAAGGTCTGCAAGCCCTTCGGCCTGTGACAGGTCCAGCCTCTGGTTGACGATCGCCCGGCGCGTGAACTCGCCCGGCTCGGCTGCACGAAGGCCTGGCAACCGTGCAAGGCATGCAAGCAGGCGGGTCCGGACAGCTGTACTGCCATGAACCTGCAGTTCGGCAATATCCTCACCCGTGGCACTCGAGGGTCCGGCAAACCAGAGGACCACGCCATGGTCGATCGCATCTCCGGTGTCCGGATCGAGGATCCATTGTACGGACAAACGATCGCGGCCGTTCCAACCCGTCAGGGCAAGAACGGCCGCAGCCGAATTGGGACCAGAAATGCGAATTACGCTGATTGCTGCTACGGAAAATCCTGTAGATACAGCAAATATCGTATCTCCGAGATGCGATCTATTCACATCACCTAACTGTTCATGGACTCGAAGAACTCCGAGTTCGTCTTGGTCTGCTTCAGTTTCCCAAGAAGGAACTCGATCGCATCTGTCGTCCCCATCGGATTCAGGATCCGGCGCAGGATGAACATCTTGGTGAGATCGGTCTTGTCGACCAGCAGCTCTTCCTTGCGGGTACCGGACTTGAGGATGTCGACGGCCGGGAATACCCGCTTGTCCGCGATCTTGCGGTCGAGGACCAGCTCCGAGTTGCCGGTGCCCTTGAATTCCTCGAAGATCACCTCGTCCATACGGCTGCCCGTATCGATCAGCGCCGTGGCGATGATGGTCAGCGAACCGCCTTCCTCGATATTACGCGCGGCACCGAAGAACCGCTTCGGCCGCTGGAGGGCATTGGCATCGACACCACCCGTCAGCACCTTGCCCGAGCTCGGGACGACGGTGTTGTAGGCACGGCCGAGGCGGGTGATCGAGTCGAGCAAGATCACGACGTCCCGCTTGTGTTCGACCAGCCGCTTGGCCTTCTCGATGACCATTTCGGCGACGGCGACATGCCGGGTCGCGGGCTCGTCGAAAGTCGAGGCGACGACCTCGCCCTTCACCGACCGCTGCATGTCGGTCACTTCCTCGGGCCGCTCGTCGACCAGCAGGACGATGAGGAAGCACTCGGGATGGTTCCGTTCGATCGAGGCGGCGATGTTTTGCAGGATCACCGTCTTGCCGGTGCGCGGCGGCGCCACGATCAGGCCGCGCTGACCCTTGCCGATCGGCGCGACAAGGTCGATCACCCGGGCGGAGCGATCCTTGATCGTGGGATCCTCGATCTCGAGCTTGATGCGCTCGTCGGGATAGAGCGGAGTCAGGTTGTCGAAATGCACCTTGTGCCGGGCCTTCTCGGGATCCTCGAAGTTGATCCTCGAGACCTTCACCAGGCCAAAGTAACGCTCGCCTTCCTTGGGCGCCCGGATCACGCCCTCGACCGTATCGCCGGTGCGGAGGTTGAACTTCCGGATCTGGTTCGGACTGACATAGATATCATCCGGCCCGGCCAGATAATTCGCCTCGGGCGAGCGGAGGAAGCCGAAACCGTCCTGGAGCACCTCGAGGACACCGTCGCCGGAGATTTCCACCCCTTCCTCGGCCATGTCCTTGAGGATGGCGAACATCATGTCGCCCTTGCGCATGCTGGACGCGTTGTCGATCTCGAGCTCTTCGGCCATGCGCAGCAGGTCGGCGGGGCTCTTAGACTTCAGTTCGGCGAGAGACAGCTGTTCGATGCCGTCAGCCAGATCCATCTGGACAGTCAAATCCAATAACCTCGGATGTTCTTTGTCAGGAGTATGATAGCCGGTCGGTGATGTCGCCAGCCCTTGTAATCTCGATTGCATACTTGACCCCGGTTGTCAAACCGCGAGCCGCTTCAGAAGGGCCGGACGATCACCATGATGACTATGACGACGAGCGCCAGGGTCGGAAGTTCGTTGGCCAGGCGATAGCTGCGGCCGGAAAGGGTGTTTCGGCCCGCCTCGAGGTCCAGCCTGCGCGCGTCGAGCCAGTGGTGGAACCCGGTCAGCCCGATCACGGCCGCGAGCTTCACGTAAATCCAGAGATCGCTTCCCCAGGCGATAACACCGGGCGTCAGCAGCAGGGCCACGCCAAAAAGCCATGTGGCCATCATGGCCGGGCGCATGATCACCCTGTAGAGCCGCCGCTCCATGACCACCAGCGTCTCGCGCAGGGCGTCGCTCCGGTGACCTTCTTCGACATGATAGACGAACAGCCGGGGCAGGTAAAACAGCCCCGCCATCCATGCGACCATCGAGATCACATGCAGGGCCTTCGTCCAGGGATAGAGGGCCGAGAGAAGTGTCGACATTGCACAGCACCATTTTCTCGAGCCGCCTAGCACCCGGAAGAGAGAGTTCCAAGCCTGTCCAATGCTCGAGAGAAGATAGTCTGATTTATCTTTCTTTTGGTGATTTTAGTAAGGCGCTGAGTCATGGGGATAACCATTTCGAGGGCGTTCATCCACCGACTTATCCACAGGTGTGTCGGAGGGTGGTACTGCGCAAGTGAATGCCGCATATCGAGCATTGGGTCTTGGTGTGGACAAATTGTAGCCTCCGGTTTTCAGCAAATTAACCCTGTTCTCAACTCGGAGAAGAGGCCAGAAAAACCGGGGTTCCGATGTGCACCGCAACGTTCTCCACGGTTGTGCACGACAGGGATTCACAGGCTGCAAAACCGGGGTGAAGGGTGTGGAGAACGGCACGGGAAAGGCTGGCTTCCCCAGTTCGCGGATCTTCTCCCGGGGCAGCGGCCCGGTTGCCCACGAACTTGTCCACAGGGGTCAGGGGCGGGTCTTGTCCGGACCCTGCCAGGACCGGATATGGCTGAGCGCGGGAATCCGGGCTCGGGCCTTGTCGACCTGCTCGAGGTCGAGTTCGACAATGGAGAGGCCCGGATCCCTGCCGGCATCGGTCAGAACCTCGCCCCAGGGGGAAACGGCGAGGCTGTGGCCATAGGTCCGTCGCGGCCGCCCGCTGGCGCTCGGGTGGTCCCCGGTCTGGGCGGGCGCCAGGACGAAGCAGCCCGTCTCGATCGCTCTGGCCCTGAGCAGGACATGCCAGTGCGCCGCGCCGGTCGGAACCGTGAAGGCGGCCGGAATGGTCAGGATGCGGGCTCCGCCAAGGGCGAGGTCACGAAACAGCGCCGGGAAGCGGAGATCGTAGCAGATGCTGAGCCCGAGGCAGGTTCCGGCGGCCTGAACGGTGACAGCCCGGTCCCCGGGCCGATAGGCGGCCGACTCCCGATAGGTTTCCCCCGCATCCAGGGTGACGTCGAACATGTGGATCTTGTCGTAGCGCGCCAGGATGCTGCCATCCGGGCCGATGACGAGGCACCTGTTCACGAAACGGGTTTCGGGTGGCTCGGCCTTGAAGGCAAGGCTGCCGGCCACGATGGTGAGGTCAAGCTCGCGCGCCAGACTGCGCAGACGTGCCAGAGTGGGATCCTCGCCCTCGAGGCACAACACCTCCGCCTGCCGCTCGCGGCTTGCTGCCAGGATGTTGGTGCATTCCGGCGTCAGCGCAAGTGTCGCGCCACGGTTTGCCGCCTCACGCAGCGCGGAGTCCGTCAGCCGCAGGTTTGCCTCGGGATCATCTCCGGCGCAGAGCTGAAGCAGCGCCGCGCGAAGGATCATGGATCAGCCGACGAGCAGCGGGTCGAGCCGTCCTGCCACATCGAGCGCCCGGAGATCGTCATAGCCGCCGACATGGGTGCTGCCGATGAAGATCTGCGGCACCGTGCGGCGTCCGTTTGCCCGTCCCAGCATTTCCGCGTGGCGCGCCTTGTCGGAGGCGACGTCGATCTCGGTGAAGGCAATGCCCTTCTGCCGCAACAGGGACTTGGCCGCGCTGCAGAAACCACAGAAGGGAGTCGTATAGATCGTGACGGGGGCCATGCGCGCGGATCCGGATAGGGTTGCCTGCTTATATGTGCAGAGAGTCCTCGAATGCAACGCGTGCGACGACAATTACATTGATCTCGCTCGCGCCGGCGGCGGCAAGGGTTTCGGCGCATCCCGAGAGCGTGCCGCCAGTGGTCAGCACGTCGTCGACGAGCAGGATCCGGCGACCCGCGACCCGTTTCGCATGGCGTGGGGGGATGCGGAAGGCGCCGGCCTGGTTTGCGAAGCGCTCGCTGCGGTTCCGGCCCTCCTGGCTGCCGGTGGATCGGGTGCGGACCAGCAGGTCCAGAGCTGTCGGCGTGCCGGACAGTCTCGAGAGGGCCTTGGCCAGCTCGGCCGACTGGTTGTAGCGCCGGCGCAGCAGGCGGCGCCAGTGGAGCGGGACGGGCACGATCAGGTCGGCCATGTCGAGCAGCGGTCGGCCGTTCTGGGCCATCCAGCGGGCGAGGGGGCGGGTGAGGTCGAGACGGTCGCCATGCTTGAAGGCGAGCACCATCTCCCGGCCCGCGCCGCGATAGAGAAAGGCCGCACTGCCGCGGTTCCAGGCGGGTGGATGGCGCTGGCATCCCTCGCAGATGTCTTCGGGCCCGGCCTCGCCAAGCAGGGGCAGGCCGCAGCTGCGGCAGGTGGGGCCGGCGATGAAGTCGGTCTCCCGCCAGCAGGCCGGGCAGAGGCCATGCGGGGCGTCCGTCGGCTCGCTGCAGGCGAGGCAGCGCGGCGGATAAAGCGTGTCGATCAGGCTTGCGCCCAGCCGGGAGAGCGTGGCAGCGATCGGGGAGGGGCCGCGGCTGGCGCGGCCGGGAGTGTCGGAATGCATGAGCCGTCGCCTCTCTTCGACCGGAACGCCCTCGCGCTGCGCCGTCAGCGGGCGGTTCGGCAGGGTGCTGCGGACTTCCTCCACGACTGGGCGGCCGAGGAGGTTAAGGAGAGGTTGACGGCGGTGAACCGGACCTTCCGGGACGCGGCCGTCGTGGGTCCGCGGCCTGGCGTCTGGGCCAGCCACCTGGCCGAACCGGGACGCCACTGGCAGGAAGTCACCGATGGCGATGTCCTCGGCCTCGAGCCGGACAGCCTCGATCTCGTCATTCATGCGCTCGGTCTGCACTGGGCGAACGACCCGGTGGGCCAGCTCATCCAGAGCCGTCGCGCCCTTAGGCCGGACGGTCTCTTCATCGCGGTTCTCTTCGGCGGCGAGACGCTGCGCGAGCTGCGGCAGGCGCTGACCGCGGCCGAGGTGGCCGAGACCGGGGGCCTCAGCCCGCGCGTCGCACCGATGGCGGAGATCCGTGACCTCGGCGGCCTGATGCAGCGCGCCGGACTGGCGCTGCCGGTCGCCGACAGCCTGCGGGTGCCGGTCAGCTATCCCTCGATGCTGGCCTTGATGCGGGATCTGCGGGCCATGGGCGAAACCAACGTGCTGTCCGACCGGCTGCGGCGACCCACACGGCGCGGCGTCCTTGCCGCCGCGGCTGCCGATTATGCCGCGCGCCATGGCGATGCCGAGGGCCGGATTTCCGCGACATTCGACCTCATCGTCCTGACCGGCTGGGCGCCCGCCGCTTCCCAGCCCCAGCCGCTGCGGCCGGGGTCGGCGACCAGCCGTCTCGCGGATGCGCTCGAAAGGCCGGTGTCGGGGTTTGACGCACAGGACAGGAAAGGCTAGGTGCGCTGTCATGACACCCGATGATCTTGCCCCTGCGACCGCCGCCGAAGTGCCAGACACGGCACCGCGCTCCCTGCCTGACGGGCATCCCGCGCTGCCCGCCGATCGCGTTGGGGTGATCCTTGCCAATCTCGGAACCCCCGACGCGACGGACTATCGCTCGATGCGGCGCTATCTCAGCGAATTCCTGTCCGATCGCCGGGTGATCGACTATTCCCCCTGGCTCTGGCAGCCGCTCCTGCAGCTGGTGATCCTGAGCCGTCGGCCGCAGCGTTCGGGCGCGGCCTATCGCGGCATCTGGAATACCGAGCGGAACGAAAGCCCGCTGTTGACCACCACCCGCGCCCAGTCCGACGCTCTGGCGGCCCGCCTTGCCGCGGCCTTCGGCGATCGGGTCCGGGTGGACTTCGCCATGCGCTACGGCAATCCCTCGACGCAATCAGTGATCGCAAAGCTGCGGGCGGACGGGTGCCAGCGGCTGTTGTTCTTCCCGCTCTATCCGCAATATTCCGCCCCGACCACCGCGACGGCGAATGACCAGGCATTCCGCGCGCTGATGCAGGAGCGGTGGCAGCCCGCCTTCAGGACGGTGCCGGCCTATCACGACCACCCGCTCTACATCGAGGCGCTGGCGCAGTCGGTGGAGCGCTCCATCGCTGCGGAGGGCGGGCGCCCGGACGTGCTGATGACGAGCTATCACGGCATGCCGGAACGCTACCTGACCGAAGGCGATCCCTATCATTGTCACTGCCGCAAGACGACGCGCCTCCTGGAGGCGCGTCTCGGCATGGCCCCGGGCGAGATCGTCGTCAGCTTCCAGTCGAAGTTCGGGCCGGAAGAATGGCTGAAACCGTATACGGTGGAAGAAGTTGCGCGACAGGCAAAGGCCGGCCGCCAGCATCTTGCCATCCTGGCCCCGGCCTTCTCATCGGATTGCGTGGAAACCCTCGAGGAAATCCAGGAGGAGATCCGCCACGCCTTTCTGGAGGCGGGCGGAAAAAAATTCTCCTATATCCCTTGCCTCAATGACGATCGGGCCCACATCGACATGATAGAGGCGATCGTCAGGCAGAACCTGGGTGGTTGGCTCTAGCCAGACCACCCGGTTCGTCGGGATCAGGCCAGTTCCGCCGGGGCGCTCTCGAGGGCGCGGAGCATCGGCATGGTGGGCGACATGGCGACGGGCCGCCCGCGATAAAGCTTGCTTCCATCACGGATCAGGGCGTCGCCGTTCCCACAGAATTCCACGAGTTCACCATGAGCCAGAACCCGGCTGGAAATCTGGATCGTCTGGCAGGGACGATGGTTCATGATGGTTAACTCCCTTCAGGCTGCTTTTCTGCCTGAAGGTTATATCCTTTCAAAAGGGGCCGCTACCCCGAAAGTTAATGATTCTCAGATCCAATCGCGCAGGATCGCCACCAGCGGCAGATCGGCGGGCGGCATCGGATAGTCTCTCAAATCCTTTGCCCTGACCCATTTTAGACCGTCATGTTCACGCGCCACGGGCGTTCCCTGCCATTTCCGGCAGGCATAGAGCGGCATCAGAAGATGAAAGTCGGGATAGCCATGGCTCGCGAAAGTCAGCGGTGCCAGGCAGCTGGCCCAGGTGTCGATTCCGAGCTCCTCGGACAGTTCGCGAATCAGGGCCTGCTCTGGCGTCTCGCCTGATTCGACCTTGCCACCGGGAAATTCCCAGAGCCCCGCCAAGGCCTTCCCTGCGGGACGGCGGGCGAGAAGCACGCGCCCGTCGCCGTCGATGAGAGCCACCGCGGCGACGAGCAGGATCTTCACGCCGGGTGTCCCGTCAGGACCGGTAATCGGCGTTGATGGCGATGTAGCCATGGGTCAGGTCACAGGTCCAGATGGTGGCCGCGCCGGTACCGAGGCCGAGATCCACCCCGATCTCGAGCTCGGGCTGCTTCATGTAGCCGGCGCCAGCGTCCTCGCGGTAGGAGCGGGCAACCTGCCCGCCCTCCGCCACGAGGATGTCGCCGAAGCGGATCGCCAGCCGGTCGCGGTCGGCCGCCGCCCCGGACTTGCCGACCGCCATCACGATGCGGCCCCAGTTCGGATCCTCACCCGCGATCGCGGTCTTCACCAGCGGCGAGTTGGCGATCGACAGTGCCACCTTGCGGGCATCCGCGTCGCTCTCGGCGCCACTGACACGGACGGTCACGAATTTCGTGGCGCCCTCGCCGTCGCGCACGACCTGCTGGGCAAGATCGCGCATCACCGTCTCGAGAGCCTCCGCGAAGACACCGAGGCGCGGATCGCCCGCCTCGGTGATCGGCGGCATGCCCGAACGCCCGGTGGCCGCCAGAACGAGCGAGTCCGACGTCGAGGTATCGCCATCGACGGTGATGCAGTTGAAGGTGCGGGCATTGATCCCCGACAGCGCGTCCTGCAGGACCGGACCCGCCACGGCGGCATCCGTGAAGAGGAAGACCAGCATCGTCGCCATGTCCGGCGCGATCATCCCCGAGCCCTTGGCAAAACCGGCGATGCGCACCGGGATGCCGTCGATCTCGACCGTGGCCGTTGCACCCTTCGGGAAGGTGTCGGTCGTCATGATGGCCCGGGCGGCCTGCTCGGCGCCAGCGGAGTCGAGGCCGGCGGCCAGCCCGTCGATGACGGCGACGATCCGCTCGGCGGGCAGCGGCTCGCCGATCACCCCGGTCGAGGCGACGAAGACATGTTCGGGCGGCAGCCCGAGCGCCTGCGCGGCGGCCGTGACGGTCGTCGTCACCGCCGTCTGCCCGACCGCACCGGTGAAGGCGTTGGAATTGCCGGAATTGACGAGGACCGCATAGCCGCCGTCGCTGTCGCCCGACAGGCTGCGCGCGAGGCAGGCCTCGCACCAGAGCACCGGCGCCGAACGGGTGGCGGAGCGGGTGAAGACGCCGGCCACGCTCGCCCCGGCGTCAATCGTGGCCAGCATCACATCGAGCCGGCCGGCATAGCGCACGCCGGCCTCGGCGGCGGCATAGCGCACACCGTCGATGACCGGCAGCTTCGGAAAGCCGCCGGCGGGTGCCAGCGGCGATACGGTCTTCTCGGCCTTGGCCATCGGGCGGTCCGTCAGTTGCCGAGAAGGTCGGACTGGCGGAGGGCCGCCGGCGGCACCGTCGGCTCGACCTTTTCGATCGTGGCGGCGGCACGCAGTTCGGCGACGCGGGCCTGGAAGGCCTCCTGCCGGATCTGGTTCTCGAAATCGGCGCGGACCTCGTCGAGCGGCGGCGGGGCGCTGTCCCGCTTCTCGTTCAGCTTGACGATATGCCAGCCGAACTGGGTCTTGACCGGATCCGAGATCTGGCCGGGCTCGAGGCTCGAGACGGCGGTCTCGAACTCCGGGACCATGCGGCCGAGGCCGAACCAGCCGAGTTCGCCGCCCTGGGCGCCGGAGGCGGTGTCGGTCGACTTCTCCTTGGCAATGGCCGCGAAGTCGCCGCCATCCTTCAGCTGGGCCTCGATCGCCTTCGCCTCGTCCTCGCTGGCGACGAGGATGTGCGAGGCGTTGAATTCGGGCTCTGGCTTGAAGTCCTTGAAGGCGGCGTCATAGGCGGCCTTCACCTTGGCCTCGTCGACCGGGCCCTCGAATTCCTTCGCGACGACCTCGGAGGCGAGCGCGCCGCGGCGGCTGTTCTCCAGCTGCAGCTTCACCCGCAGGGGGTCGTGCTCGGGCGCATCCGATACCTGCGCGGCGAGCAGGGTCTGGTCGATGATCTGGTCGAGCAGGCCCGGGAAGAGTTCCTCGTCGGGGATGCTCTTGTACTGCTCGGGCAGGGCGTCGCGCATGGCAATGAGGTTGCCGAGCGTGATCGGAGTGCCGTTGACCGTGGCAACGACGGTGGCCGCGTCATAGCTGGAGAGGGCCGGGGCTGCGGCGGCAGGGGCCGGAGTCGGAGCAGCGGCATCCTGTGCCCAGAGCGGGCTCGCCAGCGCCAGGCTCGCCGTGGTGGCGAGCAGCAGATTCTTCATGGTCGTCTCCCGTTGGTGCGGGCCCCCGCGCCCCGGGGCTTCGCCCACAGAACCGGACCCGCTGGAATTCGGTGCCGGGCAGACTTCTCCGCCTCGACCTGCCCGGCGGGCGCCGTTGACAGCCGCAGCGGCGCCGCTTACATCCGGGGCCGGTTGAAGGACGGCAGCCCGCGCAGCGGCTGCTTAGACCGTTCGGCGCCGGTGAACAAGCGCCCCCGTCATGACAAATCGGTGGGCGGGCGGGAGCGGCGACAGGCCGCCGCGCGACGTGGCTTTTGAGGACTGCACATGCTGGGACTGGGCTCCATCGCGAAGAAGGTCTTCGGCTCGCCGAACGACCGTCGGGTGAAGGCGGTGCGGCCGCTGGTCGAGAAGATCAACGCGCTGGAGCCGCAGTTCCGGGCGCTGACCGACGCCGGGATCCGCGAAAAGACCCAGGAATTCCGCGATCGCATCGCCCACAAGGGCGAAAGCCTCGACGACCTCCTGCCGGAAGCCTTCGCCAACGCGCGCGAGGCCGCCCGCCGGGCGCTCGGGCTCCGGCCGTTCGACGTGCAGCTGATGGGCGGCATCTTCCTCCACCAGGGCAACATCGCCGAGATGAAGACCGGCGAGGGCAAGACGCTGATGGCGACGCTGCCCGTCTACCTGAATGCCCTGGCCGGCAAGGGCGTGCATGTGGTGACGGTCAACGACTATCTCGCCCGGCGCGACGCCGAGTGGATGGGGCTCGTCTATCACGCGCTCGGCCTGACCGTGGGCGTGGTGGTGCCGGGCATGCCCGAGGCGGAGAAGAAGCCCGCCTATGCCGCCGATGTCACCTATGCGACGAACAACGAGCTCGGCTTCGACTATCTGCGCGACAACATGAAATCCGATCTCGACCAGATGGCGCAGCGCGGGCATTTCTTCGCGATCGTTGACGAGGTCGACTCGATCCTGATCGACGAGGCCCGGACGCCGCTCATCATCTCCGGCCCGAGCCAGGACCGCTCCGAACTCTATGTGGCGGTCGACAAGCTCATCCCCGAGCTGCAGCCCGAGCATTACGACCTCGACGAGAAGCAGCGCCAGGCGACCTTCACCGAGGAGGGCAACGAGTTCGTCGAGCGGCGCCTGACCGAGATGGGCCTGCTGCCCGAGGGCGCCAGCCTCTACGACCCCGAGAGCACGAACCGCGTCCACCACTCGAACCAGGCCCTGCGCGCCCATGTGCTGTTCAAGCGGGACAAGGACTATATCGTCCGCAACGGTGAGGTGGTGCTGATCGACGAGTTCACCGGGCGGATGATGTCCGGCCGGCGGCTGAGCGAGGGGCTGCACCAGGCGATCGAGGCGAAGGAGGCCGTGACGATCCGGCCCGAGAACGTGACGATGGCCTCGGTCACCTTCCAGAACTACTTCCGCCTCTATTCCAAGCTGGCCGGCATGACCGGCACCGCCGCCACCGAGGCGGAGGAATTCGCCGAGATCTACGGGCTCGGCGTCGTCGAGGTGCCGACCAACAAGCCGGTGGTCCGCATCGACCATGACGATCAGGTCTATCGCACGACGCGCGAAAAATTCGCCGCGATCGTCGAGGAGATCGCCCGCGCCCACAAGGCGGGCCAGCCGATCCTCGTCGGGACCGTCTCGATCGAGAAGTCCGAGTCGCTCTCCAGCCTGCTGAAGGAGGCCGGCGTCCCGCACAACGTGCTGAACGCCCGCTATCACGAGCAGGAGGCGAAGATCATCGCCGAGGCCGGCCGCCCCGGTGCGGTGACGATCGCCACCAACATGGCCGGCCGCGGCACCGACATCCAGCTCGGCGGCAACGTCGAGCTGAGGGTGGTGGACGCGCTGGAGGCGGCGGAGAAGACCGGCGAGCAGATGGACCCGGAGGCGATCCGCACCGCGGTCGAGACGGAGGTCGCGGCCGACAAGGCGCGGGTGCTCGAGGCGGGGGGCCTCTATGTGCTTGCCACCGAACGGCACGAGAGCCGCCGCATCGACAACCAGCTGCGCGGCCGCTCGGGCCGGCAGGGCGACCCGGGGCGGACGAATTTCTACCTGAGCCTCGAGGACGACCTGATGCGGATCTTCGGGTCGGACCGGCTCGACTCGATGCTCGGCCGGCTCGGGATGAAGGATGGCGAGGCCATCGTCCACCCCTGGGTCAACAAGGCGCTGGAAAAGGCGCAGGGCAAGGTCGAGGCGCGAAACTTCGACATCCGCAAGAACCTGCTCAAGTACGACGACGTGATGAACGACCAGCGCAAGGCGATCTTCAGCCAGCGCCGCGAGATCATGGAGACGCAGGACCTGTCCGAGGTGACGCGCGACATGCGCCATCAGGTCATCGAGGATCTGGTGGCCGAGCATGTGCCGGCCACCGCCTATGCCGACCAGTGGGACATCGAGGGCCTCGACGAGCGGCTGAGCCAGATCTTCGGCACCAGCCTGCCGGTCGCTGCATGGGCGGAGGAGGAAGGCGTCGACGACGAGGCGATCCGCGAGCGGCTGCTCGAGGCGACCGATGCGATGATGGCCGAGAAGGAGTCGCGCTACGGGGCCGAGACCATGCGCGCGGTCGAGAAGCAGGTGCTGCTCCAGATCATCGACCAGAACTGGCGCGAGCATCTCGTCACCCTCGACCACCTGCGCAGCGTCGTCGGCTTCCGCGGCTATGCGCAGCGCGATCCGCTCAACGAATACAAGTCCGAGGCCTTCCAGCTCTTCGAAGCCCTGCTGACCAAGCTCCGCTCCGAGGTCACCCGGCTCCTCGCGCATGTCCAGATCATGACCCCCGAGGACCAGCAGGCGATGCTGGCCGAGATGCAGGCCCGGGCCCAGGCGCAGGCCAGTGTCCCCGCCCAGCCGGTGCGCGAGCCTGCCCTGGTTGACGCGGCGGCGGCTGCCCCGGCACTCGCGGCCAGCACAGGGCCCGAAGTGTCGGAGATGCCGGCGGAATGGGCGGGCACCGGGCGGAACGAACTCTGCCCCTGCGGCTCGGGCAAGAAGTTCAAGCACTGCCACGGGCGGGTCTGACGCGGGGATCATGGCCAGACCGCAGACAGGCGGTCTTCGCCGACCCTTCTGCCTCTGTGGGGCAGTGCTGACTTCTCCGCAGAAGCAGGTCGCCTCGGCAGGTGACTCCGCGAGGTTGACGCACTCCAGTCTGCGTCCAGAGCTGACGGCTTTGCGCGGCAGGGGGGAGAGGACGTAGCGTCCCGTGGCCCGCATGGGGTCGCCCTGCCGGCCGCCGGCCGAGTTCCGGGGTGGTTGACTTAGCCGACAAATCCGCTCAACAAACCGTCAGCTTCACTTGCCGTGGGCAGGCCGCGCCGCGCTGCGCCACTTTCCTGACAGGATCCCGGATGACCCGTCGCGCCCGCCGTCCGTGCAGGGCGGGCCGCCGTGACCCTTCCACCGCCTGAAAGTCTGCCCATGCTCCGCCAGTTCTTCGACTATTACCGCCCCTGGATGCGCCTGTTCTGGCTCGATTTCGGCTGTGCGATCGTGTCCGGCCTGCTCGAGCGCGCCTTCCCGCTGGCGGTCACGGGCTTCATCGACACCCTTTTGCCGCGGGGGGACTGGACGCTTACCATCGCCGCGGCCTGCGGGCTCCTGGTCATCTACGTCCTGAATGCCGGGTTGATGGCGGTGGTCACTTACTGGGGTCACATGCTCGGCATCAACATCGAGACGGAGATGCGGGCGAAAGCCTTCGAGCATCTGACGACGCTCAGCTGGCGCTGGTACGACCGGACCCGCACCGGCAAGCTGGTGGCCCGCGTCACCCGCGATCTCGAGGAGATCGGCGAGGTGGCCCACCATGGCCCGGAAGACCTCTTCATCGCGGTGATGACCTTCATCGGCGCCTTCTGCCTGATGCTGTGGATCAACCCCTACCTCGCGGTGCTGACCGCCCTGATCGTGCCCCTGACCGTCTGGGTCGTGTCGCATTTCGGCGGCCGGATGACGGCGGTCTGGCGATCGATCTTCTCGCGTCTCGGCCAGTTCAACGTGCGGCTGGAGGAGGCGCTCGGCGGCATCCGCCTGGTGCAGGCCTTTGCCAACGAGGATCACGAGCGCCGGCTGTTCGCGCAGGACAACGACAGTTACCGCACGGCGAAGCTCGAGGGCTATCGCGTCATGGCCGCCTCGCAGGCGCTCAACTACATGGGGATGCGGTTCGTTCAGGTCGTGGTGATGGTGGTCGGCGCCGGCTTCGTCCTGTCCGGCGAACTGACGGCGGGGGGATTCGTCGGCTTCCTGCTGCTCGTCACCGTGTTCTTCCGGCCGCTGGAAAAGATCGCCGCGGTAATGGAAGTCTATCCGAAGGGCATCGCGGGCTTTCAGCGATACCTCGAGCTGCTCGCGACCGAGCCGGAGATTGCCGACGCGCCGGATGCGCGCCCGGCTCCGGAACTTCGGGGCGCCATCGCCTTCGAGAACGTGGGCTTTGCCTATGACGCCGGGCGCCGGGTTCTGCAAAACATCAGCCTTTCCGTGGCACCGGGCGAGACCATCGCCTTCGTCTGTGCCTCGGGGGCAGGCAAGACGACGCTGCTCGCGCTTCTGCCGCGTTTCTACGAGCCAACCGAGGGCCGGATCACGATCGACGGCCTGCCGCTGCCGGCCATGACGCTCGAGAGCCTGCGCCGGCAGATCGGCCTCGTCAGCCAGGATGTCTTCCTGTTCGGCGGCAGCCTGCGCGAGAACATCGCCTATGGCCGGCTCGGCGCCAGCGATGCCGAGATCCTCGAGGCGGCGCGCCGGGCGCAGGTGGCGGATTTCATCGCCAGCCTGCCCGAGGGCCTCGACACCATCGTCGGCGAACGCGGCGTGACCCTGTCGGGCGGCCAGAAGCAGCGGGTGGCGATCGCCCGGGCCTTCCTCAAGAACCCGCCGATCCTGATCCTCGACGAGGCGACCTCGGCCCTCGACAGCCAGACCGAGCGCGAGATCCAGTCCTCGCTCGAGGCGCTGGCCGTCGGCCGCACCACGCTCGTCATCGCGCATCGGCTGGGCACGATCCGCGGCGCCGACCGGATCGTGGTCATGGACCGGGGCGAGGTCGTCGAGATGGGCACGCATGACGACCTGATCGCCCGCGCCGGGGCCTATGCCCGCCTCGCGGCCTGATCCCTCGGGCTTCGACGGCAGGGCACTGGGGTCCGGTCAGTCCCGCGGGGCGGCCGCCCGGCGCAGGCGGTCGTTGATGGCAAGGCCGAGTCCGGTTTCCGGGATGGGGGCCACGGCGATCCCGGCCGCGCCGGTCTCTGTCGCAAGGACATCCGCCTGGCGCATCGCCGCAAAGAGATTGGCCGCGGCCTCCTCCAGATCGCCGGCCGGCGAAAGGTTCAGCCCCGGGCGCAGGGACTGCACCGGGCCGAAGCCGAGCCAGATCTCGTCCGCGCGCGGCCCCTCGGCCTCGAGCCGCAGCAGGGCCTCGGGGGCGTAATGGGACGAGAGCTGCCCCGGCGCGGTAACCACGGTCAGCGCGCGCGTGGCACTCTGGTCGAGCGGGCGCCCGATCTCGGCCTCGATCCTCTCCACCGGAAGCCCGCCCGGCCGCAGCAGCACGGCCGTCTGGTGATGAAATCCGACGATGGTCGATTCAACCCCCACCGGACAGGGCCCGCCATCCAGGACTGCGGCGATCCGCCCGTCGAGGCCGTCGCGCACATGGGCGGCGGTCGTTGCGCTGACCCGGCCGGAGCGGTTGGCGGAAGGGGCGGCCAGCGGTCCCCCGACCGCCTGCAGCAGCGCCGTCGCCAGCGGATGATCGGGAACCCGCAGCGCCACCGATTGCAGCCCGGCGGTCGCCAGCATCGACAGAGGGGCATCGGCCCGGCGCGGCAGCACGAGCGTCAGCGGACCGGGCCAGAAGCGTTCCGCCAGCCGCCGCGCCTCGGGCGACAGCTCGGCCAGCTGTTCGGCAGCGGCGAGATCGGGGACATGGATGATGAGCGGGTTGAACGCCGGGCGCCCCTTGGCCGCGAAGATCCGCGCCACGGCCCGATCGCTCGCCGCATTCGCGCCGAGGCCGTAGACCGTCTCGGTGGGAAAGGCGACGAGGCGCCCCGCGCGCAGCAGTTCGGCGGCGGCCTCAAGGCCGCCCGCGTCCGGTGCGAGGGTGACGGTGGTCTCCGCGTCCATTCGACCCTCCGGTGCTTGCCGCCCGCGGGCACGGCCCATATACTCCTCCCGCACCAATACCGGCTCCCGCGCCCCCCCGAAAGCCGGATTCCGGCAGGAGGACTGATGACCTACCGCGCGCCCGTCCGCGAGATGCTGTTCCTTCTGCGCGAGGTCCTGGGGGCCGGCCGGCTGGCCGGGACCTCGCGCTTCGCCGATGCGACCCCCGAAACGGCGGAGGCGATCCTGACCGAGGCGGCCCGGCTGGCCGACGAGGTGCTGGCGCCGCTGCGGCGCGCGGGGGACCTGACGCCCGCGCGGCTGGAGGACGGGGGCGTGCGGACCACGCCGGGCTTCGCCGCGGCTTACCGGGCCCTGGCCGAGGGGGGATGGGTCGGCCTTGCCGCACAGCCCGATCATGGCGGCATGGGCCTGCCGATGGCGCTCGCCGCCTGCGTCAACGAGATGTTCGCCGGGGCAAATCTCGCCCTGTCGCTCTGCCCGCTGCTGACGCAGGGGCAGATCGAGGCCCTGGAGAATCATGCGGCGCCCGAGCTGCAGGCGCTCTACCTGCCCCGGCTGGTGCGGGGGGAGTGGAGCGGCACGATGAACCTCACCGAGCCGCAGGCGGGCTCGGACGTGGGGGCGCTGCGCAGCCGTGCCGTGCCGCTGGAAGACGGCACCCATGCCGTTTCGGGGCAGAAGATCTTCATCTCCTGGGGCGACCACGACTTCGGCGGCAACGTCTGCCACCTGGTGCTGGCGCGGCTGCCGGATGCGCCCGCGGGCAGCCGGGGGATCTCGCTCTTTCTCGTGCCGAAATTCCTGCCGGATGCGACAGGCGCGCCGGGTACGGCCAATTCCGTCCGGGTGGTGTCCCTGGAGCACAAGATGGGCCTGCACGGCAGCCCCACCTGCGTGCTCGACTTCGACGGTGCCACCGGCTGGATGGTCGGCCCGCCGCACGGGGGCCTGCAGGCGATGTTCACGATGATGAACAACGCCCGCCTCGGCGTGGGGGTGGAGGGCGTCTCGCAGGCCGAGGCGGCGCTCCAGTCGGCGCGGGCCTATGCCGCCGAGCGGGTGCAGGGCCGGACCGCGGCGGGTGTCCCGAGCATTTCCGGCCATCCGGACGTGCGCCGGATGCTCGCCACCATGGCCTGTCTCACCACGTCGGCCCGGGCCATCTGCCTCGACTGCGCGCTCTCGACCGACATGGCGGCGGCCACCGGTGACGCCGGCTGGGGCGCGCGGGCGGCCTTCCTGACGCCGATCGCCAAGGCCTTCGGGACGGACACGGGCATGGCGGTGTCCGAAACCGCGATGCAGGTCTGGGGCGGCATGGGCTACATCGAGGAGAGCGGCGTCGCGCAGTTCTATCGCGATGTGCGGGTGACGGCGATCTACGAGGGCACGAACGGCATCCAGGCGCTTGATCTCGTCGGGCGCAAGCTGGCCGATGGCGGGGCTGCCGCGCGGGCGCTCCTCGCCGAGGTGGCAGAAACGGCATCAACCAGTGCGGAGGCCGTGCCCCTGGCGGAGGCGGTGTCGGCGGTGTCGGACTGCACCGCCTGGATGGTCGCGGCCTCGGCCGAGGATCGGGGGGCGGGGGCCGCGAGCTATCTCCGCGCCTTCGCCCTGACGCTCGGCGGCCATTACCTGCTGCGGGCCGCCGCGGCCGATCCGGCGCGCGCGCCCCTCGCGAAGGTGCATCTGTCGCAGGTCCTGCCGCAGGTGGCCGGGCTCTGCATCGCCGCGCGGGCAGGCGCCGCCGCCTTTCCCGTACCGGAGTGAGGGCCGGATGATCGGCCCCTGCGCGGGTCGTGCGGGACTCGCGCAGGGGCCTCGGTGGCGTCAGGCGGCCTTGAGCTTGCCGCGGACGAGCTTCTCGTAGTCGCCGGCGATCTGGCGGGTCAGGGCGCCGACCTCGAAGGAATAGTCGCCGATCGAGCCGACGGGCGTCACCTCGGCGGCGGTGCCGGTCAGCCAGCACTGCTCGAAGCCCTCCATCTCGGCGGGCTCGATATGGCGTTCGTTCACCATGACGCCGCGCTCCTTCAGCATCTGGATCACCGTCTGGCGGGTGATGCCGTTCAGGAAGCAGTCGGGCTTGGGCGTGTGAACCTCGCCGTCCTTGACGAAGAAGACATTGGCCCCGGTCGCCTCGGCAACATAGCCGCGATAGTCCATCATCAGCGCATCCGAACAGCCCTTGGCCTCGGCTGCATGCTTGGACATGGTGCAGATCATGTAGAGCCCGGCCGCCTTGGCGAAGGAGGGGATGGTCTCGGGGCTCGGCCGCTTCCACTTCGAGATGTCGAGCTTCGCGCCCTTCATCTTGGCATCGCCGTAATAGGCACCCCATTCCCAGACCGCGATGGCCAGATGCACCGGGTTGCGCTGCGAGGCGACGCCCATGTCCTCGCCCGAGCCGCGCCAGATCACCGGGCGGACATAGGCATCGGTGAAGCCGTTCTTCGCCAGCGTCGCGACCTTTGCCGCCTCGATCTCGTCGGCGGTGAAGGGATGGGGGATGTCGAGATAGTCGCAGGACTTCAGGAGCCGGTCGGTATGGGCACGGCTCTTGAAGATCTCGCCATTGTAGCAGCGTTCACCCTCGAAGACCGACGAGGCGTAATGCAGCGCGTGGCTGAGGACATGGACCTTCGCCTCGCGCCATGGCACGAAGGCGCCATCCATCCAGATCCAGCCATCCCGGTCGTCATAGGCCCCAGCCATATCCATTCCCCTTAGAATTTTCGCGGATATTGCGTGCATTGCATGCAGCGCGACAGTTTATTTCGTGATGGGCGATACCACTTGGCTCTTGGAATGTCAACATCTCTGACATAAACTGTGATCCGGCAAATGCGCGGAGGAGGCGCCGGTCCAGGATGTCGGAACGCGGCTTTTCCCCGAATACCGCGCGCAGTGCCGAGCAGCTGCTGTTCCTGACCGACGACCAGCTCAGGCAGGGCATCGAGCTCATGTTCTTCGCCTATCGCGGCTTCACCGCCGACCCCGACCGCATCCTGATCGAGCGCGGCTACGGGCGGGCACACCACCGGGCGATCCATTTCGTCAACCGTCGGCCCGGCCTGACCGTCAACGACCTGCTCGACATCCTCGGCGTCACCAAGCAGAGCCTGAACCGGGTGCTGCGCCAGCTCGTCGACGATGGCCTGATCGACAGCCGTGTCGGCACCCGCGACCGGCGCCAGCGCAACCTCTACCTCACGGCGACCGGCCGCACCTTCGAGCAGGAGCTGTCGGCCGCGCAGCGCCGGCGGATGCGTGCCGCCTTCTCGGCCGCCGGGCCGGAGGCGGTGGCCGGCTTCCGCAAGGTGCTGGAGCAGATGATCGACCCCGAGCTCCGCACCCGTGTCCTTGGCGCCCTCGAGGTGTCGCGGCCATGATCGCCGAGACGGATCCCGGGTCCGGGGTGATCGCGGATGCCGCGGCGGCAAAGGCAAAAGCCGCGCATCTGCTCGTCGTCGATGACGATGCCCGCATTCGCCAGCTCCTGCAGCGGTTCCTGACCCGGAGCGGCTTCTGGGTCAGCGTGGCGCGCGATGCCGCGCAGGCCCGCCGCCTGCTGGAGGGGCTGGAATTCGACATGCTCATCCTCGACGTGATGATGCCCGGCGAGGACGGGGTCGCGCTGACCGGCAGCCTGCGCGAGACGATGCAGACGCCGATCCTGCTGCTGACCGCGCGCGGCGATGCCGACGACCGCATCCGCGGGCTGGAGGCCGGAGCCGACGATTATCTGCCGAAGCCCTTCGACCCGCGCGAACTCCTGCTGCGCATCACCGCGATCCTGCGCCGGGTGCCGAAACCCGCGCCCCGGCCCGGGCCGCCGCAGACCCTGCATCTCGGTCCCGTGCGCTATGATGTCGGCCGGGGTGAACTCTGGCGCGGGAACGAGCCGATCCGGCTGACCGCGACCGACTCGCTGCTGATGCGGATCTTTGCGGCCCGGCCGAACGAGGCGGTAACCCGGCAGGAACTGGTGGAGGAAGTGGGCGGCGGTGTCGCCGAGGCGCAGGAACGGGCGATCGATGTGCAGATCACCCGGCTCCGCCGCAAGATCGAGGCCGACCCGCGCCAGCCCCGCTATCTCCAGACCGTGCGCGGATCGGGCTATATGCTGGCGCCGGACTGACCCCGGCTCCGGCCGGGTCCGCGGTTCACCCGACGTCCCGATCCCGCAGGATTGCCCCGGCGATTGATCCCCCGGGGCCGTTGACGTAAACCGCCCCGGTCGGATCATCGACGACGGGCGACGGGGCGGGGGCGTGCATGAGCCAGCGGTTCAACGTGGCGATTCTTGGGGCGAGCGGCTACACGGGTGCCGAGCTCGTGCGTCTGATCGCCACCCATCCGGACATCCGCGTCGCGGCGCTGTCGGCCGATCGCAAGGCCGGGCAGGCGATGGGTGCCGTCTTCCCGCACCTGCGCCATCTGGACCTGCCGGTGCTGACCACGATCGATGCGATCGACTTCGGCGGCATCGACCTCGCCTTCTGCGCGCTGCCCCATGCCACCAGCCAGGAAGTCATTGCCGCCCTGCCGCGCGACCTGAAGATCGTCGACCTGTCGGCGGATTTCCGGTTGCGGGATCCGGCGGTCTACGAGACCTGGTACGGCCACCCGCACCAGGCGCTCGACCTGCAGGCGGAGGCGGTCTACGGCCTCACCGAATTCTACCGCGACGAGATCCGCGCGGCACGGCTGGTTGCCGGGACCGGCTGCAACGCCGCGACCGGCCTCTACGGGCTGCTGCCGCTGCTGAAGGCGGGGGTGATCGACCCGGACGACATCATCATCGACCTTGCCACCGGGGTCTCGGGCGCCGGGCGCGCGCCCAAGGAAAACACGCTCCATTCCGAGGTGTCGGAGGGCTTTTCCGCCTACAATGTCGCCAAGCACCGGCATCTGGCAGAATTCGACCAGGAATTCAGCAAGGCGGCGGGCCGGCCGATCTCCGTCACCTTCACCCCGCACCTGCTTCCGCAAAACCGCGGCATCCTCGCCACGATCTATGTCCGGGGCGACGGTGCGGCGATCCATGCCGCCTTCGAGGCCGCCTACCGGGACGAGCCCTTCCTCGTCGTGCTGCCCTACGGCCAGTCGCCCGCCACCCACCATGTGCGCGGATCGAACTTCGTCCATATCGGGGTCATCCCCGACCGGACGCCGGGGCGGGTCATGGTGTTCTCGACGCTCGACAACCTGACCAAGGGCTCCTCCGGCCAGGCCCTGCAGAACGCCAACCTGCTGCTCGGCCTGCCGGAGACGACCGGCCTGATGGCCCCGGCGCTGTTCCCGTGAGGCGCCGAGCGTGAAGCGCTCGAGGCGCCGCCTCGCCATCCTGTGGGACGCGGTCCTGAGCTTCAACCGCAACGACGGCTGGGCGATGGCGGGCTATATCGCCTTCTCCTGCATCCTGTCGCTCTTTCCCTTCCTGATCGCGGCGGCGACGCTCATCGGCATCGCCGTCGGGCAGGCGCGCTCGGGCGAGATCATCGACGCGATCTTCAACATCGTCCCCGCCCATGTCGCGCTGACCATCGAGCCGGTGGTGATCGAGGTGCTGAGCAAGTCGAGCGGCCGGGTGCTGACCGCCTCGACGCTCTTCGCGATCTGGGTCGCCTCCAGCGCGGTGGAATCCTTCCGCGTCGCCTTCGACCGCGCCTATCGGGTGGATGACCCGCGGGGCATCATCCACAACCGGCTGCTGGCGATCGGGCTCGTCTTCCTCGGGTCGATCACCGCGGCCCTGCTCGGGGTGTCGATCCTGTTCGCCGGGCCGATCCTCGCCTTCGTCGAGCAGTTCGCGCCGTTGCCGCCCGGCGCCTATTCGATCACCTATGGCTTCGGGGTGATCGTGCTGGTCAGCTTCCTGTTCATCATGCACAAGGTGCTGCCCGGCCGCAGCATGAAGGGCACCCAGACCTGGCCCGGGGTTCTGGTGACGACGATCCTCTGGATCACCGCGGCGACGGTCTTCACCACCTACCTGAGCTTCACCCCCGCCTATACCATCACCTATGGCACGCTGGCGGGCGTGATGATCACCCTGATGTTCTTCTACATCACCGGGCTCACCATTATATACGGGGCCGAGCTCAACGCCTCCCTCGACGACCGGGTGCGCAGCGAGAATGCCCGCATGGCGGCGGGGCAGCGATTGGGGATCCCATGGCGGTAGGCCTGAAGAAGCGGCGGCGGATCCAGCTCATCGTGATCGGGGCAGTGATGCTGGCCGTGGCGACGGGGCTCATCGGCTATGCCATGCGCGACGGCATCGAGTTCTTCCGCAGCCCGAGCCAGTTCGCCGAACACCCCGTGCAGGACGGCCACCGCTTCCGCCTGGGCGGGCTGGTGGAGGCGGGGTCCGTGGTGCGCGGGGCCGGGGCGGAGATCCGCTTCACCGTGACCGATGGCGGCGCGCAGGTCCCGGTCGCCTTCACCGGCGTGCTGCCGGACCTGTTCCGCGAGGGGCAGGGCGTGATCGCGACCGGCGAGATGGCGCAGGGCACCTTCGTCGCCACCGAGATCCTGGCCCGGCATGACGAGAGCTACATGCCCAAGGAGGTCGCGGATGCCCTGAAGGAACAGGGCGTCTTCCAGTATGGCGGCGGGGTCAGCCCCGAGCGCAAACCGGGAAGCTGACGGGTCCGCCTGCCGTGCCGCACATGACCGCCAGCCTGCTGCCCGACCCCTTCGGTGCCCCTTTCGTCCTGCTGGAGGACCGGCTGGCGCCCGCGGGCGAGGCCCGGCTCTATACCGCGCCGGAGAGGATCATCGCCGCCCGGACGCCGGCGGAAGCGGAGGAGGCGCTGGCCGCGCTGGAGGCGGCGCAGCGCGACGGGCTGCATCTGGCCGGGTTTCTCGCCTATGAATTCGGTCATGCCCTGGAGCCGCGTCTGTCCGGTCTGCGGCCGGACGGGGCGGGGGGCGGGCCGCTCCTCTGGTTCGGGGCCTTCCCGGCTCCCCGGCGGCTGGCCCGCGCGGTGCTCGATGCCGCCTTTGCCGCGCGTCCCGCCCCGCAGCCGCTGACGCAGGTCGCGCCCGGCCTGACCGAGGCGGCCCATGCCGCGGCGCTGGCCCGGGTGCGCGGCTATCTGGAGGCGGGCGACGCCTATCAGGTGAACCTGACCTTTCCGATACGCTTCCGGTTCGGGGGGGATCCCCTCGCCCTCTATGCCGCGCTCCGGGCCGCGCAGCCCGCCGCCCATGGCGGGATCGTCGCGACCGGCACGGAGATCCTGCTCTCGGTGTCGCCCGAACTCTTCCTCGAGGTGGACGGCGACCGGGCCGTGACGCGGCCGATGAAGGGCACCGCCGGCCGTGGCGCCACCCCGGCCGAAGACGCCGCCGCCGCGGCCGCGCTCCGGGCCGACCCCAAGCAGCGGGCAGAGAACCTGATGATCGTCGACCTGCTGCGCAACGACCTGTCGCGCGTCAGCCGGGTCGGGTCGGTGCGGGTGCCGGACCTCTTCACCGTCGAGACCTATCCGACGCTGCACACGCTGACCTCGACCGTCACCAGCCGCCTTTCCGACGGGATCGGCGCGCCGGACATCCTCCGCGCCATGTTTCCCTGCGGTTCCGTGACCGGCGCCCCGAAGATCCGGGCGATGGAGATCATCCACGAGCTGGAGGCCGGGCCGCGGGGCGGCTACACCGGCTCGATCGGGCGGATCGATCCGAATGGCGATCTCGCCTTCAACGTCGCCATCCGCACCGCCGTCCTCGATGCGGAGGGCCGCGGCATCTACGGCGCAGGTGGAGGCATCGTGATCGACAGTGATCCGGCGACGGAATATCGCGAGGCGCTGCTGAAGGCGCGCGTCCTGACCGACCTCGCGGCGGACTTCGGCCTGATAGAGACCTTCCGCTGGACCCGGGGCGGTGGGGTCCTGCGGCTCGACGCGCATCTCGCGCGGCTGTCCCGCTCGGCCGCCGAACTCGGCTTCGCCTTCGACGAGGAGGCCGCGCGGGCGCGGATCGCGGCCGAGAGCTTCGAGGGCCCCGACCGCCGGGTGCGCCTGCAGCTGGCCCGCGACGGGCGCCTCGAGCTGACCTCCGCGCTGCTCGAGCCGGTGGAAGACCGGCCGCTCCGGGTCGGCCTCGCCGCGGCGCGGACGGATGCCGGCAATCCCTTCGTACGCCACAAGACCACCCGCCGCGCCCTCTGGGAGACAGCCTTCGCGGAGGCCGAAGCCGCGTGGCTCGACGAGGCAATCCTCCTCAACCGCGAGGGCTTCGTCACCGAGAGCGCCCGGGCGACCGTGTTCCTGAAGCGCGACGGGGTGTTCCTGACCCCGCCGCTCGCCCATGGCCTGTTGCCCGGCGTCCTGCGCGCGGCGCTCCTTGCGAACGGCAGCGCGCGCGAGGCGCCCCTGCGCCCGGAAGACCTGAGCGCGGGCCTCCTCCTCCTCGGCAACAGCCTGCGCGGCCTGCGCGCCGCGCGCTTCCTGGGCGGCGCAACGGAATCCTAACCCGCCCGGGGCAGGATCTCGCGGTTTTTCATCAAATCGCAGGAGTCCTGCAGATGCACTCGGTCGAGAGCATCGCGGCGGAGATCGTCCGTCGCGAGGGCGGGTTCGTGAATGATCCCGACGATCCGGGCGGCGCCACCAACCACGGCGTCACCATCCATACCATGCGGCAGCTGCGCCTCGATCTCGACGGCAACGGCCGGATCGACACCGCCGATGTCAAGGCGCTGACACCGGCGAAGGCGGCCGCGGTCTATGTGCGGCATTACTATACCGAGCCGAAGATCAACCTGCTGCCCGAGCCGCTGCAGGCCAGCGTCTTCGACATGCAGGTGAATGCCGGGGCCAATGCGGTGCGCATCCTGCAGCGGCTGATGGCCTCCTTCGGCCTGCCGCTCAAGGACGACGGGGTGATCGGCCCGATCACCGCGCGCACCGTGCAGCGTGCGATGTCCAAGGCCCCGGGGCATCTGGTCGACGCCTACGGCATCGCCCGGCGCAACTACTACTACCGCCTCGGCGACCAGCGTCCCGCCAGCCGGAAGTTTGCCCGCCGCAAGGACGGGGGCAAGGGCGGCTGGATCACCCGCGCCGAAGAGTTCATGTCCGCCCGCTATCACTTCAGCGATGCGGATCACGCAAGGAGGACCGCCGCATGGGCGTGATCGGAAACATCATCGGGGCCTCGGGGGCCATCCGCGAGGCCGGCGAGGCCGTGGGCGGCGTCGCGGAGGTCTTCGTCGGCAACGCCGCCGCCCGCGACGCGGCCGCCGAGGCCCGGATCGCCAATGCGCTGACCCAGCTGGAGGGCGAGTTCGCGAGCGCCGGCGGGCGCGGCTTCGACCGGTTCGTCAATGCCCTCAACCGCCTGCCGCGGCCGCTGATGACGATCGGCACCCTCGGGCTCTTCGCCTATGCGATGGCCGAGCCGATCGGTTTCGCGGCGCGCATGGAGGGGCTGAACCTCATCCCCGAACCGCTCTGGTGGCTGATGGGGGCGATCGTTTCCTTCTATTTCGGCGCGCGGGAACTGCACCACTACCGCGCCCGGCCCATCGTCGGGACGGCGGCCGTGGTCGCCAAGGTCGCGGGCGTGGCGAAGGCGCGCCCGGCTGCGGAGGAAGCGGCCCAGCCGCTGCTGCCGCAGGGTGCAACCCGCGCCGTCGATCCCGACTACAACGCCGCCGTCGAGGACTGGCGCAAGACCGCGGACTGACCCCCGCGCCGGCCCGCGTCAGTCCCTCGGGGGCTGCGGGGGCCGGCCCCTTTTTCTACTGGAGGTCGGCGAAGGCTGCCTGCAGCCGGGCCACCGCCTCGGCCACCCGCGCCCGCGGCGTGGCGATGTTGAAGCGCAGGAAGCTCTCGCCCCCCGCCCCGAAGCTGTGACCGTGGCTCGCCGCGATCCGGGCCTCCCGCTCCACCCGCCGGGTGAACTCCTCCGGCGTCATGCCGGTGTCGGCGAAATCCACCCAGGCGAGATAGGTCGAGGCGAGCCGCATCGGCCGCACGCCGGGGATTGCCCCGAGCCCGGTTTCCAGCAGCGCGGCATTTTCCGCCAGATACGCCCGCAGCGCATCGAGCCAGGCATCGCCACCGGCATAGGCCGCCGTGGCCGCCAGCACGCCGAACCGGTTCGGGCTCGTCCCGGATGCCAGATGCACGGTCGAGAAGCGCCGGCGCAGGTTGGCGTCGGGGATGATGACATTCCCGGTCAGGGCGCCGGCGATGTTGAAGGTCTTGGTGGTCGAGGTCAGCACCACCAGCCGGTCCAGATGCCCGGGCGCCGCCACGGCCGTCGGCACGAAGGCCGTGCCCGGGAAGGTCAGGTCGTGGTGGATCTCGTCCGACACCAGCACGAGGTCATGCGCCGCCGCGAAGTCCGCCAGCGCGCGGATCTCGTCGCGCGTCCAGACCGTGCCGCCGGGATTGTGCGGCGAGCAGAAGATCACCATCCGCTCCCGCCCGGTGAGCGTCGCGGCCAGGGCGTCGAGGTCCATGTGATAGCGCCCCGCCTCCTGCCGGAGCGGCGCGTTGTGGATCCGCCGGTCGTTCGCGGCGATCACCCGGGCGAAGGCATGGTAGACCGGGGTGAAGAGGATCACGCCGTCGCCCGGCGCGGTGAAGGCCTGGAGGGCGAGGGCCACCCCGGCCACCACCCCGTGGGTCGTGGAAATCGCGGACGGGTCCACCGCCCAGCCATGGCGCCGCGCCATCCAGCCGGTGATCGACTCGAGATAGGCCCGGTCATTGCCGAAATAGCCGTGGACGCCATGCGCCACCGCCTCTGCCAGCGTCTCGTTCACGCGGGGGGGCGGGCGGAAGTCCATGTCGGCCACCCACATGGCGATCCCGTCGTCGGGGCTCACCCCGTAGCGGGTCTCCATCTCGTCCCATTTCATCGCATGGGTGCCGCGGCGGTCGATGATCTCGTCGAAGTCGAACATGGGGATTCCGGTCGATCTGGAAGGCCGCGGCACGGGCGAGCCCGGCACCGGGAGGGCCAGCCCCGCGGCGGATGACCCGCCCGGGGTGGCGTTCGCCATCGTCAGTAGCGGTAGTGCTCCGGCTTGAACGGCCCGGCCTGCGACACGCCGATATACTCGGCCTGCGCCTTGGAGAGCTCGGTCAGCTTCACGCCGATCTTGGCGAGATGCAGGCGGGCGACCTTCTCGTCGAGATGCTTCGGCAGGGTGTAGACCTTGTTCTCGTATGCGCTGCCCCGGGTCCAGAGCTCGATCTGGGCGAGCGTCTGGTTCGAGAAGGAGGCCGACATCACGAAGGACGGATGCCCGGTCGCATTGCCGAGGTTCAGCAGCCGCCCCTGGCTCAGCAGGATGATCCGCTTGCCGTCCGGGAAGGCGATGAGGTCGACCTGGTCCTTGATGTTGGTCCAGGCGAGGTTCTTCAGCGCGGCGACCTGGATCTCGTTGTCGAAATGGCCGATGTTGCCGACGATGGCCATGTCCTTCATCGCCCGCATGTGCTCGAGCGTGATGACATCCTTGTTGCCGGTGCAGGTGATGAAGATGTCGGCCTTGGGGGCCGCCTCTTCCATCGTGATGACCTCGAACCCGTCCATCGCCGCCTGAAGCGCGCAGATCGGATCGACTTCGGTCACCATGACCCGCGCCCCCGCGCCCTGCAGCGAGGCCGCCGAGCCCTTGCCCACGTCGCCATAGCCGAGCACGACCGCGGTCTTGCCGGCCATCATCACGTCGGTGCCGCGGCGGATGCCGTCGACGAGGCTCTCCTTGCAGCCGTACTTGTTGTCGAACTTCGACTTCGTCACGCTGTCGTTGACGTTGATCGCCGGGAAGGGCAGGCGGCCCTTCTCCATCAGCTGGTAGAGGCGGTGCACGCCGGTCGTCGTCTCCTCGGAGACGCCCTTGATGGCGTGGCGCTGCTTCACGAACCAGCCGGGCGACTGCGCCAGACGCTTCTTGATCTGGGCGAAGAAATACTCGGCTTCCTCGCTGTCGGGGTTCTCGATGAGGTCGGTCTCGCCCTCCTCGACGCGCGCGCCGGTGAGGATGTACATCGTGGCGTCGCCGCCGTCGTCGAGGATCATGTTCGCGCCGCCTTCGAAGTCGAAGATGCGGTCGGTGTAGGTCCAGTAGTCCTCGAGCGTCTCGCCCTTGATGGCGAAGACCGGCACGCCCGACCGGGCGATCGCCGCGGCCGCGTGATCCTGGGTCGAGTAGATGTTGCACGAGGCCCAGCGCACATCGGCCCCGAGGGCGACGAGGGTCTCGATCAGCACGGCGGTCTGGATCGTCATGTGGAGCGATCCGGCAATGCGGGCGCCCTTCAGCGGCTGGGCCGGGCCGAACTCGGCCCGGATCGCCATCAGGCCCGGCATCTCCGTCTCGGCGATCGTGATTTCCTTGCGGCCAAAATCGGCGAGGGCGATATCCCTTACCACGTAGTCGTGATCCTCGAGGAGGAGGTCATTGCTCATGTGCGGGCTCCGGAGCTGTCATTGACGCCCCTTACCAGCGGGGTGACGCCTCGACAACCTCCGCGGGCGCGGCTAGAGGCCACGCGTCACGGGCAAAGCCGCGGAGCGGGGAATGGCGACAAGCTGCACGGCCTCCGGTCCGGCGGGATCCGATCAGGCGGTCGTCTTCGCCTGTGATCGCCACTACCTGCCCTATGCCCTGTTCGCGGCGGCCCGGCTCGCGGCCCTGCACCCGGCCCGGCGCTTCGACATCTGCCTCTGTTCGCTCGACGCGGATCTCGCCGTGCCGGCCTCGCTCTCCGGCCTCGGGCTGCGGGTCTGCCGGATCGACACCGGGGGCCTGCTGTCCGGCCTGCGGTGCGATGCCCGGCGGACGGAAGCGGCCTATCTGCGACTGGCCCTCCCGGCGGCGCTCGGGACGGACTATCGCCGCCTGCTCTATCTCGATTCCGATGTCTTCCCGCAGGGCGGCGACTGGGAGGCCCTGCTCGGGCTCGATCTCGGCGGGCGGGCGATCGGCGCGGTGCGGGACAACCTGCAATGGCGCAACCCCGGCCGGCGCCCGGAGGTCTTCCGCAAGCTCGGGCTCGGCGCCGCCCCCTATTTCAACAGCGGGCTCCTGCTCATCGACGTCGCGGCTTTCGGCCGGCAACAGGTGCTGGAACGGTGCCTCGCTTTCGCCGCGGCGCATGGGGACCGGCTGGTCGGCCTCGACCAGGAGCTGCTGAACGCGGTCCTGCACGGCGACTGGGCCGAGCTGTCGCCGCTCTGGAACTGGCAGTATACCCGGTCCTCGATGCTGTTCGAGGCGATGGAAACCGCGCATCTGGTGCATTTCATCGGCGGCAAGAAGCCCTGGACCCATACGGGCGGTGCCCTGCCTCCGAAATTCCGGGCAGCCTATGCCGCCTTCCTGGAGCGCCATCTGCCCGAGGCCGGGCCGGGCCGGGCCGGGCTGCCGGTCCACCGCAACCGGCGGTATCTCTGGAGCATGCTCTTCCGCCACCTGCGCGGCGCCGGCCGGACCTGCGCCTATCTGGAGCGGTTCCCGACCGACCTGACCGTCCTGGGCGATCCGGCGGTGCCGGTCGGGCCGCGGGGCTGAGGAGGCGGCGGGGTGGCACGGGTGCGCGCATGGCAACGCATGCTGTCGGGGCGGCGGCTCGACCTGCTCGACCCCTCGCCGCTCGACATCGAGGTCGAGGACATCGCCCATGGCCTCGCCTTCGTCGCCCGCTGGAACGGCCAGACGACCGGCGTCCACCCCTATTCCGTCGCCGAGCATTCGCTGCTGGTCGAGCAGATCTTCGGCCTGATCGGCCCACGGTCCGAGCCCCGGTGGCGGCTGGCCGCCCTGCTGCACGACGCGCCCGAATATGTGATCGGCGACATGATCTCGCCGGTGAAGGCGGCCGTCGGGCCGGGCTATGCCGAACTCGACGCCCGGCTGGCCGCCGCGGTCCATGTCCGCTTCGGCCTGCCGGCGGTGCTGCCGAAGCCGGTGAAGGCCCAGATCAAGCGGGCGGACCGGATTTCCGCCTGGATGGAGGCGACCCGCATCGCGGGCTTCGGCGTGGCCGAGGCGAACGGGCTCTTCGGGGTGCCGAAGCTCCTGCCCGGGGTCGACCTTCGCCTGCGGCCCCCGGCCGAGGCGCGGGCGGATTTCCTCGCACGCCATGCCGAGCTCCTCGCCGCCTGCGCGTGAGGCCGGAGGGTGCAGGGGCCCGGCGTACCGCCCCTGCCGGGCCCCCTTGCCCTCACCATGGGGCCCGCTCTCCGTCCGTTCCGCGACAGCGGAGTCGCGTCCTCTGCCGCGCCTGCGTTGACGCGCTGCAGCGCGGCCCCTAAACCGGCTGGGACCCTTTCCGCGCTGGAGGACGACCGATGAGCTTCACCATTCCGAAAAGCCCGCCCGCCCGTCCGAACCGCTGCCAGCTCTTCGGCCCGGGCTCGCGGCCCGAGCTCTTCGCGAAGATGGCCGGCTCGGCCGCGGACGTGATCAACCTCGACCTCGAGGACAGCGTTTCGCCGGCCGACAAGGCGGCGGCCCGCGCCAATGTGGTGAAGGCGATCAACGAGGTCGACTGGGGCACCAAGACCCTGTCCGTGCGGATCAACGGCCTCGACACGGAATTCTGGTACCGCGACGTGGTCGACCTGCTGGAGCAGGGCGGCGAGCGCCTCGACCTCATCATGATCCCGAAGGTCGGGGTCGCAGCCGATCTCTATGCCGTCGATGCGCTGGTTTCGGCGATCGAGACGGCGACCGGCCGCAGCAAGCGCCTCGGCTTCGAGGGGATCATCGAGACGGCCCTCGGCTTCGCCAATGTCCAGGCGATCGCCGGGGCGAGCCCGCGCCTTCAGTCGCTGCACCTCGGCGCGGCGGATTTCGCCGCTTCGATGGGCATGGCGACGACCGGCATCGGCGGGACGCAGGAAGGCTACTACGTCCTGCCGCCCAAGGACGCCGAGGGCGCCCGCCCGCCCGCCTTCGGGGATGTCTGGCATTCCGTGGTCGCGGCGATCGTCTCGGCCTGCCGCTCGAATGGCGTGCTGCCGGTCGAGGGCCCCTTTGGCGACTTCTCCGACGACGAGGGCTTCCTCGCCCAGGCCCGGCGGGTGGCGACCATGGGCATGGTCGGCAAATGGGCGATCCATCCGAAGCAGGTGGCGCTGGCCAATTCGGTCTTCACGCCATCGGACAAGCAGGTCCAGGAGGCGCGCGAGATCCTGAAGGCGATGGAGGAGGCGACGGCCAAGGGCCAGGGCGCCGCGACCTACAAGGGCCGGCTCATCGACATCGCCTCGGTCCGGCAGGCGAAGGTCATCGTCGAGACGGCCGAACTGATCGGCGCCTGACGCGGGGCCCGAACGGGGACCCGGCGCCTGACCGGGCCGTCCGGGATCAGCCGGTGCGCCGCAGCGGCTCGGGGGGCTGGGTGCCCTCCGAGGCCAGCAGGGCGCTGGTGGCGGAGGCATCCGCAGGCCGACCGATGAAATAACCCTGCGCCGTGTCGCAGCCGAGGTCGATCAGGCGGTCGAGCTGATCCTGCGTCTCGATGCCCTCGGCGGTGGTCTCGATCGACATGTCGCGCGCCAGGCCGATGACCGCCCGGGTCACGGCCATCGCATCGCGGTCGGTGGGCGGGGCGCCGGCAAAGCTCCGGTCGATCTTGATCCGGTCGAGCTCGAAGTTGCGCAGGTGCTGCAGCGACGAATAGCCGGTCCCGAAATCGTCCATGGCGATGCGCACGCCTTTCTCCCGCAGGCGGGCGAGCGTCGCTGAAATGCGGTCGCTGTCCTCCACCATGGCGCTCTCGGTCAGTTCCAGCTCCAGGCGGTGGGGCGTGATGCCGTGGCGCTTCAACGTCGCGAACACGGCCTCGGCAAGACCCTCGCTGCGCATCTGGACGGCCGAGACATTCACCGCGACATAGAGATGCTCCGGCCAGCAGGCGAGCTGCCGGCAGGCCTCGTCCAGAACCCACGAACCGATCTCGTGGATGAGGCCGGTTTCCTCGGCGATCGGGATGAACTCGGCCGGCGATATCCGGCCGCGCGTCGGATGGTTCCAGCGCACCAGGGCCTCGAAGCCGCTCAGCTGCTGGGAGGGCAGGGCGCTGAGCGGCTGATAGGCGAGCTCAAGCTGGCCCTCGGCCACCGCACGGGACAAATCTGCCACCACCTGGCGCCGGTCCTCGGCGCGCTCGATCATGCCGTCGACGTAATGCTCGAGCCGCCCGCGCCCCAGCGCCTTGGACCGGTCGAGCGCAAGGGTCGCCCGGCGCTGGAGCTGTTCCGGGCTGTCTCCCGGCCGCGAGGTGGCGAGTCCGATCGACCCGCCGAGGTTCACGCTCTGGCCCTCGATGACGAAGGGCGCCGCGAAGGCGGCCATCAGTCGCTGGCCGATCTCGTCGGCGGCTTCCGGGCTGAACGGCTGTGGGATCACCGCGATCTCGTCGCCGCCGAGGCGGAACAACATGTCGGTCGACCGGCAGGTCTCGAGCAGGCGCGCGGTCGCCATGCGCAGCAGCTCGTCGCCGATCCGGTGGCCGAGCGTGTCGTTCACGTCCTTGAACCGGTCGAGGTCGAGGATCAGGATGGCGATGGGATTACCGGCCTCCAGTTGCGTGATGAGCTCCTGATGGAACTGGTTCCGGTTCGACAGGCCGGTCAGCGCGTCATGGGTGGCCAGATGCGCGATCTCGGCCTGGCGGTTGCGCTCGACCGAAACGTCGAGGAACGACAGGATTCCCCCACGGTCGGGCAATGGCCGGAAGCTGATGGCCAGAACCCGGTTGTCTTCGAAACGGAGCTCCAGCGAAACGTTTTCGTTGCCGTGAAGCCAGCGGCGGTGGTTGTGGTAGACCCGCGTCTTGCGCGCCGCATCCCAGCCGTTCCGCAGGCCGACGACCCTCACATAGTCCCGCAGCGGCATGCCGTGAAAGATGTCACCCGGCTTCAGGTTCAGGAGTTCGAGCAGGCGATTGTTGAAGAGCTTGATCTCATGCTCAGGAGTCAGCATCAGCAGGCAGTTCGACATGGTGTTGAGGGCGGTCATCATCACCTCATATTCGGCCTGACGCAGCTCGGCCGCCTTCTGGCGGTGGGCAGCGAGGCGCTTGCCGCCATAGGAGGCAAAATGCGCGACCAGGAAGATTATGAGTCCGGTCGTGGCCAGCAGCCCCGAGATCACGGTCGGGTCCATCGCCAGCTCTTGCTCGCCGGGCTGCGGCAAGATCCGGATATCGGCCAACGCGGTGAAATGCAGCGTGCAGACGCCGATGACCATGGCGGCAGCAGCAGCGGCGGCGTTCGAGGTATGCCGGTACAGCCAGCCCGACAGGGCGAAGGCGGAGGCACCAGCGCCAACGGCGAGGAGCTGGCTGGTGGGATCCTGCATCACCTCGTAGCCCTGCAGCGCGGACATGCCGATGAAATGCATGATGCCGACCCCGACGCCGGCGAGGCCGCCGAGCGCAATCTGCCGGTAGCCGGTGGTAAGGACGGTTGCCGAGAAGGGAGCCCCGACCATAAGGATGGCCACAAGCGCCGAGGCGCCTGTTGTCAGGGCATTGTAGGTGAGCCCCATGTCCGGGCGGAAGCCGAGCATGGCGACGAAATGAGTCGTCCAGACCCCGAGTCCGGTGATGATGCTGGCCAGAATCATCCACTCGGTGCGTTCCTGCCCCGTAGCCTGCTCTGCGCGCTGGAGCAGCTGGATGACGACTCCGGCCATGATACTGCAGACGACCAGAGCGATCGCCACGAAATTGAGCTTTGTCCCTCCAAAGACATGGAAAAGCACTTCCGTCATTTCTCACCCACCGGCGGTATGTCATTTGGCCAGAAGTCGGCTTGCATACAATTTGCAATTACGTGCTTAATGAGCAAATAATCTTGCTTGAGCAAGTTTTGACGATTGTTTCAAAAACGTTCAGGTTTCGTTTTCCATGAATATTTATAGAATATGCGGGGAAATTCTAGCGGGGCAGCAGGAGCATGGCGCGCAGGCCGCCGAGGGAGGGGCTCTCGGACAGCTCCAGGCCGCCGCCATGGCTGCGGGCGGCATCAAGGGCGATGGCGAGGCCGAGGCCGACGCCGCTGCCTTCGTCCTGGTTGCGGGCGCTGTCCAGCCGGGTGAAGGGCTGGAGCGCCCGGGCGCGCTCGGGCGCCGGAATGCCGGGACCGTCGTCCTCCACGATGAAGGCGATCGAGCGCGGCGAGGGGCGCAGGGTCAGCCGCACGCGGCTGCCGTGGCGCGCGGCGTTGCCGACGAGGTTCTCGACGGCCCGGGTGATGGTCCAGGGGCGGAGTTCGACCTCGAGACCCTCCACGCCCGGCTCGGCGATGAACTCGACCCGCGTGCCGACCCGGGCCGCATCCTCGGTGATGCTCTGCGCAAGCTCGGCGACCCGGACCGGCTCCGGCTCCTCGATGGCGCCGCCCCGGGCGAAATCGAGGAAGCCGCCGATCATCCCCTCCATGGCCGCCACGTCGCGCACCAGATCGCGCGTGTCCTCGGTTTCGTCCATCAATGCCAGCGTCAGCCGCATGCGGGTGAGCGGGGTCCGCAGATCGTGGCTGACGCCGCTCAGCATCTGGGTGCGCTGTTCGATCTGGCGCTCGATGCGGGCGCGCATGGCGAGAAAGGCGGCCCCGGCCCGGCGGACCTCCTCGGCGCCGGAGGGACGAAAGGGCACCGAGCGGCCCTTGCCGAAGGCCTCCGCCGCGGCGGCGAGCCGGGTGATCGGCCGCACCTGGTTGCGCAGGAACAGCACGGAGATGCCCGACAGCAGCGTCGAGGTGAACAGCATCAGCACCAGAAGCTGGTGGGGGTTGCTGACGCTCAACCGCGGCCGGGGGACCATGACCCGCAGCGCCCCGGCCGGCACGCCGAGTGCAAGGCCCGCCATGCGCTCGTCGCTCGAGAGATCGATGGCGATCGGCAACTCGACCGTGGCCTGCAGGGTGGAGACGATCGCCGCCCCGGTGAAATCGAACGGCGGGCGCCGGGTCGATTCGACCACCGGAGCGCCCCGGTCCAGCTGGATGTCGAGACCGAGGATGCTGTTGATCGCCGCGAGGCGGGCCTCGGCATCGGCGGGATCGGGCGCCGTATCGACCGCGAAGACCGCGCCATTCAGCTGACGCGCGACGCCCTCGGTCATCTGCATCGTCACCCGCAGGTAGTGGCGCTGGAAGAAGACGAGGCCCACCACCAGCTGCAGGAGCACGAGCGGCACCAGCAGGATGGCGAGGGAGCGCCCGAACAGGCTGCGGGGCAGGAGTGTCGAGGACGGCATCCGCGGAGGCTAGCCCTCCCCCCTCCGGCAGGCAAGCCGGGCACGCGGGGGTTGCCTTTTCGCGCATCGCCGGCCGAATGGACGCCGAGATGACGAGGAGAGCGCGAACGATGGCCGCGGACGACCCCTTCAGGCGCGATCATCACCCGGTGCCGGGCAGCCCCGAGCCGCTGGCGCCGGGGCTCGTCGTGGTGACGGCCGGGAATGCCGGGCCGATGACCTTCACCGGCACCCGGACCTATCTGCTCGGGGACAGCGACCTCGCGGTGATCGACCCCGGCCCGGACGATCCCGCGCACCGGCAGGCCCTGTTCGCGGCGATCGGTGGCCGGCGGGTTGCGGCCGTTCTCGTCACCCATGCCCATCTCGACCACAGCGCCGGGGCGGCGGCACTGGCCGCGGCGGTGGGGGCGCCGGTGCTCGCCCATGGCGATGCGCGGGCAGCCCGGTCGCCCACGATGGCCCGGCTGGCGGCCGCGGGCGGCCTCGGGGGGGGCGAAGGCTTCGACAGCGGTTTCCAC
>ERZ500977.24-NODE-24-length-46252-cov-7.366279_pt1 | contig 46252 bp, 50 predicted proteins | sample MGYA00248863_ERZ500977 | MGnify/ENA primary metagenome ERZ500977 (study PRJEB25958, sample SAMN03398581) | human skin metagenome | study: EMG produced TPA metagenomics assembly of the Human Skin Microbiome Metagenome (human skin metagenome) data set.
CGAGCATCTCGTGGAAGGCGATGAAGCCCGGGTTGTCCGCCCGCACCACGGGCTGGAAATGAAAACGCATCCGTCCCCGGGCCAGCGCCTGGGCGAGGGCGTAGCGCAGGCGGGCCCGGGCGGCGAGGGTCGCGCCAGGCGCGGGCGCGCCGTCCTCCCCGGCTGCGAGCGCGCGCAGCAGGGCGACGGCGTCGAGGCGAGGGGGGTGGTCCATGTCGCGAACCCTTCCGGCGTTGACCCTGGGATCGGACCAGATAACGGAATGTTCGTTAATTGTCCCTGAACGACAGGGACGGGAGGTGGTCGGGGCGGCGAGATTCGAACTCGCGGCCTCTGGTACCCAAAACCAGCGCGCTACCAGGCTGCGCCACGCCCCGTTGCCGCTACCTCTAGACGATCAGTCACCCGGCGCAAGGCCAACCGGCGTCCGACTGCTCGATGGCGGGATGCCGCAGCACCGTTCCCGGCACGATTCCGAGATCCTCGGCCATGCCGCCGTTGATCTCCAGCACGTACCGGATGTTGGTGCCGCCGAAGATCGGGGTCTCGTCCAGCGGGCGCGCATTGGCATGCACCTGCTCGAGCCGCCCGGTCGAATCGAAGAAGAGCATGTCGAGGGGAATGAGCGTGTTGCGCATCCAGAAGGCCACCGGACCCGCCTGGGGATAGACGAAGAGCATGCCCGAGAAGCGCGACAGCGCCTCGCGCTCCATCAGGCCCCGCGCCCGCTCGGCATCGTCGTCCATGACCTCGACCTGAAAGCGCAGGCTGCCGGAGGTCGTGCGCAGGTCGACCACATCGGGGGAACAGGCTTCCTCGGCCATCCCGCCTGCGGTGAGGGCGAGTATGCCGCCAAGCGCGGCGATCAGCGCCCTAGACGCCCGGATCGTCCGCGCTACGCATCCGTGCCACATAGTCCCAGCTCCGAACTTCGTAGACCATCGGTCCTCTGGGTCCGGCGGTAACCCTTACCGCCAGGACGTCGCCCGCGACCACTTCCCCATAGCCGTACTGCCGAAGCGTTTCCATGTGGAGAAAGACGTCTTCGGCCTTCCCGTAAAGATTGACGAATCCAAAGCCCTTGACCCGGTCGAACCACTTGACCCGGGCCGGCTCGAGCGGCCCCGTCGGCGCGCCCTCGGGAAGACTGGCAAGCCCGACGACATCGGCAGGTGCCGGGCCGGGGATGATGTCGACGACCTCCAGGGCCTGACGGCCCCGCTCGGTCGCCTGAACTCGCAATACGATTTCGGCGCCCTCGGCGACCGACGTGAAGCCGAAAATGCGCAGGACGTTCCCATGGAGCAGGATGTCGCCCTCTCCGTCCGGGGCAACGACGAATCCGTAACCCTTGGTGGTATCAAACCATTTCACGCGGCCACGAACGAGCATCCTCGGAACTCTCAACAAAAATCGCGCGCGCAGGCGCGCAACATACAGTCAGACTGGTCTACAGATGGTCGCGGAACCTGCTCCCCCGCGAGCCTTAGGGTGGCCTGAAAACTTTGTTAACGCAACCGCGAAACGACCGGAAGCGGCCGAATCGGGCCGCCGGCCCCCTCAGACATGCTGGCCGCCGTTGATCTCGATCTCGACGCCCGAGACATAGGAACTCTCGGGTGTGCAAAGGTAATAGATTGTCCGGGCCACCTCCTCCGGCCGTCCGAGTCGGCGCAGCGGGATGAACGGCGCCAGTTCCTCGGTCCCGGGCGAGAGGATCTCCGTCTCGATCTCGCCGGGTGCGATGGCGTTGACCCGAATGCCGCGCGGCCCGAGGTCATGGGCCATCTCGCGTGTCAGCGCCGCCAGCGCCGCCTTGGACGTGGCGTAGGCCGCACCAGCGAAGGGATGCACGCGGGCGCCCGCGATCGAGGTGACGTTGACGATCGCGCCCTGCGCGGCCGCCAGTTCCTCGACGAGCCCGCCCGCGAGGATGACGCTCGCCATCAGGTTGACCTGGAAGACCCGCGCCCAGGTGTCGAGGCCGGTGGACAGCGTATCGAGCCGGCTGCCGCCCGGCCCCTTCGGCGAAATGCCGGCATTGTTGACGAGCGCCTCCAGCCGGCCCGCCTTCAGCCGCCCCCGGATCTCGGCCACGGCGGCCAGCGTGCTGTCGGGCTGGGCGAGGTCGACCTGGATGTGATCCTCCTCGCCGGCATCCCAGGGGCAGTGCTCCGGGAAAGGCTGGCGAGAGCAGGTGATCACGCGCCAGCCGGCACTGGAAAAGCGCTTCACCGTCGCATGGCCGATCCCCCGGCTCGCCCCGGTGAGCAGCAGCGTCTTGCGGTCGGGCATCGCCCCCCCTCTGGTCTGTCCCCGGAGGGAGAGTAGCGAGGCAGGGCGCCGGATCAAGCGCCCCCCTTCCCGTTGCCCGATCGCACCGCTACGATCCCGCCAACCGGAAGCGGGAACGGCGGCGGGGAGCGGCGCAACATGGTGGATGGCCCGCACGGCCCCGCGCTCCAGCGCATCGTCGACTCGATCCATGCGGACCTGAAACCCCGCTTCGGCGAAGGGCGGGTGGCGGACTATATCCCGCAGCTCGCCCGGGTGGATCCCACGCGGTTCGGCCTGGCGGTCATCACCCTCGACGGCGGCGTGCACCTCGCGGGCGATGCGGACCTGCCCTTCTCGATCCAGAGCATCTCCAAGGTCTTCACCCTGACACTGGCGCTCGGGCGCTTCGGGGAAAGCGTCTGGCGGCGGGTCGGGCGCGAACCCTCGGGCAGTGCCTTCAACTCGATCGTCCAGCTGGAGCACGAGCAGGGCAAGCCGCGGAACCCGTTCATCAACGCCGGCGCCATCGTCGTCACCGACATGATCCTGGCCGGCCATACCCCGCGCGAGGCGATCGGCGAGTATCTGCGGTTCATGCAGTTCCTCGCCGACGACGACAGCCTGGTGCTGGACCGCGATGTCGCGCGTTCCGAGGCGGCGACGGGCGACCGGAACTATGCGCTCGGCCATTTCATGCATGGCTTCGGGCGGCTCACCCATCCGGTCGACCGGGTGCTCGGGGTCTATTTCCACTGCTGTGCCCTGGCCATGAGCTGCCGCCAGCTGGCGCGCGCCGGCCTGTTCCTCGCGGCGGGGGGGCGCAACCCGGTGACGGGGCATTCGGTGGTCCGCCCGGCGCGCGCCCGGCGGATCAACGCGGTGATGCTGACCTGCGGCCATTACGACGGATCGGGCGATTTCGCCTACCGGGTCGGCCTGCCCGGCAAGAGCGGCGTCGGCGGCGGCATCCTGGCGGTCGCGCCGCACCATGCCGCGATCGCCGTCTGGTCGCCGGGCCTCGACGAGACCGGAAACTCGCTGCTCGGGGGAAAGGCGCTGGAACTGCTGGCGCTCCGCACCGGCTGGTCGGTCTTCGGGCCCTGAGAGACCGAAGGATCGAACGCGCCGGCCCGGTCAGTCCGCCGCCGCCGATCCGGCGCGGCGCGGCGCGGCCGCGGCGCCGGGCTTGCCGGGGCGGAAGGGGGCCATCCCCGCGCGCGCCAGGGCATCGGCCCGTTCATTCTCGGGGTGGCCGGCATGGCCCTTCACCCATTGCCAGGTGATGCTGTGGCCGGCCCCGGCAGCATCGAGCCGCCGCCACAGGTCCTCGTTCTTCACGGGCTTGCGGTCGCCGGTCTTCCAGCCGTTGCGCTTCCAGCCGTGGATCCACTTGGTCACGCCGTCTCGGACATAGACGCTGTCGGTCACGACGGTGATTGCCGTCGCCCGGCCGAGGGCCTCGAGCGCGCTGATCGCGGCCATCAGCTCCATGCGGTTGTTGGTGGTATGCGCCTCGCCGCCGGACAGCTCGCGCTCCTTCAGGATGCGGTCGCCCTCCCGCGCAACGAGGATGGCGCCCCAGCCGCCGGGACCGGGATTGCCGGAGCAGGCTCCGTCGGTAAAGGCCGTGATCTCAGCCACGCCGCCTCACGCCACCTTCTCGCGGAAGATCCGGGGCACCTTGAACTCCACATCCTCGCGCGCGGTCTCGACCTGTTCGACCACCACCGCATGGCGGGCGCGGAAGGCGTCGATCACCTCCTCGATCAGCACCTCGGGCGCGCTGGCGCCGGCAGTGATCCCCACGGCCCGGATGCCCGCGATCGCCCGCCAGTCGATGTCGGCCGCGCGCTGGATCAGCTGGGCATAGCCGCAGCCGGCCCGGCGGGCGACCTCGACGAGGCGCTGCGAATTCGAGGAATTCGGCGCCCCGATGACGAGCAGTGCCTGCACCAGCGGGGCGATCTTCTTCACCGCCGCCTGCCGGTTCGTGGTCGCATAGCAGATGTCTTCCTTGTGCGGCCCGATGATCGCCGGGAAGCGGGCACGCAGCGCCGCGACGACCTCGGCGGTGTCGTCGACGGACAGGGTGGTCTGGGTGATGAAGGCGAGGCGCGCCGGGTCGCGCGGTTCCAGCCCCGCCACGTCGTCGGGGGTCTCGACCAGCATCACCTCGCCGGGCGGCAGCTGGCCCATCGTCCCGATGACCTCCGGGTGGCCCTCATGGCCGATCATCACCATCTGGAGACCGTTCGCATGGTGCCGCTCGGCCTCCAGATGCACCTTGGAGACGAGCGGGCAGGTGGCGTCGACATAGAGCATCTCGCGCGCCGCCGCCTCGGCCGGCACCACCTTCGGAACGCCATGGGCGGAGAAGATCACCGGGCGGTCGGGCGGGCATTCGTCCAGTTCCTCGACGAAGACGGCGCCCTTGGCGCGCAGCCCGTCGACGACGAAGCGGTTGTGGACGATCTCGTGGCGGACGTAGACCGGCGGCCCCCATTTCTCCAGGGCCATCTCGACGATCTTGATCGCCCGGTCGACGCCGGCGCAGAAGCCGCGCGGCGCGGCAAGATAGATGGTCAGGGGCTCGGACATGCGGCTCGGCCTGTGGCGACGGACGGCGTTACATAGCCCGGGCGTGCCGCGGATGCGAGAGCCCTGTTCCTCCTCACCCGGTGCCGGCCCGGGACCCGATCGCGCGATGGATCGCCGCGACGAGGCTGTCGCGGTCGTAGGGCTTGCGCACCACGGGCACGTCGAACCCGCGCACCAGCCCGTCCTCTCCATAGCCGGTGGCGAAGACAAAGGACACGCCCCGGCGCACCAGCTCCTCGGCCACCGGAAGCGACGTGTCCTGCCCGATGTTCACATCGAGCACCGCGACATCGGGGGAACCCTCGCGCAACCGCGCCCGGATCTCGGCGAGCGTGCTCGTGGTCGTGACCGCCGCCCCGGCATCGCCCAGCATCGACTCGGCATCCATCGCGATCAGGAGCTGGTCCTCGAGCAGCAGCACCCGCAGGCCCTCGGGCAGGCGGTCACTGGCAGGGGGCGCCGCCGTCGGTGTCGCCCCCCGATCAGGCTCCACCTCGGGGGTGATCGTCACATGCTTTCGGGGCAGCAGAAACCGCGCGACGAGCCCCTCGGGCTCGAACCGCACCGCGCTCTCGCCGCCCAGGTCGTAGGGGATCGAGCGATCGATCAGCGCCGTGCCGAAACCGGTGCGGTCCGGCCGGGCGACCGGCGGGCCGCCGCGCTCGCGCCATTCGATCTCGACGTCGCCGCCGACATCGCGCCAGAGCAGGTCGAGACTCCCCCCCTCGACGGAAAGCGCCCCGTATTTCGCCGCATTGGTCGCAAGTTCGTGCAGGACAAGCGCCATGACGGAAAAGCTGCGGCTGTCGAGCCAGACCTCCGGCCCCCGGAACAGCACGCCCCCCTGCCCGCGATAGGGGCCGAGTTCGGCGCCGACGAGATCGGACAGCCGCCCCCCGTCGCCACCGCGGGCCACCTGGTCATGGGCGAAGGCAAGCGCCTGGATGCGACCGCGGAGCGACTCCACATGTTCCTCCAGGCTGCGCCCCTGCTGCACCGGATGCCCGACCAGCGAGCGGATGACCGCGAGGATGTTCTTGACGCGGTGGTTCAGCTCCTCGTTCAGCATCCTCTGGCGGAATTCGGCGCGGTTGCGCTCCTCGGCCATCGCCTCGTTGTGGCGCAGCACGACCTCCACCGTCGCCGCCCGGGTCGCCTCGGCGATGTCGATGTCGGATTGCGTCCAGGGCTGGGCCTGCCGTTCGACGGTCTGCTTCCAGATCGCGAAGCTCTTGCGCGGCGTCAGCCGGTCGCCGAGCGCCCCGCTCTGATAGGTCTTCTCGGGATTGCCCGCCCAGCTGAGGGTCTGAATGATTTCCTTGCGGAAGAAGAACAGCCAGTCTCGGGGAGACTGCGACAGCGGCACGGCGAGCAGACCGGACGCCTCCCCCTGATAGTCGAGCGCCGGCGGAAAATGCCGGCTCAGCGCATGCGTGCTCCAGACCGTGCCCTCTGCCTTGCGTCCCACCATCCCGGCAAGGTCGGGAATGGCCTCGGGCGGCGGCGTGACGCCCACGGCGCTCCACCGCCCGCCGAACCAGAGCCCGGCGCCGTCGCAGTGCAGCAGGTTGCGGAAGTCCGTCAGGCTCTCGCGGAGCACGGTCTCGATCTCGAGGCCTTCGGACGCGAGGCGCAGGAAGCGGTCAAGCCGGCGCCGTGCCTCCTGCGCGTCATGCAGGCTGCGCTTCTGCTTGAGCGCGTGGAGATGCAGCGAGAAGAACTGCCCGAACAGCTCGGAGGCGATCCGCTCCGACATCGTCAGGACGCGCGGCACGTAATGATGGCAGGCGATCAGCCCCCAGAGCCGCCCCTCGACGATCACGGAGATCGACATGGAGGCCGCGACGCCCATGTTGCGCAGGTATTCGCAATGGATCGGCGAGACGCTGCGCAGATAGGCGAGCGACAGGTCGAGCGGCTCTCCCTCGGCGTCGATTTCGGGCAGGATCGGGACCCGCGGCGCGTCCACGTCCGAGATGACGCGCAGCGTGTTGCGCAGGTAGAGCTCGCGTGCCTGGGCCGGGATGTCGCTGGCCGGGAAGTACTGGCCGAGAAAGCTCTCAAGGTCGGGCCGGCGGGTCTCGCTCACCACCTTGCCCGCACCGTCAGCCTCGAAACGATAGATCATGACCCGGTCGTAGCCGAGCAGCGCATGGGCGATGCGGGCCGAGCGGGAGATGAACTGGTCGATATCGTAGATCTCGCTGATCCGGCCGATCAGCTCCCGGGCACGATGGAGCGGCTCCGCCGGGGGCCCTGCGGGCTCGAACTCAAGGATCGCGCCGGCACCGCTCTGGTGCACCGCCACGTCGAAGCAACGCCCCGACTGAACCGGATGCCCGAGCAGCACCGCACTCCGCCCGCGCGGGGCAATGAGAAGGGCGTTGCGCAGGTCATGGACGGCCTGTGCCCCGATGAGATCGACCAGCGGCCGGTCGTTCAGATCGCCCGTGAGGCCGAGCATGTCGGCGGCATTGGCGGAATGGCGCAGCACGGTCGCCGCCGTCGCGTCGCAGGCAAGCAGGCATCCGTAGCTCTGGATCGATCCGGGAATGTGGATGGGCTCACGGTCGCAGTTGCCAAGATCGACCTGGTCAGACGACATCGGCCGCCTCCATCGCCTGTTGCGCGAGCGCGAAGGCCGCATCCGCGGCGGCTGCCGCCGCACCATCGTCGAAGGGGGCCACTGTCTCCAGATGCCGGCAGAAGCTCTGCCAGCGTCCCGGCTCGAGCGTCTGGGCGGCAAGATGGCGCGCCCCATGCCCGGCATGGAACCCCAGCGCCCGCGCCTGTCGCTGGAGGATCTGCGCCCCGAGGGCAGAGCCCTCCAGCACATAGGCAAGGCCGAGCCACTGCGAGCCGCAGGCCGGCGGGAAAGCTCGAAGAGGCGGAACCGGATCCAGGTTAAGATCGGACATGTCGGCAGCAAGCAATAGGGCGATCGGCTGCGGCATCCAGTCCCCTGGCGCGCCTTTTTCGCCAAGCGCCTGCTCCACGGCAGCCCGGAAGGCCGCCAGCCCCCGGAGGTAGCGGCCATAGCCCGCGACGGACTCGAACGTCCCGATCGCCGCATCGAGCGCCGCATGCCGGACAGCTGTCCGGGCGCGCAGCCGGAAGCGCCGTGACTCCGGCCGCAGTGGAGGCGGGATCAGTCGTCCTCCGCCGCCGCCGAAACCGGCGCAGCCGCGACATCGCCCCGGGGTGGGCGGCCGATCACCTCGCGCAGTTCATCGAGCTCGATGAAATTGTCCGACTGGCGCCGGAGCTCGTCCGCGATCATCGGCGGCGAGGTGCGGATCGTCGAGACCACCGAAACCCGCACGCCCTGCCGCTGCAGCGATTCGACGAGCGGCCGGAAGTCGCCGTCGCCGGAGAAGAGCACGATATGGTCGACATGCGGCGCGATCTCCATCGCATTGACCGCCAGTTCGATGTCCATGTTGCCCTTCACCTTGCGCCGGCCAGTCGAGTCCGTGAACTCCTTTGCCGGCTTGGTGACCATGGCAAAACCGTTATAGTTCAACCAGTCAACGAGGGGGCGTATCGGCGAATATTCATCGGTCTCCAGCAATGCGGTGTAATAGAATGCGCGCAGCAACTTGCCCCGACGCATGAACTCCGTGCGCAGGAGCTTGTAGTCGATGTCGAAGCCGAGAGCCCGCGCGGCGGCATAGAGGTTGGCGCCGTCGATGAATAGGGCCAGCCGCTCGTCACGATAAAACATCCGCTCAATCTCCCATGCGGATAAAACCCGGCTCTGTGCCGGTCGGATCGCGATGGTTATAGGATCATGGCCGATCGGGCGAAAGTCCCTTAAACGGAACTAGTGAACCGTTTCAGCTGGTGTTTTCCGATGGCACAGGCCTGCTTCGTGTATCTTGTCGCCCTGGGCTCCAACCAGCCCTCACCTGCCGGCCCTCCCCGCGAGACGCTTGAGGCAGCCCTGGGGCAATTGGCGGCGCGGGGCCTTTCTGTCGTCGCGCGCAGCCGATGGTTTCGGACCGACGCCTATCCACCTGGGTCCGGCCCGGATTTCGTCAATGGCGCCGCGCGGCTTTCCGGCAGGCTGGAGCCCGAGGCCGTGCTGGCAGCCCTGCATGCGGTGGAGGAGGACCTCGGCCGGACGCGGACGCTCCGCTGGGGCGCGCGCAGCTGCGACCTCGACCTTCTGGCCGCGGGCACGCACTGCCGGCCGGATGTGGAGACGGTGCGCAGATGGATCGGGGATGAGCAGGCGGCGGCCGGCCAGGCCACGCCTCCCGGGCTCGTCCTGCCGCATCCCCGCCTGCAGGACCGCGCGTTCGTGCTGGTGCCACTGGCGGAAATCGCGCCGGACTGGCGGCACCCGGTTCTCGGCGCAACCGTTGCGGAGCTTCTGGCGCGACGGCCCGAGGCCGAGCGCGACGCGGTGGTGCCGCTGGCCTGAAGACGGTGGCTGAGGCCTCAGGGGCCGACGACCATCGGAATGATCTGGTCCTGGTAGAAGCGGACGATCGTCGCGCCCGAGAAGCTCATCGTGATCCAGAAGACTGCGAGGATCGCCCCGAGCTTCGGCACGAAGGTCAGGGTCATCTCCTGCACGGAGGTCAGCGCCTGGACGAGGCCGATCGCCAGACCGACGATCAGCGCCACGGCGAGGATGGGCGTCGAGACGATCAGGGCCGTCCAGAGCGCCGAGCGCAGGATGTCGAGCAGCATCGCCTCGGTCACGGCGCGCCTCCGGCAAATTCGGAAAAAGGGGGGAGAGGGAGGCGCGCGCCGGTCAGACCGGCATGCGCAGGATCTCCTGATAGGCCTCGACGACCTTGTCGCGGACGGCGACCGCGGTCTGCACGGCCAGTTCCGTCGCGGCGAGCGCCTCGACCACCGCCTGGGGGTCGGCCCGGCCGGCGAGGCCCGCCTTCACCGTCTCCTCGCCCTGGCGCAGGGTCTCGGTGAAATCGGTGGCCGCGGTGCGGAAGGCCTCGGCCGCCTGCCCGACCGTCGTGCGGCCGTCGCCGCCGCCGCCGTTGCCGCCGGTCCCCGCAACCGGGCGGGCGGCGGACTGCACCTGGGAATAGAGCTGCGAGGCGAGGGTGGCTTTCACGTCCATGGGGGCGATCCTTGTCAGCGGCGCAGGAGTTCGAGCAGCGAGGCCGCCATCTGGCGGGCCTGGTCGAACATGCGGAGGTTGGCGTCATAGGAGCGGCTGGCTTCGCGCGCGTCGGCGATCTCCACGACGAGATCGACGTTCGAGCTGTCGTAGTAACCGTCGGGACCGGCCATCGGGTGGCTCGGGTCGTAGACGCGGCGCAGCTCGGCCTTGCTGAGCTCCAGCGGGCCGGTGGCCACGGCGCGGGTGTCGTTGGCGCGGTCGAAGGTCTCCTCGAAGGAGACCGTCTTGCGGTGGAAACCGGGGGTGTCGACGTTGGCGATATTCTCGGAGCTGAGGCGCAGGCGTGCAGCCTGGGCCCGCATGCCGCTCGCCGCCGCCGCCATGGTCCGCATCGTCTCGTTCATGGTTGGGATCCTCAGCCGTTCTTGCCGATCGCGGTCCGCAGGATCGCAAGCGACTTCGAATAGACGCCAAGCGCGAGGTCGTGGGTCTGGCGGGTGTCGGCCGCCCGCGTCATCTGGTCCTCCAGCGACACGGTGTTGCCGTTCGGCGTCTCCGCCCCGAAGGCCGTGACCTCCTGCGCCTCGAAGCCGCTCGGATCCGCGCCGAAGGCGATATGGCCGGGCCGCGTCGTGCGCGCGGTGAAGGCCGCTGCCTGCGAACCGAGGGCCGTCTCGAAATCGGGAAGGTCGCGGGCACGATAGCCCGGCGTATCCGCCTGGGCGATGTTCTCGGCGATCACCTGTTGCCGGCTGCCGGCATAGGAGACGAGGCTGCTCGCCATCTTCAGGATGTTCAGGTTCAAATCCATGGCCGGTTTCTCCCGCCAACACTCGTACTCTCGAAACCCGGGCTTAACCCTTGTTGGTTGAGAAAGCGTAAGCAGCCTCCCGGAAAGCCGAACCCGCATGCTGAGTGACTTCCGCACCCTCGCCGCCGACCTTGCCCGCCAGCCCAACCATCACCGGGTCGGGCGTGTCTCGGCGGTCGGCACCGCGGCCATCGAGGTCTCGGGCCTCACCCATCAGGCGCGGATCGGCGACCAGGTGGCGATCGGCGTCGCCCCGGGTGCCGCCCCCGGCGCCGTCGTCGGTGGCGAGGTGGTGAGCCTCGCCGGCGAGAGCGTGCGGGTGATGACCTATGGCCCGCTCGACGGCGCCGCCATGGGCCGGGCCGTGACCCTGCTCGGCCCGACCGGCGTCCACCCGGATCCGAGCTGGATCGGGCGCGTCGTCGACGCCTTCGGCCAGCCGCTCGACGGCCGGCCGCTGCGCGCGGGCTCCGACACCGCGAGCCTCCGGGCCGCCCCGCCCGCGCCCGCCACCCGGAAGTCGCTCGGGCCCCGGCTGGGCACCGGCCTCGCCGTCTTCGACACCGCCCTCCCGCTCGCCCGCGGCCAGCGCATCGGCATCTTCGCCGGCTCGGGCGTCGGCAAGTCCACGCTGCTCGCCGATCTCGCCCGCGGGATCGAAGCGGATGTGGTGGTGCTCGCGCTGATCGGCGAGCGCGGGCGCGAGCTGCGGGATTTCACCGACAAGGTGCTCGGCCCCGAGGGCATGGCGCGCTCGGTCGTCATTGCCGCCACGTCCGACCAGGCGCCGCTCATAAAACGCCGGGCCGCCTGGATGGCGATGGCGACGGCCGAGGTCTTCCGCGACCAGGGCGCGCATGTGCTGCTCGTCGTCGACAGCCTGACCCGCTTCGCCGAAGCCCACCGCGAGATCGCGCTGACCGCCGGCGAGGCGCCCTCGCTCCGCGGCTTCCCCCCCTCGGTCTCGAACCTGATCGCGAGCCTCTGCGAACGGGCCGGGCCGGGCGCCGCCGGCCGGGGCGACATCACCGGCGTCTTCAGCGTGCTCGTCGCCGCCTCGGACATGGACGAGCCGATCGCGGACATCACCCGCGGCGTGCTCGACGGCCATGTGGTGCTCGATCGCGGCATCGCCGAACGGGGACGGTTCCCAGCCATCGACGTGCGTCGCAGCGTCTCGCGCAGCCTGCCGGAAATCGCCACCGACACGGAAAATGCGCTGCTGGCCCGCCTGCGCCAGATCCTGACCGCCTACGAGAATGCCGCGCTGATGATCCAGACCGGGCTCTATGCCGCCGGCAGCGATCCGGCGATCGACGAGGCGATCCGCCTCTGGCCCCGGCTTGACGCCTTTTTCGCGGAACGTGCGCCCGAGGGCGTCGCGGCGAGCTTCGCCCGGCTGACGGAGGTGCTCAATCCCGACCTGCGGGCCAGCTTCCGCTGATTTTCCCGGACGGGGCGACGCGGCGCCGGGCTCAGTTCCGCGCCGCGAGGAGGTTCATCAGCCCCGAGGACCCGGACGAGCTGCCCTGCAGCATCGCGAGGGCCGCGGCCGCCGGCGAGCTGGTATCGGTGGCACCACTCTCGATCTGCGACCGCGCGAGGAAGCGGGTGATGACCTTTTCCACGACCTCCGCGTCCTGGAAGACGGTGAGCTTGTCGCTGCCGAGGACGGACCTCGCCTTCTCCATGAGCACGGCGCGCTGCTGGTCGATGTCGATCTGCGCGAAGGACGACGGCAGGTTGAAGGCCTTCTCGATCACGGCCCGCAGCGGCTTGGATCCGAGGATGCTGTACCAGCTTCCCCCCTCGCCGGCCGCCAGAGAGGCGATCTCGCGCTTGAAGTTGAGCGCAAGGCGCATGTCGTCGTTGCTTTCCCCGACCGCGACCTCGAAGGCCCGGGTCTGGTAAGCGGAGGTGATGAGGGTGGCGAAACCCGATGTCCCGGTGCGCACGCCGGATTTGTCGCCAAAGCCGAAGACCGACGCCAGCTTGCGATAGGACGTGTCCGTCAGACGCATCGCGAGGGCCTTGTTGTCCTCGGTCCCTTCCTCCAGGACCTTGCGGATGAAGCCCTTCTTGCTGATGTCGCCGCTGAGGCCGAAGGCGCCGAGCGCGACCTTGAGCAGGCGCTGATCGCCCAGAAGGTCTTCGACCGTCTTCACCGAGGCGATGTTCTCGGTGAAGTAGTCGACATCGCGCTTGATGTCCGCGCTCGACTGGAAGGTGGCTTCCTGCTTTTCCATGGTCCGGTTGAGAAGGCGCCAGCCTGCGACACCGGACATGGGAACGACGGGCTGGTAGGCCATGGGTCAGGCTCCCTCTCGCCAGGCCAGCAGGCGGGTCTCGCGCGGCAGCAGGCCGCGCAGGGCCTTCATCGCCTGATAGAACCGCCCCTCGGTCACCGACAGCGTGGCGTCGTCGAGGAACGCGCGGCTCTCCGCATCGCGGAACACCTGGGCGAGCTGTTCGATTCCGCGCAGGAGCTGGTGGCGCGCCTCTTCCGGGTCCGCCTCGCCACAGAGCACGAGCTGCGCGATGTAGCACACGCGCTTGACCGGCGTGGTCGCCTCCTCGGGGTGGATCGCATCGCGGAGCCGCAGAACCTTGGCATCCGGGGTGATGACGTTGAGACGGGTCCGGCGGTCGCCGTTCTCCATGACGACGCCGTTGATCATGATTCGCTCGTGCGGGCCGAGCTTGAGGACGAGGCCGCTCATGCCACAGCCTCCACTTCGCCGCGCAGGCCCTTCATGATCGAGGTGTTGATGTCGATGAGCACCGCGATGGAGCCCCGGCCGCCGAGAACGGCCATGCTGTGCTTGCGCACGAATTCCGCGAGGGAGATCAGGCTTGCCCGGAGCGCGTCCGGCAGCTGGTTGCCGTCGCTGCGCAGATCCGTCGACAAGGCACCCCAGAGGCGGAGGTTGTCGTGGACGGCGCGGGCCAAGGCCGGATAGGCGGATTTGTCGGTCTCGTCGAGCGCCTTGAGCGCATGGGTGATCTTCGCGAAGATCGCATATTCGCTGCCGCGGGCCGTGCGGACCGCGCCGGTGGCATAGGCTGAGCGGGCCTGCGAGTTGGGGGACATCCCGGGACCTCTCTAGATGCGCGGGCACGCTCGTCTGCGGGCTGCGCAGGGGATGGACAGGCGGACGGCAGGGGTGGTGGGGATGGGCCGAAGCCCACCCCCACCTCAGCTCGCTATTCCTCAGCGAAAGAGGCTCAGGACGTTCTGCGGCGCCGAGTTGGCGATCGACAGGGCCTGGATACCGAGCTGCTGCTGGGTCTGGAGAGCCGACAGACGGGCCGACGCCTCTTCCATATCCGCATCGACCATCGCGCCCATGCCGTCCTTCAGCGAGTCGATGAACTTGCTGACGAACTCGCCCTGGATCTCGATCTGGTTTTGGGCGGTACCGAAGGCGGAGGCCGCGCTGTTCACGGTCGTGACTTCGGCTTCGATCGTGGTCAGGAGCGCGGCAAGCGAGTTGGCATCGGCGAAGTCCGCCTCCGTCACGCCCGTCAGGATCGCGCCGACGCCGGAAAGGTCCTGGGTGGTGATGGTGATGGTCTGGGTACCGATGGTTCCATCAGCCGCGCGGGTGATCGCGCCGACGATGTTGTACTCCGTCTCGCCGGGACCAGTCGGCACATCGGCGGCCGTTGCGCCGGCGGTGCCGATCATGTTGACGCCGTTGAGGGCAGCGGACGACACGATGTCGTTGATCTGCTCGCCGAGCGCATTGATGGCATCCGCAAGCGTCTCTCGGGTCGCCACGCTGGAAAGGTCACCGCCGGCAGCAATCTTCTGCTTGGCGGTGGTCAGCATGTCCGAGATGCTTTCGGATGCGGCGCGGGCGGTGCCGACGGTGCTGGAACCGAGGGAGAGCTGCTCGCTGACGGTCTGAAGACCCTTGATGTCCGAGCGCATGACCTGGGCGACGGCCCAGACGGCGCCGTTGTCCTTGGCGGTCGCGACCTTGAGGCCGGTCGAGATCTCGTCCTGGACCTTGGCCATGCTCTTGTTGACGCTCTTCATGGTCTGAAGGGCAACCATGGCGCTGGAGTTGGTGAGAATCGAAGACATGACGTAGTCCTTTCAAATGGAAAGCGGTGCTTTCGACACCGCGCTGTCCAGGGGTGGCCCCGCGCATGCAGGGCCGGTTATGCCATTCTGACCTCTGCGACGTTGGATCGCGTTCCGATCTCGCCGCGCCAGCGTTCAAGCCGCGTAGGGGGACATTCGCCGAGGAGAGCTAAGCAACCGTGAAGCCCGGCCCTGAACATGCTTAACAAATTCATTCGAAAACATAGACTTGTCGCGATCGTGCTGCTGACGGCGCTTCCCCGCAACGCCGGGGCCGATCCGCCCGCGGCCCGGGCCGTGGCCGAGGCCGCCACCACCGGGCGCAGCTTCGGCGCCTGGCGGCTGACCTGCGCGCCCGGCGGGAAGGATTGCGCCATCGGCACGGGGATTCGCGCCGCAGGCGGCACGCAGGTGCTCGCCCTCGTCCGGCCGGCGGCGGGGGCTGTCCTGCGCGTCACCACGCCGCTGCCGCTCTTCCTGCCGGCGGGCGTCACGCTGACGGTTGGAACGGCGCCGCCCTGGTCGGTGGCCTGGCGGACCTGCCGGGACAATTCCTGCACCGCCGAATTCGACCTGACGCCCGAACTCGACGCCGCCCTGCGCCGCGAGCGCACGGCCACCGTCGCCCTCACGCTGGAGGAGGGGCTCGCCCTGCGCTTTCCGGTATCGCTGGTCGGCTATACGGCCGGCGGGCGCGCCCTCAGCGCCCCCTGATCCGGCGCCCGTAGAGTTCCAGCCGGTGGGTGACGATCTCGTAGCCGAGGCGCCGGGCGATTTCCTCCTGCAGGGCCTCGATCGCCTCGGAGGCGAATTCGATCACCTCGCCGGTCTCGACGTCGATCAGGTGGTCGTGGTGGCCCTCCGGCGCCTTCTCGAACCGGGCCGGGCCGCCGGCGAAGGCATGGCGCTGGATGGCGCCGCTCTCCTCCAGCGCCTTCATGGTCCGGTAGACCGTCGCCAGCGAGATGCGCCGGTCGAGCGCCACCGCCCGCTCGAAGATCTCGCCGGCATCGGGATGCCCCTCGGTCTCGCGCAGGATCTTCAGGATGATCCGGCGCGGGCGGGTGATGCGCAACCCCGCCTCCCGCAGCAGATCCTCGTTCGTGGCAACCTGTGAAACCGTCATGTCCCGACGATACCGTGGCGACGGAAGATTTCCACCGCAGTATTTGCGAACGATTATCATTTGCATTGACAGGCCGGGTCTGGTGCGCCAGCCTGATCCGGCCCCCGGGAGGATCCTGACGTGATGCGCCATGCCGCCGCCCTTGCTCTTGCTCTTACCCTTTCCGCCTCTGGCCTGCTGGCCCTGCCGCTGCGGGCCGAGCCCCTGCGGGTGGTGACGACCTTCACCATCATCGGCGACATGGCCGCGGCCGTGGGCGGGGACGCGGCCGAGGTCACCTCGCTCATTCCCCCCGGGGCCGAGGTCCACAACTACCAGCCGACGCCGAGCGACATCCGCACCGCCAGCACGGCGCAGCTCGTGCTCTGGAACGGCCTCGGGCTGGAGACCTGGTTCGAGCGGTTCTTCCGCAACCTGCCCGACATCCCCTCGGCGGTCGTCAGCGAGGGCGTCGCGCCGCTGCCCATCGCCTCCGGCCCCTATGCCGGCAAGCCGAACCCCCATGCCTGGATGTCGATCAGCGACGCGCTTCTCTATGTCGAGAACATCCGTCGCGCGATGGCGGCGGCGGACCCGGCCCATGCCGAGACCTATGCCGCCAATGCCGCCGCCTATGCGGAGGAGATCCGCGCCATCGCCGATCCGCTGCGCGCGGAGATCGGCGCCATTCCCCCGGAGCGCCATTGGCTCGCCACCTCCGAGGGGGCCTTCTCCTATCTGGCCCGCGACCTCGGCCTCGGCGAGATCTACATCTGGCCGATCAACGAGGCGAATACCGGGACGCCCCAGCAGATCCGCCGCGCCATCGACCAGATCCGCGACCATGCCGTGCCGGTCATCTTCTCTGAATCGACCGTCGACCCCCGCTCCGCCCAGCAGGTCGCGCGCGAGACCGGCATCGCCTATGGGGGCGTCCTCTATGTGGACAGCCTGACGCCGGCGGACGGCCCGGTGCCGACCTACCTCGACCTGCTCCGCGTCACCGTGGGCCGCATCACCGAGGAGCTTGCCCGGTGAGCGCCGCCCCGGACAGCCCAGGCCTTGAGGTCCGCGACGTCTCCGTCACCTACCGCACCGGGCTCGCGGCGCTCCGGGACATGCGCTTCACCCTGCCGCGGGCGACGATCACGGCGCTCGTCGGGGTGAACGGCTCGGGCAAGTCGACCCTCTTCAAGTCGATCATGGGCTTCGTGCCGCTCGCCGCCGGCGATGTGCGCATCCTCGGCCTGCCCGGGCGCGAGGCGCTCCGCCGCAATCTCGTCGCCTATGTCCCCCAGGCCGAGGAGGTGGACTGGACCTTTCCGGTCCTCGTCGGCGACGTGGTGATGATGGGCCGCTACGGCCACATGGGCCTCCTGCGCCGACCCTCGGCCGAGGATCGGGCCAAGGTCGCGGCGGCGCTCGGCCGCGTCGGCATGGCGGGCCTTGCCGACCGCCAGATCGGCGAATTGTCCGGCGGCCAGAAGAAGCGCGTCTTCCTCGCCCGGGCGCTGGCGCAGGAAGGCCAGGTGATCCTGCTCGACGAGCCCTTCACCGGCGTCGACGTCACCACCGAGGAGGCGATCATCACCCTGCTGCGGGCGCTGCGCGACGAGGGCCGGGTGATGCTGATCTCCACCCACAACCTCGGCTCGGTGCCCGATTTCTGCGACCGCGCGGTGCTCATCAACCGCACGGTCCTCGCCAGCGGCCCCACCGCCGAGGTCTTCACCGAGGCGAACCTCGAAGCCGCCTTCGGCGGCAAGCTCCGCCACTTCGTCCTCGGCGGAGCGGCCCTGCATGCGGACGACGACGCGCGGCGCGTGAAGGTCATCACCGACGACGAGCGCCCCTTCGTCCTCTACGGATCGCAGCCTGCCGCCCCTGACCCGCCCCCCGCTCCCGATCCCGGCCCGGCGGAGGCGCCATGATGGCGGTCCTCCTGGAGCCCTTCGGCTATGGCTACATGGTCACGGCCATCTGGGTCTCGGCCCTCGTCGGCGGGCTCTGCGCCTTCCTCTCGGTCTTCCTGATGCTCAAGGGCTGGAGCCTGATCGGCGACGCCCTCAGCCACGCGATCGTGCCCGGGGTCGCCGGCGCCTACATGCTCGGCCTGCCCTTCGCCCTTGGCGCCTTCTTCTCCGGCGGGCTGGCGGCGCTCGCGATCCTCGGCCTCGGCGCCACCACCCGGCTCCGGCAGGACGTGGTGATCGGCGTCGTCTTCACCGGGTTCTTCTCCCTCGGCCTCTTCATGATCTCGCTCCGCCCGGTCGCGGTGGACGTGCAGACGATCATGCTCGGCAACATCCTCGCCATCACGCCCGCGGACACCCTCCAGGTGGTGCTGATCGGGGTCACGTCGCTCGTCGTCCTCGGCCTGCGCTGGCGCGACATCGTCGCGGTCTTCTTCGACGAGGCGCATGCCCATACCGTCGGCCTGCGCCCCGCGCGGGTGAAGGCGCTGTTCTTCGCGCTGCTCGCCGCCGCGACGGTGGCCGCGCTCCAGACCGTCGGCGCCTTCCTCGTCATCGCCATGGTCATTACCCCCGGCGTCACCGCCTATCTCCTCGCCGACCGCTTCCCCCGCCTCATCGCCATCGCCGTCGCGATCGGCGCGGGCTGCAGCGCGGCGGGCGCCTATGCCAGCTTTTTCCTCGACGGCGCGACCGGCGGGCTCATCATCACGCTGATGACGGCGATCTTTCTCGCGGCCTTCGTCTTCGCCCCGCACCACGGCCTCGTCGCCGCCCGGGCCCGCGGACGGGCCGCCCTGCGGGAGGACGGCTGAGATGGCCGCCGAACTGCTGCTGCCCTTCCAGCTTCCCTTCATGCAGATGGCGCTCGCCGCGGCCGTGCTCGTCGCGCTGCCGATGGCGCTGCTCTCGTGCTTTCTCGTGCTGCGGGGCTGGTCGCTGATGGGGGATGCCATCAGCCATGCCGTGCTGCCCGGGGTGATCCTCGCCTATGCCGCCGGCCTGCCGATCGCGCTCGGCGCCTTCGCGGCCGGCTGGGCCTGCGCCGCCGCGACCGGCTGGCTCCGGGACAATTCCCGGATCCGCGAGGATACCGCGATGGGGGTGGTCTTCGCCGGTCTCTTCGGGCTCGGGCTCGTCCTCCATGCCGCGATCCCCACCGAGCTGCATCTGAGCCACCTGCTGTTCGGCGACATGCTGGGCCTCGTCTGGTCCGATGTCGCCTGGGCCGGCGGCGCCGCCGCCATCGTGACCGCCGCGCTCCTCGTCTTCCGCGCGGATCTCGTTGTCCAGATCTTCGACCCGCGCCATGCCCGGGCCATCGGCCTGCCGGTGCGGCTGCTGCACCACGGCCTGCTCGCGCTCGTGGCCCTCGCCGTCGTCGGCGCGCTCCAGTCGGTCGGCATCATCCTCTCGGTCGCCCTTCTCATCACGCCGGGGGCGACGGCGCTGCTCTGGGCCCGGCAGTTCGGCACGATGCTGGCGATCGCGGCCCTGGTCGGCGGCGGCACGGCCTTCCTCGGGGTCTATGCCAGCTTCTGGATCGACAGCGCCCCGGCGCCGACCATCGTCCTCCTGATGACGGCCGCCTTCGGGGCAAGCCTTGCCCTCGCCCCGCGCCGGGCCGCGTCCTAGCCGTTTCAACCCTGGGGTATTGCGCGCCGGCGCCCGGCGGCGCAGAAACGCCGCACGCATGGGAGGCGACAATGGACGAAACACGGCGCGGCATCTTTGGCGGAAACGATCCCTTCGCCATCGCGCGGCACTGGCTCGACGAGGCCGGCCATGTCGAGCCGAACGACCCGAATGCCATGGCCCTCGCCACCGTGGATCCCGCCGGCCTGCCGAATGTCCGCATGGTCCTGCTGAAGGAGATCGAGCCCGACGGCTTCGTCTTCTACACCAACTATGGCAGCGCCAAGGCCGGCGAGATCGACGCCACCGGCACGGCCGCCCTCGTCCTGCACTGGAAGAGCCTGCGCCGCCAGATCCGCGCGCGGGGCCATGTCACCCGCGAGGACGGGCCGCAGGCGGACGCCTATTACGCCACGCGGAGCCTGCCGAGCCGGCTCGGCGCCTGGGCCTCGCGGCAGTCGCAGCCGCTCGCCTCGCGGACCAGCCTGCTGGCCGAGGTCGCCCGGGTGACGGCCGAGAAGGGCCTGAATCCGCCACGCCCGCCCTTCTGGGGCGGCTACCGCATCACCCCCGTGGAGATCGAGTTCTGGGCCGATGGCTCCCACCGCCTGCACGACCGCTTCCGCTGGACCCGGACCGAACCGGGCGCCCCGTGGTCGGTCACCCGCCTCAACCCCTGAGGGCGTGCATTCCCCTTGAGCGTGTGCCGCGCCCCGCATATTGATCGGGAAAATACAGGCACAGGGGACCGCCATGTGGGCGCCGATGATCGTGGTGGTTCTGGCGGCGATGACGATCGCCGGCGACTGGTTCCTGAAGCTCGCCTCCGACAAGGACCAGGCCTTCACCAGCCCGGAGTTCATTGCGGGGGCCCTGCTCTACGGCCTGACCGCGATCGGCTGGGTCGTCGTGATGCGCGAGATGACCCTCGGCGCGATCGGGGTCTGGTTCTCGATCGCGGTGCTGCTGATGCTGACCGCGCTCGGGGTCATCGTCTTCAAGGAGAGCCTCGGCGCGCGGGAAATCCTCGGGATCGTGCTTGCCATCGTGGCCCTCGGCCTGATGAGCCGCTTTGCCTGACCCTGTCCTCCCAGGCCGACGTTTTCGGTTTTCAGGGCCTCCAGCCATGGCACCGGCTCGAAAATACGACTAAAGGAAAGGCAGAGTTCCCGGCGGGATTTCAGGGAAGGGGAAAACCATGTCGAAACTGGAAGCACTTCGCGCCATTACCACGGTCGTTGCCGATACCGGCGACATCGAGGCGGTGCGCCGTCTGAAGCCGGTGGATTGCACCACCAATCCCAGCATCGTGCTGAAGGCCCTCGGCACCCCGGAATTCGCCGCGGCGATCGACGAGGCCATCCGCTGGGGCGCAGGCCAGGGCGGCGGCGACGCCGAGGCGCGGGTCAACGCGGTGGCGAGCCGGCTCGCGGTCTCGGTCGGTGCGGAACTGGCGGCGCTGGTCCCGGGTCGCGTCTCGACCGAAGTGGACGCCGACCTCTCCTTCGACACCGAGGCCTCGATCGCCCGCGCGCATGAGATCATCGCCGACTACAAGGCGCGGGGCATCGGCAGGGAGCGGATCCTCGTCAAGCTCGCCGCCACCTGGGAGGGCATCCGGGCCGCCGAGGCGCTGCAGCGCGACGGAATCGACTGCAACCTGACCCTCGTCTTCCACCGCGCGCAGGCGATTGCCTGTGCCGACGCGGGCGTCTTCCTGATTTCGCCCTTCGTCGGGCGCATCACCGACTGGCACAGCAAGGCGAAGGGCAGGACCTTCACCCCGGCCGAGGACCCGGGCGTGCTCTCGGTCCTCGACATCTACAATTACTACAAGGCGCATGGCATCGACACGATCGTCATGGGCGCCAGCTTCCGCTCCACCAGGCAGATCGAGGCCCTCGCCGGCTGCGACCGGCTGACGATCAGTCCGGCGCTGCTGCAGGAGCTGGCCGATGCGGAGGGCAGCGTCGCCCGGAAACTCTCGCCGGACGCATTCACGCCCGTCGATGCCGAGGAGATCACCGAGGCGCGGTTCCGCTGGCAGATGAACGAGGACCCGATGGCGACGGAGCTTCTCGCGAGCGGCATCCGTGCCTTCGCCCAGGACCTTCTCAAGCTGCGCGCCATCGTCCGCGACCGCCTGACGGTCGCCGCCGCCTGACCGGCGCAGGCGGCTTGAACTTCGCGGGCGTGGCGGCTAGGCCTCGCCCGCGAAAGACCCCGCGGGCGGGGTGGAGAGGTCTGGGATGAGCGCCGTTTCCGAGCTGAGGGACAAGTATCTGGCCGCCGTGGAGGGCGCCGGGGACGAGGCCGCGCTGGAACAGGTCCGGCTCGCCGCCCTCGGCAAGAAGGGCGAGGTCTCGGTCCTGATGCGCGGCCTCGGCGCGATGTCGGCCGAGGAGCGCCAGACCGCCGGGCCGGCGCTCAATGCCCTGAAGGACGACCTCAACGCCGCCCTCGCCGCCGCGCGCGACCGGCTGGCCGCCGCGGCCCTCGACGCCCGGCTGGCGGGCGAGTGGGCGGACATCACCCTGCCGACGCGGCCGCTCGCCCGGGGCACGGTCCATCCGGTCAGCCAGGTGATGGAGGAGATCACCGCGATCTTCGCGGACCTCGGCTTCTCCGTCGCCGAAGGCCCGCAGGTCGAGACCGACTGGTACAATTTCGACGCCCTGAACATCCCGGCCGAGCATCCGGCCCGGCAGGACCACGACACCTTCTACATGGCCCGCGCCGAGGGCGACAACCGGCCGCCCCATGTGCTGCGCACCCACACCTCGCCGGTGCAGGTGCGGCACATGGAGGCCTATGGGGTCCCGTGCCGGATCATCGCGCCCGGACGTGTCTATCGCGCCGACTACGACCAGACCCACACGCCGATGTTCCACCAGGTCGAGGGCCTGTGCATCGACCGCGACATCTCCATGGCCAATCTGAAATGGGTGCTGGAGGAATTCTGCCGCGCCTTCTTCGAGGTGGACGGGGTGGAGCTGAAATTCCGCGCCAGCCACTTCCCCTTCACCGAGCCCTCGGCCGAAGTCGACATCCGCTGCTCCTGGACCGGCGGGCAGCTCAAGATCGGCGAGGGCGACGACTGGCTGGAGATCCTCGGCTCGGGGATGGTGCATCCGAAGGTGCTGGCTGCGGCCGGCGTCGACCCGGACGTCTACCAGGGATTCGCCTTCGGCATGGGGATCGACCGGCTGGCGATGCTGAAATACGGCATCCCCGATCTCCGCGCCTTCTTCGAGAGCGACCTGCGCTGGCTGCGCCACTACGGCTTCGCCGCCCTCGACGTGCCGACGCTGCAGGCCGGGATCAGCCGCTGAGGCCGGCGTCCCGGCGCCCCAACGGAAAAGGGCCCCGCCACGGCGGAGCCCTTTCCAGCCCTGCGATGCCACCGGGGACACCTGCGGGCCGCAAGACTATCAGCTGACGAGCGGACCGCGCAGGATCCGGATCTTCTCGCGCACCTGCCGCCACTGGGCGGCTGCCGTCTCGTCGCCCCGGTCCGCGCTCTCCCGCATCTTCTGGGCCGCCTCGTATTCCGCGCGGTCGCCATGTGCGTCGTAGAGCCGGCGGGCGTAGTCGTCCACCTGCACCATGTTCATCGGTCTTTCCTCCGTATGACCGCCCCCATCTTACCACTCCGGGCCGGCCGGGGCACCCCTGGATGCCCCTCGGCAGCTCTTCACCACACCGCCGCCCACTGCGGCAGGGACGGCACCGCTGCCCAAGAGATGCGCAGTTCGACAGCCCCCCTTGCGCGGCACGATCATGGGGCAGGCAGCCACGGCTCGACAGGCATCGGGCGAGCCGCTATGGCCGGCGCAGGAGGTGCCCCCATGGACGAGAAGCCGCCGATCCTCTTTCTGCATGGAGCCTTCTCCGGCGCCGATACCTGGACCCGATTCGTCGCGCCCTGGTTCGCGGCGCGCGGCCACCGGGTGGCAGCCCCCGAGCTCGCCGGACGAGGGAGCGACTCCCTGCCCCGGCTGCGCGACTATGTCGACCGCGCCCGGGACGCGGCCGATGCCCTCGGCTTTCCGATCGTGGTCGGCCATTCGCTCGGCGGGCTCGTCGCCCAGCATCTCGCGGCAGAAGGCCGGGCCGCCGGCCTCGTGCTCGTCGCCTCGCCGGGCCCCTTCGGCCTTGGCTCGACGCTCTGGCAGCTTGCCAATATGTCGCCGGACGTGCTCGCGGCCCTCCTCCTGACGCAGGCGGGCCTCGGGGAACTGGTCGGGCCGGATCTCGTGCGGCGCGCGCTCTTCTCAGAGGACACGCCCGATGCCTGGATCGCCGATGTCGGCATGCTGCCGCTGCCGGAAAGCCCGGCGGTCCTGTTCGACGCCCTCGCCTGGGACCTGCCGGCCTGGCCGCTCGCCCGGCCGACGCCGACCTTCGCCGTGATGGGCGACCGGGATGCCTTCGTGCCGCAGGCCGACCTCTGGACGATCCGCGCCGCCTATGGGGCCGAGACCGAGGTGATGCCCGGTCTCGGCCACGGCCTGCCGATGGATCCGCACTGGAAGAGCCTCGCCTGGCGCATCAACGCCTGGCTCGACGAGCATGGCCTCACGGTGCGGCAGGACCGGCCGGCCGCCCGGCTCGGCTTCACCCCCGGCTTCGGCATGGGCGTCCCGCCCGCCTTTGGCCTGGGCCTCGGTGGCTTCAACGTCTGCGCGCCGGGAGCCGGGGCCAGCCGGGGCGGCGGCCTGACCCTCGCCGATCTCTATCGCCTTTCGCCCTGGTATCAGCTATTGCAGGCCGCAACAGGCTGGCGCGAGAGCAGGAGCGCACAGGACAGATGATCGAGTCGCTGGCGGCGACGTTGGGCCTCGCGGGTGAGCCGGGGCTGCTCCTTCCCGCCCTTGCCGGGTTTTTCGTGACGGGCGGGCTCTGCCTGCTCCTCGTCCTGACGCAGGACTGGCACGGCAGCGTCACCCACGACCACACCGACGGCGTCCAGAAATTCCACTGCACGCCCACGCCCCGCATCGGCGGCGCGGCCATCGCGCTTGCCTATCTGCTGATCTGGCCACTGGTGCCGCCCCTGCAGGCCGAGGTCTGGGGCCTGATCGGCCTGGCCGGGATGCCCGCCCTCGCCGCGGGGCTCGGCGAGGATCTGACGCGCAAGGTCAGCGTGCGGTGGCGCCTGCTGGCCACGATGGGCGCGGGCGTCCTCTTCGCGCTGGCGACCGGCTATGTGATGGACGACGTGGACCTGCCGGGCGTGGACTGGCTCCTCGGCTTCTGGGTGGTGGCCCTGCTCTTCACCGGCTTTGCCATGGGCGGCGTCGCCAATGCCATCAACATCATCGACGGCTTCAATGGTCTGGCGGCCGGGACGCTCATCATCATGTTTCTCGGCTTTGCCTGGGTGGCGGACCAGGTGGGCGACCAGCTGGTGCTCGGGCTGGCGCTGCTCTATGCCGCGATCGTCGCCGGCTTCTTCGTGGTGAACTTTCCCCTCGGCAAGATCTTCCTCGGCGACGGCGGCGCCTATTTCTGCGGCTTCCTGCTGGCCTCGCTCGGCGTGCTGCTGCCCTCGCGCAACCCCGAGGTATCCGCCTGGACCGCGATTCTCATTTGCGGCTATCCGGTGATCGAGACTCTGGCCTCGATGCGGCGCAAGGCCCGGCGCCCGGGGCACAGCGTCGGCAAGCCGGACCGCGTGCATTTCCACATGCTCGCCCACCGGCGCTATGGACGGCGGCTGGCCCCCAAGAGCAAGCTGCACCTGCGAAATCCGGCCACGAGCGTGGTCACCTGGATCATTCCCTGCCTGACGACGGTCTTCGTGATGCTGGCCTGGCAGAGCGCGCTGGCCAGCGCCTTCCTGTTCTTCGTGACCGCCGCGATCTATGGCGGCCTCTATCAGGTCATGTCGCTGAACGGGCGACGGATACCGCTCGGGCTGGCCCGGCTGCTCTGACCGGCTTCGCCGGCCGCCCGGAAATGCGGCGGCCGGGGCGCGCAGGCGGGCAGCCGCTCACTTTTCCGACAAGCCGCATCCCGCCACTCGGCCGCGTGCTTGTTGCGGCGCAGGCGTTGTGTGCATATGAGGTGCCGTCGAGCAGGTGAAATCAAGAATGCGCAACGCCGCGGACCCGACATTCCATGTCGGGATGATCATGGATGGAAACGGTCGCTGGGCAACCGCACGGGGGCTCAATCGCGTCGCCGGCCACAGCCGCGGCGCGCGCCGGGTCAGCGAGATCGTCCGGGCCTGCCCGGAACTCGGCATCACCCACCTGACCCTCTATGCCTTTTCCACCGAGAACTGGCGCCGGCCGCTGGCCGAGGTCGAGGCGCTGATGCGCATCTTCCAGCAGTATATCCGCCGCAAGACCGCGAGCCTGCACCGCCACGGGGTGGAGGTGCGATTCATCGGGATGCGCGACCGCATACCCGCCTCGCTCGGGCAGCTGATGGCCGAGATGGAAGCCGCCACGCGCGGCGGCGCCGGACTGAAGCTGACGATCGCCATCGACTACGGCGGGCGGGACGAACTGACCCGCGCGATGCGGACGATCGCCGGTGCAGTATCGCGCGGCGACATGACCCCGGATGCCATCGACGATGCGACGATCGCGGCGTCGCTCGACACCGCGGGCCTGCCGGATCCCGACCTGATCATCCGCACGTCGGGCGAGCAGCGGATCTCGAACTTCCTGCTGTGGCAGGGCGCCTATGCGGAATACGAATTCCCGGAAACCGCCTGGCCGGAATTCGGTCCCGAGGCGCTGGCCCAGGTGGTGACGGCCTCCCGCGGGCGCGAGCGGCGTTTCGGCGCCACCGGCGCCCAGATCGCGACCGCGGGCCGCTGACCCCCGCCCCCACGCCTCAGGCGCGGTGCGGCCCGGTGGACTGGCCGATGCGCAGCTCGGCCTCCCACAGCTCCCGGCGCTCGGCACCCGGACCCTCGGCAATCAGTTCCTTCAAGAGTTCCGCCGCCCGTCGCCCCGCCGCGCGGATCGAGGACCGCGTCGCCGTGAACAGCGGCACCGAGCCGGAATCCTTCAGGAAGGTCAGGTCGTCGTCGTGGGTGATGATCGAGATGTCGCGCCCAAGCTGGAGGCCGCGCTCGCGGATGGCGCGCAGGATGCCGTAGGCGACGATCGACGAGGCCGCGATGAAGGCGGTCGGCGCGTCCTTCCCGGCCAGCAGCTGCAGCGTGCAGTCGTGGCCGTAGCTCTCGATCATTTCCGCGTTGTGCACCAAGGCGGGATCGAACGGCAGGCCCCGCTCGACGAGCGCCGCCTGATAGCCGAGCATCCGGCGATGCGCAAAGCTCATATCGGCCAGACCGTTCAGGAAGGCGATGCGCCGGTGCCCGAGATCGAGCAGCAGGTCCGTGGCCCGCTGGAAGGCGCGGCGGTTGTTGATGTCGATCCAGGAGTAGCCGTCCTCATGGCCCGCACGGCCATGGACGAGGAATGGCATGCCGAGTTCGCACAGGAGGTCGATCCGCGGCTCCAGCCAGCGGGGGGAATGCACCATGATGCCGTCCACCCGCCCCTGCGCGACCAGCGCGCGGTAGCAGGCCTCCTCCTCCTCGGCCGGAACGACGGAGAGGACCATGTCATAGCCGGCCGCCGAGTAGACCTCGCCGGCGCCGGAGATGAAGTCGGCGAAATGCGGATTGATGTACTGATAGGCGGCAAGAGGCACCACATGCCCGACCGACATGGCACGTCCGGTCGCCAGGCGCTTCGCCGCCTGATTCGGCGCGTAGCCATGCCGGCGGGCCGCCTCGATCACCCGCTGCCGCGTATTCGAATTGACCTCCGGATAGCCGTTCAACGCGCGGCTTACCGTCGTCGGCGATAGTCCGAGCAGCCGGGAGAAATCCTTTAGATTCACGTTTGCTCCTCCCAAAGCGGTTTTAGGCTAGCGTGAATCAAGGCAGACCGGCAATCTCTCTTGTCAGTGAGTCTGTGTGGAATCTCTGCGATCTTCTTGACAATCCGTCACCAGACGCGCTGAATACCTTTCAAAGCGCTTTGAGAATCCGCTTGTCGGATCTGGCGCATCAGGGGAGAGGCCGCAGGGCGGCCGGCGAAAGGGAGGATTTCGCATGCGTTCCATGCTTTGGGCCGGGGCAGCCAGCCTTGTGCTGCTGGCCGGTGCCGCCTCGGCACAGGATCTCCTGTTCCCGATCGGGGAAGAGGGCGACCGCTTTGACTGGCAGGGGTTCGAGGATTTCTCGAAGGCTCACCAGATGCAGGGACAGACGCTGTCCATCTTCGGCCCGTGGCGGGGCGACGACCAGACGCTGGTGGTCAACATGCTCGCCTATTTCACCAAGGCGACAGGCATCAAGGTCAACTATTCCTCATCCGAGAACTACGAGCAGCAGATCGTCATCGACACCGAGGCGGGCAGCCCGCCCGATGTCGCGATCCTGCCGCAGCCGGGACTGATCGCGGATCTGGCACGGAAGGGCCGGCTGATCCCGCTCGGCGATGCCTCGCGGGACTGGGTCGCGCAGAACTACGCCGCCGGTGAGGACTGGGTGAAGCTCGGCACCTATGCCGGCCAGGACGGAACGGATGCCTTCTACGCCCTCCCCTACAAGGCCGACCTGAAGTCGCTCGTCTGGTATTCGCCGGACAACTTCGAGGATGCCGGCTACGAAGTGCCTGAAACGATGGAAGAACTGAAGGCACTGACCGAGCAGATCGTCGCCGACGGCGCGACGCCCTGGTGCATCGGTCTCGGTTCGGGCGGCGCCACCGGCTGGCCGGCGACCGACTGGGTCGAGGACATGATGCTTCGCACCCAGACCCCCGAGGTCTACGATCAGTGGACGACCAACGCGATTCCCTTCAACGACCCCAAGGTGGTCGAGGCGATCGACGAATTCGGCTGGTTCGCGAAGAACGACAAGTTCGTGCAGGGCGGCGTGGCCGCGGTCGGCTCCACCGACTTCCGCGAGAGCCCGAACGGCCTCTTCTCCTCGCCCCCGGGCTGCTACCTGCATCGTCAGGCCTCGTTCATCTCGACCTTCTTCCCCGAGGGCACCGAGGTCGGACTCGACGCGGATTTCTTCTACATGCCGGCCTATGCGGACAAGGATCTGGGCAAGCCGGTCCTCGGCGCCGGGACGCTGGTGATGATGACCCGCGACACCGAACCGGGCCGGGCCTTCATCGAATGGCTGAAGACCCCGATCGCACATGAGGTGTGGATGGCCCAGTCCGGCTTCCTCACGCCCTTCAAGAGCGCCAATCCCGCCGCCTATGCCAACGACCAGATGCGCGCGCAGGGCAAGATCCTGACCGACGCGACCACCTTCCGCTTCGACGGATCGGACCTGATGCCCGCGGCGATCGGCGCCGGCAGCTTCTGGCGCGGCATGGTCGACTATGTCGGCGGCAAGGACGCCGAGACCGTGGCGACCGACATCCAGAAGTCCTGGGACGCCATCAAGTAAGGCGCCTGCGCATTGGCTGGCCCGCGCCGGACCGTGCCGGGCCAGCCACGACACTCCGACGACGAGACACGAGGGCATCCACCCGGGGGAGGGAGACGCGATGCAGCAGCTCTTTGGCGCGCTGATCGTCATGGTGTTGGGAGTGGCGGGCTGTGCTCTCTACTTCTTCGCCACAAACTGGCTTCTTGACACCATCTACCCGGCCAAGGGCACGGACCCGGTCCGCGCCGGGGCAAACATCCGGCGGGCGAGCCAGATCCGCCCCTGGCTGTTCCTCGGGCCGGCGATCCTGGCCCTCGGCCTCTATCTCGTCTACCCGGTCTTCGACTCGGTCCGGCTCAGCCTGCACGACCGCGGCGGCGAGAATTTCGTCGGCACCGCCAACTATGCCTGGATGCTGAACGATCCCGGCTTCCGCGAGTCGATGCGCAACAACATGCTGTGGCTCATCGTGGTGCCTGCCGCCGCCACCGGCCTCGGCCTGCTCATCGCGGCGCTGACCGACCGGATCTGGTGGGGCAACATCGCGAAAAGCCTCATCTTCATGCCGATGGCGATCTCCTTCGTCGGCGCCTCGGTGATCTGGAAGTTCGTCTACGACTACCGTGCCCCGGGCGAGCCGCAGATCGGCATCCTGAACGCCGTGGTCCAGGGCCTTGGCGGCACCCCGCAGGCCTGGATCACCCTCCCCTTCTGGAACAGCTTCTTCCTGATGGTAATCCTCATCTGGATCCAGACCGGCTTCGCCATGGTGATCCTCTCGGCCGCGCTGCGCGGCATCCCGGAGGAGACGATCGAGGCCGCCGTCCTCGATGGCGCCAACGGCCGGCAGATCTTCTTCAAGATCATGGTCCCGCAGATCTGGGGCACGATCGCCGTCGTCTGGACCACGATCACCATCACCGTGCTCAAGGTCTTCGACATCGTGCTCGCGATGACCAACGGCCAGTGGAACAGCCAGGTTCTCGCCAACCTGATGTTCGACTGGATGTTCCGGGCCGGCGACTTCGGTCGGGGGGCCGCCATCGCCGTCGTCATCATGCTCCTCGTCACCCCGATCATGGTCTGGAACATCCGCCGGGCGAATGCCGAGCAGGAAGGGCACTGAAATGTCTGCGCAGTCTTCTTCCGACGCCACCCGCGCCAGCTGGGCCGTGCATGTGGCGGTCCTGTTCCTGGTGACGATCTGGACGCTGCCGACCGCCGGCCTGCTCATCTCGTCCTTCCGGGACAAAGACCAGCTCGCGGTATCCGGCTGGTGGACGGCGCTGTCCTCCTCGACCCAGAACCTCCAGGGCCGCACCGCCCCCTCCACCGATCAGGTGCAGCGCGACGGGGTCTGGGTGATCGAGGGCAACCTTCTCGGCGAGGGCGCCAGTGGCCAGATCACCGCCTTCGGCACCAACAGCCGCGAGCCCACCGCCAATGAGGCCGGTGTGACGGCCGATCTCGGCGACGGGGTGAGCCTCACGGTGAATGCCGACGGCAGCTACCTGATGAGCTCGACCACCGAGCTCGACGAGCCCCGCGGCCAGCGGGTGTTCTTCACCGCCAAGACCCCGCCGCGCTTCACCCTCGACAACTACCGCGAGGTGCTGAAGGCCGAGGGGCTGGGGCAGTCCTTCATCAACTCGCTGACGGTGACGGTGCCGGCGACGGTCATCCCGATCCTGATCGCGGCCTTCGCCGCCTATGCCCTGGCCTGGATGGAGTTCCCCGGACGGGCGCTGCTGGTGGCGATGGTGGTCGGGCTGCTCGTCGTGCCCCTGCAGATGGCGCTGATCCCGCTGCTCAAGATCTACAACCAGGTGGGCCTCTTCTTCGGGGTGCCGGCCAAGACCTATCTCGGGATCTGGCTCGCCCATACCGGCTTCGGCCTGCCGCTGGCGATCTACCTGCTGCGCAACTACATGGCCGGGCTGCCGCGCGAGATCCTCGAGAGCGCCCGGGTGGACGGGGCGTCGGATTTCGAGATCTTCGTGAAGATCATCCTGCCGCTCAGCTTCCCGGCGCTTGCTTCCTTCGCGATCTTCCAGTTCCTTTGGGTCTGGAACGACCTTCTGGTCGCGCTCGTCTTCCTCGGAGCCCAGGACGAACAGCTGGTGCTGACGGGACGGCTCGTGAACCTGCTCGGCAGCCGGGGGGGCAACTGGGAGATCCTGACGGCCTCGGCCTTCCTCACGATCATCGTGCCGCTGCTCGTCTTCTTCTGCCTCCAGCGCTACCTCGTCCGCGGTCTTCTCGCCGGATCGGTCAAGGGCGGCTAGGCGACGGACACCGGGTGGCCGCGGAACTGCGGCCGCCCAGCGCGGGCGACATTCATATCTGAAGGAGACTGACTGCCCATGGTCGTCGAACACATGATCACCCATGAAGACCGTGGCCTGCCGCAGGACCGGGACTGGTGGCGGGGGGCGGTGATCTACCAGATCTATCCGCGCTCCTTCCAGGACTCGAACGGCGACGGCATCGGCGACCTGTCCGGGATCATCCAGCGGCTGCCCTATGTGGCGAGCCTCGGTGTCGATGCGATCTGGATTTCGCCCTTCTACCCCTCGCCGATGCTGGACTTCGGCTATGATGTCACCAACTACCGCGACGTCGACCCGATGTTCGGCCAGCTCGCCGACTTCGACGCGCTGATCGAGCGGGCGCATTCGCTGAAGCTCCGGGTCATGATCGACCTCGTGCTCAGCCATACCTCCGACACCCACCGCTGGTTCCGCGAGAGCCGCTCGTCCCGCGACAATCCGAAGTCGAACTGGTATGTCTGGGCCGATGCGAAGCCGGATGGCAGCCCGCCGAACAACTGGCTGTCGATCTTCGGCGGCCCCGCCTGGGAGTGGGACGGGGAGCGGATGCAGTACTATCTGCACAACTTCCTGAAGGAACAGCCGGACCTTAACTTCCACGAGCCCGAGGTGCAGGACGAGCTCCTGCAGGTCTGCCGCTTCTGGCTGGACCGGGGCGTGGACGGCTTCCGGCTCGACACGATCAACTTCTACTTCTGCGACAAGGAGCTGCGCGACAACCCGGCCCTGCCGCCGGAGCGCCGGGACTTCTCCACCGCGCCGGAGGTCAATCCCTACAACTGGCAGGAGCATCTCTACGACAAGAGCCGGCCGGAGATGATCCCCTTCCTCGAGCGGCTGCGGGCGCTGATGGACGAGTATCCGTCTGTCGCGGCCGTGGGCGAGGTGGGCGACGCGCAGCGCGGCATGGAGATCATGGGCGAGTACACGCGCGGCGATAACCGCATGCAGATGTGCTATGCCTTCGAGTTCCTGTCCAAGGATGCGCCCTCGGGCACCCGCGTCGGGCAGGTGCTGCGGCATTTCGACGAGATGGCGCGCGACGGCTGGGCCTGCTGGGCCTTCTCGAACCACGATGTGGAACGGCATGCCACCCGCTGGGGGCTCGACGGGGCGCAGCTGCGCCTCTACCTCGCGCTGCTGCTGTCGCTGCGCGGGTCCGCCTGCCTCTACCAGGGCGAGGAACTGGGCCTGACCGAGGCCTATGTCGCCTTCGAGGACCTGCAGGACCCTTATGGCAAGCGCTTCTGGCCGAAGTTCCGCGGCCGCGACGGCTGCCGGACGCCGATGGTCTGGCTGGGCGACCAGATGCAGGGCGGCTTCACCGAGGTGAAGCCCTGGCTGCCGGTGGCGCTGGAGCATCTGCGGATGGCGGTGAACGTCCAGGAGGCGGACCCGGGCTCGATGCTGAACTTCTACCGGCGGATGCTCGGCTTCCGGCGCGGGCGGCCGACGCTCGCGAAGGGCAGCTTCAGGATCCTGGAGACGACCGACTCGGTCATCTCCTACCTGCGCGAGCACGAGGGCGACCGCGTGCTCTGCGCGTTCAACTTCGGGACGACGCCCGTCCGGATGAGCCTTCCCGAGGGGGCATGGAAGATCATCGACGGAACGGGCTTCGCGGCCCGGATGGATGGCGCGTCGGCCCTGCTGCCGCCGCACCAGGCGCTTTTCGCCGAGCCGGCGTGACGGAAAGAATGGGGGGAAACCAATGACCTCGGTTGTGCTGAAGCAGGTCGCGAAATCCTACGGGCCGGTCAACGTCCTGCGCGACATCAATCTCGACATCGAGAAGGGCGAACTCGTGGTCTTCGTCGGGCCCTCGGGCTGCGGCAAGTCGACGCTGCTGCGGATGATCGCCGGGCTCGAATCGATCACCGGCGGCACGCTGGAAATCGACGGACACCGGATGAACGAGGTGCCGCCCAGCCAGCGCGGCATCGCCATGGTGTTCCAGAGCTATGCGCTCTACCCGCACATGACCGTGCGCGACAACATGGCCTTCGGCATGAAGATCGCGAAGCGCGCCACGGCGGACATCACGGCGGCGGTCGAGAATGCCGCGCGGATGCTGCAGCTCACCCCCTATCTCGACCGGCTGCCCAAGGCGCTCTCGGGCGGCCAGCGCCAGCGCGTGGCCATCGGCCGGGCCATCGTGCGCAACCCCAAGGTGTTCCTGTTCGACGAACCGCTGTCGAACCTCGATGCCGCCCTGCGCGTCGCCACCCGCATCGAGATCGCCCAGCTCAAGGAGCGGATGGCCGAGTCGACCATGATCTACGTGACCCACGACCAGGTCGAGGCAATGACCCTCGCCACCCGGATCGTGGTGCTGAACGGGGGCGGGATCGAGCAGGTCGGCACGCCGCTCGAACTCTACGAACGCCCGGCGAACATCTTCGTCGCCCGCTTCATCGGATCCCCTGCGATGAACCTGTTCCAGGGCCGGATCACCGGCACCGGGCCCGCGACCACCGTCGCCCTGCGGGGGGGAGAGACCCTGCATGTCCCGATCCCGACGGTCGGGGCGGCCGAGGGCGCCGAGGTGCGGCTGGGCGTGCGCCCGGAGGACATGGTGCCGGCCCCCGAGGGGCAGGAGGCGCTGTTCACCGGCAAGGTCAATTTCCAGGAGGCCCTCGGCGAGACGACCCTGCTCTATTTCTCGCCCGAGGGCGTGGACGAGCCCATCATCGCGAAGCTGCCCGGCATCCAGAAATTCGCGCGGGGCGATGCGGTCCGGCTCGGCGCCGCGCCCGAGAAGCTGCATCTGTTCGATGCCAACGGGCGGTCGTTCCTCTACTCCTGATTGACGATCGCAGCCCGCAGAAATGCGGGCTTCCGATTTTCCCATGAACATGATTTATTACCGGCGCGATGGCACCGGGGGGAGCGTGCAATGTTTCTTGTGTGTGGCGAGGCGCTGTTCGACCTCTTTCTCGAATCGGAGAGCGGGCCGGGCGCTTCCCTTTATGCGGCGCGCTCGGGCGGCTCTCCGTTCAACGTCGCGATCGGCCTGTCCCGGCTCGGGACGCCCGCGGCGCTCCTGACCGGCCTGTCGCGCGACCTGCTCGGCCAGCGGCTGCGGCGGGTGCTGGAGGACGAGGGGGTCGCAACCACCTATGCGATCGACACCGAGCGGCCGACAACGATCAGCCTCGTCGGCCTCGATTTCGCCGGCGTCCCCGCCTACCAGTTCTACGATCGCGACTCGGCCGGCACCGGCATCACCGTGGGCGACCTGCCGCGCGTGGGTCCCGAGGTGACGGGCCTGCATTTCGGCTCATATTCGATCGCGGCCGAGCCGGTGGCCGATGCCTTCCTCGCGCTCGCCAGCGCCGAGCGCGACCGCTTCATCTCGCTCGATCCGAACATCCGCCCGACCGTCGTGCCCGACATGCAGATCTGGCGCCACCGAGTCGGCGCGCTCATTCCCTTCGTCGACCTTCTGAAGATCAGCTTCGAGGATCTCGCCATCGTCCATCCGGGCATGTCCGCTGCCGTCTTCGCCCGGGAAACGCTGGCCCGCGGCCCGCGCCTCGTCGTGGTGACCGATGGCGGCGAGCGGGCCCGGGCCTGGACGGCGAGCGGCCTCTATGCCGAGGCCTCCCCCCCGGCCGTCGAGGTCATCGACACCGTCGGCGCCGGCGACACCTTCCAGGCAGCCCTGATCTCCCGGCTGCTCCGCCACCCGGACGGCCCCGGGGCCGGAATAGATGCCCTTGACCAGGCCGGGCTTGAGGCGATGCTGGACTATGCCGCACGTGCGGCCGCCCTCACCTGCTCCCGCCGCGGCGCCGACCTGCCCCGCGCCTCCGAACTCAGCGACTGAAAGACCCTCATGGCCTCGACCGTCATCCCCGTCCAGCCTTTCGACCTGGTGGTGTTCGGCGCCACCGGCGACCTCGCCCGGCGCAAGATCCTCCCCGGCCTCTACCGGCGGCTGGCGGTGCACCAGATCCCGGCCGGGGCACGGGTGATCGGTGCCGCGCGCTCGAAGATGAGCCGCACCGAGTTCCGCGCCTTCGTCCGCGAGGCGCTGACCGAATTCATCGCCGAGGCCGATCTCAAGCCCGCGCTGGTCGACGAATTCCTCGCCCTGGTCGATTATGTGCAGGTGGATGCCACCGGCGACACCGGCTGGGGCCCGCTTGGCAAGAAGCTCGACGAGAAGCCCGACCACATCCGCGCCTTCTACCTGTCGGTGGCGCCGGCCCTCTTCGGCACCATCGCCGGGCGGCTCGCCTCGGCGGGCATCGCCACGCCCGAGAGCCGGATCGTCGTGGAAAAGCCGCTCGGCCGCGACCTTGCCTCGGCCAGGGCGCTCAATGCCGAGCTGTCCAGGCATTTCGACGAGCACCAGATCTACCGGATCGACCATTACCTCGGCAAGGAAACGGTCCAGAACCTCATGGCGATCCGCTTCGCCAACGCCCTCTTCGAGCCGCTCTGGAACTCGCATTACGTCGAGCAGGTGCAGATCACCGTCGCCGAATCGATCGGCGTCGCGGGGCGCGGCGCCTATTACGACAAGTCCGGCGCCATGCGGGACATGGTGCAGAACCACCTGATGCAGCTCCTCTGCCTGACCGCGATGGAGCCGCCGTCGAAATTCGACCCCGACGCGGTGCGCGACGAGAAGCTCAAGGTGATCCGCGCCCTCGACCCGCTCAAGCTGACCGACACCGTCCGGGGCCAGTATCGCGCCGGGGGGGGCGACCAGAGCTATCTCGACCATGTCGGCGATCCCAACAGCCGCACCGAGAGCTTCGTCGCCCTGCGGGTCCACATCGCCAACTGGCGCTGGTCGGGCACGCCCTTCTACCTGCGCACCGGCAAGAAGCTGAGCGCGCGGGTCAGCGAGATCTGCGTCATCTTCAAGCATCCGCCCCACACGATCTTCCCGCAGGTCGAGGCGCTGCGCGGCAATGCCCTCATCATCCGGTTGCAGCCGAACGAGGGCATCACGCTCCGCGTCGCTATCAAGGATCCCGGCCCGGGCGGCATGCGGCTGCTCGAGGTCCCGCTCGACATGACCTTTGCCAGCACCCTCGGCTCGGATGGCGAGATGCCCGAGGCCTACGAACGGCTGATCATGGACGTGATCCGCGGGAACCAGACGCTGTTCATGCGGGGCGACGAAGTGGAAGCGGCCTGGGAATGGGCTGATCCGATCATCCACGCCTGGGAGGAGTCGGGATCGCGTCCGCATCCCTACGATCCCGGCAGCGCGGGGCCGATCGACGTCTACAAGCTGACCGGCGCGGACAGCCACCTGTGGCGGGAAATCTCCGGATGATCGAGGTCGCCCGCCAGAGCTATCCCGACCGTGACACGCTGATGAACGGCCTGGCCGCGCTCGTCGCCGACCAGCTGCGGGCCGCCCATGCCACCAAGGGCCGCGCGACGCTCGCGGTGCCGGGCGGCACCACGCCGGCACCGTTCCTGACTGCCCTTTCCGAAGCGGATCTCGCCTGGGAGGACGTGGCGGTCCTCGCCACCGACGAGCGGCTGGTGCCCGAGACCAGCGAGCGGTCCAATACCGGGCTCATCCGCAGGACCCTGCTGCAGAATGCCGCGGCGCGGGCGCAGATCCTGCACCTGCATGCGGCAGCGGCCGGGCTTGAGCTCGTGCTCGACGCGGCGGCCGAGCGGGTGGAGCGGGTCCTGCCCATCGACGTGCTGGTGCTCGGCATGGGCGCCGACATGCACACCGCCTCGCTGTTTCCCGGCGCGCCGGACCTCGCCGCGGCCCTTGCTGCGGACGCGCCGCCCCTCGCCGTTCTGCACCCGCCCTCGCAGCCGGAGGCGCGGCTCACGCTGACCGCGCCGGTGCTGCGGTCGGCGGACGTCATCCACATCCTGATCACCGGGCGCGACAAGGCCGAGGCGCTGGAAAGCGCGCTGGCCGAGGGTCCGGTGACCGAAGCCCCGATCCGCACGGTCCTGACCGCGCCCTGCCCCGTAACAGTCCACTACGCGGACTGAAGCCAGGAGAGACAGACCCATGAGCCTGAACCCTACCGTCGACCGCGTGACCCGGCGGATCGCCGACCGGTCGGCGGACCTCAGGCGCGGCTACCTCGACCGCATGGCCCGCGCCCGCGATGCCGGGCCGAAGCGCGCGCATCTGACCTGCGGCAACCAGGCCCATGCCTATGCGGCGATGCCCGGCGCCGACAAGGACCGGCTGCTCGGCACCGCGGGGAACCTCGGCATCATCACCGCCTTCAACGACATGCTCTCGGCGCACCAGCCCTATGAGCGGTATCCCGAGCTGATCCGCCAGGCCGCGCGGGAGGCGGGCGGAACCGCGCAGGTCGCCGGCGGCGTGCCGGCGATGTGCGACGGGGTGACGCAGGGCCAGGCGGGGATGGAGCTCAGCCTCTTCTCGCGCGACGTGATCGCGCTCGCCGCCGGGGTGGCGATGAGCCATGACGTGTTCGATGCCGCCGTCTATCTCGGGGTCTGCGACAAGATCGTGCCGGGCCTCGTCATGGCCGCCGCGACCTTCGGCCACATTCCCGCCATCTTCCTGCCGGCGGGGCCGATGACGAGCGGCATCCCGAACGACCAGAAGGCCAAGGTCCGCCAGCAGTTCGCGAGCGGCGAAGTCGGGCGGGACAAGCTGATGGAAGCGGAGATGGCCTCCTATCACGGGCCGGGCACCTGCACCTTCTACGGCACCGCGAACACCAACCAGATGCTGATGGAGTTCATGGGCCTGCACCTGCCGGGCGCCTCCTTCGTCAATCCGAACACGCCGCTGCGCGACGCCCTGACGATCGAGGGCGCCAAGCGGGCGCTGGCGATCTCGGCGCTCGGCAACGAATACACGCCGGTCTCCGACATCCTCGACGAGCGGGCCTTCGTGAACGGCATCGTCGGGCTGAACGCCACCGGCGGCTCGACGAACCTGCTGATCCACCTGATCGCCATGGGCCGCGCCGCCGGCATCCTGCTCGACTGGGAGGATTTCGCCGAGCTGTCCGATGCGACCCCGCTGATGGCGCGGGTCTATCCGAACGGGCTTGCGGACGTGAACCATTTCCATGCCGCCGGCGGGCTCGGCTACATGATCGGCGAGCTGCTCGATGGCGGGCTCCTCCATCCGGACACCCGCACGGTGGTCGGCGACGGCCTCGCCCGCTACACCCAGGAGCCGAAGATCATCGGCGGCGCGCTCACCTGGAGCGAGGGCCCGACCGAGAGCCTGAACGACAAGATCCTGCGCCCGGTCTCGAACCCCTTCGCCCCGACCGGCGGCACCCGGCGCCTCAGCGGCAACCTCGGGACCGGGGTGATGAAGGTCTCGGCCGTCGCGCCCGAGCGCCATGTCATCGAGGCGCCGGCGCGGATCTTCAGCGACCAGGACCAGGTGAAGGCGGCCTTCAAGGCCGGCGAGCTGGTGGGCGACACCGTCGTCGTCGTGCGGTTCCAGGGGCCGAAGGCGAACGGGATGCCCGAGCTGCACAGCCTGACCCCGATCCTCGCGGTGATGCAGGACCGCGGGCTCAAGGTGGCGCTGGTGACCGACGGGCGGATGTCGGGCGCCTCGGGCAAGGTGCCCTCGGCGATCCACGTCAGCCCCGAGGCGCTGGACGGCGGGCCGCTCGCCCGGCTGCAGGATGGCGATCTGGTGCGGGTGGATGCCGTGGCAGGCACGCTCGACGTGCTGACCCCCGGCGCGCTCGACCGCCCGCTTGCCCATGCCGATCTCACCCACACCCAGTTCGGAACCGGGCGCGAGCTCTTCGCCGCCTTCCGCGCCCATGTCGGCGCGGCCGAGGCCGGCGCGACGCCGCTGTTCGCCTGACGGAAGACCGCCCGTGACGACGCCCCCTCTCCTGCACGCGACCCTCGGCCTGCGGGCGGCTCGCTACCGCGTGGAGCGGCCCGACCTCTCCGGCGGAGCCGTGGGCGCGACCGTCACGGCGGGCTTCGTCCTTCGGGAAAGGCTGGGCGATCCGGTGGCGCGCGGCTCTGAGGCCGCCGCCGCCGCGGCGCTGTCCCCGGACGCCCTGCCCGGCGGTCTCTCCCCCGGCACCGGGCCGGTGTCCGCCAGCCCGCGTCCCGGCACGCCGGCGGCCCCGGATCGCGCCGGATCCGATCGCCTCGGGGGAGGGAACCGGATGGACGGCCGGCACGCGGCCACGGCCGCGCGTCAGGGGGCTACGCCCCCTTCCCGCCCTCCCCGCGTGGGCCCCCTCTTTGCCGACGCCCCCCTTCCGGATCATGACGCCGCGGCGGCCGCCCTCCTTCGGGAGCGGGCCGTCGCTGTCCCCGCGTCTCTCGATAGCTCCAGCCCTGAAAGGCCCCTGCGATGACCCCCCAGGACGCCACCGCCCACGCCCGCGACCTCTGCGCGCGTGCGCCCGTCATTCCCGTGATCGTCGTCGAGGACGTCGCCCATGCCGTGCCGCTGGCCGAGGCGCTGGTCGCCGGTGGCCTGCCGGTGCTGGAGGTGACGCTGCGCACGCCTGCCGCGCTCGACGTCATCAAGGCCATGAGCGGCGTGGCGGGCGGCATCACTGGCGCGGGGACGCTGCTGAACGCCCGCGACGTGCGGGCCGCCAAGGCCGCCGGCGCGCAGTTCGGCGTGTCGCCCGGCGTCACCGACGAGATCCTGGAAGCCTGCGAGGCCGAGGGCCTGCCGCTGCTCGGCGGCGTCGCCACCGTCACCGAGGCCATGCGGATGCTGGCGCGCGGCTACGAGGTCTGCAAGTTCTTCCCCGCCGAGGCGAACGGCGGCGCCCCGGCGCTGAAATCCTTCGCGGGACCGCTGCCGCAGGTGAGCTTCTGCCCCACGGGCGGGGTGAGCCCGAAGAATGCGCCGGACTATCTCGCCCTGCCGAACGTGCTCTGCGTCGGCGGGTCCTGGCCGGTGGCGCCGGCCCTGCTGAAGGAGGGCCGCTGGGACGAGGTCGAAGCCCTCGCCCGCACCGCCAGCCAGTTGCCGAGGTAACCACCATGGCCAACGAGATCTGGTTCGCCCTCGACGAGGCGGCGAGCGTCGCGCGCGAACGGCGGCTGCTGTCGCTCTTCGACCGCAACCCGAAGCGGTTCGAGGAGTTCTCCGTCTCGCTCGGCGAGATGACGCTCGACTTCTCCAAGGTGAACATCGACGCCCATGCGCTGACCCTGCTGATCGAGCTGGCGGAGGCCCGCGGAGTCACCGCCCGGCGCGATGCCATGTTCGCCGGCGAGAAGATCAACATCACCGAGGACCGCGCCGTCCTGCACACCGCGCTCCGCAACCGCGCGAACACCCCGGTGCGCGTCGATGGCAGGGATGTGATGCCCGAGGTCAACGCCGTCCTCGAGCGGATGGCGGATTTCGCCCGCGGCCTCCGCAACGGCACCATCGCCGCCTCCGACGGCAGGCCCTTCACCGACGTGGTCAACATCGGCATCGGCGGCAGCGACCTCGGGCCGGTGATGGCGACGCTCGCGCTCGCGCCCTATCACGACGGGCCGCGCGCGCATTACATCTCGAATGTCGACGGGGCCCATGCCCATGACGTCCTGAAGGGGCTCGATCCGGCGCGGACCCTCGTCATCATCGCCTCGAAGACCTTCACCACCATCGAGACGATGACGAACGCGGCCACCGCCCGCCGCTGGCTCGACGCGGCCCTGGGCGAGACGGCTGCGAACGGGCATTTCGCCGCCGTCTCCACCGCGCTGGAGAAGACCGCGGCCTTCGGCATCGACCCCGGCCGGGTCTTCGGCTTCTGGGACTGGGTCGGCGGGCGGTATTCGGTCTGGGGGGCGGTCGGCCTGCCGGTGATGATCGCCATCGGGCCGGAGCGGTTCCTCGACTTCCTCGCCGGCGCCCACGAGATGGACCGCCACTTCGCCGAGGCGCCGCTGCCCGAGAACATGCCGGTCCTCCTCGGCCTGATCGGCATCTGGCACCGCAACATCCTCGGCTATCCGAGCCGGGCGGTCCTGCCCTACGACCAGCGGCTGGCGCGGCTGCCCGCCTATCTGCAGCAGCTCGACATGGAATCGAACGGCAAGGGCGTCGGCCTCGACGGCAAGCCGCTGCCGGTCGACAGCGGCCCCGTGGTCTGGGGCGAGCCCGGCACCAACGGCCAGCATGCCTTCTACCAGCTGATCCACCAGGGCACGACGATCATCCCCTGCGAATTCCTCGTGGCGGCCAACGGCCACGAGCCGGAGCTGCGCGCCCATCAGGATCTCCTGCTCGCCAACTGCCTCGCACAATCCGAGGCGCTGATGCGCGGCCGCACGCTGGCCGAGGCCGAGCGGACCGTGTCGGACCCGGCCCTCGCGCCCCACAAGGTCTTCCCCGGCGACCGGCCGTCGACGACGCTCATCTACCCGCTCCTCGACCCGGCCATGCTCGGGCGGATCATTGCGCTCTACGAGCACAGGGTCTTCGTCGAGGGCGCGATGTGGGGGCTGAACAGCTTCGACCAGTGGGGGGTGGAGCTCGGCAAGGAACTCGCCACCGCGCTCCTGCCGCTCGTCCAGTCCGGGGCCGGCTTCGGCACCAAGGATGGCTCCACCGCCGGGCTTCTCACTGCCGCGATGCGAATGAAGGGCTGACCCCGGCGGCCGCGGCCCGCCCGCTGGACGGGACCGGGCCATGTGCTAGACAGCCGCGCATGGCCCATCCCGTTCCGCACCGCGACCCCGGCGTCACGGTGCTTCATGCCGATGCCGCGATCCTGATCGCCGACAAGCCCTCGGGCCTGCTCTCGGTGCCGGCCAAGCCGCCGGGGCCGCAGGACTGCCTCGAGGCGCGGCTCGGCGCGGCCTTTCCCGGCACGCGCCTCGTCCACCGGCTCGACCGCGACACCTCGGGCCTCATGGTCTTCGCGCGGACGCCGCTCGCGCAGCGCCATCTCGGCTGGCAGTTCGAGCGGCGGCAGGCGGCGAAGACCTATGTCGCCCGTGTCGCGGGCACGGTTGCGGGCGAGGCGGGCCGGATCGACCTGCCGCTCATCTGCGACTGGCCGAACCGGCCGCTGCAGATGGTCTGCCACGACCGCGGCAAGCCGGCCGTCACCGACTGGGAGGTCATCGGCCGCGAACCCGGCGCGACGCGGCTGCGCCTCCGCCCGCTGACCGGGCGCAGCCACCAGCTCCGGGTGCATCTGCTGGCCCTCGGCCACCCGATCCTCGGCGACAATTTCTATGGCGACGCCGCGGCCGCCGACCGTCTGCAGCTCCATGCCGAGACGCTGGCCTTCCGCCACCCCGAGGGCGGCGCCCCTGTCCGCTTCGAAAGCCCGGTGCCCTTCTAGGCTGAATCGACATTCAGCCTAAGGGGCGCCGCCTGCCTTTCCGGATGCGACCTCGTCAGCTGGCCGCGTCCAGGCGAATCAGGCCCCGCCCGCGCCTTCGCCGCCCCCGGACGCTGGCGGCGGAAGTCCACGCTTGCATTACGCCGCCGGCTGGCCTATATGCGCCTGAACAGCGGCGGCCTCGGCACTGCAGGGGCCCCACCGGACAATCTGACGGGCCGCTGGCCCGTTTTTTTATGTCTGGAGACCCCCTCCCGTGAGCGATCTGGTCGCCAAGGCCGCCATCGACCGCAGGCTCGCCGACATCGTCCGGCCGACGATCGAGTCGCTCGGCTTCGAACTCGTCCGCATCCGCCTGATGGGCGGCAAGCGCATCCTGCTGCAGATCATGGCCGAACGCCCCGAGGGCGGCATCGAGGTCGACGACTGCGCCGACATCAGCCGGGCCGTCTCGGCATTGCTCGATGTCGAGGACCCGATCAGCGGCGAATACACGCTGGAGGTCTCCTCCCCCGGCATCGACCGGCCCCTGACCCGGCTCAAGGATTTCGAGCGCTACGAGGGCTACGAGGCGCGGCTCGAGACGTCCGAGCTCATCGAGGGCCGCAAGCGGTTCAAGGGCATCCTGGCCGGCGTCGAGGAGGGCGAGGTGCTGATCGAGATCGACGAGGGCACGATCGGCCTCGATTTCGACTGGCTGGTCGATGCGAAACTGGTGCTGACAGACGACCTGATCGCCGAGAGCCTCGCCGGCCGCAAGGCTCATGGCTTCGACCCGGCCGCCTTCGATCCCGCCGCCTTCGACGAGGTCGAGGAGACCGAGGGCCTCGAGGATGACGACGAGAAAAACACCGTGAAGGGTGAGGACCTGCAATGAGCGTGACTTCCGCCAACCGGCTTGAACTCCTCCAGATCGCGGACGCCGTCGCCCGCGAGAAGATGATCGATCCCTCGCTGGTGATCGAGGCGATGGAGGACAGCCTCGGCAAGGCCGCGCGCTCGCGCTATGGCGCCGAATACGACATCCGCGCGAAGATCGACCGCAAGACCGGCGATCTCGCGATGACCCGCTACCGCGAGGTGGTCGAGGAGGTGGAGAACCACTTCACCCAGCTGACGCTGGCCGATGCCCGCGCCATCAAGCTGGATGCCCGGATCGGCGACTTCCTGACCGATTCCCTGCCGCCGATGGACTTCGGCCGCATCGCCGCCCAGTCGGCGAAGCAGGTCATCATGCAGAAGGTCCGCGAGGCGGAACGCCTGCGCCAGTACGAGGAATTCAAGGACCGCGTCGGCGACATCATCAACGGCATCGTCAAGCGCACCGAATATGGCAACGTCATCGTCGACGTCGGTCGGGGCGAGGCGATCCTGCGCCGCGACCAGCTGATCCAGCGCGAGGCCTTCCGCAACGGCGACCGGGTGCGGGCGCTGATTCGCGACGTGCGCCACGAGACCCGCGGCCCGCAGGTCTTCCTCAGCCGCACCGCGCCGGAATTCCTTGCCGAGCTCTTCAAGATGGAAGTGCCGGAGATCTACGACGGCGTCATCGAGATCAAGGCCGTCGCCCGCGACCCGGGCAGCCGGGCGAAGATGGGCGTCATCTCCTACGACAGCTCGATCGACCCGGTCGGCGCCTGCGTGGGCATGCGCGGCAGCCGCGTGCAGGCGGTGGTCGCCGAACTGCAGGGCGAGAAGATCGACATCATCCCCTGGAACCAGGACCCGGCCACCTTCCTCGTGAACGCGCTGCAGCCGGCCGAGGTGTCGAAGGTGGTCTTCGATGACGAGAGCGAGCGCATCGAGGTCGTGGTGCCCGACGAGCAGCTCAGCCTCGCCATCGGCCGCCGCGGCCAGAACGTGCGCCTCGCCTCGCAGCTGACCGGCTTCGACATCGACATCCTGACCGAGGCCCAGGAGAGCGAGCGGCGCCAGGCGGAATTCGCCGAGCGCAGCCAGCTGTTCATGGACCAGCTCAACGTCGACGAGATGGTGGCGCAGCTCCTGGTGGCCGAGGGCTTCATCACTCTCGAAGAGGTCGCCTATGTCGAGCTCGACGAGCTCGCCTCGATCGACGGCTTCGACGAATCGACCGCCGAGGAACTCCAGGCCCGGGCCCGCGAGAGCCTCGAGGAGATCAACGCCAAGGCGCTGGAGACCGCCCGCGGCCTCGGCGTCGAGGAAAATCTCATCGAATTCGAGGGCCTGTCGCCGCAGATGGTCGAGGCGCTGGCCAAGGACGGCGTCACCACGCTGGAGGAATTCGCCCGCTGCGCCGACTGGGAACTGGCCGGGGGCTACACCACCGTCGAGGGCAAGCGCGTCAAGGACACCGGGCTTCTGGAGAAGTTCGACATGAGCCTCGCCGAGGCCCAGCACCTGATCATGAGCGCCCGCGTGCTGCTCGGCTGGGTCGATCCGTCCGAACTGGCGAAGCCGGCCGAGGCGGAGGCGGAGGAAGACGCCGCCGCCGCGGAGGAGACCGGCGACGAGGCCGCAACGCCGGACGGCGACGCGGCGGAGAAGGAGGTCTGATCCGCGCGTGACTCGGGGAGGTCGGGACAAGGCGCGGGACGAGCCCGAGCGCCGCTGCATCGTCACCCGGGAAACCGGGCCGAAGGCGGGGCTCCTGCGCTTCGTGCTGGGCCCGGACGACGCCGTGGTGCCGGACATCGCCGGGCGGCTGCCGGGGCGCGGCCTCTGGGTGAGCGCCGACCGGGCGGCCCTTGCGACAGCCGTCGCGAAGGGCCATTTCTCCCGTGCAGCGAAGACCCGTGCCGTGCCGCCGCCCGATCTCGTCGACCGGGTCGAGTCGCTTCTTGCCTCCCGGACCGTCGATTTCCTCGCACTGGCGCGCAAGGCGGGGCAGGCGATCGCCGGCTTCGAGAAGGTCAAGGCCGCCCTGATCGGCGGCGAGGCCGTGCTGCTTCTGCAGGCAGCGGACGGTTCGGCCCGGGAGAAGGGGGAATTACGGCCCCCCCCGGGGGAGAATACCCGGCTTGACTGCCTCACCGCCGATGAATTGGGCATGGCATTCGGACGGGATCGTGTGATACACGCCGCCGTGCTGGCGGGTGGTCTTGCGGAACGCGTGAGAGACGAGGGTCTGAGGCTCCAGGGCGTCAGGCGTGGATTGTGCCAGCAGCCGTTCGTGAACGGAACTGCGGACGAACTGGCGGGGGAAGGCTCCCGCGGGAAAGGCTGATACGAATGGACACCAAAGACAACGACCGGAAGGGCACGGGCACGGGGGGCGGGGCCAAGCCGCCACTCGGGCTGCGCGGCGGCACCGAGACGAGCCACGTGCGCCAGAGCTTCAGCCACGGCCGGTCCAAGTCGGTGATGGTGGAGCACAAGCGCAAGCGGGTGGTCGTCCCGAAGCCGGGCCAGTCCTCCGGCGGCGGCACGTCCCGCCCCGCTTCGGCGCAGAACCTCTCGGACGCCGAGTTCGAGCGGCGCTTGAAGGCCGTCGAGGCCGCCAAGGCCCAGGAGGCCGAGCGCCGGACCAAGGAGCGTGAGGCCGCCGAGGCCCGCGAGGCCGAGATGGTCCGCCTGCGCGCCGAGAAGGACGCGGCCGAACGCGCCGCGCGCGAAAAGGAAATCGCCGAGCAGCGCGCGGAGCTGATGGGTTGCATCCTCAC
>ERZ500977.27-NODE-27-length-43084-cov-9.169816_pt1 | contig 43084 bp, 48 predicted proteins | sample MGYA00248863_ERZ500977 | MGnify/ENA primary metagenome ERZ500977 (study PRJEB25958, sample SAMN03398581) | human skin metagenome | study: EMG produced TPA metagenomics assembly of the Human Skin Microbiome Metagenome (human skin metagenome) data set.
CAGGCGGCGGAGGCCTTGATCTGGGCCTCATGCTCGCCGAGCCCGGCTATCACACTCGCGCCTTCGTCGAATGGGAGAACTGGCCAAGGGCGGTGCTCATCGCCGCCCAGCGCGCAGGGTACTTCGCCCCGGCCCCGATCTGGACCGACCTGCGCAGTTTCGACGCCCTGCCCTTCCGTGGCGCCTTCGACGCCGTCCTCGCAGGCTATCCCTGCCAGCCCTTCAGCGCGGCCGGAAAGCGCGGTGGGGCCGACGATCCCCGTCACCTCTGGCCCGACGTCGCCCGCGTCATTGGCGAATGTCGCCCGGAGTGGGTCTTTCTCGAAAACGTCGCCGGTCACGCCACCCTCGGCCTCGAAACCGTCCTGCGAGAGCTTTGGGGATTGGGCTACATGCCTGCGGCGGGCCTGTTCTCGGCGGCAGAAGTCGGTGCGCCGCATGAGCGGCTGCGCATCTTCATCCTGGCCCACACCGATGAGCTTGCACCCTGGCACCGACCGCTACAACCCGGCCGGGAACAGCGATTTTACCCGGAAGGCCGAGGCACTGGCGCTGGGCATTACGAAAGCCCTGCCGAACCAGTGGCCAACCCCCGCGGCGCAGAACTGGAAAGGGTCCAGCGAGGCCAGCATCACCCGCACCGACGGCAAGTCCCGGATGGACCTGCTGCACTACCGGGCGGAGCAGGGCTTCACCCGCCCGGCCCCGTTGATCTGGCCGGATGGGCCGCGGTCCTCGCCGCACGCCCCGATCTCGCGCCCGCTCTGGGCTTCGATGATTGCCTCGCATGGGCGCGCCGTCTCGCGGCGGATCCTGAAGGGCCGGTCGCGGCGGCGGCTGAACCCGCTCTTCGTCGGATGGCTGATGGGCTGGCCCATCGGGCACGCGCTCTGCGACTGCTCGGCAACGGAGTTCACCCTCTGGCAGCAGCACATGCGTGGCGCGCTCTCGCAGCTGCCCACGGCCTCGGGCCCGTGGATCTGGCAGCCGTCGGACAATGCCCAGCGCCCGGCGCAGATGGATTTCCTTGAAGGATTGCAGCCATGAGTTTCCACGGACGCGTAAGCGGCACCAGGATCAAGCGCGCGCTGGGCGTGCAGGCGGCGCTGGAATGGGCGTTCCGCGTCGAACAGGCGCAGCTGGAGCTGCCCCTGCCCCCGGACGTCACCGAAGAAGGCTTCGGCTTCGGCCTGGAATACGTCCTGCTGCAGCGGGCCGTGCTGGGCTGCAAGATCGACGGCGGCCAGCACAAGATCGGCGGCTACACCCATGAGGACGCCGAGGTGATCGCCGCGACCGTCGCCGGGATCCCCGAGAACCTCGGCGGCAAGCGCATGGCGATCCGCGTCGCCGAACTGGCCCGCGCCGGGCTGACCCCGGACTGGATGCCGGGCGCCGTCCCGCGATGCGTGCCGACCATCGTGAAACAGAACCAGCATGGCACGCATGCGGGCGCCATCGTCGTCGGTACCGAACGAATCCGCGTCCGTGGCCCGGGCGCGCGTGCCACATGGAAAACCATCGACATCCTGGCCTGCCCGGTCACTTTCACGCCCCATCCCCATCAGATCGAGGCCGCCCGGCGTGGCTACGACGACTGGTGGCAGGCGCTGGGCTGGGTGCGGGACGGGCTGATCGCGGGCGGGATGCTGCGGGAGGTTGAGGTGACGGCAGCGATGCCGAAGGCGCGGCCTTGGATTTCCTGTAAATGATCTGTCATCTCGTGCGGCGAAGTTTCAACCGATGGCAGATTTGCTTCAGCCCGAACACCGTAGGACGTTGCGGGGCCACCAGATGCGAACTAGGGTGCCACATAGCTATGCGCTGCAAGGGCTCGGTTTTCTGAAGATATTTCCGACACTGACCGTTCTGGCGCCAAAGTAAGGACAGCAGTGTAGAACCATGAACCAGGCCGCCCACAACAAGCTCATCTCCTTCATCTGGTCCATTGCTGACGACTGCCTGCGCGACGTCTATGTGCGCGGCAAGTACCGTGACGTTATCCTGCCGATGGTCGTCCTGCGCCGCCTCGACACGCTGCTAGAACCCACCAAGGCGGCCGTCCTCGAGGAAGTCCGCTTCCAGCGCGAAGAGATGAAGGCGACAGAGCTCGATGATGCCCCGCTGACCGCTGCCTCGGGATACGTGTTCTACAACACCAGCAAGTGGACGCTGAAGCAGCTTCACGCCACGGCCACGAACAACCAGCAGATCCTGCTGGCCAACGTCGAGGAATATCTCGGCGGCTTCAGCGACAACGTCAAAGAGATCATCGCCCGCTTCAAGCTGCTCGAGCAGATGCGTCACATGGCGAACAAGCAGGTCCTGCTCGACGTGCTGGAAAAGTTCATTTCGCCGTACATCAACCTGACGCCCCAAGACGCCGAAGACCCGGACGGCAACATGATGCCCGGCCTGTCGAACCTCGGCATGGGCTATGTCTTCGAAGAACTGATCCGCAAGTTCAACGAAGAAAACAACGAGGAAGCCGGGGAGCACTTCACCCCGCGTGAGGTCATCCATCTGATGACCCACCTCATCTTCGACCCGATCAGCGGCCAACTGCCACCGGTGATGACGATCTACGACCCGGCCTGCGGCAGCGGCGGGATGCTGACCGAGGCCCAGAACTACATCAAGGAACCCGAAGGCCCCATCGCGGCCAAGGGCGACGTCTACCTTTATGGCAAGGAAATCAACGACGAGACCTATGCCATCTGCAAATCCGACATGATGATCAAGGGCAACAACCCAGAGAACATCAAGGTCGGCTCGACTCTCGCCACCGACGAATTCTCAGGCCATCGCTTCGACTTTATGCTGTCGAACCCGCCCTACGGCAAAAGCTGGAAGAGCGACCTGAAGCACATCAAGGACGGCAACGACGTCATCGACCCGCGCTTCCAGGTGGAACTGACCGATTATTGGGGGAAGACGGAAACCGTCGACGCAACACCGCGCTCCAGCGACGGGCAACTCCTGTTCTTGATGGAAATGGTGGGCAAGATGAAGCCCATCGCCAACAGCGCCATCGGCTCGCGTATCGCCTCGGTCCACAACGGCTCCAGCCTGTTCACCGGCGACGCGGGCAGCGGCGAGTCCAACATCCGCCGCTTCATCATCGAAAACGACATGCTGGACACCATCATCCAGCTGCCGAACAACCTGTTCTACAACACCGGCATCACCACCTACATCTGGCTTCTGACCAACGCCAAGCCCGAGGGGCGGCGCGGCCGGGTGCAGTTGATCGACGCCAACCTGATGTTCCGCAAGCTGCGCAAGAACCTTGGCGACAAGAACTGCGAATTCGCCCCGGAGCATATCGACGATATCATCGCCGCCTACATGGCCTTTCAGCCGGTCGAACGGCAGCTTGATGCCAACGGCGATCCCACCGGCATCGCGGTGCAGATCTTCGATAACACCGATTTCGGCTATCACAAGGTCACCATCGAACGCCCCGACCGCCGCCGCGCGCAGTTCAGCGCCGAACGGCTGGAACCCCTGCGCTTTGACAAATCCCTGCGCGAACCGATGGAGCATCTGTGGGCCGAACATGGCGACAAGGTCTATGAACCCGGCTTCCTGAAGGCCCAAGCCAAGGCGATCCAGGCCTGGTGCGAGGAGCAGGAGATCGCGCTGAACGCCAAGCAGCGTGGCAAACTGGTCGACACCTCGCTCTGGCTGCGGCAGCGCGATCTGATCGGGGTCGGCCATCAGCTGATGCAGGCCGTGGGCACCGAGGAGACGGCAGATTTCAACGCCTTCCGCGATCACGTCGGCAAGGTGCTGAAGGCCCGCAAGATCAAGCTGACCGCGACGGAGAAGAACGCGATCCTGAACGCCGTCAGCTGGTATGCCGATGATGCGGAAAAGGTGATCGACAGCATCCAGCGCTATTCCAAGGCAGAGCTGGAGGCGGCTGCGGCGCGGCTGGGCTGCGGTATCGACGAGTTGGGCGACTTCGGCCTTTATGCCCAACCGGATGGCAGTTACCTGACCTTTGAGCCCAGCACCGACCTGCGCGACAGCGAGGCGGTGCCGCTGAAGGACAGCATCCACCGCTATTTCAAGGCCGAGGTGAAGCCGCACGTTCCCGAGGCCTGGATCAACCTCGACACGGTCAAGATCGGCTACGAGATCAGCTTCAACAAGTATTTCTACCGCCACAAGCCACTGCGCAGCCTGGATGACGTGACGCGGGACATTCTGGCGCTGGAGCAAAAGGCCGATGGCCTGATCGCCGATATCCTGGGAGTGAAGCCCGCCGATCTGTCGGAGGCGGTGTGATGACGCTTGCCGCTTGGCCGACCTATGACAGCTACAAGGACAGCGGCGTTGAGTGGATTGGGGCAGTTCCACACAACTGGCGCCTCAAGCGCCTGAAGCACATGACCCGCCAAATCTCGGATAAGGTTTCCAGCAAGGATTCCTCGTTGCGCTATATCGGCATGGAAAATGTCGAGAGCTGGAGCGGCCACCTAGTTGACGGAGTTTCCGAAGTAGAAGGTCTCGCTTCCAAATTCGATGCAGGCGATGTGATTTTCGGCAAGCTTCGCCCATACCTCGCAAAAGCAACCAAGCTCAACTTCTCGGGCATTTGTTCGACAGAGTTTATTGTCATGAGGGCAGAAGACGAAGTCGATCCAGACTTCCTAGCTTACCTTCTGCGCAGCTCAGATTTTGTCAACTTCATCGACTCTTCGACCTATGGTTCAAAGATGCCGCGGGCAAACCCGAGCTTTATAGCCAATTGCCCTGTTGTTATTCCGCCCCTCCCCGAACAACGCGCCATCGCGGCGTTTCTGGATGAGAAATGCGCCAAGGTGGACGAGGCGGTGCGGATCAAGGAAGCGCAGATCGCGCTGCTGCGCGAGCGGCGGCAGATCCTGATCCAACAGGCCGTCACCCGCGGCCTGAACCCCGCCGCCCCCATGAAAGACAGCGGCATCGACTGGATCGGCCAAATCCCCGCGCATTGGGAGGTGGCTAAGCTCAAGTTTCTTTCCAATAAAATCGTTGACGGCACCCATTTCACACCGACTTACGTGGAGGAAGGCGTTCCATTCCTGCGAGTCACTGACCTGACCAACATGAAGGATGGTCAGGTTGATTGGGAAAATGTTCGCAGAATACCGGAGAAGGAACATCGAGAACTAAGCAAGCGAGCAAACGCTGAATATGGCGATGTTCTGCTTTCAAAGAACGGGACTATTGGCATCACAAGGGTCGTCGACTGGAAGAACGAGTTTAGCTTCTTCGTCAGCTTGTGCCTGATCAAGCTCCGAAAAGAGCTCATCCCGAATTACTTTGTTTCGTTCTTTGGCAGTCCGCTGGTAGATGAGCAGTTGTATTTCGGAAGCTTGCGAACATCGGTGACCAATCTTCACCTCGAAAAAATCAAGGAACTTCTGATTGTTGTTCCACCGAGAAGCGAACAGGAAGAACTTGTCGCGCAAATTTCCATAATTTCTAAGCCGATTGATGATGCTATCCGCATCAAAGAAGACCAGATCGCCGCACTCAAGGAATACAAGACCAGCCTGATCAACGCGGCGGTCACGGGCAAGATCAAGGTGGTGTAAGGGGGGATCATGGTCAGCAACACCAAGGAAGTGGCGTTAGAACAGGCGATCCAGCGTCACCTGACGGGACTGACGACCGAAGAGCTGGCCGGTCAGCCCGCCCCCGCAGGCCATGGCCCCTTTCGCCTTGGCCTGCCCGCCGATTTCGACGCCGAATACGCGCTCGACACCCGGCTGTTCTGGGAGTTTCTGGAAACCACCCAAGGCAAAGAGCTGGCCAAGCTGAAGGCCCGCAATCCCGGCGACTGGCAGCGCAAGATCCTTGAACGCTTCGACCGGCTGATCAAGAAGAACGGCGTGCTGCATCTGCTGAAAAAGGGCCTCGCCGTCGACGACGCCTTCTTCGCGCTGATGTATCCCGCGCCGCTGGCCAGTTCCGCCGCCAAGGTCCACGAAAACTTCGCCGCCAATATCTTCAGCGTGACCCGGCAGGTCCGCTATTCTCAGATCAACCCGGGCGAAGAGATCGACATGGTCCTCTTCGTCAACGGGCTGCCGCTGATCACCATCGAGCTGAAGAATGCCTGGACCGGCCAGACCGCCCGCTATCACGGGCAGAAGCAGTATCGCGATGGCCGCGACGCCACCCAGCCCCTGCTGCAGTTCGGCCGCGCGCTGGTGCATATGGCGGTGGACACCGACGAGGTGTTCATGACCACGAAGCTGGCGGGGCCCGCGACCTTCTTCCTGCCCTTCAACAAGGGCCATGAACAGGGCGAAGGCAACCCGCCCAACCCGAACGGCCACAAGACCGCCTATTTGTGGGAAGAGGTTTTCACCAAGGAAAGCCTTGCGGGCATCATCCAGCATTTCGTGCTGCTGGAGGGCAAGGCGACCGACCCGCTGGCGAAGAAGTCGATGATCTTCCCGCGCTATCACCAGCTGGAGGTGGTGCGCCGACTGCTGACCCATGCGGCCACGACCGGCGTGGGGCACAGCTATCTGATCCAGCACTCGGCGGGTTCGGGCAAGTCGAACTCGATCACCTGGACGGCCTATCAGCTGATCGAGACCTATCCGGCCAAGGTGGGCATTCCGGGCGCCAAGGGGCTGGACCAGCCGCTGTTCGACAGCGTGATCGTGGTGACCGACCGGCGGCTTCTGGACAAGCAGCTGCGCGAGAACATCAAGGATTTCTCGGAGGTCAAGAACATCGTCGCCCCGGCGCTGCGCTCGGCCGATCTGAAATTGGCGCTGGAGAGCGGCAAGAAGATCATCATCACGACGATCCAGAAGTTCCCTTTCATCATCGAGGGGATCGCCGACCTGAGCGACAAGCGGTTCGCGGTGATTATCGACGAGGCCCACAGCGGCCAGAGCGGTAGCGCGCATGACAACATGAACCGCGCGATGGGTGCGGGCGATCAGGACCCGGACGAGGATGACCCGCAGGACCGGATCCTCGCGGCGATGCAGTCGCGCAAGATGCGTGGCAACGCATCGTATTTCGCCTTCACGGCCACGCCCAAGAACACGACGCTGGAAAAGTTCGGCGAGCGCCAGGCGGATGGCAGCTTCAAGCCCTTCCACCTCTACAGCATGAAGCAGGCCATCGAGGAAGGTTTCATCCTCAACGTGTTGGCGAACTACACGACCTACAAGAGCTATTACGAGATCCAGAAGTCGATTGCCGACAACCCCCTGTTCGACACGAAAAAGGCCCAGAAGAAGCTGCGGGCCTATGTCGAGCGCAGCCAGCAGACGATCAACACCAAGGCCGAGATCATGCTCGACCATTTCATCGAGCACGTGGTGACGCCGAAAAAGCTGCGCGGCAAGGCCAAGGGGATGATCGTCACCCAGAACATCGAGGCGGCCATCCGCTACTACAAGGCGGTGACCAAGCTGCTGGCGGACCGGGGCAGCCCGTTCAAGGTGCTGATCGCGTTCTCTGGCGAGAAGGTCGTGGACGGGGTGACCCACACCGAGGCCGAGATGAACGGGTTTCCCGAAGCCGACACGCGGGACCGGTTCGACGAGGACGACTACCGGCTGTTGGTGGTGGCCAACAAGTATCTGACCGGTTTCGACCAGCCGAAACTGACCACGATGTATGTGGACAAGAAGCTGCAGTACGTCCTCGCCGTGCAGGCGCTGTCACGGCTGAACCGTTCGGCCCCGAAACTCGGCAAACGGACCGAGGACCTGTTCATCCTGGACTTCTTCAACGACGTGACGGACATCAAGGCGGCCTTCGACCCCTTCTACACTGTCACCACCCTTTCATCTGCAACGGATGTGAACGTCCTTCACGAGCTGAAGGGATCGCTTGACCAGGTCGGCGTCTACGAATGGCAGGAGGTCGAAGAGTTCGTCACGCGCTATTTCGCTGGCGAGGACGCGCAGGCACTCAGCCCGTTGATCGATGTGGCGGCGGATCGGTTCAACCATCAACTGGAACTGGCCGAGAAGGACAAGATCGACTTCAAGATCAAGGCGCGACAGTTCGTCAAAATCTATGGCCAGATGGCGTCGATCATGCCGTTCGAGGTTCTGGAATGGGAGAAGCTCTTCTGGTTCCTGAAGTTCCTGGTACCAAAGCTGAAGATCAATGATCCGGACCAGGATATGCTGGACGAGTTGCTGGAGGCCGTCGATCTATCCTCTTACGGCTTGGAGCGGACCAAACTGAACCACACGATCGGTCTCGACGCATCCCCAACCGAACTCGAACCTCAGAACCCCAATCCACGGGGCTATCGGGATGGTGAACCCGAGAAAGACCCGCTCGACGAGATCATCCGGTCATTCAACGAGCGATGGTTTCAGGGGTGGAGCGCCACACCGGAGGAACAACGGGTCAAGTTTATCAACGTCGTGAACAGTATACGGTCGCACCCCGACTACACTGAAAAGTACGAAGCGAATAGTGACCCATATAACCGCGGCCTGGCCCTTGAAAAAATGCTGCAGGAAGTAATGCTGAAGCGTAGAAAGGAAGAACTGGAGCTTTACAGGCTCTTCGCCTCAGATCCTGCGTTCAAGACCGCGTGGAGTCAGAGTATCGAAAAGGTACTGATGACCAATTCGGTGTAGGGCGGAGAAATCATGCCCACACAAGGATACACTGATACTCACCCAAAAACGAAAAGTGCCGCGCTCATCATCAGCCACCACGGGCCTGCCGATCTTGGGCGAGGATGGCATAACCAGAAACAAAACCAAAGTGATCCCCATTTGTAATGCCAAGAAAGTCAGATCTACGGCGAGGCTATTCGAAGATCTCCATTCAAATGGCTACAAGCCCAAAAAAAATTTCTGGATGGCCAGTCTCACTCGAAGACGACAAGCCAATCAAAAATCTCAATGGACGTCCGTCCCGAGCTATCCAGCCCGAGTTTACTTCCGCCTTTTTCAAAGACATTCAAGGATACTGGCGTCGAACAGATACGAGTGTCGACGTTGATTTCGATGAGCTCTGCGTTGCAACGCATGGGCACATACGACGATCAATTGTATCTGATGTCGAGTTCATGATCTACCATGATCGGATCCCCGACTGGGTTCATATGGCTGGTATTGAACCAGAAAGCCGCGTCACGAAGCAGAGATTCGAACAGCTTCTGGCCAGATCCCAACCAGATGCCGTGCTTCATAAGTTCCTGTACTTGCAAGATGTACAGGGCCTGCTCACTAATCTGCAAAGAACAAGCGCGCAAATAAGTCAGGTGGTTGGAGAATTTTATGGAATTCTCAATGACAGCGTTTTCTATATCTATTCTCCGAATGAGAGAGTTGGATTTCGATCTTCAGTTTCTGCAGCCACTGCCCTCTTGCATGCACATCTTGAAACGACCTTTGTTCGCCTTAGAAGCATGCTCGATTATGCCGTAAAACTAGCGCTAGAAGCTGAATGCACCGGTGCGGATTTTTCAAAGATTGTAAAATTGCGCGGCGCATCAAAGCAATACATCGACAAGAAGGAACTTCGGATTAACGAAAAAGAAGGCACCTTGTTTGTGAAGGATGAACTGATTTGGATGATATCCTCAATCAGAGATCGAATTGTTCATGACGGCCATTTGGACATTAGCGCCCGCGTTTACGAGAACTTCAAAAGAGCGCGATTGGTTGAAAGGTTTGTTCTGATTCCAGACATGACTGATGGTCGATTTGACACGTTCAAGAATCGTACAAATTTCTATGGCCGAGATCTCAAGATAAATTATGACTTGCCAAAAATCCTTGATGAATTCTATCGCCGCTTACTTAGAACAATCGGCTTCATACATGACGCCTACGCTGCCAAACGCCTGTCGTAGACCATAGGGTGCCATCCTGCATGGCACGCCCGCAACGTATTCCTCTTGCCCCCTTCCTCTGGTTCCTCCCCGGCCCCGAATGTATGCGGGGGGGCGCAGCGCGGCGGTTCGGTAGCGACAGGCAGTTTCACCGGGGAATCCAGGCGGAATCCACTAGCCTGGCGATCTTAGAAAAAGCGGCCCATTATCAGAGGCTTGCGGAATCACGATCTTGGATCGCTGGATTCTTCGTGGAATCCACCCGAGCCAGTTTTCGGAAGCCACTTCGTGGAAGCCACCGCGCCGGAAGCCACCCACGCGATTGGACAATTGGCGCCGCGAAAGTGCCGCGGTCATCGAGCGCGGCAGCAAGATCGGTAAGGTCAAGCCCGATTGCAGTACTCCAGCAGACCTTCCAGCAGGGCCATCCGGTCCTTGCTGAAATCACCCGCCTGCGGCGTCGGGCCCTGCATCGAAGTAAGCGTCCGTCCTGGCCGCCCTGCCGCGGGGTGAGAGGGGCGGATAGTGTCCACCATCGATAGTGGACACTATGGTGATGTCGTGGCGCGTCGGACGAAGCGGCTCTGGACGGACGAGGAGAAGCGGTCGATCTGCTTCCAGACGGCTGCGCCGGGTGTTTCCGTGGCCCAGGTTGCCCGGCGCTACGCGGTAAACGCGAACCTGATCTTCAAGTGGCTGCGCGATCCCCGTTATGCGCCGGACCCCGCCTCGGCTCCGCCCCTGCCAGAACAGGCGCGCTTTCTGCCGGTAGAGATTGTCGCGGAGCCCAGGTCTGCCCCGGCAGGACCTGCCGCCGACAGTTGCATCGAGATCGAGCTCGCGGGCGGGCATCGGATGCGCATCAGTGGCAACTACGATCCTGGGGCGCTCGCGCGGCTGATCCGGGGGCTCACGGTATGATCCCGGTTCCGGCGAACACGCGGGTCTGGTTGGCCGCCGGGGTGACGGACATGCGCAAGGGCTTTGCAGCCTTGGCGGCGCAGGCCGAGGCTGTGCTGAAGCAGAACCCATTCGGCGGGCATCTTTTTGTCTTCCGGGGCCGCCGGGGTGATCTGGTCAAGGTCATCTGGTGGGACGGCCAAGGGGCCTGCATGTTCATGAAGCGGCTGGAGAAGGGCCGCTTCGTCTGGCCCTCGGCCAAGGAGGGCAAGGTGGCTTTGTCGCCTGCGCAACTGTCGATGCTGCTGGAGGGGATTGACTGGCGGGCCCCGGAACGGACGTGGCGGCCTCTGGCGGCGGGATAGTCCACAGGACCTGTAATCAATGATTCCCACAAGGAATCCCGTGGGATAAACTTCCCGCATGCTCGATCAGACCCTGGCCCTGCCGGAAGACCCAGAGGAGCTGCGCAGCTTCACCGCGCGGCTCTTGGCCGAGGTGAAGGCCCAGGCGATCCTGATCGAGAAGCTGCGGCACCAGTTGGCAGGGCACCGCGCCCACCGGTTCGGGGCATCGTCGGAGACGGCAGAACAGCTTCAACTGGCGCTGGAGAGCAGCGAGATCGCTGCTGCCGCGATGACCGCCCGGATGCGACTGCCGGACATCGAGGAGAAGGACAAACCCAAGCGCCGCCCGATCCCGGATCATATCCCACGGATGGAGGTCGAACTCGGCCCCGGTGCCGAGGCTTGCGCCGATTGCGGAGGCCGTCTGCGCCGGATCGGGGAGGATGTCACCGAGGAGTTGGAGTATGTTCCCAGCCGGTTTATCGTGAACCGGATCGTCCGGCCGCGCCTGACCTGCACCTGCTGCGAACGGTTCGTCCAGGCCCCGCTGCCCTCTCGCCCCATCGAGCGTGGCCGCCCGGGGCCGGGTCTGCTGGCCCATGTGCTGGTCAGCAAGTATGCAGATCACTTGCCGCTCTATCGCCAGAGCCAGATCTTCGATCGTGAGGGGCTCGATCTGGATCGCTCGACGCTGGCCGACTGGGTCGGCAAATCCACTGCCTTGCTTGAACCCCTCGCTGACGCCATCGGTCGCCATGTCCTGTCGGCCGAGGCGATCTTCGCCGACGACACGCCGGTCAGCATGCTCGCCCCGGGCACCGGCAAGACCCGCACCGCCCGGCTCTGGACTTATGCCCGTGACGAACGCCCTTGGGGCGGCTCCGCGCCGCCCGCTGCCTGGTATCGCTTCTCGGGCGACCGCAAAGGCCAGCACCCCAAGGATCACCTCGCCCGCTATCGCGGCTGGATGCACGCCGACGGCTATGCCGGGTTTGAAGACCTCTACCGCTCAGGCGCCATCCGCGAGGTCGCCTGCATGGCCCATGTCCGGCGCAAGTTCGTCGACATCCACCGATCCCAGGGCTCTCCGATAGCCCAAGAGGCCATAACTCGGATCGCCCGGCTCTATGCCGTGGAGAAGGAGGCCCGTGGCGCTCCGCCTGATCGCCGTGCCGAACTGCGACAGGCCCATGCCGCCCCCGTCTTCGACGAGCTGGAGGCGTGGCTGGCGATGCAACTCACCACGATCTCAGGCAAATCCCCGCTAGCCGCCGCCATCCGCTACGCCCTGACCCGCATGCAGCGTCTGCGCCCCTACCTCGACCACGGCATTCTCGAACTCGACAACAACGCCGCCGAACGCGGCATGCGCGCCGTTGCCCTCGGCCGCAAGAACTACCTCTTCGTCGGCTCGGAAGCAGGCGGAAAGGCCGCCGCCATCGCCTACACCCTCATCGGGACAGCCAAGCTCAACGCCGTCGATCCACTCGCCTGGCTCGCTGATACCCTGGCCCGCATCCCCGACTACAAGATCACAAAGGTCGACGATCTGCTCCCATGGCGATGGAACGGGTAGCGGTCAGGCCGGACGCTTACGCATCGAACGCACGAAGAACTGACGAAAGTCCTAGCGCTCGGCGCACCAGGCCAGCAGCTTCACCCCTTGTGGCGGATGCACCAGCGCCAGCGGCAGGACGGTGCGCGGCGTCTTGTTGCCGTCGAGGTCGGTGTAGCCAAAGGCGACCGGCTGGCCGGCACGGATCGCTGTATGCAGGATTGCGAGGTCTGCCGCAGCGGCGGCGGGGACATCCTCGGGCCAGTAGGCGGACGGGCGCACATCGAGCATCTGGTAGATGCGCCCAAGCAATCCCGCCTCGGGATCGGCTTCCGCCAGCCGGGCCAACGCTGCATTGGCCGCCGCCGCCGTGACCGGATCGCCGCGATAGCCAGCCAGCGCCAGGCCACGCAGTGCAGCATCGCGCAGGTCAGGGTCCATCACCGGCATCAGGTTCGCCGCCCCACTGGCCGCAGCACCCTGCCCAAAACCGATTACGGCAGCGGCCCCGGCAAGCCGGGTGCCGAGTGCGCGGCGAGTCAGGGTTTGGGTCGGGCTTGGGGTGCGACCGGGTCGCATGGCGAATCTTCCTTGGGGTAAAAAAGGCGCCCTCAATCGCATGTATTGCGGCCTCCGGTCTACTATTTTCACAGGGCGGGGATTAGCGCGAAGCACCGCCGTTCAGGTTTCCGCCCCATGCATTGAGTCCCATTTACTCCGCTTCATTTTTCCATTTGACAAAGCTGCCCCCCTTGATCTGCCCTTTGATCATCGAAGAATTGCGCCCGGAGGACACCCCTCGCGGGCGCTTTTGATTTACCGACATCGCGGATCCCGATCCTGACGCTGGCATCGCCCGGCGTGCATCGGCTTGCCCGCTCTACCCCAGATGAAAGCTACCCGATGGACCTGGTCTTTGCGCCGAGCCAAATTGAAACCTGGCCGATCGACAGGCTGCGCCCCTATGCGCGCAATGCCAAGATCCACGGCACGGACCAGGTCGCCAAGATCGCCGCCAGCATGGCGAAGTTCGGCTGGACCGTTCCGTGCCTTGTGGCCGACGATGGCGAACTGATCGCGGGGCACGGCCGGGTATTGGCCGCCATCATGCTGGGGCCTAAGGATGTGCCGGTGATCCGGCTCGGTCACCTCGACGAAGCCGAGCGCCGGGCCTACCGGATCGCCGACAACAAGCTGACCGAGTTGGGCGAATGGGACGAGGCCATTTTGCGCGATGAAATCGCGGCGCTGCTTGCCGAAGATTTCGACCTGTCGTTGCTTGGCATCCCAGACGAAGATCTGGACGCGCTGCTGCGCGATCCGGATCAGGCTGAGGACGGCGCAGTGGAGGGCGAGGATGACATCCCCGAAGCGCCGGTCACTCCGGTGTCGGTGGCGGGCGACCTCTGGCAGCTCGGGTCGCATCGGCTGATCTGCGGCGACAGTACCGCCGCCGATGTGGTCGGGCGCTTGCTGGGTGACGTTCGCCCGCTGCTTATGGTCACTGATCCACCCTATGGCGTGGAATACGATCCGTCCTGGCGCAACCAGGCGGGCGCGGCCAAGACCAAACGCACCGGCAAGGTGCTGAACGACGACCGGGCCGATTGGCGCGAGGCTTGGGCGCTGTTCCCCGGCGACGTGGCCTATGTCTGGCACGGCGCGCTGCACTCCTCGACCGTTGCCGAGAGCCTGGTGGCGGCAGGTTTCACAGTGCGGTCGCAGATCATCTGGGCGAAGGACCGGCTTGTGCTTAGCCGCGGCGATTACCACTGGCAGCATGAGCCCTGCTGGTACGCTGTGAAGAAGACCGGCAAGGGCCATTGGGCCGGGGACCGCAAGCAGACCACACTCTGGCAAATCTCCGGCAAGGATCAGGACGCCGCCACCGTCCACGGCACCCAGAAGCCGGTCGAGTGCATGCGCCGCCCTATCCTGAACAATTCCAGCCCGGGTCAGGCGGTGTTCGAACCCTTCATGGGATCCGGCACCACGTTGATCGCGGCGGAAACGACCGGGCGGGTGTGTTTCGGGATCGAGTTGAACCCTGCCTATGTCGATGTGGCCATCGAGCGCTGGCAGCAATTCACCGGCGCCAATGCCGTGCTGGCAGACACCGGCGAGACCCTTGCCGACCTGAAGGCGAAAAGGCTGGCGGCATGAACGTGCCCCTGCTGCCCGGCCGGATCGAACACTGGCCCCTCGCGCGACTGAAGCCCTATGCCCGCAACGCCAAAACCCACGACGCTGACCAGGTGGCGAAGATCGCCGCCAGCATGGCCGAGTTCGGCTGGACCGTGCCGGTGCTGGTCGCGGCCGACGGCGAGTTGATCGCTGGCCATGGTCGCATCCTGGCCGCCGCGCACCTCGGGCTGTCCGATGCCCCGGTGCATCGCGACAACGAGTGGCAGCATTATTGGGAAGGATGGGTGGAATGGATGCGCGCCTCTGGCTGGCGGCGGTTTGGTTGGTATGTCTGGGATCAGGGGCCAGGATTACCGGGCGATTGGAACGGCCGCCTTGCCCCGTCGCACGAATTCATTTTCCACTTCAACCGAAGCCCACGCAAACCGCACAAGACCGTGCCGTCCAAGCATGCGGGCGAAACCCTCGGCGGCGGTGGGCTGCGCGGGGCCGGCGGCACCGTCCACGCCAAGACCGGCACCGGCAACGCGATCCAGAGCCACAGCATTCCGGACTCTGTGTTCCGGGTGATGCGCCACAAAGGCGGGTTGGGTGCGGCGGGGCTGGCTTGCATCGCAAAATCATAGGTGACTGAATTCGCGAGCCACTTCGGCGACAAGGCATTCATGTTCTGAACGCCTCCGATACGCTCCGCCAATCTCCGTGACGGGAGATTATCCTGCACTATGCGGGCGATCATGGCGGACAAACCCAGCCCGTTGCGCGCATGATCCAGATAGGCCCTGCAAGCTTCGGCGGCGTAGCCCTTCCCCTCGTCATCACCTGACCAGATGGTCCAAGTAAATTCGGGAACTTCGCCAGCGTTGAGGTGCAAAGCACCCACATGGCCCAACGCTCGACCGGTGCTACGATCAATGAATATAAGGCGGCCAAAGCCTCGAAGCTCCCAATGCCCGACCATGGCCGCCAGCTTCTCGAAAGCCTGAACGATGTCGAACGGTCCGCCAACGAACCCGGACCGATAACTTAGGCAATACGAAGTGTAGGGAGTAAGATCCGAAGCATTCGGCATACGAAACGTCAGACGTTCTGTTTGAAGGTGGACTGGTTGCATTTCAGGTCTCAAAGCAAAGGGCCGCAACAATCCGTCGCAGGCCGAACAGTTTGCAACCAAAGCCATTTAGCGCCACGTCATGACACCCTAATGACGGCTAAGGGCTCTTTGCGTCGTCAGCCGATCCGATACACGGCACCCCTGCCATCTTCCTGGGTCGAGCCGACGACCAAGCCCAGCTTTTTCTTCAGCACCCCTGAGATCACACCTCTGGCCGAGTGAGCCTGCCACGCAGTCGCCGCAACGATCTCGGCGATGGTGGCACCCTCAGGGCGTTCGAGCAGGGCGATGATCTGGGCCTGCTTGGTCCCGGCGCGCTGGGTAGTCGGCTTGGGTGCCTCCGCTTTGGCAGCATGTTCGCGGATGGCCGCGACAGCCTTCACCACCACCGGTTCGATCCCGATGGCCAGCAAGCCAGCATCCGTCACCACCAGCGTGGTGCCATGGCCATCGCCGGTTTCGCGCCAGAGCGGTTCGCCGCGCCGCAGGTTGGCGTCGACCTCCTGCAGCCAGCCGTGTTCGATCATCTTGGTCACGGCCATCTTCGCTGCCGCACCGGCCAGCCCCTTGGGCAGCGGCAGGGCGATGTTGTCGGGGCGCTGGGCCCCGGCGCTGAGGATGATGGTCTGGGTTTCGGTCAGCTTTGTCATCTGGGTTCCCCTATTGGTCTTTGGCGGCAAGGAAGGCGGTGATGCGCGACAGCAGGTCGTTGTTGCCGTCGGCGTCCGTGCCGATGATCACGTCGCCATCGTCGTCGCGGTCCAGATCGGCGATCTGGCGCAAGAGGCCGATGGCGGCGTCGCAGGCGGCGAGGCGGTCTGCCTCCCATGCGGCGGTGACGGCATCCTGCTCGATCTGGTGACGCTGGGCGGGATCAAGCGGTATGTTCGCCCTCCTTGCACGCGGCGTCGGTGATCTGGCGCAGCAGGCTGGCGTAGTGCTTCAATGCGCCGACGTGGCCCCAATTTATCTCGTCCGGGTGAGCTTCGAAGTGATCGTCGCTTAGGGCCTTCAGGCGCTCCAGCATCGCGTCGATCTGGAACTTGGCGGTCATGAAGGCGTCGAGGGCCTTGGTGTTGTCGGTGGCGCGGCGGGTGGTCATGGCGTGGTCGTCCTTCGGTGAGTTGCATCGTTTCTGTGTAATCACCATCGCTCTGGTGGTGCGGGTAGTGTAGGTAAATCCTAGCAATATCAGTGCTTTCTGATTACACTCCGGGCGCATCGGCCTGCGGCACCACATGCACCCACTGACACCCGATCCACATGTAGAGATGTCGGATTGGCGCGACGGCTTCGATCATGCCGATGCGGCGCTGGCCCCGGCAATTTACGATCGCGCCTATCTGCAATCCAACATCACCGGCGGCGAAGGCTTCGACTGGTTCTACGCCAGCGCCCTTGACCGGACAGCGCAGAACCGGACGCCGATCACCGATGGCGCGGAGGCCAAACCATGGGTCTACCGCTTCAAGGATGTGCGCGCCTGGTGGCAAAACCCGCGTTTCAACCGGCCAGGCGGCGTGGAGAGCGGCACGTCAACCGCATGGGTGCCGCAGTCAAATCCGATCTGGTTCACGGAACTCGGGTGGTGTCCATCGCGGACTCGGATCTGCGCAGCGTCGACGCCGTGCGCCAGGACCGCGCGGTCTATGATCTGCTGCCCGGCGAACCGCGCCCTGCGTCCTTGTCGGCGCCCACGGTCTTTGGCGCACCAGACATCGTGCTGCTGGACTTGCCGCAGCTGCGCGAGGATCAGCCCGCGCATCGGCCCACGGTCGCGGCGCATGTCAAGCCGTGGCCAGGTGAAATCGCGGTCTACCGCAGCGCCGCGACGGATGGCTTTGCCCTGCTGACCACATTCAGCTCGCGGGCTCGCATGGTCGCCATCACCCGGCAGACCCTGATCAACGACGATCTCGATGCCTTCAACCGGATCCCGGCGATGTATGGCAACTCAATCGCCCAGCTGGAATCGGACGTCGTCTGGGGCACCCGTGCTGGGGCGATAGGGGATGTGGACGGTCAGGGTCTTCTGGCGACGACAAAGGGTGCTGAAGTCTGGCACCGGCCAGTCAAGCCCGGCAAGCTCAAGCAGACTGGCGACCAACCCGGTGGTTTGCCGAAGTGGCAACCCGAAGAGCGCCTTCAGCGTCAGGCAGGCTTGGATCGCGGCATCGGTGAACACCGGCTGACGCCTGCGCTTGACGGGGGAAGGCGCGCCCCGCGATACCGCGAGCGGCTGACGCGGACCGCGGCGATCGACCGGTCGTTCGACATCTATTACCGTGACCGGCAGCGCACGGCACGAATGGATGCCTTGAACGCGGCGTTCGTCGGGCAGGGCTGTCTTGCCTTCGACATCGGCGCGCATGTCGGCGATCGGACGGGCAGTTTTTCTCGGCTTGGCGCATCCGTCGTGGCGCTGGAGCCGCAGTGTGGCGTGTGGTCCGGGCGCTGAGACGGCTTTATCGGCGGTGTCCCCGCGTTCTCGTCCTTGCCGTCTCGGCCGGAGCGGCGTGCGGCGAGATGAGCTTCTTCTCAACTCCCGGAACCCGACCGTCTCAACCGCCAGCACGGAGTTCGTGGCGGCGGCCGCCGGGTCAGAGGGCTGGGAAAACGAGGTCTGGGATCAGAGGATCACCGTTCCGGTGACGACGCTCGATGCCCTAATCGCCGGGCATGGCATGCCCCATTTCGTCAAGATCGACGTGGAGGGGCATGAGCTTGCGGTGTTGCAGGGCCTGTCCGTCGCAGTTCCCGCCCTTTCGTTCGAATTCACGACGCTTCAGCATGATGCGGCGCACGCCTGCATCGACCGCCTCTCCGACCTCGGGCGTTACGAATACAACCTGAGCCTGGGAGAAGAGCACAGATTGCGCCACGAGACCTGGCGGGGCGCGAACGCGCTTCGGGACGAACTCTCCGCCTTGCCCCATTCCGCGAATTCGGGCGATGTCTACGCGCGCCGTATCTGAGCCTCCGGAACAGAGCGGGCGCCTCGACACTTCCTTCAGTCGACCACGGTGACCTCGGGCGCCGTTTTGCGAAGGATGCGGCGAAGCGCCTGCGCGAACTCCGCATACTCCGCGCCCCGCGCCGTCCCCCTGCGCCACACCATACCCACCGTGACGAACGGCTGCGGCCCGACCAGCGGGCAGGTGGTCACAAGGCGGTTGGTCTGGACCTCGGACCGGACGTAAAGCGCGGGCAGCAACGACAGCCCAAGGCCCATGCCCACCATCTGCCTGATGGTGTCGAGCGAGGTTGCGCCGTAGTCGAGACTGATCCCGGCGCCAGTCTCGGCGCAGACCCTCGCCACTTCCTCGTGCAATCGGCCGGCCTCGAGCGTCAGGACCGTTTCACCCTTGAGCCTGTCTCGCGGGACATTGGCCATGTCCGCGATGGGGTGATCGTTCGCCGCGACCACGAGAAGCGGCTCGCGGAACAGCCGCGCCACCTCCAGACTGGGGCCGCGCATCGGCAGGGGCCCGAACAGAAGGTCGAGCCCACCCTGATTCAGTCGCGCCATCAGGTCTGGCCCGGAACCCTCGCGGACATAAAGGCGAAGATCGGGATAGGCAGCATGGAGATCGGGGATGACCAGCGGCAGGAAATAGGAGCCCAGCGAGGCCACGACCCCGACGCGGATGGTGCTGCCGAGCGGCTGGCGGCCACGGATGGCGACCTCGGCAATTTCGTTCAGCTCGCTCAGGATGCGACGGGCGTGCGTCGCGATCTCGCGGCCCTCGGGCGTCATCATCACGCTGGAGCGGCTGCGCTCGACAAGCTGCGTGCCGAGTTCCGACTCGAGCGCGGCGAGTTGGGCGGAAAGCGTCGGCTGGGTGACATGCGCCCGTTCGGCGGCCCGCCTGAAATGCAGCGTCTCGTCCAGAAAGGCGACATATCGAAGTTGCTGGATCGTCGGCATGGGGCCGCCTTATTGATGAAATCTATCAAAGATCGCTTTGATCTCGATTGGACCTATCATAGGGTGCTCACTATCTCACTACCAAATAAAAGGCAGTTCGCATGATCCCCGCAACATCCATCCTTGTTGTGTTACCGCACGACAGCCTTGTCGAGACCGCGATGGCGGGCGCCATTGATCTTGCTCGCAAAACGGGCGCGGCGCTGACCCTCGTGGATGTCGTTGGCGGTATACAAGGCGAACTCGGACAACGTATGGCTGCCGTATCGGGCCTGCGTATCGTCGAGATCGAAGAGGATGTCCTTGCGTATCACCGCGACCGATTGGCCGGATTGGCCAAGCGCGCCCGCTTCGAGGGGGTCAAGGTGTCGGAGGCGGTTCTGCATGGCATTCCACATGTCGAGGTCGTCCGCATGGTCTTGCGCGAGGGGCCCGACATTCTCATCAAGGGTGCGACGCTGGCACCCGAGGGAGAGGGCATCCTTGACGCCGTGGACATGAACCTGTTGCGCGCATGCCCTTGCCCCGTCTGGCTCCTGACGCGGGACAGCGCGCCGCCTGCCCGGCTTCTTGCCGCGATCGCAGCTGAGGAGGCAAGCGATGACACACGCGCCGGTCTTGATCGCCAGGTGCTGGATTGCGCTGTCGGCTTTCGCGACCACGGGGCAGAGATCGCGGTCGTCCATGCCTTCACCCTGCCGGGGGAGCTTGCGCTCCGCCACGGCCGGTTCGCCGCCGCGCGCAACGGCGACGTGGACCGGCTTGCAGCCGAGGCCAGGGCCTTGGCGCAGGACCGCGTCGACCAACTGATGGCGGACTATCCGCAGGTCGAACGCGATCGGGTGATCGTGGCACAAGGCGAGTCTGCGACCGTGATCGCGGCGCAGACCGGAAAAACCGGTGCCGACACGCTCGTGATGGGCACCGTGGGGCGGATCGGACTGCCCTGCGCCATCATCGGCGACACGGCGCAGTCGGTCCTTTCCCGGATCACCTGTTCGGTCATCGCGCTGAAGCCCGAGGGCTTCGTTTCGCCGGTGACACTCGACATGGCGGATGAGACCAGGCTCAGACAGATGCATCCAGGGACAAGGACGAGGCGTGCCGCAATGATCGGGGCAGGGCAGGAACGAGGGGGGCCGGGGTGGCACTGACGGCGACCGCTACGCCGCGCGTCTATGGCGGCCCCGCAGGCTGGATCTCGGTGGCGATCCCGGCCGCGATCTTCGCCTACCTGCTTCAGTTCATCGCGCCGGTCGCGGCGGGACAGACGGTGCTGATGGGCATCGACTGGGTGCCGTCGATGGACACCCGCCTGTCAGTGCTGATCGACGGGCTGAGCCTTGCCTTTGCCTTGCTCATCTCGGGCATCGGCATGCTCGTGACGCTCTATTCCACGCGCTATCTGGGCGATCATCCGGAATATCCGCGCTTCGTGCTGTTCCTGATGCTGTTCATGATCGGCATGCTGGGACTGGTGCTGTCGGACAACTTGATCGCGCTGTTCGTCTTCTGGGAAGTCACGACGATCAGCTCCTACCTCCTGATCGGCTTCAACTCGGACGAGGCCAAGTCGCGCCGGTCGGCGTTGCAGGCGCTCCTCGTAACGGGAACCGGCGGTCTTGCGTTGCTGGCCGGGATGATCCTGCTCGGCAACGTGGCCGGGTCGTTCGAGCTGTCGGTGATCCTGCAACAGGGCGACGCGATCCGCGAGCATTCGCTCTACGTTCCGATCACGATCCTGTTCCTCGCCGGAGCCTTCACCAAGTCGGCGCAATTCCCTTTCCATTTCTGGCTGCCGAACGCCATGGCGGCACCGACGCCGGTTTCGGCCTACCTGCATTCGGCGACCATGGTGAAGGCCGGCGTCTACCTGATGGCCCGCGTCAACCCCAGCCTCGGCGAGACCGACCTCTGGTTCTGGACGCTCGTCGTGGCGGGAGGGTTCACGACGGTCTTCGCGTCGGTCCTCGCGATCCGGCAGACGGATATCAAGCAGGTGCTGGCCTACACGACGCTGATGGCGCTTGGCGCGCTGACGATGTTCATCGGCGCGGGGACGGTGGAAGCGATCCAGGGCATGATGACCTTTCTCGTCGTCCATTCGCTCTACAAGGCAGCGCTCTTCCTGATGATCGGGATCGTCGATCACGAGACCGGCACGCGCGAGGTGGATATGCTGCGCGGGCTGGGGCGCAAGATGCCGCTGACCGCCCTGGGAGGGGCCATCGCGGGCCTTTCCATGGCCGGCATCCCGCCGCTGGTCGGCTTCATCGGAAAGGAGTTCCTCTACAAGGCGGGCCTCGGCCTCGACGCGGGAATGCTCTGGGTGACGGCGACCATCTTTGCGGCCTCTGCCCTGATGTTCGTGGCCGCGGGCATCTCAGTGCTTCGCCCGTTCACGGGCAAGCTGGCCGCGACCCCGAACCCGCCGCACGAAGGGCCCTGGGCGATGTGGATCGGGCCGCTGATCCTCGGCAGCCTTTCTCTCGGCTTCGGCCTGTTCCCGGACACCGTCGAGGCGTGGCTGATCGCGCCCGGCACCTGGGCCGTCCATGGCGATTACGACGTAGCGTTGGATCTGTACCTCTTCCGCGAGGTGAACATGGCCTTCCTTCTGTCGATCGCGACCTTTGCCACGGGGCTGCTGCTCTACCTCGTGCATCGGCCGCTCCGCGCATGGCTCGGCCGGATCATGGACGCCAATCCGATCAAGTTCGATCCGGGTTGGGACCGGGTGCTGAACGGATTGAAGGCGCTGGCGGGCTGGCAGACGGGGCTGCTGCAGTCCGGGCTGCTGCAGCGCTACATGCTTGTCACCTTCGTCACCATCACGCTCGGCATCGGCACGACGATCTGGGCCAAAGATGTCCTGAATTTCCGCCTCGACTGGGCGACCGAGCTCGAAGGGATGGAGTTCAAGTACTGGGCGGTGATGATCTTCATCTGCTCGGGCGCCATCCTGACCGCGATCACCACGAGCCGGATGACCGCCATCGCGGCGTTGGGCGTGGTGGGAATCGGTGTCGCGCTGATCTTCATCATCTTCTCGGCGCCCGATGTGGCGATCACCCAGCTTCTGGTCGAGGTGCTGATCATGGTCCTGGTCGCAGTCGCCATGCTGAAGCTGCCCGAGCTGGACCTCGGACGCGTCCGAGAGTTCCAGCCGCTGCATGCGGCGGTGGCGGCCGTGCTCGGCATCCTCGTGACACTGGTCGTGGCGGCCATGCTGCGGGGTGGTCTCGACCGGCGGCTGACCGACTATTTCGAAATCGCAAGCTGGCCCGAAGCCTTCGGCCGCAACATCGTCAACGTCATCCTCGTCGACTTCCGTGCGCTGGACACCTTCGGCGAGATCGCGGTGGTGGCGGTCGCGGCGCTGGCGTCCTACGCGCTGTTGCGCGGAACGCGTCCGAGCCAGGCAGCGCAGCGCGGCAACGAGGATCGCCCGACATGAATTCGATCATCCTGACCGGAGCGACGCGTCTGCTCGTGTCGCTGCTGCTTCTTTTCTCGATCTTCATGCTGCTGCGGGGCCACAACATGCCGGGCGGCGGCTTCATCGGCGGGCTGATCGGCGCGACCGCCTTCGTGCTGCATTCCATCGCGCTGGGGGCCGGCGCGACGCGCACCGCGCTGCGCTACGATCCGCAGAATTACGCGATGGTGGGACTTGGCATCGCGCTTCTGGCCGGTGTTGCCGCCGTCTTCTTCAACGACGACTTCTTCACCGGCCAATGGCTGTTTCTGGGGGCCGATCCGGCAAATCCGGACGACAAGGGCCTGCCGCTGAGCACGGTGCTCGTCTTTGACATCGGCGTGTATCTCGTGGTGTTCGGCTCGATCCTGACGCTTGTCCTCGCCCTCGAGGAGGAGGTCTGATGGAGATCCTGATCGCCATCATGGTCGGGGTGCTCGTCGCGGCATCGGTCTACCTCATGCTCGCCCGCAATGTGTTGCGGTTCCTGTTCGGGCTGATCCTGATCTCCAACGCCGCGAACCTCATCATCTTCGTGGCGGGCCGCCTGACGCCCGCCGCTCCGGCCCTCATCGTCGCGGGGCAGGATGCGCCGTCGGGCGTGGTGGCCAACGCCCTCCCGCAGGCGCTCGTCCTGACCGCCATCGTGATCGGCTTCGCCCTCTTCGCCTTCGCACTGACGCTGGTCTACCGGACCTATCAGAGCCTCGGAACGCTCAACTCGGACGAGATGCGACTGGCTGAACCCGACGAGGCGGGCAGATGAGCTGGATCCTGTCCGCCCCCATCATCATTCCCTTCGCGACCGCCATCCTTGCCTTCCTGTTCAGGGCCGGGCCCGAGGGGCGGTGGCTCTCGGTCGTCGGGTCGGGGGCGCTGCTGGTCGCCTCGGGTTTCCTCATGGCCGAAGTGCTGGGCGAAGGGGTTATCGCGACACAGATGGGCCAGTGGGCGGCGCCCTTCGGCATCACGCTGGTCGCCGACCTGCTGAGCGCCGCGATGGTGGTCATCACCGCGATCACCGGACTGGCGGTTTCGGTCTACGCGGTCGCCGATATCGACGAGGCCAAGGAGCGGCTGGGCTACCATGCGCTGTTCCAGGTTCTTTTGGCCGGCGTCTGCGGCGCGTTCCTGACCGGGGATCTGTTCAACCTCTATGTTTGGTTCGAGGTTATGCTGATCTCGTCCTTCGGTCTCCTTATCCTCGGTGGACAGAAGGCTCAGCTCGACGGGGGCATCAAGTATGTGACCCTCAACCTGATCTCGACGATCCTCTTCCTCTCCGGGGTCGGGCTGCTTTACGGCATGACCGGCACGCTCAACATGGCCGACCTGCACGGCGCGGTCCGAGAGGTGGAGAACCCCGGCCTGCTCGTCGTGATCGCCGTCATGTTCATGATCGCCTTCGGCATGAAGGCCGCTGTTTTTCCGTTGTTCTTCTGGCTGCCCGCCAGCTACCACACGCCCTCGTTCGCGGTTTCGGCCATCTTCGCCGGCCTGCTGACCAAGGTCGGGGTCTATGCGCTGGTCCGGACCTTCACGCTGATCTTCACGACCGATGTCCCCTACACGCACACCATCCTGTTATGGGTGGCGGGGTTCACGATGGTCACGGGCGTCCTCGGGGCCGCGGCGATGAACGATTTCCGCCGGATCCTGTCGTTCCACATCGTCAGCCAGATCGGCTACATGATCCTCGGCTTGGCACTCTACACGCCGCTCGCGCTGGTGGGGGCCGTCTTCTACATCATCCACCACATCATCGTGAAGGCGAATCTCTTCCTGGTGGCCGGCGTGGCCCAGCGGCTTTCGGGATCGACCGATCTGGACCGAATCGGCGGCCTCTATCGACATGCGCCGCTTCTCGGGCTCCTGTTTCTCATCCCCGCCTTCTCCTTGGCCGGATTCCCGCCCCTGTCCGGCTTCTGGGCGAAATACGTGCTGATCGAGGCCTCGCTCGAGGTGGAAGCCTATGTCATCGCAGGCATCGCGCTCGCCGTCGGCCTCCTGACGATCTATTCTATGACCAAGATCTGGAGCGCGGCCTTCTGGAAGCAGCACCCGGACGGCCTCGCTCCGCGCTTGTCGATCCTGACCGTGAACGAGCGTCTCGCCTTGCTAGGGCCGATCGCGGCGCTGGCCATGCTCACTTGCATCATCGGCCTGTTTCCGGAGCCGTTCGTGCAGTTCGCGGAACGGGCGGCGGGGCAGTTGCTCGACCCCGCCGAATACATCGCGGCCGTCCTGGGGGAAGACGACGCCGCGCCCGGGCTTGCGCAATCCGGGCCGAGACCGCAAGCGCCGGAACTGCCGCCGCTCGACGGCGACACCCCGCGAGAGGACACACCATGATCAACATCTTCGCGCTGAATGTGGCCCTGGCGGTTGCCTGGGCTGCCCTAACCGGCTCCATCACCCTGGGCGCACTGGCGGTGGGGCTCGTGCTTGGGGCCTTGTGTCTCTATGTGACGCAATCCCTGTATCCGGGCTGCGACGGCTATTTTCGCCGGCTGGGGAAATGGATCAAGCTGATCCTCGTCTTTCTCTACGATCTGGTCGTGTCCTCGATCGAGGTCGTGTGGGATATCGTGACGCCGTCGCAGAAATCGCGGCCCCGCATCATCGCGGTGCCTCTGACCGTGACCCGCGAGATCGACATCCTTCTCGTGACCAACCTCGTCTCGCTGACGCCGGGCACCCTCAGCCTTGACGTGACGCCGGAAGACAACACGCTCTATATCCACGCCATGTTCGCCGACGATCCCGACGAGATCCGTCGCCAGATCAAGGAAGGGGTGGAACGCAGGGTCATCGAGGCGATGGAGTAGAAGATGAACATCCTTGAATTTTCCGTGAATGCCGGCTTAGTCCTCGTCATGCTCGGGGTCATCTGCGCCTTCATCAGGCTCATCGTCGGGCCGAGCCTGCCCGACAGGGTCGTGGCGCTCGACATGATGACGGTCCTCCTGGTCAGCTTCTGCGGCCTCTACTCGATCGCCTCGCAGGACGTGGCCTTTGTCGACGTGGCAATCGTCCTGGCACTGGTGGGCTTCCTTGCGACCGTTGCGCTGGCCCGGTTCATCGAACGGCGTGATACACAGGAAAAGCGATCGGGCCGCGACACCACGGATGAGGAGGTCAAGGCCGATGGCTGAGATTGTCATGGCGACACTGATCCTGCTGGGCAGCCTCTTCTGCCTCGCTGCGGGCATTGGCGTCCTGCGACTGCCCGACGTGCTGATCCGGATGCACGCCTCGACCAAGGCAGGCACCCTGGGCGCAGGACTCGTGCTGTCGGCCGTTGCGGTGTTCTTTGGCGACACCGGCACGATCACCCGCGCGGTGTCGGGCATCCTGTTCCTGCTCCTGACAGCGCCCGTGGCGGCGCACATGATCGGACGCGCCGCGTTCAAGGCCGGCGTTCCCTTGTGGAAGACAAAGGTCGACGAGGGCGTGATCGAGAAACTCCGGCACTGAACCCGCTGTCGTGGGCGAAGGTTTGTCGAAGCTCCGGCCTTGAAACAGCAGGCCATGTCTGGATCGCATCGACCGGTCGTGAACGCTTCCGACGCTACCCCCCCCCCCGGCTTTGCATTGCAGCAGACGCCCGCACACTGAACCGCCCCGGGTTTGCCGGAGGGCAAAACTCTCGGAGAATTGCTCGTTACGGAACAGACATCAAAGGTAAGCGTCCGGTGGACTTGCCCGACTTTGGTGGAGAGCGTTTAGCTCACTTCCCGGACCTTTCGCTCGAAGGCGATCGGGCTCTGGAAGCCGAGCGATGAATGCCGCCTGACGGGGTTATAGAACCCGTCGACGTATCTGGCGATGGCGTTTTCGGCCTGCTGGCGGGATTGCCACGCAACCGGCCAGATCAGCTCCGACTTGATGGTCTTGAAGAATGTTTCCACCATCGAGTTGTCGTAGCAGTTACCGCGCCCACTCATCGAGATCAGGATGCCGCGTCTGCGGAGCAGCGCCTGATAGTCGACAGAGCAGTATTGCGACCCGCGGTCGGAATGGTGGATCAGACCGGGCGCAGGGTTGCGAGCCACGAGAGCACGGCGCAGGGCTTCTACCGCGAGATCACGCTTCAGGCGATTACTCGCGGCCCAGCCGACGACGCGCCGGGAGAAGAGATCCAGCACGACCGCGAGGTAAAGCCAGCCCTCCGCTGTCCAGATGTAGGAGATGTCTGCTCCCCACTTCCGGTCCGGGCCGCCCGCCGCGAAGTCCTGCGCGATCAGGTTGGGCGCGACCGGCCAGGCATGTTCGCTGTCCGTCGTGCGCTTGAAGCGCCGCTTCTGCCGCGCGATCAACTGGTTCTGCCGCATAAGCCGCGCCGTGCGATGCCGCCCGATCTCATGGCCCTCATCGACGAGATCTCGGTGCATGCGGGGACTGCCGTAGGTGCCGTTCGACAGGGCGAAGGCCGTGCGGATATGCGCCAGATAGACCATGTCCTGCTGCTGACGACGACAAGCAGGCCGTTCCTGCCAGGCAAAGAACCCGCTCTGGCTGACCTCGAGGACACGACACATCCGGCTGATCGGGAAGCTGGCCTTCTCCGCTTCGATGAAGCCGAAGGTCATCGACTTCCCTCTCTCGCGAAGAAGGCCGCGGCCTTTTTTAAGATGTCGCGCTCCTGCTTCAGAACCGCATTCTCTCGCCGCAACCGCTTCAACTCGGCATGCAGATCGACCGAGACCTCACTCGGCTCCCTGACATCCCGTTCCCGCCCGAGCCATCGCGTCAGCGTCGACAAGCCGATGCCCAGATCCTCCGCTATCTCCCGCCGCGTCCGGCCACTGGTCAGTGCAAGCCGCACCGCTTCTCGCCGAAACTCCGCCGTCGGTCTGTTCCCGTTTCCCATAGAACACCTCCTGGTTCCTCAGTTGGTGCTCTCCACTTTTCTCGGGCATGTCCACGCAGCCGCAGAAAAGAAAAAGAAGGAGACAACACACATCTTTACCCAGCATGACCCGAAATCAATAATCAGAGGTGGCTCACTTCTCGGTGAAAAACCCGGCTCAGTTCTGGATGGAAATTAACACGAGCGTGCCATTTGGCCCAGTCCCCGTAGCAAAAAAAAGCCCATCCAGAACGACTGGGGCGAGCAAAGCCTCCAATCTAGGGTCTGTTGAGTATCAGCGTGAGTTGATGATTGTGGCGACGGCGTAGATCATCGCGGTGAAGGAGGTATCGGTCTTTTCGGCGCGCATGGCGATGCGCTTGAACTCCTTGAGTTTCATGAAGAAGTTCTCGATCAGGTGGCGGCTTTTGTAAAGCTCTGCGTCTATCGCCAGGGGAGTGGCGCACCGCGGATGCTGCGCGATGCAGACCAGCGCCCCGCGGTTGTTTACCTCTTCGACGATCCAATTGCTGTCGAACGCCTTGTCGGCAAGCAGCGCGTCGAAGCGAAGGCCCCGGATCAGCGGCGCGACACCGACCGTGTCGAACCGGTGCCCCGGCAGCAAGACGAAGCGCACGAGGTTGCCGAGCGCATCGGTCAACGCGAGGATCTTGGTCGTCCAGCCGCCCTTCGACTTGCCGATGGCCTGGCTTTGAGTCCCCCTTTTGAGCCCTGTCCGTGGCGGTGGACCTTGACAATGGTGCCGTCGATCATCTCCATCTCCATGTCGGGCTCATCGGACAAGGCATTGAACATGCGCTCGAATACCCCGGCGCGCACCCAGTCCCGGAAGCGGCGGTAGACCGAGTTCCACTTGCCGAACTCTGCGGGCAGGTCGCGCCACTGCGCCCCTGTACGAGCGATCCAGAACACTCCCTCCAGAAACAGTCGCGAGTCCCCGCCGGTGCGGCCGGGGTCCGTCACCTTGCCGAGACAAAGCGGTTCCATCTTCGTCCACTGGCGATCGGTGATGATGTAGCGATCCTCAGGCATCCAAACCTCCCCTTTGGAAAGCTTGAATCAGAAATCACGCCGCAAGGGAATCCTGATACTCAACAAACCCTAGTCAATTGCGCGTTTGGAGACGTTCTCATGGCCAACAGCGCAATAGGAATGCAGGACTTACGACCATCAGGCTAACTCTTCAGGCGTACTGAAATCTACAGGATTTCAGCGTATTAGCGACGTTACCATCGCTCTCAGCACGCATATTGGGGAACAAATTGCGACCTTTTGCGTTTCTTTTGGGAACGACGCTGCGAAACGCAGGAGGAAGGTTGCCCCATGACGATGACAAGACGCGATCTTTTGGGCGCGGTTGGCTTGGCAGCCGGGTCGGCCGCCATGTATCACGCGATGGCCACATTGGGCCATGCACAGGCCTCAACCTATCAGGGCCGCATCAGCCTTGAGGGCACGCCGAACGGCAACCGGGTTCTGGTTCTCGGTGCCGGGTTGGCGGGCATGACCGCGGCGCTAGAACTGCGTTCGGCTGGCTATGAGGTGCAGGTGCTGGAGTATCGCGAAAAGGCCGGAGGCCGGTGCTGGACCCTGCGCGGCGGCGACACTTACACAGACATCGGCGGCGTCACCCAGACGGTGAAGTTCGAAAACGGTGGCTATCTGAACCCCGGACCATGGCGCATCCCCTATAACCACCACGCCGTACTGGATTACTGCAAGCGGCTGGGCGTCAAGCTGGAGCCCTTCATACAGAAGAACCACAACGCCTACCTGCACCGCAGTGACGCATTTGATGGCAAGCCCCAGCGTTTCCGTCACATCGCGACCGATTACCGGGGGCATGTCACCGAGCTGCTGGCCAAGGCAACCAATCAGGGCCTGCTCGACGCCGACGTGACACAGGCTGACAAGTCAAAGCTGCTGGAATCGCTTCAAGAATACGGGATCCTGTCTGACGATCACGCTTATGTCGCCAGCGAAACGGCCAGCGAATATCGCGGGTTTGAGCGTGAGGCGGGCGGTGGGCGTGATGGCGCACCGACGGCATCGGCGCCCATTCCCATGGGCGAACTGCTCCAGTCCGATTTGTGGCGCTGGCTGTCGGACCCGGAAAGCGTTCATCACCAAAGCGCGATTTTCCAGCCAGTCGGCGGCATGGACATGATCGCGCAGGCCTTTGCGCGAGAGGTGGGCGATCTGATCACCTACAACGCCAAGGTGATCTCGATGCTGCAGAACGACGATGGGGTCACCGTCCGATATGAGAACACCACAACTGGTGGCGAACCTGTCGAAGTGACCGCCGACTGGTGCGTCTGCACGATCCCCTTCTCGATCCTCGGGCAGATGGAACACAATCTGCCAGCCGAAAAGACCCGCGCCATCGACACCATGTATTACGAAGGCTCGGTCAAGTTCGGCCTCGAAATGAACCGCCGGTTCTGGGAGGAAGACGAAGATATCTACGGCGGCATCACCTATACCGACCTGCCGATCGCACTGATCAGCTATCCGTCCTACGACTATCTCAGCGGCGGCAAGGCCGTGCTTCTTGGCGGCTATGTCTGGGGGGCGGGTGCCTATGAGTTCAACGCGATGCAGCCCGACGAAGCCGTCAAATGGGCTGTTGAATACGGCTCGCGCATCCACCTGCAATATGCCGACGAATTTGCAGGTGGCGTTGCGATAAGCTGGCACAAGGTGCCGTGGGTTCTGGGCTGCTACGGCATCTGGGAAGACAAGGAACGCGACTATGCGGGCGTCGTCACCATGGCCGAGGGCGAGCGGATCGTTCTGGCAGGCGAACACCTGTCCTACCTGCCCGCATGGCAGGAAGGGGCGATTCTGTCGGCAATCGACGCAATCCAGCAACTTCACCAGCACGCGACCAACGGCTGATCGGGAGAACAGGCATGAACAGATATCTCACCCTGCTCGCCGCTGGCGTTGCAGTCACCGCTGCGGGCGTGCTGGCAGAAGCACAGGTTACAGACGCTCCGCCCGTGCCCGAAACGCCGGAAACCTCGGACTTCCGGATGTTCGAGCCGACCGTTGAAGAATGGGAACGCTTCCGCTCCGCAGCCAAGATCACGCATCAGGGTGGCGAGGCCGTCTACAACGCCACCTGCGCGGGCTGCCACATGCCGCGGGGCCAAGGGGCGGACGGGGCGGGGAAGTATCCGGCCCTTGCCAACAATGAACTATTGGCGGGGGCTGCCTATCCGATCCAGCTGGTGGTCAACGGACAACACGCGATGCCACCCTTTGGCGGGCTCTTGGATGACCAGCAGGTGGCCGACGTGGTCAACTATATCCGGTCAAGTTTTGGCAACGACTTCATCGCTGAGTACGGCGAAGCCACACCGGAAGAAGTGGCGGGAGTGCGTCCATGAATAGAATGTGGACATGCGTTTGCGTCGCAACGCTCGCGTCGTGCTGGGGCGCATCGCTCGCCTACGGTCAGGAAATAATCCGGCATGCCATCCCGGGGTCGAGCTTTCCAATCTCCCGTGCCGTCGAAGTCCCTGGCAACGCAACGGTGATCTATCTCAGCGGTGCAGTGCCCGCCGTCATCAACGACGGGGCTGATCCCAATTCGCCCGAAGCTTTTGGCAATACAGAAGCGCAGACAGTGTCGGTTCTGAAGTCCATAGAAGCAACCCTGTCCGACCTCGACCTTAAGATAAGCGATGTGGTCAAGATGCAGGTCTTTCTCGTCGAACCTGACGGGGCAGACGGCATGGATTTTGCCGGGTTCATGGCCGGGTATACCCAGTTCTTCGGAACCGATACCCAACCGCAGCTGCCGGTCCGGTCGGTGTTCGAGGTCGCCGGGCTGGCAAATCCGGCCTGGCTGGTCGAAATCGAGGTGACTGCGGTTCGGCCCGTCTCCCCGTGAAGCACCCGATGCTCAGCCGGAATTCGCCATGAGGGTGGCCATTGCGGTCATCGGAAGTGCGCTGATTGCCATGACAGTGTTGTCGCGGGTACGCAGCACGCTGTGGTGGATCCGGGCGATAGATTTTCCTCGTTCTCAGGTTGCGGTGCTGCTTGCCGTCACAGGGGCTGCCCATGTCGCCCTCATGGATGTCCGCAACCTTTTTGACGTCGCCTTTGGCGCAGCCCTCGCCATCAGCCTTGCCTACCAGTCTGCCCGGGTCTTTCCCTACACCCGCCTTGCGCCGCATCAGGTTCTCGATGCGCCATTCGGTGACAATCGCCGGTCGATCCGACTGCTAGTGTCCAACGTATTGATGGAGAATCGTCGCGCCAGTGATTTTTTGGCGCTAGGCTCTGTTGAGATTCACCGCGTGGCGATGAGGGCCGCAGCGGCGTAGATCATTGCAGCGAAGCTCGCGTCGGTTTTGCAGGCGCGCAGGGCGATGCGCTTGAACTCCTTGAGCTTGCCGAAGAAGTTCTCGATCAGGTGCCGCCACTTGTAGATTTCGGCGTCGATCTGCCGGGGCGCGACGCGCTTTGGACGCTGGGAGATCACCACCTGCGCACCACGTGCGTCGAGGTCGGCGACGATCCAGTTGGCGTCGAAAGCCTTGTCGGCGATCAGGCCCCCGAAGACGGCACCCTCGATCAGCGGCGCGACGCCCACCGTGTCGTGGCGCTGCCCGGGGAGAAGCTCGAAGCGCACGAGGTTGCCGAGCGCATCGGTCAGGGCGAGGATCTTGGTGGTCCAGCCGCCGCGGGACTTGCCGATGGCCTGGCTTTGAGTCCCCCTTTTGCGCCCTGTCCGTGGCGGTGGACCTTGACGATGGTGCCGTCGATCATGGCGAACTCCAGGTCGGGATCCCCGGAGAGCGCGTCGAAAATTCGCTTGAAGACGTCGGCCTTTACCCAGTGCCGGAACCGCTTGAACACCGTGTTCCAGTTCCCGAAAACCTCCGGCAGGTCGCGCCACGGGCTTCCCGTCCGGGCGATCCACAGCACCGCCTCGAGGAACAGCCGCGCGTCCCCTCCCGTCCGCCCCGGGTCCGAAGCCTTCCCGAGACAATGCGGCTCGATCCGCGCCCATTGCCCGTCCGTCAGGATCATTCGCGTCATTCACGGCTCCCTTTTGGGAGCTTGAATCAGAACCGCCGCCGTCTGGGAATCCTGAATCTCAACAGACCCTAGTGCGCGAAGTCGATCCCGATGTGGTGCTGGCAGTCGAGACGGATGGGTGGTGGGCAGAACACCTGCATGTTCTGGAGGCGGACTATCCGCACGTGATCGTGCAGCCGCAGGGCAACCATTACGGGATGCATTTCTTCTCCCGGTTGGAACTCGGAGCACCCGCGGTCCGATTTCTGGTGGAGGACGATATCCCGTCGATCCGGGTCACGATCAAGCTGCGCTCGGGTGAATTCATCAAGTTCTTCGGCCTGCATCCCCGCCCCCCCGAGCCAAAGCAGGACACCGACGAACGTGATGCGGAATTGCTCATGGTCGGCAAAGAGGTACGGGCCTGCGACCTGCCCGCTATTGTTGCAGGCGACCTGAACGACGTTGCGTGGTCCAATTCGACGCGGCTTTTCCAGAAGGTCAGCGGTCTCGTGGACCCACGCCGGGGGCGCGGCATGTTCAGCACATTCCATGCCAGCTTTCCTCTGCTGCGTTGGCCGCTCGACCACGTGTTCCATGACAAGCGATTCACGCTGGTGCGGCTGCAGCGCCTGCGTTCGATCGGTTCTGACCACTTCCCGGTACTTGCCGAATTGCAACTCGAACCATTCGCCGCCGACAAGCAGGCAATACTGGAGGCGGATCAGGACGACATGAAGGATGCGAGCAGACGGATCCGCAATGCGTGAGCCAGCCATGATGGCATTGATTAGGGTTGCGGAGGACGGGAAATGAACTGGAAAAACATGCTGTTTCAGGACTGGGAAGGCATTATCCGAACACTCGTGGTCGGCACCCTTGCCTATGTTACACTGGTCCTCTTTCTGCGCATTTCAGGCAAGCGCACGCTCGCGAAACTGAACGCGTTCGATCTGGTGGTGACGGTTGCGATAGGCTCCACACTGGCGACTGTCCTTCTGCAGAAATCCGTTCCTCTGGCCGAAGGCGTGGTTGCTTTGGCCCTTTTGATCTTTCTGCAATTCGCAGTGGCATTCGTTTCGGTCAGATCCGTGCAATTCGCAAAGCTCGTCCGATCCGAACCGACGCTTCTGGCCCGGAATGGTGCTTTCTGCCACCAATCCATGAAACAGGCGCGCATTACGGAAGGCGAAGCCCTTGCCGCGGTAAGGTCCTCCGGCGGACACGCGCTCGCCGACGTCGAAACGTTAATCCTCGAAAGTGACGGAACACTCAGTGTGAGCCTCAAGCGCGCACCGTGATTTCGAAGCCGGTAACACAAAATAGGAAGAAGCCGCTGCAGATCGGGCCTGAGTGGGATCAAGCAGTAGTCGAGATGACTGAGGAGTAGCCGAATGTCCAAACTGAGATGGATCCTGTCGCGTATCCGGCGAACCCTCTGGATAAGGGTCGCGCTCTATGCACTGGCAGGTGTCTTCGTGGCTCTGCTTGCCTCGCTCAGCGGGCGGTTCTTTCCCGGCAAGGCACCTTTCGATATCAGTACGGACGCCATCGACAGCCTGCTGACGATCATCGCGTCCAGTATGCTGGCTGTCACGACATTCTCGGTCGGGGCGCTGACTGCAGCCTATGCCGGGGCGACATCACATGCCACACCACGCGCGACGCCGCTCCTGACCGAGGACCAGGTTGTGCAGCACGCCTTGTCCACCTTTGTCGGCTCGTTCCTGTTCAGCATCGTCGGACTGATCGCGTTGAAGGTCAGCGCCTACGGGCCGGAAGGGCGGGTCGTATTGTTCGCCGTCACACTCGTAATGATCCTTCTGATCGTCATTGCGTTGCTGCGCTGGATCAGTCGGCTGACACAGCTCGGACGCGTGGGCGACACGATTTCCCGGATCGAATCTGCCACGAACGACGCCATGAGAACGCGGGTGGAAACACCGTTTCTGGGCGGAAACGCTTTGCTCACCGCGCGAGAAGGGGCGCCAGTCTTCGCGGACTGCGTTGGCAATGTCCAGTTCATCGACACGCCTGCATTGTGCGAACTCTGCGAGGACGCGGACATCGAGATCGACGTGCAGCTACTGCCGGGCGCATTTGCCTTCAATGGCACGGTTCTGGCCAGCGTACCCGCCAGCACAAAACCACTGTCAGAGGATACGCGCGCTGCGATCCGCAAGGCCTTCACCATCGGAACTGCCCGCACTTACGATCAGGACCCTCGCTTTGGTCTGGTGGTGCTGAGCGAAGTTGCATTGCGTGCCCTTTCCCCGGCAGTCAACGACCCGGGCACCGCCATCGACATCATAGGTCGCCAAACGCGGCTTTTGAGTTTCTGGGGTGATGCATGGGAGCGTGGCGCGCGCAGTACTGCGGAGTACCCTCGCATCAGGGTACCCGCGTTGCGTTATGATGACATGTTCGAGGATGCATTCAATCTGATCGCACGCGATGCCTTAGGGCAGATTGATGTGGCCCTGCGCCTGGTGAAGGCCCTTCAGGCGCTTGCGAAAACCGGTCCGGAAGCATCACGGGTGGCCGCGCGGCATCAATTGCGGATATTCTTGGAGCGAACTGAGGATAGCCTCCGGAACCGGGATGACCGTCGGCGCCTGCTTGACGCGATCAGCCTCCCGTATTCTTCGCCATCATCAGTTGTCCCGCATGTTATCGGCGAGGACCCCTCTCAAAAATAGGAACGCGACGAAATCTGAAACGTTCGGCTCAGTGGCCTAGGGCCTGTTGACGTTTGAGGATTCCCAAATCAGTAGTTGAGTGATTCAAGGTTGCCAAATGGGAGGTAGCCTTGATCCGTATGACATTGACCGACACGCAATGGGCGATCATCGCCCCATACTGCCTTGGCCGGGAATGTGATCCCGGTCGCACCGGGCCTGATCCCCGGCTGTTTGTGGAAGCGGTGCTTTGGATCGCCCGGACCGGCTGCCCGTGGCGTGACCTGCCGGGGGAGTTTGGCAAGTGGAACTCGGTCTTCAAGAGGTTCCGCAGATGGGTGAAGGCGGACGCATTCTACCGTATGTTCAGAGCGTTAGCCGAAGATGCCGACTTCGAATACGCCATGATCGACGGCAGCATCGTCAAGGTCCACCGTCACGGTCAGGGCGCAAAAGGGGGACTCAAAGCCAGGCCATCGGGCGCTCTCGCGGCGGTGTGACAACCAAGATCATGGCGCTGGCCGACGCGCTCGGCAACTTGACCGACTTCCGTTTGCTGCCCGGACAGGCCCATGACCTGCGCGGCACGGCCGCGCTGATCGACGGGCTGTCTTGCGGGCAGTTCCTTGCCGACCGGGCCTTTGACGCCAACTGGCTGCGAGACGCGCTGACCGGCGCCGGGATCGAGGCGGTCATCCCGCCAAAGTCCAACCGCCGCTTCCCGGCCACGTTCGTAAGCGCTACGGCCTGGCCCTACGCTGCGTGGGTTGACGTTTGCTTGTAGCGCCATGGCATCAGGTCTTCGATGCCGCTTTGCGGGTGTCCGTCGAGGATCGCACGGAGCGTGGCGTCGATGTAGTCGACCGGGTTGACGTCCGACATCTTGCAGGTAGCGACCAGCGAGGCGAGCATTGCCCAGTTCTCGGCGCCGACCTCATTGCCGGCAAAGAGGGCATTCTTCCTCGTGAGGGCGACCGGCCTGATTTGATTTTCGACAGGGTTGGTGTCCAGCTCGAGCGCGCCGTCCTCGAGGAAGTGGATCAGTCCGGACCAGTGCGCGAGGGTGTAGCGGATGTCCTCGGCCAACAGTGATTTCTGCGGGATGCGCGAGAGTTGCTTCTCCAACCACGGCTTGAGCGCGGTGATGATCGGGGCCGAATGTTCGTGTCTGGCGGCCAGGCGGGTGGATGCCTCCTGGCCGCGCACGGTCTTCTCGATCCGATAGAGGGCTGCGATCTGGCGCAGCATTTCCTCGGCGATGGGCGACCCCTCGTTCTCGAAGCGCTTGACGAAGCGGCGGCGGACATGGGTCCAGCAGTAGACCAGTCGCCACGGGCCGTTGTCGCGCGTGATCTCGGCCAGCGCGTTGTAGGACTGATAGGCGTCGCATTGCAGGAACCGGCCACGGTATCCGGCGAGGACCTTCAGCGGATGTTCTTTGCCCCGGCCGGGGGCGTAGTGGAACAGCACGATGGGCGGGCCTGCACCGCCATGGCCGCGATCATCCGACACGACAGCCCAGAAGTAGCCGCTCTTGGTGGCTTTTCGGCCCGGGTCCAGCACCGGTGCCCGGGTTTCATCGACAAAGATGCGGTCCGCGCCGCGCAGATGGGCCTTCATGTGAGTGATGACCGGCATCAGGTGGAAACAGGCGCGACCGACCCAGTTGCCGAGCGTGCCCCGGTCCAGATCGATCCCTTGCCGCTTGAAGATCTCGGCCTGGCGGTAGAATGGCAGGTGGTCGCCGAACTTGGAGACGATGATCCAGGCGATGAACAGTTCCGTGGGCAACCCGCCGGGCACGACATGCTCGGGGGCATGCGCCTGAACCACGGCCTGCGAGCAGCGGCGGCAGGCGTATTTGGGCCGCCGTGTCACCAGCACCCGGAACTGGGCCGGGATCACGTCGAGCCGCTCCGAGACGTCCTCGCCGATCTTCGCCATCTCGCCGCACCCACAGGGGCAGAGCGTGCTGGCAGGCTCGATCACCCGTTCGACCCGCGGCAGGTGGGGCGGCAGATGGCCGCGATTGCGCGCCGGCTTGCGGGGTGTCTCGCCGCGCGCCCGTTGCAGCGCCGCCTCGGCCTTCTCCTGCGCGGCCTCAAGCACACCCTGGGCCAGTTCGGCATCTTCCAGGGCCAAGTTGAACTGGTCGGGCGACAGCTTCTCGGAGCGTTTGCCGAACCTCTCGCGCTGCGATGCGCGCAAGATGTCCTCGAGGCGACGATTGGCCTCCTGCACCTCGGCCAAAACCGCCTCGACCTCGGTCAGGCGAGCTTTCAGATGGGCATTCTCGCGGGTGAGAGCGTCGGTGTCCATGAGGGAAAGTGAATCACGAAATCCCTGTCAAAACCAGCAAAAACAGGAGCTTCGGCCCCTTTGACTGCTCATCCTGCGGCCTGTGGTCGGCGCACCCGCTCAGGCCGGACAAGCCGCCAGTCCAGCCCTTCGAACAGGGCCGCCAGTTGCGCCGGCGACACCCGCATCACCCCGTCCTGCACCTGCGGCCAGACGAACCTGGCATCCTCCAGCCGCTTGTGCACCAGCACCATGCCGGTCTGATCCCAGACCAGCAGCTTGATCCGGTCCGCCCGTTTCGACCGGAATACGAAGACCGCGCCACAGAACGGATCGAGGCCGAACATCTCCTGAACGGCCAGCGCCAGGCCATCTATGCCCTTGCGGAAATCCACCGGCCGTGTCGCCATGAAGACCTTCACCGGTCCGCCCTGGCCGAACATCACGATGCCGCTGCCCGTGCCGCACGGATCGCCCGCGTCAGCTGACCTTCGTCGGCACCCGCACCGGCGCGGATCAGGACATCGCCCACCACGATTTCGATATCAGAACCACCGCCCGTCGCGGACCGGGCCAGTTCAGGATCAGCGACGACCAGCTCGGCAAACATCGGCAGCGCCGCCACGCTTTCGGGCAGCAGCAGGCTGCCTTTGCGCATCTGCTTGCGCCAATCGTAGACCTGCCAACGGGTCGTGCCATGCTTGCGCGCAACATCGGCCACCGTCACCCCGGGCATCATGCTTTCTGTCGCGATCCGAGCCCGCTCCGCCTTGCTGCGCCGCCGCCGTCCGCTTGGACCCTCGATCACGTCCAGCCGAGAAACCCCAACACTCTTGGAGCCGTCCAAATGGACGCCCATCTTGCCGTCTCTCTCCAAAGCCTACACCTCCGCGACACCGCTGCGCGCAGAATGCCCGGATCAAATCAGCAATGGCAGAAGGGGGACGGCGTCGCGCTTACCCACGTTCGACCGCGACACCTACAAGTGGCGGCACCTGATCGAGAACTTCTTCGGAAAGCTGAAAGAATACAGAGGGATCGCAATGCGTTGCTGCAAAACTGACGAAAGCTTCAGCGCTTTCATCTCCCTCGCGGCGACCATCATTCGCCTGAAGTGAACGTCAACAGGCCCTAGCCTTTATTCCGAATCTTGGCCCGATCATCGGAGCGGCCCCCGCCATTTTACTTGCGTTGCTAGAAGGCGGGCAGACCGTGTTTTTGGTCATCGCGGTTTTTCTGGTCGTACAGTCGTTGGAAAGTTACGTCGTCAGCCCCCTGTTGCAGCAGCGAACTGTATCGTTGCCACCCGCGCTGATCGTCGCCGTGCAGTTGCTCATGGGTACCTTGTTCGGCCTGATCGGCCTGGTGCTCGCGACGCCACTTGCCGCTGTTGGTATGACGTTCGTGAATGCAATTTACGTTGAGGACTACCTACAAAACGAAGATCAAGCGAATGCACACGTCCATCCGAACGATTAAGATTATTACTCGTTCTAGGCATGTGTAGGACATCACGGTTGCAGCTGAACAACTGCAGAGCGAACGGACTTCGGGCAGGTGTTGGATCAGATTGGCACTGCGCCAATCCCTTCAGGTGTTAAGTATGACTGTGCTAGTGTTCTGAGTCTGACGGTTGTTACCTGTTTCCCCTGATTTCATCGAGCGCGTCCAGTGCGCGGCGTTCGCGGGTGAGGATGTCTTCTGCTGTCTTGCTCCAGACGAATGGTTTCGGGCGGGCGTTGTGCTGCAGGAGGTAGTCGTAGATCGCGGTCTCGAGTTCGTCGACGCTGGAGTAGCTCCCCCGGCGGATGCGTCGGTTGGTGATCTCGGCGAAGAAGCGTTCCACGAGGTTCATCCAGGACGCGCTGGTCGGCGTGAAGTGCAGCTTGAAGCGGGGGTGTTTCCCAAGCCAGGTCCTCACCTCGGGGGTCTTGTGGGTGGCGTAGTTGTCGAGCACGAGGTGGATGTCGCGCGGCTTCTGCACCGCCCGGTCGATGCGGCGGAGGAACGTCAGGAACTCCCTGGCCCGGTGGCGCGGCATGCAGTCACCGATGACGAGGCCCGACTTGACGTCCAGCGCGGCGAAGAGCGTGGTGGTGCCGTGGCGCTTGTAGTCGTGGGTCAAGGTCGCCGCGCGCCCCTTCTTCAGCGGCAGCCCGGGCTGGGTCCGGTCGAGCGCCTGGATCTGGGACTTTTCATCCACGCACAGAACAACGGCCCTTTCCGGCGGATCCAGATAGAGCCCGACGATCTCGGTGACCTTCGCCTCGAACATCGGGTCGTTCGAGACCTTGAACCCCTTCACGACATGCGGCCTGAGCCCGGCCTCGGCCCAGATGCGCCCCACGCTCGAGGGCGATATGCCGACCGCCGCGGCCATCATCGCGCGGCTCCAGTGCGTCGCATCGGGTGGCGTTTCCTGCACGGTCTTCGCGATCACCTTCAGCCGGACATCCCGTGGCACGGGCGGCACGCGCGAGGGCCGCGTCTTATCCCGTTTGAGCCCCGGCACGCCTTCGTCAAGATACCGCGCCTGCCAGCGCCAGACCGTCGGCTTCGACATGCCCGTCCGCCGCATGATCTCGACGGTGCCCTGACCGTCCGCCGTCGCCAGCACGATGCCTGCCCGCCACGCGAGCTTGCGCGCCGTGTTGCGGTTGGTCAGCAGAGCCTGAAGCTCAGCGCGATCGGCGGGGCCAAGGTAAAGGCAGATGTCGGAGCGTCTGTAAGCGGCGGCGCCGCCTCACCTGGTTTCAGCTTGACGGGTTGAAGTTCCAGGGCAGCAGGTCGTCGATCTTTGCCTGAGGATGGCTGGCTGCCACCGCTTCCAGAGTTGCCTTGAGGTAGGCGAAGGGTTCGACGCCGTTGACCTTTGCGGTGGCGATCAGGGATGCGATGCGCGCCCAGGATCGGCCACCCTCGTCATGGCCTGCGAAGAGCGCATTCTTTCGCGTCAGCGCGATCGGCCGGATCAGTTTCTCGACGTTGTTGGAGTCGATCTCGACCCGGCCGTCGCGCAAGAAGGTCTGCAACCCGCCCCAGTGACGATGGATATAGGCCAGCTTCTCCCCGAGGCGCGACCTCATCGATATGCGCCGACACTGCAGCTGCAGCCATTCCCCGAATGCGGCGATCAGCGGCGCACTGCGCGCTTGGCGGGCCGACAGCCGCTGGCCCGGGTCCATGCCACGGATCTCGGCCTCGATCCGGTAAAGCTCGGCTATCCGGCACAGGCCCTCGGCCGCGATCTTGGAGCCGTCGCGATCAAAGATCTCCTTCAGTTTTCGCCGGACATGCGCCCAGCAATAAGCGACGGTGATCGGTGCGCCGCCTGTCCGGGACGGACGCGTCAGACGGTTGTAGCCGGTATAGCCATCCAGCTGCAGGGTGCCGTCAAAGCCATGGAGGATGCGCTCTGCGTTTTCGCCCGCGCGGTCGGGCGCATAGGTGAAGACCACACCGGGCGGATCGCCCCCGCCCCATGAGCGGTCATCGCGCGCCAGGGCCCAGAGGTAGCCCGTCTTCGTCCGGCCTCGGCCAGGATCGAGCACGGGTGCCGTGGTTTCGTCCATGAACAGCTTGCTCGACGTCTTCAGGTGCTCTGTCAGCCGATCGACCACGGGACCGAGGTGGAAGGCGGCGGTGCCGACCCAATCAGCCAGCGTGCTGCGGTGAAGCTCGATGCCCGCGCGGGCAAGGATTTGGCTCTGACGATACAACGGCAGATGGTCCGCGTATTTGCTGACCAGCACATGCGCCAAGGCGCCCTCAGTGGGTAGGCCGCCATCGATCAGGTGTGCGGGTGCCGGTGCCTGGGTCACGCCCTCTGCACACCTGCGGCACGCATATTTTGGGCGCACGGTCACGATGACCCGCAGTTGCGCGGGCACGATATCCAGCCGCTCGGTCCGGTCTTCGCCGATGCGGTGCATCTCACCACAGCCACACGGACAGAGCAGACTGCTCGGCTCGATCACGCGCTCTACGCGGGGCAGGCTTTCCGGAAGATGCCCGCGATTGCGGCGGGCGGCCCGGCGCGGGGGCGTGCGGGGCGCAGTCCCCGCATCCTGCCGGGTCTCGGCCTCGGCCAACGCGGTTTCCAGATCCTCGAAAGCCAGCTGACGCTCGTCGTCGTTCAGCTTCTCGGAGCGTTTGCCATGCAAGACCTGGTTCAGCTCGGCGATCAGATGCTCCAGCCGCCGGTTGGTTTCCTGCAGCGCGTCCCGTTCCCTCAGCACGGCAAGAACAGCGGCGCGCTGGCTTTCGGGGATGGCGGACAGATCGATGGACGGAGCGGCGGACATGAAGTCATCATACCCTGATCCGACTGTAGTTGAACGCTTTTATTGCATTCAGGTCATTCTGAAACGGCTGGCTTTGGGGTTTCCAGAGGTCGGACCCGCCGCCAGTCGAGGCCGGCAAAAAGCGCCTCGAACTGCGTTCGGCTCAAGGTCATGGCCCCGTCCCGGATGGCCGGCCAGGTGAAGCTGTCGGCCTCAAGGCGCTTGTAAGCCATCACCAGCCCGCTGCCGTCCCAGAACAGGATCTTCAGCCTGTCGGCGCGCTTCGAGCGGAACACAAAGATCGTGCCGGTGAAGGGGTCTTCCGCCAGCATCGACTGCGCCAAGGCTGCCAATCCGTCGTGCCCCTTCCTGAAGTCCACCGGCTTGGTCGCCACCAGGATCCGCATGCCCTGCGACGGCATCAGCACGGCGCGGCTCCAAGAGCACGGACAATCTCGGCCAGCCGAACGGCGGGCGTGTCCGCGGCCAGCTCAAGCCTCACCTCCCCGATAATGATCCTGATCCCCTCGTCTGCAGCGCGCCCGTCGTAGGAATGGACAGCAGGGGTAATCCCCCCATTTTTAGCGGGGTGCATCCGTAGAATTCACACGGCCATCTT